>Ga0182740_1000881_pt1 | contig 23583 bp, 21 predicted proteins | sample eDN5th37CKraftBY_FD_128872 | JGI IMG/M metagenome (GOLD analysis project Ga0182740, IMG submission 128872) | Enriched backyard soil microbial communities from Emeryville, California, USA - eDNA 5th pass 37_C Kraft BY (version 2) (version 2) | ecosystem: Environmental > Terrestrial > Soil >...
GGTGGTAACCTTCAGCCAAGGCCCTTTGACCACGTCGAGGGCTTGCCCTCGAAGGCCGACTTGGCGCGCTTGGCGAGCCAGTAGCGCATGGGCGGCGGCACGAGCAGGAAATCGGGATCGGCGCCGAGCTTCTGCGCGGCATCCATGGCCCAGTTGGGATTGTACATGAGCTCGCGCGCGAGCGCGATCAGGTCGGCGCGGCCCTCGCGCAGGATCGCCTCGGCCTGATCGGCGTGCACGATGTGCCCGACGGCCATGGTCCTGATGTCGGCCTCCTTGCGGATCGCTTCCGCATAAGGCACCTGGTAGCCGTACTTCTTCGAGCGCTCGCCATCCTTAGGCGAGTAGGCGAGCGTGCCGCCCGACGAGCAATCGATAACGTCGACGCCCTTCTCCTTCAGCATCCGCGAGAGCCGTATGCTCTCTGCCGGCCCCCAGCCCGCATCATCCTCGCAGGAAAGGCGCATGAAGAGCGGTTTCTCCGCTGGCCATAGTGAGCGCACGTGTTCGGCCACTTCGAGCGCGAAGCGCATTCGGTTCATCTCGTTGCCGCCGTACTCGTCGGTGCGCTGGTTGGCGAGCGGCGAGAGGAACTGATGGACGAGATAGCCGTGCGCGGCGTGGATCTCGACGATGTCGAAACCGGCCTTGTCGGCGCGCACGGCGGCATCGCCCCACTTGCCGACCAGATCACGCACCTCGTTGTGGGAGAGCGCGCGCGGCACCGGCGCCTTCTCCGAATGCGGCACCGCGCTTGGCGCAACGAGCTCCCAGCCTTCCCAATCGAAAATCTCGGCCTCATCGCCCTTGAGCGGCTTGCCGCCCTCCCACGGGCGTGACAGGCGCGCCTTGCGGCCCGAGTGTCCGAGCTGGATGGCGGCGACGGCGCCTTGCTGTTTGATGAAGGTTGCGCAGCGCGCGAGGCCGTCGATGAAGCTGTCGTCCCAGAGCCCCGTATCGCCGACGGTGCCGCACCCGTTCCGTGCCACCTTGGTCGATTCCATCATGACGAGACCGGCGCCGCCGGCGGCATAGCGGCCGGCGTTCATGAGATGCCAGTCCGTGACATGGCCCTTCACGGCCGAATACTGGTGCATGGGCGCGACGACGACACGATTCTTGACCGTCACGCCGCGTAGCTCGAGCGGCGTGAACAGCATCGGCAAAGTCATCTCGAATCCTCTCCCCTCGCTCGGCACCTTCGAGACGGCGCTCGCCCCAAAGGCCATTCCCCCATATGAGCGGTACAGAGAGGGATGACCGCTCCTGCAATCCGCGATAGCCTCGCGTCGGCGGAGAAAGCGTCAAAAACAAGGCAAAAGAGAGGGGATCTGATGAACGGGCCGGTGCGCTACGCAGTGCAGATCGGGGCCGTGGACGCCGATGGGGCGAACGATGCCACGCTCTATCGTGAAGCGGTCGGCGACGCGCGCCTCGCACAGAAGCTCGGCTACGAGGCCGTCTGGCTCGTCGAGCATCACTTCTCGGACTACTACCCGACGCCCAATCCGCTCATGTTCCTCTCGCACATCGCGGCGGCCTGTCCGGGCCTCGGGCTCGGCACGGCCGTGATGGTGCTGCCGTGGTACGATCCGGTGCGCTTTGCCGAGGACGTCTCGATGCTGCGCACGCTCACGGACGGCCCGCTGCATATCGGCATGGGCCGGGGCACGGCAAAGCTCGAGTACGATGCCATGCGCGTACCCATGACAGAAGCGCGCGAGCGGTATCGCGAGTGCTGGGAAGTCGTGCAGCTCGCGCTCGAGGGCAAGCCTTTCCGCTACGACGGCAAGCATCTCAAGCTCGATCGCGAGATCGTCGTGCGGCCGCAGCTCGGCGCCAATCGGCCGAGCTTCTACGGCGCCATCGGCAGTCCCGAGAGCGCGGAGATCATGGCCGATCTCGGCCTGCCGCCGCTGTCGCTTGCGCAGTTTCCCGACTACCTGCTGCTCAAGATTCTGACGCGTTGGCGTACGCGCGCCGCAGCCCACGGATTTGCCACTGACGTCACGCTGCCCATCAGCTGCAAGTGCTTTATCGGCGATACAGAGGAAGAAGCACGTGCGGAAGCGCGCCATCATCTCTCGCGTTACTACAAGCTTCAGGCCGAGCACTACACGGTCGACTCGACACCATGGGCCGACATCGAAGGCTATCAGCAGTTTGCGAAGATCTTCGGCGGCATGAAAGAGATGGCCGATCCCGCCAAGATCGATCCGATCCTCGACCGCAATCTTGTCGGTACGCCGGAGCAGGTCGCCGCGCAGATCACGCGCCTGCGCAGCATCGGCTTCGACTACTTTATCGTGTCGAATGCGACGGCGGGCGTACCGCGCGAGGCGCGCCATCGCATGATGCGGCGCTTCGCGGAGGAAGTCGTGCCGATCGTGGCGCGCACGCCCGTGCCCGACGAGCCGGCAATTCCTGCGCGCGCGGCCGAATAACTCAAAACCAGAATGTGGAGGGATGCCCCATGACGACGAGTGAGGTCTACAAGCGCGGCGAAGCCATGCGTCGCAAACTGCGCGGCGAGGATGACTTCAAGAAGAACCAGTCGAGCTATGCCGCCGATCCGATCATGCAGAAATTCATCGACGTCGCGACGGAGGGCGTATTCGGCGTGCTGTGGACGCGGCCGGGTCTCGATCTCAAGACGCGTACGCTCGTCTGCGTCGTGTCCGATGCCGCGACCGGTCGCTATCCCGAGCTCGACATCCACCTGCGATTTGCCCTGAAGCAAGGATGGACCGAGGAGGAGCTGACCGAAGTTCTCCTTCATCTGACGGGCTATGTCGGCCTGCCTATCATCCGCGAGGCCATGCTGGTCGCCTCGGAGGTCTTCAAGAGCGTGAAGGAGGCGGGGTAAGGATCATTCTTGCGGGCTCACGAAGAACGATCAAAAAGCCTGCCGAGATATCCACAGTCGGGCGCGCCCGCACTCGTAGAAAAGCCATGTTCCTGCCGACATGCGCCCGCAGGGTGAGAATGTGATTCGACACGCGAAATCATGGCGGGCGCGAGCGCGGTGAAGAGGACACGGACATGGGGCGGGTTGTGGCTGGCGGCCGGCCTCATCCTGCTGACGCTGCCGGCTCTGGCTGCCGAACCAAATAGCACACCGCCCGGTGCCGCGCTTCAACTCGGCATGGAATCCGCGCATCGGCGCGTCATGGACGCAGTCTGGCAGGCGGGTGCGCAGTTGGCCGAGGCCTACGAGCGGTCGCCGGTCATGGTCATGGGGCTCGGCCTTGCCGCCACATTGCCGTGGCTCGCCACTTTCGTTGCGATCATGCGGGCGGTGCGGCGCCGCGCGGAGCGCCGGAATGTCAAGGCGCACCCGGCCCCGGCCCCGACGCCGCTGGCCGACAAAGCCTGGATCGACATCGGTGAGGGTGGCGATCGCGCGCCGCTCGCCTTCACTGGAGAGATCCTCCGCATCGGTCGGCACAGCGATAATGACATCGCGCTCGAACACAACGCTGTCCATCGCCATCACGCGCTCATCCAGCGCACGCCCGACGACGAGTTCGTCCTCATGGACCTCACCGCCGGGACAGGAAACGAGACGCTGCTCAATGGCCGCCCGGCTGCGCGCGCCGCGCTCAAAGACGGCGATCGCATTGTGCTCGGCGATACCACCCTCACATTCCATCTCGGCGTCGAGGCGCCCGCCGCCAGCGTGCGCGCGGAAGCCCGCAAGCCGATCACAACATCCGCGAGGGAGATGACTGATGACGAACGAGACGCCGGTGACGAGCCCGCCGAGTGGGCAGCCGACGGGATCGCGACGCGCCGTATCGGCCCGCTCAAACGGCTCGCTGCGCGAAGCGCTCATCGCAGCGGGACGTGACAACGCGCGCGTGACCGAGGTCACCGATGAGCGCGCGCCGTCCGAGACGCGTCCGTCCGATACAACTCTGCGCGTGCCGCCGCCGCTGCCTACGGCACCCACTGTCGAGCCGTCGCCTGCGGTCGTCGCCCGTCTGGCACCTCGCCCGGCGAGCAAGCATGTCGAGATCGAGCCGCCGTCCGCGCCCGCTGACCCGATCTCGGCACCGCCGCGCACGCAGCTCGTGCGGGGGCGCTCGGCTGTCCAGCGCGGCGAGTTCCACCAGGACCCGGTCGTCGGCTGGCTGGTTGTCGTCGGCGGACCCGGGCTCGGCGCCTTCCGCCCGATCTACGAGGGCAACAACACCATCGGGCGCGCCTCGACGCAGCGTATTCCGATCAATTTCGGCGATGAAGCCATCTCCAGCGAGGAGCAGGCCTACCTGCGCTATGACTCCGTCGATCGCAAATTCCTGCTCGTGCCCAATCTCGCAAAGACGAACATCGTGGCCGTGAACGAGAAGAAGCCGACCGGCGCTGTCGAGCTTTCCGCCATGGACCTGATCACCGTCGGGCGCACGCAGCTCGCCTTCGTGCCTTTTTGCGGCATGGATTTCGACTGGTCGGAGCTGAATGAGCTGAAGGGCTGAGCCCGGAAGCCACGAAAGCCTCCGGTGGCCGCTTGGAGGCCCCTTGACGCTCCGGACACGCGGACCCATGAAATTGAAGGTCGCGGGCGGTTGTGGCCGGCAAGCGGCCAGGGAGCAGAGGCGGGTCAGTGAGGTTCGAAGTCGCCATAAGGGCCAGCCAGGGGGCCCGCAGCTATCAGGAGGATGCTGCGTCCGTTTGGTTGCCGCCCGAGGGCACGCCGGGCGCCGGCGAGCCGACGCGGCTCCTTGCCGTCCTTGCTGACGGCATGGGCGGGCACGCGGGCGGCGCCATCGCCAGCGACGCCGTGTGCACGAGCTTCGAGGCCCAGTATATCGAGCAGCAGGGCAGCGCACGCCAGCGGCTCAAGGCGGCGCTCAACGCGGCGAACGGTGCCATCAGCGCACTCGTGGCGGTGCAGCCGCAGCTCCGCGGTATGGGGTCGACCCTCATCGGCGTCGCCTTTCATGACGATCATGCGAGCTGGGTCAGCGTAGGCGACAGTCCCCTCTACCTCTATCGGCGCGGCGAAATGGCGCGCCTCAACGAGGATCACTCGATGGCGCCTATGCTCGACAAGCTCGTCGCATCGGGCCGCCTCACTGCCGAGGAGGCAGAGGACGACCCGCGGCGGCATATGCTGCGTTCGGCGGTGGTCGGCGAGGACCTTGACCTCGTCGATCTCTCGCAGAGCCCCTGGGCGCTGCAAAGCGAGGATGTGGTCGTGCTCGCCAGCGATGGCATTCACTCGATCGCCGACCTCGAGATCGCACGCGTCATCGCCGCCTATCGCAAGGACGGGGCCGCCGCGACAGCCGATGCTCTGTTGACCGCGGTCAAGGAGGCCAACGTGCCGCACCAGGATAATACTACCGTCGTGGTGGTTATGGTTGGTGCGTGAGCGGCAGCGCATCGTTCTTTGATATATGATGAGCGCATTCTCTGCCTGTCCGGAGGAGGATAATCAGGGGGGCGGAGGATAGTTGTCCGGACCTTGTAAAGCCTTTGAGATGCACGCGCTTGCGCGTTCCGCTGGGTTGAACTAAGGAAGCGGTTCCTGTCGGAGAGAAGTCGCGATAAAGCGGCCTGCAGGACGGTAAGGGAGGAGATTTACGGTGAACGCAATTGCTGCGCCTGCCGACGCATCCGCGTCCGCGCTCGACACCGTTCCGAAGCTGCTCCTGCACAATGCGCGCCTCTACGGCTCCCGGCCGGCTTTCCGTGAGAAGGCCTTTGGCATCTGGCAGACTTGGACATGGGGCCAGACGAAGGACGAGATCGAGGCTTTTGCTGTCGGGCTGAAGCTGCTCGGTCTCGAAGCGGGCGACACGGTCGCGATCATCGGCGACAACCGGCCTCATCTCTATTGGGCGTTCTGCGCGGCGCAGAGCCTCGGCGCAATTCCCGTGCCCGTCTATCAGGACTCAGTTGCTGAGGAGATGGCCTACGTCCTCAAGCATGCCGAGGTGAAGTACGCCATCGTCGAAGACCAGGAGCAGGCCGACAAGGTACTCTCCGTTGCCGGCGACGTCGGTACGATCCGCAAGATCATCTATAACGATCCGCGTGGGCTCCAGAGATACGACCCCAATGATCTCGTCTCCATCGAGAGCGTGCAGGAGGCGGGGCGCAAGGCGCTGAAAGCCGACCCCGGCGTCCGCAAAGCTTGGCTCGACGGCATCGCGGCCGGCAAAGGGAGCGACGTCAGCGTCGTGCTCTACACCTCCGGCACCACGGGGCGCCCGAAGGGCGTCATGCTGACGCAAGAGAACGTCGTCGTCTCGGGGCGCAACGCCAATCTCTTCGACCATTTCACGCCGGACGATACCATGATCGCCTATCTGCCCATGGCCTGGGTCGGCGATCACATCTTCTCGTACGGTCAGGCCTATGCCGGCGCGCTGTGCGTCTCGTGCCCCGAGAGCCCCGACACGATCAGCGAGGACCGCCGCGAGATCGGTCCGACATATTTCTTCGCGCCGCCGCGGGTGTTCGAGAACATGCTCACGCAGATCATGGTGCGCATGGAGGATGCCGGCTGGCTCAAGAAGGCGATCTTCAACTACTTCCTCAAGGTTGCGCGCCGGGTCGGCGAGCCCATGCTGGACGGACGCCCTGTTCCGCTCGCCGATCGTCTGCGCTATCGCCTCGGCGATCTTCTCGTGTACGCGCCGCTGCGCAACCGTATGGGCTTCTCGAACCTGCGCGTCGCCTACACGGCGGGCGAGGCCATCGGTCCGGAGCTCTTCAGCTTCTTCCGTTCGCTCGGCATGAACCTCAAGCAGCTCTACGGGCAGACGGAGGCGAGCGTCTTCATTACTCTCCAGCCGAACGGCGAGGTCTATCCGGAGACCGTCGGGAAGCCCGGCCCGGATGTCGAAATCAGGATCGCCGAGAACGGCGAGGTACTCTTCAAGAGCCCCGGAGTCTTCCTGCGCTACTACAAGAACGACGAGGCGACAGCCGAGACGAAGACGCCCGACGGCTGGGTGCATACGGGCGATGCAGGCTTCATCGACCAACGTGGCCATCTGCGCATTATCGATCGCGCCAAGGACGTCGGGCGCCTCACCGATGGGACGCTGTTCGCGCCGAAGTACATCGAGAACCGCCTCAAGTTCTATCCCGAGATCAAGGAGGCCGTTGCGATCGGTCATGGCCGCGACTTCGTGACCGTGCTGCTCAACATCGACCTCACGTCGGTCGGCAATTGGGCTGAGCGCAACAACGTCATCTACGCGAGCTATCAGGAGCTTGCCGCGCACCCCGAGGTGTACGCCATTATCGAGCGTCGGATCGACGAGTTGAACAAGTCGCTCGCCGCCGAAGAGATGGTCGCGGGCTCGCAGATCCACCGTTTCCTGATCCTGCACAAGGAGCTCGATGCCGACGATGGCGAGCTGACGCGCACGCTGAAAGTGCGGCGCAGCTTCATTGCCGAGCGTTACGCGCCCCTGATCGCGGCACTCTACGACGGCAGTCCCCGCTGCCAGATCAAGACGGAGGTTACCTTTGAGGACGGCCGCAAGGGCGTCATCGAGGGTGACGTGAAGATCGTGGACATGAAGACGTATCCAGCCGTCAAGGCCGCGCTCCGGGAGGCCGCGGAATGAAGGCGGACATTCAGGAGCGCTCGGGAGCTGCCGCCGCCGCGCACGCGCTTTCCGACCGCGTGATCGGCGATGTGCTGCTCTCGGTGGAGAATGTCTCGCTCGCGTTCGGCGGCGTGAAGGCGATCAGCGACGTGAGCTTCGATATCCGCAAGGGTGAGATCCGCGCCATTATTGGCCCGAACGGTGCCGGCAAGACGTCCATGCTGAATGTGATCAACGGCTTCTACCATCCCAACGAGGGCACGATCACCTTCAAGGGCACGCGGCGCCGCGATATGCGCCCGTACATCGCCGCATCGCAGGGCATCTCGCGCACTTTCCAGAACCTCGCCCTCTTCAAAGGCATGACCACGCTCGACAACATCATGGCGGGGCGCGCGCTCAAGATGCGCCGCGGCCTTCTCTGGCAGGCCCTGCACTGGGGACCGGCGCTCGCCGAGGAGATCCGCCACCGTGAGGCCGTCGAGAAGATCATCGATTTTCTCGAGATCCAGCACATTCGCAAGGCACCCGTCGGTAAGCTTCCCTACGGCCTCCAGAAGCGCGTTGAACTCGGCCGCGCGCTCGCTATGGAGCCCGAGCTCCTGCTGCTCGACGAGCCCATGGCCGGCATGAACCTCGAAGAGAAGAAGGACATGTCGCGCTACATCCTGACGGTCAACGACCAGCTCGGTACGACCGTCGCGCTCATCGAGCACGACATGGGCGTCGTGATGGACATCTCGGACCGCGTCGTCGTTCTCGAGTACGGTCGCAAGATCGCAGACGGCACACCCGAAGAGGTGCAGCGCAACCAGCGCGTCATCGACGCCTATCTCGGCATCAGCCATTAAGGAGCGCGCGTGCTCGTCTTCGGTCAGTTCCTGGAAGTCCTTATCGGTGGTCTGCTGGCAGGCGTGCTCTATTCGCTCGTCGCGCTCGGCTTCGTGCTGATCTTCAAGGCCTCGGGGGTATTCAACTTCGCGCAGGGCGCGATGGTGCTGCTCGCCGGTCTCGCGCTCGTGCGCTCGCTCGATTTTCTCGCTGCCCGTGGCGTTCCGACATGGGCCGCGATCCTTCTCGCGCTGCTGTTTGCCGCCATCGTCATGGCCATCACCGCGGCGCTCATTCAGAAGCTCGTGCTCGGTCCGCTCGTCAATCAGAGCGACTTATCACTCTTCATGGCGACGATCGGCATCACATTCGTGCTTGAAGGCGCCGGGCAGATGCTCTTCGGCTCGGACGTCTATCCGCTCTCGCTTTTCCCGACCGATGCCTGGTTCATCCTCGACAGCGTCTTCGACGGCGGGATACTCGTGAACAAGCTCGACGTCTGGGGCGGCCTGATCGCCGGCGCGCTCGTGGCCGGTCTCGCGATCTTCTTCCAGCGCACCAAGACGGGCCGCGCGCTGCGCGCCGTCGCTGACGATCACGCTGCGGCGGAGTCGGTCGGCATCCCGATCACTTGGATCTGGTTCGTCGTCTGGCTCGTGGCCGGGCTCGTCGCGCTCGTCGCGGCAACCGTCTGGGGCACCAAACTCGGCGTGCAGTTCTCGATCGTCTTCCTGGCGCTGAAAGCGCTGCCCGTGCTCATCATCGGCGGCTTCACGTCGGTGCCAGGTGCCATCGTCGGCGGTCTCATTGTCGGCGCGGGGGAGAAGATCGCCGAGGTCTATCTCGGCCAGCACATCGGCGGCGGTATCGAGTATTGGTTCGCCTATGTACTGGCTCTGGCTGTGCTCCTCGTGAGGCCGCAGGGTCTCTTCGGCGAGCGCATCATCGAACGTATCTGAGGAGGCGAGGCGTGCTCTATCGCGAGGCCGGCCAGTTCAAGACCTCCTACGCCGCGGACATGGCGATCTTCCCGATCCGCCAGGACCGCATCGCGCTCCTTCTGTTGCTCGCGTTCGCCTTCGTCGGCATTCCGCTGCTCGCGCACTTCCAGCTCTGGCCGCTCGGCAGCGATTACATGCTGCGCGCGATCCTGATCCCGTTCCTGATCCTCGCGCTCGCGGCCATCGGCGTGAACATCCTCGTCGGCTACTGCGGCCAGATCTCGCTCGGCAGCGGCGCCTTCATGGCCATCGGGGCCTACAGCGCCTACAAGTTCGGGACCGGCGTCCATATCCCGCTCGAGTTCATCGGCTCCGAGATCGCCATCCCGCCGCTGCCCGTTCTGCCCTCGATCCTGCTCGGGGGCCTGATGGCGGCGATCGTCGGCATCCTGTTCGGCATTCCGAGCCTCAGGATCAAGGGCCTTTATCTTGCCGTTGCGACTCTCGCAGCGCAGTTCTTCTTCGATTGGGTGTTCCTGCGCGTGCAGTGGTTCACGAACTATGCGCCATCCGGCTCGGTGAATGCACCCGACCTCGTCTTCTTCGGGTATTTCGTACACTCGCCGATCGAGCGCTATCTGCTTTGCCTGATCTTCGTCACGGTGTTCGCGCTCATCGCCAAAAACCTCGTGCGCGGCAACATCGGCCGGCAATGGATGGCGATCCGCGACATGGATATCGCAGCCGAGCTGATGGGCATCCGGCCCCTCTACGCCAAGCTCACCGCTTTCGCCGTTTCCTCGTTCATTGTCGGCGTCGCCGGCGCGCTCTGGGCCTTCGTCTACCTCGGCTCATGGGAGCCGCTCGCCTTCTCGATCGACCGCTCGCTACAACTGCTGTTCATGGTCATTATCGGCGGCCTCGGCTCGATCCTCGGCTCGTTCCTCGGCGCAGCCTTCATCCTGATCCTGCCCATCATGCTCGATCAGGTGCCGCACGCGCTCGGCATTCCGATTTCCGTCGAAACGGTTTCGCTGCTCGTCTTCGTCGTGACGGGTTCGCTCATCTGCTACCTTCTGATCGTCGAGCCGCACGGCTTTGCTCGGCTCTGGGCGATCGCGAAGGAGAAACTCAGGCTGTGGCCCTTCCCCTATTGAGGCGGCACGTCGGAGTCTGTGGCCGGTCCGCAAAGTGGTGCGGCGAGCCGGTCGAACAACAAGAAGCACCCGCGATAATCCCGGCACCTGCCGGCGTGTGGAGGAGGAAGTAATGTTGCGAAAGACCTTGGCACTAGCCGTCGCGGCCGGCGGCGTACTTTCGGGAGCCGGCATCTTGATCTCGGCTGGTCCCGCGATGGCCCAGAATGAGCAATTCATCCCGCGTCTCGTCTACCGGACGGGCGCTTACGCGCCGAACGGCATCCCGTTCGCCAACGGTGCAGCCGACTACATTACGTTGATCAACGAGCGGGATGGCGGCATCAACGGCGTCAAGCTCGTCATGGAGGAATGCGAGACGGGCTACGCGACCGACAAGGGCGTCGAATGCTATGAGCGCCTGAAGGGCAAAGGGCCGACGGGTGCGGCGTACTTCTCGCCGCTGTCGACCGGCATCACGTTTGCGCTCACCGAGAAGGTGCCCGGCGACAAGATCCCGCTGCTGACGACGGGATACGGCCGTTCCGAGAGCCGCAACGGTGCCGTGTTCGCCTGGAACTTCATCGCGCTCGGCAGCTATTGGACCGCGGCTGACGTCGCAATCCAGCATATCGCGAAGGAACTCGGCGGCTTCGACAAGCTGAAGGGCAAGAAGATCAGCCTCGTCTATCACGACAGCCCCTACGGCAAGGAACCGATCGCCGCACTCGAGGCGCGCGCGAAGGTCAACGGCTTCACGTTCAAGGCAATCCCGGTCACGCATCCCGGCGTCGAGCAGAAGTCGCAATGGCTGTCCATCCGCCAGGATCGCCCGGACTACGTCCTGCTCTGGGGCTGGGGCGTGATGAACTCGACCTCGATCAAGGAAGCCGCCGCGGTAGCCTATCCGCGCGACAAGATGATCGGCGTGTGGTGGTCCGGCGCCGAGCCTGACGTGATCCCCGCGGGCGATCAGGCTAAGGGCTACAAGGCGCTCCTGCTGCAGCATCCGGCCGGCAAGTTCGCCGTCCACGGCGATATCGAGAAGCACGTCTTTGCGAAGGGCCAAGGCGTCGGCAAGGACACGTTCGCGCAGGTGCTCTACAATCGCGGCCTGATCGACTCCATGCTCGGCATGGAGGCGATCCGCACGGCCCAGGCGAAGTTCGGCAAGAAGCCGCTGACAGGCGAGCAGGTTCGCTGGGGCTTCGAGAACCTCAACCTCACCGCCGCGCGCATCAAGGAGCTCGGCTTCGAGGGCATGCTGGCCCCGATCAAGTTCTCCTGCGCAGATCACCAGGGTGCGGATCAGGCGCGCGTCCATCAATGGGACGGCAAGGCGTGGAAGGTCATCTCCGACTTCTATACGGCCGACCGCAAGATCCTCGACCCGATGGTGGCCGAATACTCCGCCAAGTACGCTGCCGAGAAGAAGATCACGCCGCGCGACTGCTCGAAGGAGCAGTAAGCGTTCGAGCCCATCCACAGACTATCGAGCGAGGCGGCAATGGTCGCCTCGCTCAGCACATTGAGCTGAGACATCCGGAGCACGCCGCGTGACCGCCCAAGCCGCATTCGACCCACGCGCCGCCACGGCGCCGGCGACGCCCATTCTGAGCATCAAGAATATCGAGGTCATCTACGACCACGTCATCCTCGTGCTCAAGGGCGTGTCGCTGGAGGTGCCCGCCGGTGGCATCGTGGCGCTACTCGGCGCCAACGGAGCCGGCAAGTCGACCACGCTCAAGGCTATCTCGAACCTTCTCGAGTCCGAACGCGGCGAGGTCACGAAAGGTGCGATCGAGTTTCAGGGCGCGCGCGTCGACGGACTGACGCCGAATGCCATGGTCCGGCGCGGTCTCGTGCATGTCATGGAAGGCCGCCATTGCTTCGGGCATCTGACGGTCGAAGAGAACCTGCTGACCGGCGCCTACACGCGCCGTGATGGCGGCGCTGCGGTCCGCCAGGATCTCGAGATGATCTATGGCTATTTTCCGCGCCTCAAGGAGCGCCGTCAGAGCCAGGCGGGCTATATCTCGGGCGGAGAGCAGCAGATGGTCGCCATCGGTCGTGCGCTCATGAGCCGGCCGCGCATGATGCTGCTCGACGAGCCATCCATGGGTCTCGCGCCGCAACTCGTCGAGCAGATTTTCGAGATCACCAGGCGCATCAACCAGGAGCAAGGCGTATCGGTGCTGCTCGCCGAGCAGAACACCAACATGGCGCTCAAGTATGCGAACTACGGCTACATCCTCGAGACCGGCCGCGTCGTTCTCGATGGTGAAGCCAAGGCGCTGCGAGAGAATGCGGACGTCGCCGAGTTCTATCTGGGCGTTGCCGGCGGCGAGCGCGCGTCGTTCCGCGACGTGAAGCACTACAAGCGTCGCAAGCGCTGGCTCGCCTGATCGGGCGAAGTGAGATGTGGGCGCGCGCTACTTCTTCTTGAAGTGCGCGCGCATGGCCTCGCACGGATCGGGTCTGTCGGTGCGCGGTGTTAGAACAATGAAGTCTGCAGCCGGCTTGCCGTCGGGATCGCGCTCGACATACGCACCCGGATCGACCTCACCCTCCCTGACTTCGATCAGCATCACGGCCAGAACTTTGCGCTCGGGGTCTATGCGCGCGAGGTCCCGTGGCACGCCGCGATCCTTCCGCACGTGGCCATTCCCCGCGAGCAGGATGGCCGAGCCGTGCGAGCGCGCCGCTTCCGCCAGCGTCCCCGCCATATACGCATCGCGATAGCGTTGTGCGAGTGCCATGTTCGTGAAGGCCGAGCGCGGCATGAGACCACAGTGCGAAGCCTCGAGCTCGTCGAGCAATGAGCTTTGAAGGGCTTCGGGCAGCGGCGTGTCGAGGCCGAGGCGCGAAACCGCATCAGCAGGAAGGGCTGCGAGACCGCGCCGCGCCACATCGCGAACTTCAGCCCGCGTTGGATGCCCAGGAAGTATCGGCAGGCCTTGAGTTACGGCAACCTCGAAGATCGGCAGAAAAAGCTCCGCCGCCGGCCATCCGCTGCTCTTCCAGTCCAAGCGCTCGAGCAGATCCTTGGCGCCTGCGGCTGTCGGTGCCGGGCGCGTCGCGATCGCCGCGGCTTGATCCGTGCGAATGTGCTCGAAGACCAGCGCCGGCGGCTTCTGCTGCTTGGCCTCGGCGAGGTCGGTGACGATCGACCGTAGCACGTTGGCGCGGAGCGCGTGCTGAGCGCCATTGTCATGCATCTCGCCGAGCAGGACGACGCCGCCTTCTTCGAGGTGCGTCTTCAGTGTCCGGCGTAGCTGCTCGATAGGGGCGGATGCGCAATCAGAGCCATCGCGAGCGGCAAGCGGCTCGCTTCCCTTAAGGATGGTGCCGAGCAGCGCGTGCCCGCCGCGCTTCGCATCCCATTGATCGGCGGGCGAGAGCGCGATGGCTGCATCCGGGCAGCCGGATTGCGCCTGAGCGCTGCCAAGAGGCAAAGCTGCGAGATGTGCGCCCAGCACAGCGGCGAGCGCTGCGCGCATCATGAGTGCCGAGATCAATGGTTCTTGGGCACGCCTTTGCCCTCGCCGATGTCCCAGTACAGGCCGGCCATGAGCTGGATGGCACTGCGTGAGAGTGGCATCAGAATGTGCTCATCGGGCCAGTGCTGCGAGCAGGAGGCATAGGAGTGCGGGATCCAGATCGTCGGCATCCCGAGATCATCCGTGAAGATGTCGTTGCAAATGGAGCCGCCAGTCGACGGAATGATGGCAGGCTTCACGTTCGTCGAGCGCTGGGCCGATCCGGTCACGAACGCCGCCCAGGGATGATCCGGCTCCGTGCGCGTTGCGGCAAACCCGCCGTCGTTGCTCGCCGGCGGCGGCACGACCTTCACCAGCGTATGACCCTTCGCAGCAAGATGCGACTGCACGGCGGGAATGATCTGATCGACGTTCGTGCCGGCGACAAAGCGGAGCTGGCAGTTGGCGACCGCCTTCGGCGGGATCGCGTTCACCGGGCGCTCAGGCGTGCCCGTGGTGAAGGCGAGGATATTGAACGTGTTCGCGGCATAGACGCGCTCGGCGGGTTTGAGCTCGGGCTCGCCCCACCATTCATCGACCTTCGGACCCTTGTCGCCGCCATCGATCTCCACGTCGGCGAGCACGTCCTTCACGGCGCGCGACATCGGCGGTGCCTTGAGCGCCTCGATAAGCAGTTCACCCCTCGGTCCGACGATGGAAGCGAGCGCATGGGCGAGAATGAAGCCTGGGTTAGCAATGAGCCCGCCCCAGTTGCCCGAATGGTGCCCGCCCTCGCGCAGGTCGACGACGAGATCGAAGTTCACGGCACCGCGGCAGCCGAGCGAGATCGTCGGGCGGTCCTGCTTCACGCGAGGGCCGTCAGACGCAATGAGGACATCAGCGGCGAAGTCCGCCTTGTTGGCGCGGACGAGTTCCTTGAGCCCCTTCGAGCCGGCCTCCTCGCCAGTCTCGATCATGAATTTGGCATTGAAGCCGAGCTTGCCGCCGCGCTCGGCCATGACGGATGCAAGCGCCGCCATGTTGAGTGTGTGCTGGCCCTTGTTGTCGGCCGTCCCCCGCCCGTAGAGCCGGTCGCCGTCGCGCGCCGTGATCCACGGCCCCTTGCCCTTGGTCCAGCGCGCCTCCATGCCGTGCACGACATCACCATGGCCATAGCCGAGCACGGTCGGCAGCGCGGGATCCTCGATGCGCGTCGCGAGCAGGACGGGGCCCTGGCCCGGGAAGGGGTTGTCGTACGTCTTGATGGAGAAGCCCATGGCCTCGAAGGCCGGCTTCATGTGCTCGTCGAGATAGCGATGGCACTCGGCGATGGCAGCGGGGTCGGGGAACTTCTGGCTCTCCGTACGCACGGCGACGCGGTCTGCAAGCTCGCGCTCGAACGCGCCGCCGTCGACATACGCTTCGGCGCGCGAAATGGCGCCGGTGCGACTCCCACTCATGCAGCAGCTTCCTTCTTCACGTCATCATCGTAGAGGTGGCACTCGACCATGCCGGCAGCACTCGTCAGCGGACGCGGCACGATCGTGTCGCAGGGTCCGAAGCGGCGTGCGCAGCGCGGATGGAAACGGCAGCCTGAAGGCATGTCGAGCGGGTTCGGATAGGCGGCGCCGAGCTGCGTATCGGGTACGCCGAGGCCGGGCTCCGGAGTCAGCACGGATTTCAGGAGCGCCTCGGTGTAGGGATGGCGCGGATTGCGGAAGAGCGTATCAGTGTCCGTCTGCTCGACGATGCGTCCGAGATACATGACCGCGACGCGATCCGCCATGTGCTCGACGACTGCGAGATTGTGGCTGATGAGCAGGTACGTGAGACCGAGTTCGCGGCGCAGATCCTGCAGGAGATTGAGGATCTGAGACTGCACCGAAACATCGAGCGCGGACGTGGGCTCGTCGCAGATGACCATGCGCGGGCGATTTATGAGCGCACGGGCAATCGCGACGCGCTGGCGCTGGCCGCCCGAAAGCTGGCTCGGATAGTTCTCGTAAAGCCTTTGCGCGAGGCCGACCAGCTCCATCATCTCGAGGACGCGCTTTCTTTCCTCCGCGCCGCCGACACCGCCTTGAACGCGCAGTGGTAGGCCGATGATCGAGCCGATGGACTTTCTCGGATTGAGCGAGGAGTAGGGATCCTGGAACACCGGCTGCACGAGGCGGGCGACGTCGCGGCGCCGCATGCCGGCGAGCGGCTGGCCGTCGATCCTGAGCGAGCCGGACGACGGCGGCATGAGGCCGAGCAGCATGCGCGCGAGCGTGGTCTTGCCGCAGCCTGATTCACCGACGAGACCGACGACCTCACCCTGGCGGATGGAAAGATTGACGCCGTTCACCGCGTGCAGAGGCTTCTTCCCGCGCATGAAGCCCTGCGAGACCATGAACATGCGCGTGACGTCGATGGCCTCGAGCATCGGAGGCGCAGCCGAAGCAGGCGCGGTTTCTCCGGCGCGCGATCGCGCCACGGTCGCGGTGCTCATGCCACGCCCTCCGCCGCCGGCACGTTGCCGCGCATCAGCTCGTCAGCACGAATGCAGCGGACGGAGTGTCCGCTCCCCGGTGCGGCCTCGAGCGGGATCGGCGCTGCCCTGCATTCGTCGATCACAAAATTGCATCGCCCGGCGAAATGGCAGCCCCGCATGTGCCCGACGAGCGAAGGCACCATGCCCGGGATCGTGCCGAGACGTTCGCCGCGTTTCGTCTTGCCGGGAATGGGAATACAGTCGAGCAGACCACGCGTGTAGGGGTGGCGCGGCGCGCCGAAGACCTCGGCCGCGGTGCCTGTCTCGACGACCTGCCCGGCATACATGACGACGACGCGGGTCGCGATGCGGGCGACGACGCCTAGATCGTGCGTGATGAGTACGAGCCCCATGTGAAACTCGCGCTGCAACTCGGCGAGGAGATGCAGGATCTGCGCCTGGATGGTGACGTCGAGCGCTGTCGTGGGCTCGTCGGCGATGATGAGATCGGGGCCGGTCATCAGCGCCATGGCGATCATGACGCGCTGGCGAAGGCCGCCCGAGAGCTGATGCGGATACTGCCGGAGGCGCTGGCCGGCGGCCGTGATGCCGACACGCTCGAGAAGATGCACAGCGCGATCTCGCGCTTCGGATCGCGGCACTCTGCGATGACGGAGCAGCGCCTCCTCGAGCTGGTTGCCGATCGTGTAGGCCGGATTGAGGGACGTCATCGGCTCCTGGAAGATCATGGCCATGCGGTTGCCGCGCAGGTCCGACATGGCCGTCTCGGGTACATCCACGATCGGCTCGCCAAGAAGCGTCAGCTCGCGCGCGACCCGTCGCGCCCGCTTCGGCAGCAGGTCCATGATCGCGAGTGCGGTCAGCGACTTGCCACAGCCTGACTCGCCGACGATGCAGACGGTCTCGCCGCGATCGACGTGAAAGCTCACGCCCTGCACGGCATTCAAGGTTCCGGAGGGCACTGGTAGAGAGACTTCGAGCCCCTCGACGGTAAGGATACGATCGCTCATTGGCCTCTTTGTTCTATTTGGCTCGACTGCTAGCTGCGATTTTCCGGCGCCGTCACATCTCTGAGCCCGTCGCCCACGAGATTGATCGACAGCACGAGCATGAAGAGGGCCGTGCCGGGGATCGCGATCAGCCAGGGATCGAAGTACATGAGACCCTTGGCCTCGGAGATCATGAGGCCCCAGGATGGCGTCGGTGGTTGTACGCCGAGACCGAGGAACGAGAGCGCGGCCTCGAGCAGGATAGCGTGAGCCATCTCGAGCGTTGCGACCACGATCAGGTGGTTCATGACATTCGGCGCGATCTCGGTCAGCAGAATGCGCAGATGCGAGCAGCCGAGCGCCTCGGCCGCCGTCACGAACTCGAGCGAGCGGACTTGTTGCGTCGCCGATCGCATGACCACGGCAAAGCGGTCCCAGATCAGTAGTCCCAGCACCCATATGACGACGGTCAGCGATGAGCCGACGATGCTGACCACGGCCAGCGCGACGAGGATCACCGGCATGGAAAGGCGGGTCGTGATGAGGAAGTTCACCACCATGTCGACGCGGCCGCCAAAATAGCCGGCCAGGACGCCGAGGATCGTGCCGATGAGGCCCGAGATGATCATCGCCGAGAAACCGATGAGCAAAGAGACCCGGGCGCCGTGGTAGAGCCGCGTCAGGTAGTCACGGCCGAGGTGATCGGTCCCGAGCGGATGGACCCAGGTCGCTTTCGGGCTGTTGTGCCAGATGGGTGGAATGAGCTTGCGCCCGAGCTGCTGATCGTAGGCATCGTGCGGTGAGATCACGTTGGCGAAAAGCGCCATGAAAATGATGACGAGCAGTATGAACGCGCCGATCATCAGGCCGTAGTGGCCGAAGATCCGCCGCCGCATCATAGTGCCCGGTGATGGCGCCAGAATCTCCTCGGCCGTCTGGACGCCGGCGCGTGCGAGGGTCGTGCGCGTTATGGTTGTCTCGGCCATGTCAGGTCACCCTGATCCGCGGATCGAGGAAGGCGTTGAGCATGTCGGCGAGGAAGGTGATCACGACGTAGATGATCGCGAGGATCAGCACGATCGCCTGCATCATCGGCAAGTCTTTGCGCTGGATCGACTCCCAGGCCAGATAGCCGAGGCCGTTGATCTGGAAGATCGTCTCGATCACGATCGAGCCGCCGAGCATGAAGCCGAACTGGACTGCGGCCAGCGCCACGACGGGGATCACGGCATTGCGCAGCGCGTGCTTGAAGAGCACCTTCATCGGCCGCAGACCCTTTGCGCGGGCTGTGCGGATATAGTCTGACGCCAGCACCTCGAGCATGCCGGCGCGCGTCAGGCGCATGACCGCGGGCGCCACGTTGTAGCCGAGCGCGACCGCGGGCATGACGAAGTTCCACCAGCTATCCTGTCCCGTGATCGGCAACCATCGCAGCATGACTCCGAATACGAGGATCAGCGTGAGGCCGAACCAGAAGGTCGGCATGGCTTGGCCCACAACGGCGAGGGTCAGGGCGGCGCGATCGAAGATGCTGTTCGGCTTTACGGCAGCGAGTACGCCGAGAGGAATAGCGAGCGTCAGGCCAAAGGAGATGGCACAGGCCCCGAGCAGCATGGTCGTCGGCAGGTGGTTGAAGATCACTTCGGCGACCGGCTGGCGCAGATTGAAGGAACGGCCGAGGTCGCCCTGTATCGCGTTGGTGAACCAGTCCCAGTACTGGACGATGATCGGCCGGTCGAACCCGTAGTAGCGACGGACGTTCTCTATGTCCTCGATGCTCGCGCCTTCACCGGCGATGGTGATCGCGGGATCACCCGACAAGTAATTCATCGAGAACGTCAGCAGTGACACGGTCAGTGCCACGAGGATCGCTATGCCTAGTCGCTTGAGGGCATAGATTGCCATGAAGATGTCCGTTCTTTGCCGGCTCGATAGTTCGAGAGGAGACGGCGGCTCACCTCACGCCATGCTCCGAGATGCTCTCCGCAAGCAGGTCGCGGGGCCATTAGGCCCCGCTTGCCGGAAGCGTTCGGCGGCCGCGCCCTCTTGGACGCGTGCCGCCAGCCTGACCGACCCTACTTCCACTTCGCCTGATAGAACTTCGGAATCTCGTCGGACGAAGCCTTGAAATCGAGGTCCTTGGCGTAAGCATAGTACTTGGCGTAGGTGAAGAGCGGCACCCAGTAGGCCTCGTCCGCGATCCGCTTCAGCGCCTTCTCCCAAAGCGCCGCACGCTTGTCGGGATCAATCGTGCTGTTGGCCTGCTTGATGGTCTCGATCACCTCTTTGTCCTGCGAGAGATCGTCAGGAGAGCCGGTGAAGAAATGCCCGGTGCTCGCCGACACATCCGGGATGGAGCTCGAGCCCCAGGTCATGTTGGCGGCAGCCACCTGACCCTTGTGGACGGCCTGCACCAGCGGTCCGTACTGCAGGAAGACGAGGCGCGGCTTCAGACCGACGCGGACGAGATCGCCAATGATGGCCTCGGTGATGTAACGCTCACGATAAGCGTGCAGGTCGAATTCGAACCCGTTCGGATGACCAGCTTCGGCGAGCAGCTTCTTCGCCTTCTCGGGGTTGTAGTCGTACTTCGTCACGTTCTCCGAGCAGCCGAACTGGTCCGGATGACAGGGCGAATCGATCACTTGCGACGGCGCGCCAACGAGGTTGTCCACGAGAGACTTGCGATTGATCGCGTGGAACACTGCCTGACGCACGCGCTTGTCCATGAACCGCTTGTCGGGTGAGCGGCCGGTCGCGTCGAAGATGAGGTACGAGAAGCGGAGCGTCTTTGCCTTCTCGATCGTCAGGTTCGGCGCGCGCATCATGCGCTCGGCCTCATCCTTCGGCACGTCCCAGACCCAGTCGATCGCGCCGGTCATCAGCTCGGCGAGACGGGTGTTGGAATCCTTGATCGTGCGGAACAGGATCTTGCCGATCTGCGGCTTGCCCTTCGGACTGCCTTCCCAATAGTTCGTATTCTTCTCCAACAGGATCGACTGTCCGGGCTTCAGCTCGGCGACCTTGTAGGGGCCGGTGCCGTCCGAAGGCACGGCGCCGTAGTCCTTCTTGCCGTCCGGCCTCGCTGGCGCCTTGTCGTAGTGCCCCTTCGGCAGGATGTTGCCGGCGCCGGCCAGGAAGATCAGCGCCGTCGGGAATGGCTTTTCGAAGTTAACGCGGACCTTGTACTTGTCGAGAACGTCTACTTTCTTGATCTCGCGCAGATAGGAGCGGTTGAGAGAGCTATGGGCGGGATCGACGATGAAATTGAGCGTGTACGCCACGTCCTCGGCATCGAGTTCCTTGCCTGAGTGGAACTTGACGCCTTTCCGGAGATTGAAGTCGAGCGTCGTGTCGTTCTCCCACTTCCACGACTCGGCGAGCGCGGGGACGGGCTTGTAGCTGTCGTCGAGATGCACCAACCGGTCGAAGATCAGCGAGCCCATGATCACCAGCTCGCGCGTGTTGAGATAGCTCGAATCGGTGATGGGGTTTTCGCGATCGGTCGCCCAGACGAGCGTATCATTGGCCTTGCCGGCGCTTGCCGGGGATGCCCACAGAGCCGAGACTGCGACCGCGGTCGCTGCGAGACCATAAACAAAACGCCGCATATGGCGGACCCTCCTTGTTGCTGTGACCGGTTAACACGTGGCCCCGTTCTGCGGGCCTTGACCGCAAGTTCCCACCAAAATGGGATGAGATGCAAGGGCTTTGGCGCGCTGGGAATTCATCGGGCGTTTGCCTCTCCGGCAAGCCGGGCGCGCGTGCAGGCACATTATCTTGCCTCGCAGGATCGAGGTGTGCACTGAGGAAGGGCGTGCCGATGGCGATTCGAAGCGCCGCGCCGGCGCACGACCGGGACGCGTGCAGGAGGGGCGGCAACTTGGTATCACGATCAGCGATAAGTGGCGTCTGTCGGTCGCGAACCGGCATCGCCGCGGGGGAAATGCGTGCCGGACAACCACAAGCCTACTGAAGGCTATTCCGCGCCGGCCGTGCCGCGCGATCCACGCCCCATCGTGCGCGATGATCCCATCCGGGCCGTCATCTGGATCACGGCGGCCATGGCGCTCTTCGCGATTCTGGCCGCGTGCTCGCGCAAGGCCGCGCTCATGGGCATGCACCCGCTCCAGATCGTGTTCCTGCGCAATCTTTCGGCGACACTCTTCCTGATGCCCATGCTGATCATGCGCGGGCGCTCGCTGCTGCGCTCGAATGCGATCCATCTCTATGGCGTGCGCGTCGGGATCTCGATTTTCTCGATGACCGCGTGGTTCTACGCACTCGCGCTCATTCCCGTCGCGGAAGTCACTGCCATCGGGTTTCTGGCGCCCTTGTTCGGAACGCTCGGCGCCATCGTCTTTCTCGGGGAGAAGGTGCGCATTCGCCGCTGGACCGCGCTCGCCATCGGTTTCGTCGGCGCCATGATCATCTTGCGGCCAGGCACGGAGGCCTTCGGCCTCGGTCAGGCCTGTGCGGTCTTCAATGCCATGAGCTCTGGCCTCGTCACCGTGCTGCTCAAGCAGCTCTCGAGCGAGGACGATTCCGGCAAGATCGTCTTTCTGACGACTGTCCTGATGCTGCCGCCAACGCTGATCCCGGCGTTGTTCGTGTGGGAGACGCCGGGAGTGGAGTATGCGCCGGTCATCCTGACGATCGGTTTCACCGCGGTGCTTGGGCACTACTGCCTCATGCGCGGCTTTGCCTCGACCGATGCCTCGCTGGTCATGACGTTCGATTTCTCCCGCCTGCCGTTCGCGGTGCTGATCGGGTGGTGGATGTTCGGCGAGGTTACCGACATCTGGACGTGGATCGGGGCGGCGATCATCTTCGCCTCGGCGATCTACATCACGCGCCGCGAGGCCAGACTGAGAAGTCAGGCGCGTCTGGAGAAGATCAGCAAGAAGAGCGACTGAACGGAGCCGCTCAGCTCCAGGCGAAGCGCGGCTGCTCGAGGTGGGCGACGCGGGTGCATGCGCCACGCAGCGCGACCTCGCGGAACTGAAAGAGGATCGCCGCCGTCGGCGCGTGCAGGCTGTGGCCGAGCGTCGGCAGCGGCACGCCGAAGATCGGCTCCGAGCCATCGAAGGGCGGCTCCATGTCCGGCACTTCCGGAGCATCGAGCTCGCGCAGCGGCACGCGGAACACGCGCGCGACCTCATTTGGATCGGGCGCCAGCGATAAGGCCGGTCCACCCCAGATTACGACCGGCGTGATGCAGAAGCCCGAGCGCGTCGCGTAGTCATCGAGCAGGCCGATGATCGCGGTTGGTGAAAGGTGTAGGCCCAGTTCCTCCGCCGTCTCGCGCAGCGCTGCGGCCTCGGGCGTCTCGCCTGGGTCCATGCGTCCGCCAGGCAGTGCGTACTGCCCCGCATGACGCTTCAGGTGCCGTGGCCGGCGCGTGAGCAGGAAGGCAGCGTCGGCCGGATCCTCGCCAGCCGCGACGATGATCGCCACCGCCGCATGGCGAAGCGCGGGATCGTTGATCGCCTGTCGCTCGAAAGTCGCCATGCGCGCAGTCATGGTGTCGCGCAGCGTCGGCGCGAAGGCATAAGGCTCGGCGGCCGTCCCCATCGTCACGTCAGACCACACCTTTGTCTTTGAGGCGCCCGATCTCGCCGTCACTCAGGCCGAGCACGCCCTTGTAGATCTCGTCATTATGCTCGCCGAGCGTCGGCCCGAGCCATTCGACCTTGCCGGGCGTGTCCGAGAGGCGCGGCACGACATTGGGCATGGCGATCTCGCCGACGCGCGGATCGGCCATGCGTAGGATGTTGCCGCGCGCGGCATAGTGCGGGTCGGTGAAAATGTCGGCAACCGAGTAGACGGGCCCGCACGGCACCTCGAACTTGTCGCACTCGGCGATGCATTCGGTGAGCGTGAACTGCGACGTCCATTTTCCGACCCAGTCGTCGATCTCCTTTCGGTCGCGATCGCGGTCGGCGATCTTGCCCCACTTGCCATCGCCCGCAACTTCAGGCGAGCCCATGGCTTCGGCGAGGCGCGCGAAGATCTTGTCCGACGTGCAGGCGATCGCGATCCACTTGCCGTCTTTTGTAGGGTAGTGGCTGTGCGGGCAGACATTGACCGTGCCAGGCCCCATGCGCTCACGCACATAGCCCTTGTAGTCATAGGCCGCGAC
>Ga0182740_1000882_pt1 | contig 23550 bp, 36 predicted proteins | sample eDN5th37CKraftBY_FD_128872 | JGI IMG/M metagenome (GOLD analysis project Ga0182740, IMG submission 128872) | Enriched backyard soil microbial communities from Emeryville, California, USA - eDNA 5th pass 37_C Kraft BY (version 2) (version 2) | ecosystem: Environmental > Terrestrial > Soil >...
ATGGCGTGGAGCAGGCTGCGGTTTCGCGGTGATCCGCTTGAGACGGTCTCAAACTGAGGAGCCGGTGAGATCGTTGTCAGCGATAAAGGTCGGTCTGGGAAAATGCCGACCTATTTAGAGCCACCAGGACAGGACTAACTTGGGGTCGCCTGATAATTCCCTACCTGGACCACAAAGTGGCTCAACGCTGCTATAAGCGCGTTCACGCTGAGATATTGCAACTAGATATCAGATTGTGGTGCCGAACACCGAGGGCGAGCCCAAGAAGTAGGCCTTCTTGGAGAGCATAGTTCGTCAGGGTACGGAGCATTCTGGTCGTTCTTCCCCCATGCCGGGCAGCTTGCCGTCGATCCAGGAGATGGAGCCACGTCGGCGACGGCACCTGAAACCATTTGTTTCAGCGACGGGCCGGTTCACTCCTGAAACTCCTTCGCCATGAACTCGCGCTCAGCCGTCATCGGATTTCCGAGCTCCACGATCCGGCCTACTGTCTCCGCTGCCTTCACCATCGCCACGGCTCGCAATCCATCAGCTGTGATCAAGAACGTAAGGTAGTTGTCGGCGCAGTCATGCGGCTTACAGATCCCGCCTGCAAAGTACGCCTTGCCGTCGACCGTCACCCGCTTAACCGGCATGCCGGTTCCATCAAAGCGGCCGAACCAGGCTGTGCGCTTCAACCCGGCTGGCAGGATTTTCAGATAGGCCTGGTAGTGGACCGGCATCTTCTTGCGCAGGTCCCATGGGTAAGCAGGCAGGCCAGGCGAGGCAGCCTGCACGGAGATCTCTGCGCACAGAAGCGACCCGGCGACCAGAAGGCTGACGCCAAGAGCGTGCCCGAGAAACCGAAGTGCCATTGCCGCCCCTCCCGATCCCGTGCCGGCGTATTGGCCGTGGCACGGATCGACCAGGACTTTATCCAGGCCGCGGGCTCAGTCTACGCTGCAGTCCAGATCCACCGAACCAAGCTTTCGATAGAGTAAATGCCGATGTCGATGATACTGTTCGAGTTCACCGCCCGCCGTTTATGCGCTGTCCTTCTGACGAGCCCGATGATGGCGATGGCCGCCTCTGACGTTTACGCCCAGGCCGTTCCAAAAGTCGGCACCTGTCCCTCAGGTTATCACTCAAGCGGCGGCGCCTGTCTGCCGTATTCGAGAAACCCGCGGCCGGCTCTGCCAAAAGTCGGCGCATGCCCGTCCGGCTATCACAGCTCGAGCGATTATTGCCTCGGCTACACGAATGCGAAACACGCGATCCCGAAAACCGGCTCCTGTCCGAGCGGGTACCACTCGAGCGGCGCTTACTGTCTGTCCTATCGATGAGACTGCGATCGAAGACAGGCACGCGCGCATGCGTGTCATTCCGTGCAAACCGATAAATCCAGCAGAGATCCTATGCTGGCGTCCCAGGATGACGGTCATAAGAACGTCTCGTTGAGCACATCGGATCTTGTTCAGACATCGGGCCGATAGGGAAATGTGCCGTTTTCAGGTGACTGCAACGGAGCTGATCAATGACGGTTCGGTCGCGGCCGCCAATCACAATCCGATATGTCACAAACCCGCTCGAGTCGCGTCAGCGCTTATTCAGGAGGACCACGTTGGATCCAGCGGTGTTGGTGTCGTTGGCCGGCTTGACCCTGCGGAGGACGGCGGGCGAGACGTTCCACCTCTGCCCGGTATCGGTGATCACCGTCACGGTCTTCTTGTTGTAGCGCGTCAGCATGCCCTCAAGCTGCCCCTGGCCGGGCGGCTGGAAGGTGACCCGGTCACCGATCTTGAACTCCAGCATCTCCACATGGGCACGCATCTGGTCGAGAAAGCGCAGGCGTTCGACGATGCGGTGGTTGAGATCGATGAGCTCGACCTCGGTCAGCTGGTCAATGTCGATCGTCATAGCAGTGCCCTCGATGCAAGCCGGGCTGGGATGATCGAGCGAATGTCTGGCCAGCCTACCTGCGTGTCAAGAGGACGGCTCAGGCTCTGAAAGCCCCCTGCCCTACGCGAATGTCCGTTATCGCCGGACGAGCGGAACAACGCGCTTCTTCTGAGGAGTGCCAATATGCGACATTTCCAGTTCCGGCGTGATATGGGGATACGGCATAGCTGAGCCCTCCTCCTAATCCAGTGACATCCGGTTTAGGTTGACTGGTATTTCCATGACCTCCCTCAGGCTAAAAAGTCATACTTCAGGGAGGATCACTGTTCAGGAGGCAGGCCAGACTGGCCGGAGGCTGCCGAGAAGGCGCGCTATCTGCTGGGTCTGCTCGCGCGGAATTTGGATGCGCCCGACCTGCGTCGCCGCAGACTGATCGACCGGGTGCTGGCCGACTTCGATCATCTGCTCGACAGGTTACCCCACGGCTGAGACAAGTTTTCCAGAACCTGACTGACAACGGAGGTACCCCAAGGTCAGAGGCGAAAAGCGCGGCAACCGTGAAGCAAAGAAGCCGAAGCAGGACAAGCCCAAGAACCCGAGCCCGGCCTCTTCCTTCGTGAACCAAGGCAAGGGCAGCATTCCGGCGAAACCGGCCGGTGGCAAGCGGGTATCCTAGCTGAGCCGCAATGGGAACGAGATCAATCGAAGCTTGCTTCAATACCCGCTGACATCTTTCGGTGACGAGCGGAAGATCGAGTCGAAGCGTTTCAGCATGTTGGCGGCTCGTTCGTCGCTACGATCGAGGCCGTCCGCATGCCTATGGTGGTCATCGGCACCACGACCGTCCAAAATGGCGGATCAGGAAGTGAACTCGGCGGGCACACCTGTGCGCCAACGCGCATTCTCGCGGAGACCGCTGACTGAGCCCCGGTGAGGCGCTGGCCGATCCAAAGCAGGGCTGCATCTAAATCGGCAAAGGTCGGATGGTTGAGCCCATCCAGCCGACCGAAGCGTGCCTCCAGCTATCACTGCCCCGGAGCCATGTCGCTCTCGTCCGAAATGCGGGTCAACACCGCCAACAGTCGCTGCTCCTCATCGCGGACCAGCATGCCGTCCTCGCCAGAGCCGGTCGCCACGCGGACGGGCTGAAGGATGATGCTCATGCGGCGGCCTGATCGCTCTCCAGGTGCAGGATCAAGGTTGAGATCGAAAACCGGCCGGAAGATTGCCGGTCAACGGCGTGTCACCCGGCGCAGCACCCGGGACAGCTCCTCAGCCGCATAAGGCTTGTGCAAGAGCTCGAAGCCATGACGGCCTTCCTCAGCCAGCACATGGCTGTAGCCGGACGTCAGGATCACGGGCAAGCCAGGGCGCCGGCGGCGGATCTCCTCGCCGAGCTCCACGCCGCCCATGCCAGGCATCACCACGTCCGAGAACACCACGTCGAAGCCATCGACCTCGCCCAGGAGTTCGAGCGCCTCGCGCGCATTGGCCGCCCAGGTCGTCTCATAGCCGAGATCCTGGAGGAGCTGCGTGGAGAAGCGCCCCACCTCGACGTTATCCTCAACGACTAGAACCCGCCGCCCCCGTCCCTCCGCCGATACGCCTGCCGCCTCGTCCCATTGAACGACCTGCTCCTCCGGCGTTGCTTCGACCTGAGGCAGATAGATCGTGAACGTCGCGCCGTGTCCGGTCTCGCTCACGACCGCAACGTCGCCGCCCGATTGCTTGACGAAGCCATAGACCTGGGACAGGCCGAGACCTGTCCCCTTGCCGATGTCCTTGGTGGTGAAGAAGGGCTCGAAAATCTGGGAGTGCCTGTCGGCCGGAATGCCGGCACCGGTATCGCTGACGGACACCGCCACAAACGGTCCCGGGCTGCCGGCATGGCCCCTCAAGGCCGGCAACATGGGCATGCTGCGCACCGTGACATTAAGCTTGCCTTCGCCATTCATGGCGTCGCGCCCGTTCACCGCCATGTTGATCAGCGCCGTCTCAAACTGGCTCACGTCGGCTTGAGCGAAACAGTCGTGGGCATCGACCTCTGTGATGATCTGGATCCGCGCCCCCACCACCGTGCGCAACATGTCAGTAATGGCTTCGACGTGCTTGGGCACGTCGAACACCTCGGGCTTCAGCGCCTGCCGGCGTGCGAATGCGAGAAGCTGGCCGGTCAGTTTCGATGCCCGGTCCACCGTATCAGAGATTGCGTCCACATAGCGACGCCGGCGCTCGTCGGCCAGGTTGGGGCGACGCAAAAGGTCGGTCGAGCTCTTGATGATCGTGAGGAGGTTGTTGAAGTCATGCGCCACACCGCCCGTCAGTTGGCCCACCGCCTCCAGCTTCTGCGACTGGCGCAGCGCGTCCTGTGCGACCGCGAGTTCCATCTCCCGTGCTTTCACAATGCTGAGATCACGCCCCACAGCGATGAAGTTGACACCCTCCGCCTCAGGCGCAACGGTCCACTCGATGGGCTTCCAGTCGCCATTCTGGGTCGCAATGCGGTTCTCGAACCGCGTCGGCTGGCCGGTTTCGCTCATGTGCGCGAGCGCCGCCAGTGTCCGGTTCATATCATCGGGATGCATGAACGTTGCGTAAGGTCGCGTCAGGAGCTCCGCTTCGGTCCATCCCAGCACTCGCGTCCAGGCCGGGCTGACGGCCGACATCATCCCCTGATAATCAGCGCGCGCCAGCATATCCTCGGACAAGGTCCAGAGCCGGTCAAGCTCAGCCCTGCGCTCGGCGAGCTCAGCAGCCTGCTCCTTTTCTACGGTCACGTTACGCCCGCTGCAATAGAACTCCTCGCCCTCGGGAACAGCGACCCACGAGATCCAGCGGTAGGATCCGTCCTTCGCGCGGTAGCGGTTCTCGAACCGCAGCACCGGCTCACCCTGCCTGAGCTTGTCGAAGGCAGCGAGCGTTGGCCCGATGTCATCCGGGTGCAGCAGGTCCACGAAGGGTGTCCGAGCGATTTGCTCCTGCGTCCATCCGAGGGTTTGCTCCCAGGCCGGGTTTAGGCTCGTGACATAACCTGTGGCATTCGCGACGCCGAGGAGGTCTGGGCTGACTTGCCAGGTGCGGCTGCGCTGCCGCGTGCGCTCATCCACCTGACGTTCAAGGTCCGCATTGAGGGCCCGCAGGCGAGCCTCGCTCTCGCGCAGGGCCAGCTCGGCCTGCTTGCGGGCCGTGACGTCCCGGAAAACCACCGCGACCTGCCGCCGGCTCGCAGGCTCGACGCGGAAGGCGGCCAGTTCCAGGTAACGCCGGGTGGCGACGAGCTCCCGCTCGAAGCGGGTGGGCTCGCCGGTCTCCAGAACGCGGCGGTAGAGCGCCACCCAGGCCTCCGCCTCGTCGGGCACCATCTCGCGCACCTTTTGTCCCACGACGTTCGGGATGCCGGCATGGATGGAGTAGGCTGGGTTTGCCTCGATATGGATGTAGTCGCTCAGGGGGCCGTGAGGTCCGTTGAGGAACTCGATGATACAAAAGCCCTCGTCGATGTTCTCAAACAAGCTGCGATAGCGCGCCTCACTCTCGCGCAAGGCTTCGAGCCGTGCCCGCGCTTCATATTGCCGTCGGCGCGCACGCAGCGCCGTGCCGGCCAGGCTGACGAGGGTGGTTGGGTGGAAGGGACGCTCCAGGAACGAGACGTTGCCGAGCACGTCAAGGTAGCGTCTCGCGGCTGGGTTGCGCTCGATACCGCCGCCCCGCAGCGTCAGGACGACAAAGGCAAAGTCTGACCAGGGTGGTTGCTGGGCAAGCCACCGCGACAGCTCTTTGAGATCGGCGGTCCGCAGCGTTTCGTCGGTCACGATCGCAAAGCCCGCGCCATGCCCTATCGCGAGCACGAGCGCGGGCAGGTCGGGACAGATCTCGGCCGCGATCCCAGCGGCTGCCAGAATCTGGACCGCGACAGTGGCGTCCCGCCCATGCGGAGCCAAGATGAGCGCCCGCTCCGAACGGGATTGGAGTGTATCGCTCATGATCAGCGGTCTTCGAGCAGCCGGGCCCGCTCGCCATCGGCCAGGACCGGGGTGCCGCGTAGGATCCCCTGGAAGCCCTCCAGGGCTTCGCCGATGGCAATGCCCCGGCTGTCGATGCGGATCTCGCGGATGGTGTTTTCGTGTGTGCCGAACCGCTTCTTGATGATCGAGATCGCCCGCCGGACCTGCCCGAAAGCCTCGAAGTAGCGCAGCAGGATCACAGTGTCAGCGAGATAGGTGACGTCGACAGGGGACTTCATGTCGCCGACAAGTCCGTGCTGGGCTATCGTCAGGAAGGTCGAGGCACCCTGCCGGTTCAGGTACTGCAACAGTTCATGGATGTGCAGGACCAGAAAGCTCTCGTCCGGCATGGCGGATTGGTACCCGTTGAGGCCGTCGATGACGACTGTCTTCACGCTGTTGCCATCCACCCTAGCCCGAACCCGATGGGTAAACTCTCCAGGCGAGAGCTCGGCGGCGTCAACCTGCTCGATGAACAGGTTGCCACTGGCACATAACGCGTCCAGATCGATGCCCATCAGCTTGGCTCGGTCGATGAGCAGACCAAGCTCCTCGTCGAAAATGAACAAGGCCGCCTTCTCGCCTCGCGCGGCAGCGGCAACGGCAAATTGGACGGCCAGCAGGGACTTGCCTGCCCCCGCAGGCCCCATGATCAACGTGCTGGAGCCCTTCTCGATGCCACCACCCAGCAGGGCGTCGAGTTCCCCTATGCCGCTCGTGAGCACATGGCGGTCAAAACCAGTCTTGTGCTCGCCGGCGACGAGGCGCGGGAACACCTGGACGCCCCCTTGTGCGATAGTGAAGTCGTGGAAGCCGCCCCGAAACGCCTGGCCACGATACTTGATCACCCGCAGGCGGCGGCGCTCGGCTCCATAGCTGGGCGCGAGTTCCTCCAGGCGGATCACGCCATGGGCGAGGCTGTGAACCGTCTTGTCATTCGTGTCGGTGGTGAGGTCATCCAGCATCAGCACCGTCGCGCCCTGCTTCGCGAAGTAGTGCTTCATCGCCAGGATCTGACGGCGATAGCGCAGGGAGCTTTGCGCCAGGAGGCGGATTTCGGACAGGCTGTCGATCACGATCCGAACCGGCTGGCTTCGGTCAATCGCCTCGAATACGGCCTTGGTGGTCTCACCCAGCTCCAGATCCGACGAGTACAGCAGGCTCTGCTGGTGCTCCTCGTCGAGAAGGTTCTCCGGCGGCACGAGTTCGAACACCTGAATGCCGTCGCGAAGAGCCCAGCCATGCGAGGCCGCCCCGTCGCGTAGCTCCCGCTCGGTTTCGGACATGGTGATGTAGAGCCCCGTTTCTCCCGCCTCGGCACCTTCGATCAGGAATTGGAGCGCGATGGTGGTCTTGCCGGTGCCGGGGCTGCCCTCCAGGAGATAGACGTGCCCGGGGGACAGGCCCCCGACGAGGATATCGTCCAGACCCGCAACCCCGGTCCGCGCTTTCGGAGACCGCTGAGGCTTAGTGTTCATAACTTAGTCCGATCTCGGCCTGGATAGCAGCCGGAAGAGTGTGAGTCGGGATCAGCCCGAGTACGCCGGTGAGCGCCTGCTCCGCGTGCCAGAGGTCGTACTGTTGCTGGCGGTCGAGCCAGAAGTGAGGTGCCGTGCCCGAGAGACGGGCCAGACGCGTGGCCATTTCGGGACTGATCGCAGCCGTGCCGGCGAGAACACGATGGAGCGTCTGACGGGCGATGCGAAGCTCGCGGGCCGCTTGGCTGACGGAGAGCCCAAGGCCCGGCAGAACCCGATCACGTAAGATCCAGCCTGGATGGGTCGGAGGCACCGGAAGGGCGTCGCGGGAGCGGGGCATGCGCTTGCCTTGGTTAAGCCGACTGTAGCGTTATGGGCGACAGGCCACCGAAAACAAGGGCTGATGCTGATCTTTGCATGATCGAGCTGTCGGTCCGCCCTGATAGCCGTTTCGAATGCCCAGTCTTCTCTGTTCCTTTGGATTATAGGAGGCGGAGGGCCGGCCTGGGTGCAATATTCCACGGCCCAACTGATCAACGAACGTCAGCTGTTTGGCGCGATCTTGAGCAGAATGGCCGGATGGTAAGCGGACCGCCCTGGGGCGGCAGGCTGAACCCGGGCAAAGTCGTGAGCCTGGAGATCGAGTTCGTAATGAAGGCGTCAATCACCCGCACCGGATTGTCTCGAGTGACATAGTCGTCTCGGCCCCTGGGAGGAGCAGCGCCTGCCGGCGGTCTTTGCCTTCGATGAAGCGCGCCACCGTGGCCTCCTGGATCCGGTGAAAAGTCTACCGGATCAGCGCGCTTCCACGCTGCCTCAAGCGCCAAAGTGGACCAAGCTCTCTGATCTAGGGAGTGCCAGTTTGAGACCTTCCTGGTGTGGAGACCGCTGCGTCCTGTACCATCAATGACTTACGGCAAAAATTTTGCGGAAGGCCGCATGTGGACGGCGTTTATGGAAAGGTTGGCAGAGTGCCATATTTTAGGCTGGAGAACTGGCTTGATTTGATGGGTATTCTCATGGCCGAGAGCAACCATAATCCGTTTGGTCCCCCTGCCGAGATGTGGCAGATCCTGAAAGCTCAACAGGCCGAACAGGTCTGGGTTTGGGAGCAGATCAGGTTCTCCAGGAGAGCCATCTGGCGGTCGCACCAGATCCTGGCTGAAGAGGCGGCTCGCTCCGTTCAGGGATCAGGTCCAAGGGAGCGTGGATTTTCGGGTGATGGTACCTAGGATAAGTTGTCGGCGAATGTGCAACTGTTCGAGGGTCTGCTCGAAGGCTTGGAGCAGTCGCATGGCTAGAGCCGTTTCCTGGCTATCCTTGCGCAACTGCTCGACATACGCGGCTTGATCGCCCACACGCCTCTCGCACTCGCCAAGGTGCTGATCGATCTTGGCGAGCTGTTCACGGTGCTGGTAGAGGTCCATGGCATCTCTCGCTTCGCAGGCGGGAGCGCACGTCTCTCTCAGTCACCGGGGCCCACGGGTTCGGATTGGCCAGTGATGGTTGGACTATGCGCTCTTGCCGCTTCAAAGTCCAAGCGGGGCCGCGAATTTCGATAAGCACTGTATGGAACGATCCGGGGCGGGCTGGAAACCCTCCTGCCGGTCAGAGCGCCTCTTTCTTCACCAGGTGCAGGTAGGTCGGATCAAACTCGCCTGCCCATTTCAGGCCTTCCCAGTCCAGTACCTTCAGGGTTGTCCCCTGCTGGGAGATCAAGCTCTCTTTCCGGAGCTCTTGGAGCACCCGGTTGACGTGCACGTTCGAGATCCCGAGCGCATCCGCCAGTTCTCCTTGGGTGACCGGCAGGTCAAAGACATGGTCCTCCACCAGCTCGACCGCTCGCAGCCGCACCAAGAGCTCGCACAGCAGATGCGCCATGCGGGTCCGCGCGGGGCGCCGGCCGACATTGACCACCCACTGCCGAAACACGGCTGCTTCGATGAGGGTGTCACGCCAGAACAGGTCATTCAGCCGAGGGTGATTGCGCATGAGGCTGCGGATGTCGTCATGCGGAATGAAGGCGAGCTTGCAAGGGATCAATGTGCCCAGGCTGTGATCCATGACCTTCAGGTGCAGGCTCTGGAGATCCGGGATGTCGCCGCTGATGTGAAACGACTGGATCTGTCGCCTGCCCTGGGCCGTGACGTTGTAGCGGCAGGCAAAGCCCTCGACGATCAAGCAGCACTCGGAGGGGGTGTCGCCTTCGCTGACGATGTCCTGGTCGGCCGCAATCGTTTTCAGCCGCAGCGGCAGGCGCTGGAGCGCTGCCTTCTCCGCCGGCGCGAGCCGGGCGATGCTCTCCAGCTTGCGGATCAGCGCAATGGTGTGAGGGTGGATGGCATCCATGACAGCCTCCCAGTGTGATCAGGCGGGAGAGCATGTCTCTCAGCCGCCAGCTCCCGAGGTATAATTGCTGGCGATGCTTGATTTTTATGGCTGGAAGCATCTTGAGCAAGGCCTGAGAGCGGTCTGAAACCGCAAATTGACAATGTCGTTCCCGAACAAATGCAATCGTTTGCCGTTGACGCTTATCACCAGCATGGATGATCCAGGCGTTGGTGGCTGAGAGATCCCCGTGCTCCCGCCTGTCGGCAGAGGAGCGTTCAAGATGCCTCGCTATTTCTTCCATACCTTCAACGGATTCGCCCAGCCCGACACCGAGGGAACTGAGCTTCCAGGGCTTGAGGAGGCGCGCCAGGAAGCCGTTCAGACCGTCGGTGAGATCATCCAGGGTAACGGCGTCGACTCCTGGATGGGTTCCGACTGGCACATGGAGGTTACCGATGCCGCCGGACAGGCCTTGTTCAGGCTTCGCTTTTCCCTGGAAGAGCTGAGCCGCGAAACCTCATGATTTCGCAGAGGCGCCTTTTTGGAACCGGATAAGGTGTCTTTTCAGCGCATTCGGAGGAATTTCGCAGCGGCTCCTTATACTAGCGAGCAAAGGGTTATTCTAACCCATTCTTTGGAAGCGAATGATCGGAAGTTGGATCCTCGCGAATGCCGGCCCGCGGGCCAGCACAGCTCCCTAGGGTCAGGACCGTCATAAACGGAGGCCTGAGCGCATCATTTGCGCTCAGGCTGGCTCGTTTTCGGCGGCACGATGATGGCACCAGCGTTGGGGTGTCGATTTCCCATCTGCTTCTCCTGCCGGATACCATCACCTTTCATCCGTCCATCAAACAGGAATGGCCTTGTTCCATTTGTGCTCGGCGCAGCAGGAGCCTGCGATTGTCCGGATGGAGCATTTTGAGCGCTGGAGGTGGTCGCTGCCAGTGCCAACGCAGCCGCGATTGCTAATCTCGACAAGACAGACATCTCCTCCTCTTGCCCGGGATCGGTCACCATTGGGGAGCACGTAGGCACCAGGATGGAAGCCGTTTAATGCGCCCTCTAAAAAACCTAATGCAGAACTGTGCCCTGTAACTGCTTTTTCTCGGAACGGGACGTTATGAAACATGGACCCTGACGGGAGAACTGCTCCGGGAACGTCCGGAGTGGGTCGAGCCTGTGTGAAAACTCAAACGAGCTCGGCCTTAGCGCACTATTCGTACAATTCTGCGCCTCTATACCGGAAAACCTCCGGCCTGTTGGATCTTGCAAGACATGAAATTGCGCCGGGGCTTGGCCCGTCAGCGTTTTCACGCGGATGTCATATTAACGGCGAATACTCCCCTGTACGCGTCAAGGAAAAATCTGGCGCCGAGGAAAATCAACGACTTGGGTTGTGCAAAAACTGATCTCGCCGGGCAGCCCAACGGCTATACTCAGTTAATGTGACATCCCCCCTGCCCCACCGGCGGATCGTTTCGTAGGATACGACGATGCCGCGCTCCAGCAGCATCTCCTCCACGAGCCGCAGGCTCAGAGGAAACCGGAAGTACAACCAAACGGCATGGGCGATGATCTGGGGTGGGAAGCGATGGCGCTTGTAGTGGACGGGATTGGTCATGACGCGGCTCTTAGGGCACAAGCCTCTGCCCGAAGGTTAGCGTGACATCACCGTCAGCACCTGCTGATTGGCTCTGTCCATGATCTCGACGCTCCAGCTTCGTCGGTCCTCGCCTTTCCGATCACCTTCTCTAATTAGGGTACGCGCTTGGGCGGCAGCGGCCTCCCGCGCCGCCTGAAGGTTCGGATACTTGTTCCCTTCAGGATCTTCGGCGAAGCCATCTTCGGTCCGGATATTGAAGTAGTACAGAGCCGTTTCCGCCCTGCGCTCAGGCGTGGAGGGCAACTCTTGGGAAGGGTGACCTGAGCGAGGGGCACCGCCCTCATTGTTCCACCGCTTGAGATCGTCGCGCTGGTTCGGGTGCTTCGGAGCTTTGCTCATAGAAAAAGGATCACAGCTCTGGGAGGCTTTTTCATGGCTGCGCGATGTTGACGCGGCCTTACTGCGCAATCCCTTTGCAACGAAGGCAGACGCGCGGTGTTGGTGATTAACTTATGTTATCGGGATTGCGCCGTTTCCGGTGTTGGAGAGACCTAGATGAGGTCGATGAACAATCCATTCAAGCAATTTAATGAGACACTTCTCCCAAGCAGCCTGAATTTCACTCAAGCTCAGGTCAACTGGATCTTGGGCCAATCTCTCGCGAGCATTTATCAGGATCTGCTGAAGGCTCCTGTTCCCGAGCACCTTCAGGCTTTGCTCAATCAACTCCATGAGGAAGCCTCATCCTCAGAGGACGACAGTGGTCCGCGATCCTGAATTGGCCTGTATCTCGGTTATTTAGCCAATGCCTGCTCTAATCGGGAGGGGAACTTATCCCGAGGCCTCTTCTTAACCTATAGGGGTTCGCTTTCTCTAAGCATGCTCAGTGTCATCTCAGACTGACCTCTTTATGATTTGAGCCTCGGCATCCTTAAGAACATGCACTTCTGAGTGTCATATAGGCCAGAGCCCCACATCGACCGCACAGGTGATTCCTTGTTCGTGCATTGCGGCCTGCACGAGCCCGACAAGGAAGGAATGCGCTATGCAAGCCCATCGGTTCGCCGCCGGAGAGATCGTGCTTTTCGTCGAGAGAAGGCACTCTCACTTCACATGGAAGGCTCCTTATACGATCACCGAATGCATCAAGACGGATGCCGCTGAACCGCAGTACAGGATCGCGTCCGTCCACCGGAACGAAATCCGTACCGCAGGTGAGCACGAGCTTTGTCGCACGCCGCAACCGCTTTCTGATGTCCAGCAGCCACCTGAAGAGTTCCTTGAGGCTCTGTCTTGCCTGCAACCCGCCAACCTCAATGCCAGGACCGCACTTGGGAATCCACTCATGCCGTGGCCTCAGCGCTCAAGGACTGGAAGACATCATGTTTAGCGTTGATTTCGCTTTCAGCAGACACCCGAGAGATTGGCTCCCAACCGCCAGCATGGCTGGCGTCTTGTCCTTCATCCTGTTCGTCGTGCTGTTCATCGGGTGAGAGCCCTTTTCGCAGCGCCTCGCTCAGACATTGTCCGCCTCGAAAGGAGGCTTCCATGGCAACGCATCTTTACCCCTGCGGCCAAATCGTCACTTTTAGCGATAAGCGGTTCTTAGGCGCGTCCTGGAGCGGGGACTTCGTGATCGTCAGGCATTTGCCTTCCGGCGACGAGTTTCCCCGCTACGAGATCAAGAGCACGGGCGAAGTCTATAGCCGTGTTGCCTACGAGAATCAGCTCGCCACCTCGTTCACGATTTTTCGATAAGCAATGCATCGCGGAGAAGAGCATGTCCGACAGGCAGAAGCTGGCCTGGTTTCTGGTCTCTCCTTCATCCAATGGCAGCGATCCTCATCCCGTTATAGAACTGGAGAACGGTTTTAGGCTAACGCTCACGGCGAGCTTCTCTCAGATCGAGGACATGGCGGATGTTCTGGATGACATTCTGGGCGCCGCGCCTCCTCGCGAGGGGATCGATCCAGATCACATGCCTGCCTTTCTTCAAAAAGACAGGTAGTAAAGCTAATCTGTTAGTTCTTTTGAGAGCCTATCCTTGAATTATGAACAGGGCCCACGTTGTTGGCTTTCGATGAACTTGATTTTGGCGTCGACCAGATCCGCCAGTGCACTAGCGGGCGTGAGAACTCGCGAATCGTTCGATGCTTGCTTCAGCTCGACCCATGTCGCACCGTCGATCAACGTTCGCTCTGCAATCCGTAAGGCTTGTTCATAAGGCATCGGTTAATCCTCTGGTTCTCAAATGCGCCGCCATAGAGCCTTCGGAATACGACTTTCATGCGCTTCCCAGGGGGGCATTTGAAGATACTGATGTTTGATGGTCTGGCGGTCTGGATAATGCTGTCGGAATGCTCCGCCCTCTTCGAAGCCCAAGCCTGTTCACTTCGCCCCATGCATAGGAGCATCTTCCGCCCCCCTCACGGACAAGCTTTTCTCGAATAAAAACTAAATATCCAAGGCGCTTGTTATTGTCCGAGTTAAGACCTATATAGTTTTTATCGGATTTTGGCCGGACAATCGGGTCGTTTCGCTTTTGACGCTGTCAGGCGCACGTTCGGACTTTCTTACCATTACATCGACGAACCGAGCTAGGCTGCGCTTTCGCGCGCCATCGCTCACGTGCATCTACAGCAATCGCGAAAGGTTACCCCTATGATTACGGGCACTGTAAAATTCTACAACGACATGAAGGGCTTCGGCTTCATCCAACCTAGTGATGGCAGCAAGGACGTGTTTGTCCATGCGACCGCGCTCGAGCGCGCTGGCATGCGCAACCTCGTCGAGGGCCAGAAAGTTGCCTTCGACACCGCAGAGGACCGCCGCTCCGGCAAGATCTCTGTCAACAATATCGAGACGGCGTAACCTTTGATGGCAGGCTCGGGACATAAGCCTGCGCCACCAAGCCTTGAGGCCGCTCCCCTGTGGAGCGGCCTTTTCGTTTGCATCCCGCAAACACTCGGCTGCGGTTATCCGTCCTCCCCTTCCCGATCATCATCACGCCTCAAGAGAAATGAATGTCCCACAAGTATAAAGTTCATCAGCTGGTCTGCATCACCCACCCGAATTTCTCGGACAAACGCATCAATTCGGGCGGCATCTATGAAGTGACACGCCTCATGCCAGCCGATCAGACGGGCGAAGTCTCATATCGGATCAAATCATCCGGCTTCGGCGAGCGCGCCGTGCGCGAAAGCGAGATCACGGCACGGGTGTCACGCAGTTGATGATTGGCGAAGCGTTCTTCCATGGGTCGCAAATCTACGATCCGATTGCGCTGCTTCGACAAGGAGACGAGGCTTTGTACGTTGCTCGCGTCGGCATGAAGGCATCACAACGATTCATGATCCTCCTGCCTTCTGGCGAACTCGCTCGGCCGCATGAACCGCTCGGCAGCCTATCCGATGTTGGCTGGTCGCTTCGAGCGCACAACTAGCATATCGCAACAACGGAGTCGGTAGGCTCCGCTGCGCGGCCTGCCAGAACGCTGGCGCGGCTGCTGACCGAACGCGCTTAAATGGTCGTCTCGTCCTCAGGAATAAAGGGAGCAGATTATGGTTGATCAACCGACCAATCTCGATGCCCATCGCGGCATGGCGGCACAAAAGGCAACGGATCTTCGACGCCTGCGATCCGAGGTCGAGGCCGATCAGGAGTCTTTGCGTGCGAGACAGGCAGAACTCGAAGATATGCTTGCGGCTGCCCCTGCGGCTGACTGGCCGGAGGCAGTCGACAAAGCACGCTATCTGCTCCGCCTCTTCGCGCAGAGCGCCGACGCCGTCGATCCACGTCGCCGCAAGCTGATTGATCAAGTGATCGCCGACTTCGATCACCTGCTCGGCACGGTAGCCCGCGACTAAACCAATTTCCCACGAACTGACCGGTAAAGGAGCAAGCAATGGCCAAAGGCGAACGACGCGGAAACCGCGAGGCGAAAAAGCCGAAGAAGGAAAAACCGAAGGTCATCATGGCAGCGCCATCCGTCGCAAGCCAGGGCAAAGCGACCGCACCGGCAAAACCATCCGGCGGCAAGCGATAAATTTTCGCACTGAGACATGCTCCAGTCATGGAGATCAAATAGGCGGGTGGCGAGGATCGACCCGCCTGTTAGCCGCCTCCATGTCACGGGCGTCATTCTCAGCAAAGCGCCTTAGGGAGCCGCTGCTCGAGACTAGTCGGCGTCCGACTTCTTGCTGGGCGATGGAATATCGTCATCTCCATACCCTCTCCGGCCATCGAGCTTTACCTTTGATGGCTCTATGGATGGATTGTCCAAGCGCCGCAAGGCCTTCCTGACCGCGTTCACAACGCCTTGGACCGCTCCGAGAAAATCCTTACTCATCCTTGGCTCACTTTCCTGTATCGCGGGCGCGTTGCTGTCACGCAAGCCTTTCAGCCTACACTTTTGTCCCAGGACCAAGCGCTTCTGGGAACGTAACCACGAGGACAGGTTTATTGGCTCTGTCCATGATTTCGATGCGCCAGTCTTTCCGGTCCTCGGCGGCCTGATCGCCTGTGGCGATCATCTCACGCGCTATAGTGAGCGCCTCTTCGCGTGCTGAATGAAGATCAGCATACACGTTCCCTTCCGGGTCCTCGATCAGTCCGCCATCGGTTCGGACGTTGAAGTAGTAGAGAGCCGGCTTCGAAGCAGTTTGCAGTTGAGGCGCCTCACTGAAACGGCGGCCTGATCGGGGCGCACCACCCTCATCATCCCACCGTCTGAGATCCTGAGACTGCCATTGTCTTTCCAGTTCGTTGCGATTTTGGCGGGCAGGCGATGCACAGGCCATCATGGCTTGCGGAGGACGCTTACTCAAACGCGTCTTTCTCCTACCGAGCCCCTGCAGCTGAGTCTCCCAGACAACTTGGTCATAGGTCTGATCGTCACCTCGGATCTGATATTGAGGCTCTCGGTCTCCAGCAGGAAGAAGGAAGACGATCTCGTAACGGCCGCCCCAGACATCATTGGGTGGATGAGCCTCGGCATAGCGGACATGTTGGCCGACGGCATAGCGATGCGTTCTCATGACAGGCTCCTTTCCGGCACTTGGATCACACTGCCAAAGAGGCTCGAGGTCGTTCGATTACAGCTCCAGGACGGGCGAAATTCATCGAACATGCTGCCGTCACCGCAGGATGCGCGGATGTTTGACCGTTCCGGCTCGAATGCTCACTCCGTACACAAGGAGACATCCGGCGATGAGCAGGATCGAAACAATTGCTTGGCTTAACATGATTGTCACTCCCGACCCCGAAACCACGCAGGAAAGATAAATCGATCTTCTCGCTCATCATATAATTCGATGCATAACAACATACTCCTCCATACGGATTTTAGATATACGAAATGTGTTTGTTATGTTTTTATTTACGGAAGTCGCTGCAAAAACGCGTTCCGGCCCCATGTATAACTAAGATGAACTTTCGGCCTTGGGGCTTTTCGTTCAGCCAAGGTTGACACCGAAAGCCGGATGGCAGGCGAGCAATTCTCGATTTCTTTGAATTCGGAATGGATGGCCGTGTGTCCCAGCCCCGAACGTCCGATCAGCGGAGGTCAGTCGATGGCAACCGAGTTTTACGTCGTCCGGCATCATGGTGCATGGCGCATCAGAGTGAATGGCAAACACCACGGGGAATACGGATCTCGGGTTTCGGCCATCCACGCCGCAATGGCGGCGGCCGAGACGGCTGGAGCAGGGGCCAAGGTCTTCAGCACCGGAATTGTGAGTCGATACAGCCAGGAACGGCAGACGCCGGAGACTTAGGCCAAGCATGCGTCATCGCAATGCGCCTGAAAGGAGCCTCGCATGAGCGAGAGATTAAGCCGCCTTTGCGATGAGCTTCGCATCAAGCTTCACGGCCTTGATCGCCGGCTTGAAGCTTTAAAATCAAATGGCGTTTCAACCTTCGATCACTCTCAAGACGCTCTTGAGAGTCAACTCGACCGTGTCGAGCAACGCATCTATGACCATCGTGCCGCCGTCGAAGCGGCAAATGCCAGGGCAAAGACCTGGGTAGCGGAAAAGAAATCCGGGCTGCATGCGATTCATGTTCCCCGGAATGACCACGACAAGATATTCCTGCTTGAAGCTGAGGCCGACGAGGCCGAGACCTATGCATCCGCCGCGTTCGAGCTGGCGGCGGCAGCAGCAGATGAAGCCATGCTAGCCGTCTTGCAGGCACTCCTCGCGCGCAACAAAGCGGATCAGGTCGCATTCCTAGAGGCGGATCCTCCCAATTGAAAACCTCTCCCTCCCTTTTTGATGAATTCGGCAATCTGAGCCGTCGAAACGGATTTGATGATGAATGACGAGGAAACAGAGCTCGACCACCGGGATATGTACTATCGCGGGGTTCTCGCGGAGCGATCTACCGATTTGGTCGTGCGAGACGGCAAATTTCCGCGTGGTTGCGGCGAAGCTCAAACCCTGGCGCTCTTGCGGGCTGGATACTTGACGAGTGTTCCTCATCACTTTGCCGATGGAACGGCAGAGATAAAATATGAAGTCACCTGCTAGGGGAAGGCTGCTTGGAAGGCCTATCGATTCAGCTAGCAAAGGGGAGTTGGTGCGATGTTTACCTTCGAGTTCTTTCGGGTCCGGGATGCGGACGACGCCCATGCCGTTCTGGATCGGGTTGCGCACGACACATCCGATCTGGAGAATGCGAAAACAAGGGCGAAATCCCTTTTCGAGACATTGGACATGCCGCAAAAGCCAGATGCCCTTCGGATTCTCGATGAGCGTGGTGAAGAGGTGTTTATCTGGAGCCCGGACAGCCACGGGGCCTGAATGTGCAACTGTCACCCTCTAGGTCTGTTGTTCATTCAGGCAGAGCCTAAATGGGAGAGTAGATATGGCGAACGTCCATTACACGGTGGTGGAACACGAGGACGGTTGGACTTACAAAGTCGGCGACGTCTTTTCGGAACGCTACGCGACCCATGGCGAGGCCCGTGAGGCTGCGGAGCGGGCCGCCGCCGAGCAGATGCTGCCGGGCGCCACTGAGGACATTGAGTTCCAGGACGAGGCAGGTGACTGGCACGAAGAAGTCTCTCTGGGAAAGGACCGACCAGAGACAGACGTCACCGGCTGAGGGACAGTTCCTCACAACGTGGCAGCTTGCACACCAGGGATGTTCGTCCTCGCACAGACGCCGGGAAAGCCCTCGAAACGCCTGATGAGACAGCTACATGGTGCCAAAGGCAAAGAACAAACGCCTGAGAGTCCTCTCCGCCAAGCAGGGAGCCGAAGATGACGAAGGCGCGAAAGCTCTACAGCAGTCCAACTGGCGACCGCTGGTTCCTGATTCGCACTGCGTCGGGAGAGGTTTTCGTCAGGCATGAGGCCAACTCAGCCTCCGGCGGTAATGTCGATCACATCGAGATCGGAGCCTTCCTCAGTTCTGGGCGTGGCCCTGAGCATCAGGAGCTGCTCCGCCTGATTGGATCCTTGTTGGATGATGAGACGGCACACGTCTGACGTGGCCGCGTATGCCTGAAGGACGAGGAGTATTCCCGATTCAACGGTGGAATAAGCCATGTGTGGAGCTGAGTTGCATTCAGGGCGTATGAGCCTCCACTGACGGTGAGACCAGGCAAGCTGTGCTGACGTTGCCGCTCGCGGAGATCATGCATGACGGTAACAGGAACGATCGCTTGGTTCGACCTGACCAAACGATTTGGCTTCGTGGCACTGGAAGGCGGCCACGGCGACGCCTCCCAGCACATGCCAGGGCTCAAGGAGGCCGGCTATGTCTGGCTTTCCCGTGGCACTACTGTGCGGGTCAGGGTTGAGCAGGATCGCAGCGGCGGGTGGCCGAAGTTCTGGAGATCGACACCAGCACTGCCCGGCCCAGGGAGAACGAGGCGATCCGGCGCAAGCCCAAGGCCTGAGCGCGTCAAACTAGGGTTTACCCCCGATCAGGCTCAATGGACGAGGCGCTGAACGATCCACTGCTGGGCAGCATCCAGGTCAGCAAAGGTGGGATGGCTGATCCCATCCAGCCGGCCAAAGCCCGCCTCCAGGAACCACTGCCCCGGAGCCACCTCGTTCTCGTCCGAGAGGCGAACCAGCACCGCCACCAGCCGCTGCTCCTCATCGAGGACTAATGTGCCTTCTTCGTCAAAGCCTGTCGCCATGCGTATGGGCTGAAGAGTGAGGGGCATGCGGCGGCCTGATTGGTCTCCAGGTGCAGGTAAGTCGGATCGAACTCGCCCTCTTCCTTCAACTTGCCCCAGTCTGGAATGTTCAACCGATCGCCTTTTAGCTCGATCAGCCCGTCAGCCCGCATCTGCTGGATCACCCGATTGACGTGAACCGGCGTAATGCCCATGGCATCGGCGAACTCGCCCTGGGTGATCGGCAGGTCACAGGGATGGTCCTCCACAAGACCGACGGCCCTCAGGTGCACCGAGGCGGCCACCTAGGACCTTCTGTGTTGACATTCCCGTCACGTGCCGTTCACCGGGTAATAGCGCCCTTCTCAGAACCGTGGTTCGCGACCACAACGACGTTATCGGGCCGACGCTCGAGCCAGTGGTGATTGCCTGCATATTCGAGGCCGAGCTCGAGATCATCTCCACGCTGCCCCAAGCTCACCGTCCACCAATGTCGGAGGCTTTGGATGGAGATCCCCCTGCCCTTCGGTCTTTCCCAGCCCACGGACGAGGTGGCGGATAAGGTGGAGCGCAACACTCTCGGCGGGAACGGGACTCATGCCGAAGGTCTCCTGGATCTCTGAAGGGGCTCTCAGCGAGTATGCTCACAGGTCATCTGGCCGGGGCCAATCTTCGCTAAGGTAGCCTGCCTATCCTGAAGGTTCAGCTTATTCATAGGCTGAGGCGATCCTGTGGCGGAGATCTCAACAGCCGGTGCAAATGCCCTTCGAGATCGCCCTCATTCTGCGATCCCTGGCGCGTTCCAGCGCCTCGGCCTTGTCACGAGCTGTTCGCGCCAGCGTTGCCGATTCCTCGGCAGTGAATTGCTGAGAGGGGGAAGCCTTCCAGCTCTGGGTGTCAGGCGCCGCTTTGTCCTGGGCATTGGCCGTCGAAGACAACACGATGATGGCAAGCAGGACCGTGGTTTGTAGAACCCGCATAGGAACGCTCCTCGAGGAGCGCATGCGGCGGCTCCGAGCCTGGATATAGGGTCGGCAACCTCGCTCCCCAGGTTCCGGGGAGGACGATGTGAGGCAACTATGGGGTGTCCTCCTCAATTGGAGACGATCCTGATCGAGGATGGGTATCACGTTCCGGCTTGAGGGCAGGTTTCCATGCCCGCCTCGGCAACGTTCCCTCTCGCCACGCTCGATCTCGTAAGCTGGGCTCACGCCCAGAGCGCTCCGCCAGCATCGAGTACGCCCCAGCTCATCACCGTCGGCAGTAAGTACTGGCCTCCGCTGACTTAGAGCCCGGGTTGAACAGATCTCAACGGGCGTTCCCGCCCTTCTCGCGCTGCACAAAAAGAACTTGTCCCTCGTGGCATCCCGGCTAAAGATGGCCCCATAGAGCCTTGCCTCACGCGAACTAGCTACAAACGCGGGAACCCGGAGAGCCTATGGACACTCGCCTTTGCCCGCAATGTTCTTGCGATGCAGCATCGGTCCTGAGCTCTAGGACCGACGACGGTCGATATGTTGCCGCCGTCCAATGTCACGTCTGCGGCTACGAGAAGCCGACCTCTACGGGCTTCGACGATGAACAGGCTGCCCACGAGGCCGCAAAGCGGGAGTGGTTTGAAGCCGCCTGATCGACGTTTGCCCCCGGAACCAGGATGGTGATGTACATGCTCCCGAGCTGGTGCCTCACATCTTTGATGTGCTCTGGGGTGGACTCCTCAGGCGGCAGCATCAAGCCGGATACAGCGGCTGCGGTGAGCGTCCCACCATCGTTAAAGGCGGCGCCACGCAGCACAACCAAGAGGGCGCCCACGCAGCGGGACCTGCACCTCCAGGTGATCCAAGAGCGCGGTCGGCCCAGCTGGCAGACAGCAGTCAACTACCGCCAGTGTGGTCCTTGGGCGAAGTTGGGGTGACGCGCTACAAGACCCTTATCGGCCGCCGCTTCCGCGCCCGGACTCTGCCAACGCAACCGACCGAAGCTGCCGTCAGCTGCAAAGTCCTCACCATCATGACCCACTTTTTGGCAGGCTGGTGTCGCGGCCCATCGCCTGCGTTCGAGCGTTAGGGACTGAATGCGGTCCATCTTGGAGCTACGAGCCAAACTCGGTCGCAGAGACGATCATCAATCGGGATTGCTCTATTATGATGGAGCGCCACTTCATGGTGGCCATATCGGAACAGCCGGGAGAGCTTGTTGCCCCGCCTCGTCGTCGTGTCCAATCGGGTCTCAATCCCCGATCCCGCCGCCAAGGGGTCCGCCGGTGGTTTGGCGGTGGCCCTGCGCGAGGCCTTTCAGGGCCGGGACGGGTTATGGTTCGGCTGGAGCGGGAAAGTTTCGGCCCATCCATCCGCCGCGCCCAAGATGACCGACAAGGGCAATGTGCGCTATGCCCTGATGGACCTGACGGCCACGGATCGCCGGGAATATTACAGCGGGTTCGCCAATCGGGCGCTCTGGCCGGTGATGCATTACCGCATTGGGCTGTCGGACTTCTCTCGGGCCGACTACGCCGGATACCTGCGGGTCAACCGGACCTTCGCCGGGGCGCTGGCGCGGCTGATCCGGCCGGACGATCTCATCTGGGTGCACGACTACCATCTGATCCCGCTGGCCGCCGAGCTGCGGGCGCTGGGCCTGGCCAACCGGATCGGCTATTTCCATCATATTCCCTGGCCCGCGCCGGAGGTCATTGGCACCTTGCCCGGAAGCCCGGACTTGCTGCGCGCGATCACGAGCTACGATCTCGTTGGCGTGCAAACCGAGCGGGATGCGGACAACCTGCGGCGCGGCCTCTTCCAGGAGGTCGATGCCACTCAGCACAGATCGGATGTGATCGTTCTCGGCGGTCGCCAGACACGGGTGAAGGGGTTTCCCATTGCCATCGACGTGAGCAGCTTCGAGCAAGCCGCGCGCCGCCCGGTCAAGCATCGCCTGATCAACCAGACTGTCGCCAGCCTCGGCTCGCGCAGCCTCATCATCGGGGTCGACCGCCTCGACTACTCGAAGGGCATTCCCGAGCGGATGGAGGCCTTCGAGCGCTTTCTCATCAGCAACCCCGATCAGCGCGGCCGGGTGACCTATCTTCAGATTGCTCCCACGAGCCGCAGCGAGGTGCCCGAATATGCCTCGCTCAGCCGGACTGTGAGCGAGACCCTCGGCCGCATCAACGGCACGCACGGTGAACCCGGCTGGGTGCCGATCCACTATGTGACGAGCGCCTATCCGCGCAGCGTGCTGGCCGGTCTCTACCGCCTCGCCCGGGTCGGCCTCGTGACGCCGATGCGCGACGGCATGAATCTCGTGGCCAAGGAATACGTGGCGGCGCAGGATCCGGAGGATCCCGGCGTGCTGGTGCTATCCAAGTTCGCCGGGGCGGCCGAGCAGCTCGGCAGCGCGCTGATCGTCAATCCCAACGACAAGGTCGAGGTGGCTGAGGCGATCAGCGCGGCCCTCCACATGGAACGGGCGGAGCGGATCGCCCGCTGGCGGCAGATGATGGATGTGCTCCGGCGCTATGACATCTCCTGGTGGGCCGATGCCTTCCTGAAGGAGCTCGCGGGCCAGAAGCGAACCAGCAAGGCACCGAGCCCGGCCCGGGTCCTGGGCTAGAAGCGCCGTGGAAGGCGTGATCCCATCCGGTAAGCCAATGCCCAGTGAGGCCTCTCAGACGATGCCCCAGGCTCGGTAGCGGGAGCGGCCGGTGAGCTCGCGCGGGAGGGCTCCGCCAAGCTGGACCAGCATCAGGTCGACGGCCTTGGGCGTAACCTGCAGCAGCTTGGCCCCGAGCGGCACCGTCACCAGCGGGCGCGACAGGAACAGCTCCACCAACCCGGGCAGTTTGGAGTTGCTCCTACACTCCTTGGTCACCCGCTGCATCAGCTCGCGGGCGAGGATCAGGCGATCGAGATCCTTGTTGGCGATCGCAACCGCCTCCTCCACGACCGTGCAGAAACCCTCCACCTTTTCGAGCGCCCCTTCCCGGCCCTGCGGCCGGAACCTGGACTGCTTGAACCCGGCGGCGAGCGGCAGCAGGTGGGAGGTCAGGCCGCGCGCCCGCAGGATGGCGGCGGCCATGATCAGCCCGAGCCACGGCAGGCGGGTGTAGAGGTTGAGATCGAGCCAGGC
>Ga0182740_1000883_pt1 | contig 23518 bp, 18 predicted proteins | sample eDN5th37CKraftBY_FD_128872 | JGI IMG/M metagenome (GOLD analysis project Ga0182740, IMG submission 128872) | Enriched backyard soil microbial communities from Emeryville, California, USA - eDNA 5th pass 37_C Kraft BY (version 2) (version 2) | ecosystem: Environmental > Terrestrial > Soil >...
CTCCGGCACCAATCCTGTCGACGCAAAGATCCGGCAGGCTGGAACTTGGGCGCAGATCCCGTTTCCTGCCGTGCTCGGCTATGATGTGTCCGGTGTTATCGAGGCACTCGGACCGGGTGTGGCCGAGTTCAAAGTCGGCGATGAGGTGTTCTACACGCCCGAGATCTTCGGCAATCCGCACGGAAGCTATGCCGAGTACACAATCGCCACCGCAAGCATCGTGGCGCCGAAGCCGACCAATCTCAGCCATGCCGAGGCGGCCGGCATTCCCCTCGCCGGAGGCACAGCCTGGGAGGTGATCGTCCGTCGCCTGAATGTCCGCCCGGGTGAGACGGTGCTGATCCATGGCGGCGCCGGCGGTGTTGGATCCTTCGCCATCCAGTTTGCCAAGGCGGCCGGGGCGCGGGTCATCGCAACCGCCAGCAAGGCCAACCACCCGGCCCTGCACGAGTTGGGCGTGGAGGTGGCGGTGGATTATCGTGATGCCGACGTGGCTGAACGGATCCTGGGCGCCACGAGCGGACACGGTGTGGACGCGTCGTTCGACACAGCGGGCGGGAATGTCTCTCTCAGCACTCTGGTGACGCGGCCCTTCGGCCGGCTCGCCACCATTCTCCCGCCTGATGGAGACCTGAGCGCCCTCTACACCAAGAACCAAACCCTCTTCGGAACCTTCCTGACCCGTGAAGGCGCGCGGCTGCGTGACATGACCCCGTTGTTCGAGCGGGGCCAAGCCAAGGTCGTGATAGATTCCGTGCTCCCTCTTGAGGAGGTCGGCAAGGCTCATGAACGGCTCGATTCCGGCCATGGCCGGGGTAAGATCATCCTTCAGGTGGAGCAATAATCGAGGCCGGTTCGGCTGTTCGCGCTCGGTGGGCAAGCCCTGAACGACCGGGTGGAAAAGCCCAGGTAAGAGCACACCATACCTGGCTCTGAGGACCCCACGGATCCGCCCGCTCAAAAGGTCCGTACACGGCTGGCTTGCTGCGCGGTGCGGTCAATCGCGTCCGCGACGGCGTCCGGAGCCAGGTGATGGATCATATGGCCGAGACCTGGAAAGGCGATGAACTCACTCCCAGGGAGTTCGTCGTGCAGCCGCGCGGACTGGCGCCCCACATCCGCAATCTGATCGTCGGCACCCGTGATGATGGAGACCGGCGTCGTCAACTCGCGGTAATGTTCTTCCAGCCCCATCGCTGACGGCGTCATGAGCGCCGCATCCTCGGCTGCCGCGCGAAGCTGCAACGGCCGCAGCATCAGCGCCTTTGGGAACTCACGCTCGAAGCGCTCCGGCACCGGAGCCGGCTGGAACACTCGCTTGATCATGCCGGGCAGGATCGCACGGGCCACGAGTGGGGAGACAGTGTAGCGCATGGCATCACCGATCATCGGAATGGCGGGCGGCGAGAGCAGGAACGTGTCGGCCCGCAGCGTTGGGTAAAAATAACCTGAACCCAGGACGAGGCCGCGAACGAGCGATGGAGCTTCCAGTGCGAGGGCTACGGCCACCAGGGTGCCCCAGGAGTGGCCGTAAACCGTGGCCTGCTTGATCCCAAGCTGCTCAAGAGCCCCCTGGAACAGACCAGCTTGCGCCCGTGGCGTCCAGACCCGGCGTGGCCGCGAACTGTAGCCATAGCCTGGGCGGTCAATCACGATCACCCGATAGCGCTCCGCCAGTGCGTCGACGAGGCCGCTGACGGTGAAGTCCTGGATCATGGTGCCGTTGCCGTGGATCAGCACCAAGGCATCACCGTGGCCGCGCACGATATAGTGCAGGCGCACCCCATCCACGTTCAGGAACCGGCCGATGGGCGGATGCCTGCGTTCGGCATCCTGGGTCTGCTTGCGGCTGTACAGGGCCGCCGCACCCAATGCAGCCGCTGCGCCCGCCAGAACAGGTGCGAGCCATCGGCGCGAACCAGAACGGCTGGCTCCTCCAGGTCTCCGGAGATCCATGGAGCTCTGGTCTCGCTCCTTATCGGCGGCATGATCTTGCGCGACATCCTCAGCTCCCGCCGCACCAACAGCCGGGGATAATCTCGGACCGGTGTCTGTTGCCATGTTGCGCATGCATCGTCTCCGTTCGGAGTCTAAGGCTCGGATTCCAGGAAGAACAACGCCTGTGATCCCGACGGGTTGCTGCATCGCACCAAGACAGGTGGCCGCTCTTGAGCGACAATTGGTTACGATGAGGGAGTTGCCGCCGAAACGGCGCAAAGGGCAGATGCCGGCAACCCTTTGATAGTGTTGGCGAGCGCACCGGCACCTGAACCCAGAACCCTCTGCATAATAGTCACCAGCGGGGGCCACCACCCGAGACAGCGAAGCCGCACAGAAGGGTCACTGACGTGGAACAAAAAAGGGCAGCGCTCTCACTGGACCCTTTCCGCCTTGGGTACATTGAAGACCTCAATGGTGCTCCTTCCGGTGGCGAGCACAGCCTCCCATTCCACCTCGGCCTTAATCCGCGCAAGAGCTGGCGTCAGCAGCTCCTCGGCTCTCGCGCGCGGCACGATTACCAGACCGTCGTCGTCCCCGATGATGAGATCAAAAGGCGAGACCGGCACGCCTCCGAATGAGATCGGCTCGTTGACGGAGCCGCGCTCCATCGAGGAGGGCCCGCGGGGTGTCACCCAGCGGGAAAAGATCGCGAAATCCGCCCATTCGGACAGCATTCCGGCATCGCGCACGGCACCATCGACGATGACACCCGCGATCCCCTTGCGGCGTGCGGATCCGCTCAAGAGCTCGCCGATCATCGCCGCATCGCTGCGCCCTCCTGCATCGACCACAACGACGTCGCCAGCCTCGGCCACATCGATCGCGTGGTGAACAGCCCCGTAATCAACTCCTTCGCACCGAGCTGTGATCGCGCTCCCGACGAGCCACGATTTTGTGCCGAAGCGGCGCAGCGGCCGGATCCCGGCGTCGACATGCCCCGAGCCGCGCAGCAGATCCGCCACGACGGCTGTTGGGATCTTGCGCCACTCGTCGATGAGCGAAGTCGGCAAGCGTGTGCTTTCAGGATCGAAAAGTCGCGTCGGCATGATTCTCTCTCATTCTGCTCTTGTCTGAAGACATATAATCGTCCAAGTAGCCCGGTACGCCCGCCTCCAGAGCAAGCGGAAGGGGAGCATTCGTGTCGAGCCACGGTTGACGCTGCTTCATCCTCACGACCATGCCACCCCCGGTACAATCCATTCAAACAGGCAATCCGATGATTGTCGGACATGGCTTGGCGCGGCACATCCATCTTCATCTCAGAAAGCCAATGTGAGCCCTTGCGCTGGCGCTGATAGTGCCGGCACGGGCAAGCAGTTCTGCGCCGTGCCGGACTCACATCAGGGTATCTACATGCTGCTAAGTTGCCGCATCAGTTCTGGCGCATCGCAAGGAGCATCAGGCTATCGTAGCTGAAATCCGAGATCTGCGTCCATGGATAAACCTGATTCCGGAAGGCCATCTGGTGATCGAGGATCTTCTTGAAGGTCGGATTGCTTGCACCCATCTCGGCATACAGGCCAGTCGCTGCCTTGTAGCTCTCTTGCAGGATATCCTGCGGGAACGCTCTGAGCTGAGCACCACTGGCGACAAGGCGCCGGAGAGCCGCTGGGTTCTGAGCATCGTACTTCGCAAGCATGTCCGCCGCTGCATAGCCCGCGGCAGTGTTAAGGACTGACTTGTACCCAGGTGGAAGTTCATTCCACTTGTCGAGGTTCACAAAGAGGCTCAGCGATGCGGCCCCCTCCCAAAAGCCGGGATAATAATAGTACGGCGCGATCTTCGCTAAGCCGAGCTTCTCATCGTCGAATGGACCGACGAACTCTGCCGCATCGAGAGTACCGCGCTCGAGCGAGGTATAGATATCTCCCGCCGCGAGCTGCGTGGGAACGAGACCCAGGCGCTGTAGCACATTACCGGCAAGACCGCCGATGCGCATCTTCAATCCTGCCAGATCGGCCTTGTTCTTGATCTCTTTCCGGAACCAGCCGCCCATCTGGGTTCCCGTCCCACCAAGGGGAAGGTGATAGAGCTTATACGTCGCATAGAACTCATTGAGCAGATCGTTTCCGCCGCCATGGTAGAACCACGCCTGCTGTTGGCGAGTATTGGGACCGAATGGAATCCCCGTTCCGAATGCGAAGGAGGGATCCTTGCCGATGTAGAAGTAGGACCCGGTATGTCCCATTTCCACGGTGCCGTTTTGGACTCCATCGACGATGGACAGGGGCGGAATAATCTCGCCTGCGGCAAAAACCTGGATCTTGAACTTGTTATCTGTGGCTTCCGCGACAGCCTGCGATAAGACTTTGCACGCGCCATAAATCGTATCAAGCGTAGTCGGATAGCTCGACTGAAGCCTCCAGTTGATCGTTGGTGCGCTCTGAGCGATCGCGGGCATCGCGACGCTGCTGGCTGCAACTCCAAGTCCAGCTGCCTTCATGAACTCACGGCGTTTCATTTGTTTCCTCCGAGTTTTTAGCGTGTCTTATTGGCGTTGTCCGGATCAGGCCCTTTGGGCTCGCAGATGGTCTATACTGTGGCTTAATCCTGTAAGGTTAGCCACATCTACATTTTAATTGTGAGGCCTCCGTCGACAGTGAGGACATGGCCTGTGATGTAAGAAGATGCAGCACTGCCTAGAAAAACGGCCGCTCCTGCAATCTCTTCGGGCTGTCCCCATCGGCCAAGAGCGCTACGGGTAGCAAAGTGCTCCGCGACTTTGGGGTCGGACAGCATCCCTGCGTTGGCCTCGGTTGCGAAGCCGCCCGGCGCGATAGCATTGCTCGTGATCCCATAAGGGCCGTACTCGGCGGCGAGAGCACGGACCATTCCGGTGAGGCCATGCTTCGTGCCCGAGTAAACTGCATCGCCCGACCTGGCGACATGCCCCGCGATGGAGGTGATTGTGATGAGGCGACCTGCGCGCTGGGGCAGCATCAGGCGAGCGGCTTCACGTGCCAAGCTGAAACCTGCGATCAGGTTGGTCTCGACTAGATCCCGGATCTCCCGATCCGAGAACTCCAGCAGCGCTTTACGGTTACGTGCGCCAACATTATTGACGAGAATGTCTAACCGTCCATGCGTTTCGCCGATGGTGGCGAAAGCCTTGTTGAGCGCCTTTGAATTGGCCACGTCGAATGGCGCTATCGACGCCTGCTGACCAGTGGCTCTGATCGAAGTGGCGAGATCGTTAAGGCGATCCGGGTTCCGCCCATTCAGGATAACGTGCGCCCCTGAACCGGCCATGGCCTTGGCGACTTCCCAACCCAGCCCCCGCCCCGCACCGGTGATGAGCGCGACCTTGCCGGCAAGAGAAAAGGTGTTGAGGTATGGCTGCATGGGTTAGGAATCTCTGCGCAGAGTGACGAAAAATGAACTCATTGAATGAGGGTAGCCGCCAAGAGGTCGGGGGACATGCCGACGGCTCGTGCGGCTCCATAGAGTTCACTCCACGTCGTTTCGTCTATCGGAATCCCATTTCTCGACCGCTTCATAAAGGTAAGGCGCTCCGGTTCCCCGGCGACCAGAACGCCGTCCGAACCTGCCCCCGGAGGAGACGCTTTGATCCAGTCAATGAAGTTGGAGACATCATCGCGCCAACTTGCTGCTCCTCCCAACTTCTCTGGATCGAAGATCAAAGAAAGCATGTTGTTGTGGATGACTCCTGTTACAGCAGTGCTGGCGTTGTAGGTCCCGCCTCCTGTCAGCGCGCCTGCGAATAATTCGGCTATGACACCAAGGCCGTAGCCCTTATGTCCGCCGAAAGGCAGAATCGCTCCACCTGGGCTCTGGTACATCACACGCGGATCGTTGGTGGGCTGCCCATCGGCATCGATAAGGGTATCCTCCTCGACTTCCAGCCCTTTGTTCATGGCGACACGCACCTTGCCTAGCGCGATCTTGCTTGTCGCCATATCCAGCACCACCGGCTGGCCATTCGGACCCGGCAAGGCCGCACAGTAGGGATTGGTGGCAAATCTTGCGTCTGCCCCTCCATATGGAGCGACCAGCGGCGGCAGGCCGAGGGTGTTGACATAGTGGGTTGAAATGTACCCTGCCCGCGCACACTGCTCCCCCCAATGACCTATACGACCGAGGTGGTGACAGTTGCGGATGGCCACCAAGCAGATCCCGGAGGTGCGGACCCGGCTTATGCCAAGTTCCATTGCCTCATGTCCGATCACCTGTCCAAAGCCCATCCCTGCATCGATCGTGACCATCATGCCTGTGTCAGCGACGATTTCAGGTTTTTGGTTCACCCGGATGAGTCCGGCATTCACCCCTTCCAGGTAAAGCGGCACAAGGCCGACACCGTGCGAGTCGTGACCTGAGAGGTTGGCCAGAACGAGGTTATCGGCGATGAGCCGCGCCTCCGTTTCATTCGAGCCAAGGCCATGGAAGATCTGGGCAATCGCCGATGAGAGCAACTGAGCGCGCGCTGCAACATAGTTTGTCATCGGTTTCTATCCACCGCCTCTGTCACTATGGATCAGGGATGAGACGCCACGCGGTGCCTGATCTCCCGGCAACAAGCATAATCTGTCGTCGAGCCGTGGCTATCATACTAAGGGCAAACTCTCTTCTCGCCTCTCTGCCTCATGCACTTGATGCTGCTCTGTGAGAATGGTGCAGCACCTCGGTTCAATTACGTCGCAATTCGGGAGAGGCGACTGGAAAGGAACCGACGTTTGGTAGCAAGCTGGCGCCAATTGGCGGCTCGAAACGAGAGTAGGCTCAGCTGGCGGCCCATATACGCCTCGCTCTCATACTCGCGTTCATGCGATGTTACCGGCAGCATGCGACCTGCGGGTCACCAACACTTCCCCCGCGGCCGTCGACGCAGAGCTTCATCTTCAAGGGGAAGCCTGCGAGCAGGCTTCTCCGATGTATTCTCATGGCTGGAAGGCAATCCCGGCCGCTTAATCCGCGTACTCGAAATTCCCCTTCTTCCAGACGTACAAGACATAGCCAGGTGCCGTGATGTCACCTTTCTGATCGAAGCCGACATTTCCGAGCACAAGGTCGAACTTGTCGGATTTCAGCACCTTCTCAACTGCCTTGGCGTCTGTCGACTTCGCCTTGGAAGCAGCTTGAGCCAAGGCTTGGACAGCCGCGTAGCCATACAACGTGAACCCTTCCGGCTCGATGCCTTGGGCCTTGAAAGCACCCACCACCGATGAAGCGCCCTCGTTCTTACGCGGATCTGGATTGAACGTCATGAGCACGCCGTCCGATGCAGGCCCGGCAATGGCAGGGAACTCGCTGCTCGCGATCCCGGATGTCCCGAACCACTGTGCATTGTAGCCTTGTTCGGCCGCCTGCCGAACGAGAAGGCCCATCTCCTGATGGTACCCACCGTAGTAGACGACGTCCACACCCATCGATTTGAAGCGGCTTATCACAGCCGTATAGTCGCGTTCGCCGGGTATGATCGAGTTGAAGAAAACTTCGTTGACGCCAGCCTTGTTGAGATTCGCCTTTGTCGCATCGGCAAGCCCCCTCGAAAACGGGGTATTGTCATGGAGAATTGCGATCTTCTTCGTCCCGTAGCGCTCGGCAATGATTTTTGCCGACAGCTGTCCCTGCTGGTCATCCCGGCCGCAAACCCGGAAAATTCCCGGCAGCCCCCGGTCGGTCAATTTGGCGGTATTCGACGATGGGGTGATCATCACGATGCCGTTCTCGGCATAGATGTCCGAGGCAACGATCGACGCTCCCGAACATACATGCCCGACAACCATCGTGGTCCCGTTCTGGGCGAACCTGTTCGCGACGGAGACGGCCTGCTTCGGGTCGCATACATCGTCCTGAATATCGAGGACGACCTTCTGCCCATTGACGCCGCCTTGATCGTTTACGTCCTTGGCCGCCGCCCTGACCCCGTTCAGGACCTGATCACCGATCGATGCCACCGGGCCCGTACGAGGCAGAGCCACGCCGATTACCACATCCGCTCGGACACCGGTTGTCCCCAGCAGGGCAACCAGAAGCCCTGCCCATGCTCCGTGCTTTAACATTACAACCTACTCCCTCTTCTTTGTGTCTATGGAAACCTATCCTGTGTCATGCCACCAGAGCGCGCTGGTTCTCACGCAGGATCATCCCGTAAAGGTCCCGCGGATCGTCCGGATCAGCGATCATGTCGAGCGGCTGAGAGTATTGTGAGTTCCCGAGCCGGTCCCGGAGCCAACGCAGAGCGGAGAAATCCTCAATCGCGAAGCCAACGCCGTCGAAGACGGTAATCTGATGATCGTCCACCCGTCCGGACGACCAACCCGTAATTACTTGCCACAGTTCGGTGACGGGATGGTCGGAGGCGAGCTGCTGAATGTCTCCCTCGATCCGCGTTTGCGGCGCGTATTCCACGAAGATGTCAGAGCGCAGGAGGATGTCGCGATGCAGCTCGGTCTTGCCAGGACAGTCGCCGCCGATTGCGTTAACATGCACGCCCGCACCGACCATGTTGTCCGTCAGGATGGTCGCCAAGCGTTTGTCGGCCGTGCAGGTCGTAATGATTTCCGCCCCCAGAACCGCCTCTTCGGTGCTGCCGCACGAGGCGACATTGAGACCCGCAGCCTTTAAATTGGCTGCGCAGCGTGCGGTCGCCTGAGCGTCGATGTCGAAGAGGCGCGCATTCTGAATGCCGTTGACGGCTTTAAGGGCCAAGGCTTGGAATTCCGACTGGGCACCATTGCCAATCAGGGCCAGCGTACGGGCTCCTTCACGCGCAAGGTGCCGTGAAGCCATGGCCGAGGTTGCCGCCGTTCTCAATGCCGTCAGGATGGTCATCTCGGACATCAGAACAGGATAGCCTGTCTCGACCGAAGCCAGAACTCCGAACGCTGTAACCGTCTGTTTGCCAGAGCGGGAGTTTTTGGGATGCCCGTTGACGTACTTGAACCCGTACTCGCTTCCGTCAGAGGTCGGCATCAACTCGATGACTCCGTCGGAGGAGTGTGACGCGACACGGGGCTTCCGGTCGAATTGATCCCAGCGTCGAAAATCAGCCTCGACATACTCAGTCAGCTCGATCAGGCACTGCTCCACCCCGATCTCCAGAATCAGACGCATCATGTTCTCGACGCTGACGAAGGGAACGAGCGCCATCGCTGAGGCAGATTGCGAGGTCATTTTTCACCGGCTCCTTCAGGGATAGCGAACATCTTGCGGCTTTCCGAATGTCGAAATGGACTTGGCTGGGCGATCCACGACCGGGATCAGGTGTTAAGCGTTTGAATCCTCCATCTTCGCCTCTTGCGGATCTAGAGATTGCGAGACCGGGCCTTGGGCTTGAGCTGCTGCGCTCTCTTCGCTGTTGCTTCGGCGAGGCGCTACCTCGATGTCGAGCCAGCCGAGAGGCGTGATCGAGGTTCGATCTCCGGCGTGCAGGATTACAGTGGTCGTTTCGGCCTCGATAATAGCAGGCCCTGCAATCCTGTGCCCAGGCGCGAGATCCTCCAGACCGTACACCGGAACTTCCGTCCAAGCGCCACCCGTATAGACGGGCTTCCTGCGCCGGGGGGTTATATCGCTGGCGGACGGAGAGAGGAGCGGCCCACTGATGCTGTGCGCCACCTCTCCAACGATAGCGACATGAATATTGACGAGCACCACCTCCTGGCCTCTGGAGCAGTACGTGTAGAGCTCCTCGTGTCGCATGTGGAAGCGTTCGATCAATGCCTCTGTCAGGCCCGGCATGTTCATGTCGAGACCGTCGAAGTTGACCTCGACCTCGTAGATCTGCTCCCCGTACCGCATCGCGGCGGAACGCTCGATGTGGATCTTCCCTGGGAAATCCTTCGCGAACTCCGCCTTTTCAAGGGCTTCGGCTTCCAAGGCGGCGTAGGCTTCTCGCAAGTGGGCATCACTGAAATCCGCTGCGTTTGCGAGATAGCTGCGAGCGAGGTCATAACGCAGATCGCTGGCGAGCATCCCCCATGCCGACAGAACCGAGGCAACTGTGGGCACCACAACGCGCGGAATCTCCATTTCACGAGCAACCTCGGTCGCGTGAATCCCGGCCGCCCCACCGAAGCTCAGCATCGTGAAGTTGCGTGGATCGACGCCACGCCGCAGGGTCATCAATCGGATTCCATCGGCCATCTTGACGTTGATCAGTCGGAAAATACCCGCAGCGACATCAACCGTCTCGAGTCCGAGCTCGGAAGCCAATCGCTGAACCGAAGCTTCGCAGGCACCCTGATCCAGCTTGCTTCTCCCGCCAAGGAAGTGCTCGGCGTCGAGGTAGCCCAACAGAAGGTTTGCGTCCGTCACGGTCGGATTGGAGCCGCCGCGACCATAGCAGACAGGGCCGGGGAAAGCACCGGCACTTTCAGGGCCTACATCGAAGGCACCGCCAGCATCAATTCTGGCGATGGAGCCCCCGCCGGCGCCGATTGATAAGATGTCGAAGCTGCGCATCGCGATGCGCTCGCCGCCGAGGCCGCGTTCGCTGGTGATCACGGCGTCGCCGTTGCTGACCAGCGAGATATCCGTGCTGGTACCGCCCATATCGAAGGGAATGACGTTGTCCAGCCCAAGCAAGCATGCGCAGGCCTTTGTGCCGGCAATTCCGCCGGCGGGACCGGACAGCACTGTTCCGGCGGCAAGGCGGCTGGCTTCCTCGATCGAGGTGATCCCACCATTGGACAGAATGATGAAAGGTGGCTCCTCGAGGCCCTCTTCCGCCAGTCTGCGGCGAAGATTGCCGAGATAGTGCTGCATCGCAGGTCCGACATAGGCGTTGACGACGGTGGTCGAGACGCGCTCGTACTCTTTGATCTGCGGCAGCACATCACTGGACAGCGAGACATACACGTCGGGCATTTCCGCATGCAGGATCTCGGCCGTCCGGCGCTCGTGATCGGCATTGCGATAAGAGTGCAGGTAGCAAACGGCGATCGCACCGACTCCTTCGGCTTTGAGCAGGGCGATCTCATCCCGCAGCGAAGCCTCGTCGAGCGGGATCAACGGTTCCCCAGCCCAGGACATTCGCTCACGGACGCCGCGGCGCAGGTGGCGGGGCACCAGCGGCGTCGGTGGCGGAAGGAGCAGGTTATAGCGCTCCGGCTTCAGGCCTTCGCGCATTTCCAGGATGTCCCGATGCCCCGCGGTCGTTAACAATCCGACCTTCGCACCCTTGCGCTCAAGCAGGGCATTGGTAGCGACGGTCGAACCATGGACGATCCGTTCTGTCCGGGCCAGCAGATCGCCTAGCGACAGGCTCAGACGCTCGCCCAGTCGGCGCAGCCCCTCGACCACACCAATGGATTGGTCCTCGGGTGTCGAGGGAGACTTGGTGAAAGTGGTCGTGCCGTCCCGGTCAGCGGCCACGAGATCGGTGAACGTGCCGCCGACGTCAATTCCAATGATGTATTGCGCAGTCATTCCGTGCCGCTCCTGGGTCGGCGATCCGACGAAGCTTAATCTTGTTCAGTTTGATCGTGATACGGGCGTCGGTTCGGTTGCGACGAACTCCCATGCCTTATCGCGGGCCCTGTCCTCAGGCCGGCGCTTTGCCGGATCGCCCCAGCCACCGCCGCCGCCGGAACGGATCTCAAGCCGATCTCCGGCCCCGATATGGATGCCGTACTCTTTCGTCTTGAGCGGCACGGACCCGGTTTCTGATACCAGTCGATAATCATGGGGGAGCCCGTCCCGGCCACCGAGAATTCCTGCGGCTCCATGGCGGACACCCTCGCCTGCGGTATGAGCGTATCCGGGCACCTCGACCTTAAGATCCATCGTGGTGCCCAACCCGCCGCGATACTGTCCGTCGCCGCCTGAACCGGGGCGGAACTCATGGGTCTCGAACAGAAGTGGAAAGCGAGCCTCGGTTACTTCGATGCTGCCGAACTTGATGCCGCCGACGGAATGCCATTCGCCTGCCGTCGACCAGCCATCTCCGGCCGGGGATGCGCCAGACCCGGGACGGGCGTGGAACATGTGCCAGATGAACCGGCGCCCGGTGCGCGGATTATCGCCGGTGATCGAGATGCGGAAGCGGCGCCCCCATCCAGCCATCGCCCGATCCGGGCAAGCCGGCGCCAAGGCTCGGATGATCGCCTCCACGATTTCGTTCGCGGGGTGCGTGGTCGACAGTGTCACCGGAGCATTGTTGTTGGCATGAACCACCGTCCCGGGCTTGAGCTTGACGCTAAGCGGGCGAAACGCTCCGTCATTCTTAGGAATGTCTGGATCGATCAGATAGGCGAAGGCCATGCTGATCGCTGCTTGGGTATTGGCATGCGAGGAGTTGGCGAAACTTGTGCTCTGCGGATCGGACTCCGTTAGGTCGATCTTGAGATCGCTGCCACTTTTCGTGATCTTAGCCCGAATGGCGACATCCTGTCGGCCACGACCATCGTCGTCGAGGAATGCTTCCCCGTGATAGACACCATCCTGCCAACTCGCCACGATTTGGCGCGTCCGCTTCTCGGCGCTGTCGAGGATGGCTTCCACGGCCTGTGTTACGACCGGCGCGCCATACTCGCTGAAGATTTTAGAGACGCTGCGCTCGCCCAGATGAGCGGCCCCGATCATGGCTGAGAGATCGCCGCGGAAATCGCGGGGGAAACGAACGTTCATCAGGATCATGTCGAGGATGTCCTCGCGCATGTTTCCTCCATCGACCAGCTTGATCGGCGGGACCCGCAGCCCCTCCTGCCAGATCTCGGTCGCCTGCGGATTGTAGGCACCGTGCGTGGCTCCGCCGATATCCCCCATATGGGCGCGCACCACAGCCCAGAAGTAACGCTCGCTGCCCGAGAAGATCGGGACGAAGGCTGTCAGATCTGGCAGGTGGCTCCCGCCAGCATAGGGGTCGTTCAGCAGGATCACGTCGCCAGGCCGGATGTCATCCGCGAAGCGTTCCTCGACCGCACGCACTGCCCAGGTGAGCGCCCCCACATGAATCGGGATATGATCCGCCTGAGCGATCAGGCGGCAATGCCGATCCAGCATTCCGATCGAAAAGTCGCGGCTGGCATTCAAAATCTGGGAATATGAGGTGCGAAGCATTGCTTCGCCCATTTCCTCGACGATTGCGCTCAGTCGGTGCTGGATCACAGATCGGGTGATTGGATCAATCTGGTCAGACACGGTTCCCTCACTGCGGCATCACTGGTGTAAGGAAACGTAAGGAGGGATTCAGCCGGCCGTCCAATATCCTATGCGTATACTATTATTTGCAGGGTTGAATGGAGCGCGTCCGTCGGCACATGGTCAGAGGAGACCTAAGCTATTGTATTGCAATGATTATCTTGCGAGAGCAGCTGCGGACCGCAAATCGTCGATCGCCGTCAGCAGGTCGTGAACCAGGGGGGTGTGCCTGTTCTTCAACCAGATTGCATAAAGATCAACCGTCGGAGTTTCTTCCAAGACCGGCTGAAAGATGACCCCTTCGAGGGCTAGGCGGCGAGCGGATTGAGGCACAAGAGCGACCCCTAAACCACTGGCGACCAGACACAGCATGGTCGTCATCTGGTGGCCATCCTGCATCGCAGTGGGGGTATAACCCGAAGCGTGGCAGACATGCAGGATCAGCTCCCGGAAGCCTGGCGCTTCGGCGCTATCGAACACCACCAGTGGGGTGCCATTCAAGTCCCGTAGCCTCAGGCCTGTGGTATGAGCGAGCGGGTGTCGTTCAGGCAACGCGATGAGGAATGGCTCCTGATGCACGAGCCGGGAACTGATCTCGTCGCTGATGACAGGCGGGCGAACGAAGCCGATCTGAATGCTGCCCTTTTCCAAGGCGGCAATCTGAGCCGGTGACGACAACTCCAGAAGGGACAGTTGGACCTCAGGAAAGCGCTCGTTGAAGATCGCTATGACCGGCGCAGCAAACTCGAGGGCCGCCGAGCCGGTGATGCCGATTCTGAAATGACCGGCCTCGCTCTTTCCCGCCCGTTGCGTCAGCGTTTCGGCGCGCTTGATCTGCGACAGGATCTGGCGCGCCTCCCGCAGGAGTGTTCGGCCGGCGGCGGTCAATTCGATCGGCCTGCTGCTCCGGTCGAAGAGCTTGACCGCCAGTTCTTCCTCCAGTAGGCGGATCTGCTGGGACAGGGGTGGCTGAGCCATATTCAGAATGTCTGCAGCCTTCCCGAAGTGGCGCTGCTCAGCAACTGTTACAAAGTAGCGAAGCAGTCTAATGTCCATAGCCTTGCAAGTCCTGTGATCGAGCCCATGGCCCCCATGATGATGCTACGCAGTTGGCGATGGCCACAACGTCAACCATCAGTCTTGTAGAGACAGTCAATTCAAGCGCATCTTCTCGCATCCTGAGAGCGAGCAAGGAACCCATTGAGGGGGCATGAAGGTCTGTCAAACGGTCGTGGACAGCATGAGGTCTTAAGGGAAGACCAATGCATGGGACCTTTCCAAAGTCTTGGGCGGTCTCGATCAAATTTGAAATAACATTTCTTGAACATCACTGCCCCACGCTTTCTTATGCTTTCCAGAAGGGTCGCTCTTCCCAGCCGCTCTCACAGCAATGAAGGCGGCTTGGCCGACCTGCACGGGGCAGCTTCGGTCTTCATCTTCGTCAGGCGCTCGGAGGTTCAGGCGGTTTTGACCTCGCTCTGGCAAGAACTCGGTCACGTTACGGTCCAAGATGCTTGACTAGCGCGGCAGCTCCTGAGCCGCGCTCAGCACTTGGCTGGCGGCGATCTCCTGGATCGCGTTCACCGTGTGCTGGGGCGCCTGCTGCACCGAGCCGACCTGTCGCTGAAGATTGTCAGAGTTGCCTCCCGAGGGCCTGGACCTATTTCCTGGATCTGGGTGCAAGCCGGCCAAGGACCATGCCGTCATCCGTATATCACCGATCCTGGGAAGGCCGCCCCCCTGAAAATAGACGGACCTACTGGAGGAAATATGAAGACCCTGTTCCTGGCCGCTGTCCTCGCCCTTGCGCCGGCGATCGTCTCCGCCGCCGATGTGAAGCCCCTTGCTCAAGCCCATGCTCACAACGACTACGAACATCAGCGGCCGCTGCTCGATGCCCTCGACCACGGCTTCACCGGCGTTGAAGCCGACATCTGGCTTGTGGATGGCAAGCTGCTGGTGGCGCACGAGGAGGCTCATATCAAGCCTGAGAGGACTCTTGAGGCGCTATACCTGGATCCTCTGAAGAAACGCGTTACTGAGAACGGTGGCAGGGTCTATCCTGGGGGAGAGGGATTTACGCTCCTGATCGACATCAAGACCGAGGGGGAGCCGACCTACAAGGCCTTGGCGGAGGTGCTTTCCAAATATTCGGACATCCTGACGGTCGTTCGGGACGGTAAGGTTCAGACAGGAGCCATCACCGCGATCGTGTCAGGGAACCGCCCGAAAGACTACATGCTCTCGGAAAAGGTTCGCTATGCCGGGTATGATGGTCGGATGCCTGATCTGACCTCCGACATGCCCGCATCCTTCATGCCGCTGCTGAGCGACAATTGGACCAAGGTGTTCACCTGGAAGGGCGAGGGTGAGATGCCATCCGCCGAGAAGACCAAATTGCAGGACATCGTGAAGACGGCCCATGGGAAGGGTTGGACTGTCCGGTTCTGGTCTACGCCTGACAAGCCTGGGCCGCAGCGCGACGCGATCTGGAAAGAGTTGAAGGCCGCGGGCGTCGACAAGATCAATACCGACGATCTTACGGGCTTGCAGAATTTTCTGAGTCAGTAACTCAATGAGCGACTGGGATGCACGATGTGAGGGTGCATCCCAGTCGGTTCAGGCCGGTGAGTTGGAAAGACGGGCTGGCTACGGCCTCAGGAGCGGCGGTATCCCTTGGTTTCGATGCCAATGAACATCCATGCCAAGCGCCGCCGAGTTGCTACTGAAGGAGAGATGGTGCAACCGCTTCCGAAACTCTCGATAATTTGAGCTTCCGTCCGGTGAGCGCCGCAACAGGTGGCGGATCGACTTCATCCGAGCGCGGGTGCGGGTGGTCAGTCGGCGAGAAGACCAGCCGCTGGCGGATAGGTTGTGGCGCGGCGTGTTCCACGCCCTGTGAAGATCCTGTTACTTCTTTGTGAGCCGCCCTGTCGGCTCGACCCCAGGGACTACGCGCGTGCCCATTCGGTTCTGTCGTAACTTTCAATAAACAGACCTGTAACCCGACCCGTGCCGTCTTCGATGGGACGGTAGACAAAATCGGTGATGTGCTCCTCCATCGGAGCTCCTCTCCTGGGCTGAAACAGGATTGGCATCATGAATCCGACGAACGGCTTATTGGTTTGGAACACTTGATCGAGCAGTTCGAAGTAACCTTGGCCCCTCAGTTCGGGAAACGCTTCGCGGCCAGGTAGTCCGAGAAATCCGTCCCGGCCAGCCGACCTGAAGAAAGCATCGTTCGCGGCATCGATGATAAGATCGGAGCCTCTTAGAACAACCCGACACGTCTGGGAGCCGGCATTCGCCAATGCGCTGACGCCTGGCGAGTTCATGAGGAACTCTCGCGCAAGGCGGAGATCCCCCGTTATGACGAGCGGGCTAACGTTATGGTTCGTGGTGATTGCCCGGTGGGAATCCAATTCTTCGATCACGGCTTGGGCACTGTGGCGGAGCCGTTCCTTGAGAATTCTAGGCTCCCGCTCCCATCCGCGGGCGCATTCGAGGGTGTCGTACAAAGCCCGGGCTACTGCTTCAACTTCGTCCTCGGTCACACCCACTCTGTCGCTCCTGGAATGAACCCCTCCCATATATAGCTACTTTGTCTGATGGCGAGAAGAGAATCAGAGCGCTATAGGGGCTCATAGATGGTGGGCTTATCAAGTCCCGAGACCGAGCCTCTCAGTAACGACTAAATATTTTATAACATATCACAGCTAAAAAGATACCCTGGGAAAGAGATTATCTCGGCTTTTACCACGAATCCGGAGTGAGAGCCGAAGGCTCCAAGCGTACTTGGTCTGTCCTTTGCCCATCATGTAAACCATCTTAATCCCGCCCAGGATCACCTAGGCCATGACAATCGACTTACCGCGGCTTGATGGCTCGGAGGTCCCGGTCAATATGGTTGTTGAGGTAGGCTCTTTGTCGGATCCGGACTCGCTTCATGTCCCGCCGAGACCGATCCTGGAGTTGATCGGCAGTGTTGCAGGACACGATAGCCCCCGGTTGGTCTGGCTACCATCAGTGACGATCCGCTCGGGCCCGATCAATGCCGCTTGAGAGGCATGCGCAGATACCGTTCGGCGCAGTACGGCATCATCCAGCATCGCTGCCCAATTCCCCTACCGTCTCTGGACCAGCAACCTCCTTTTCGATCGGGTTCTTTCCTGACGGGGCATCAGCCATCGCTTTTAAGACAAGCGGGTCGAGTTTTCCGTCATCCTGGCCCGCATAGGATAGAAGCGCTCTACGCATGCTCGGCGTCCAGAACGCCACCAGATGATCATGAATACCCTTGAGAGCCTGCTCTTCCGGATAAGACCGGAAGAAACCGGCGATCTGATTCGCCATTCGGATGAGCTTCTCAATACTCATACCCAGCCATCCCCATTGAGCCCATCCAAGCCTCTTCCGGAAACAGGATCGCTCCTCTCAAGGCGAAAAACAGCGGCTGGCGCGCCCATCGCCTGTAGAATCTGCAAGTTGTCTTCATTCGGCAGCATTGGCCTTCGCGTCGATGCGTTTAAGGGCTAGATCCTCTTCATAGAAGCGGGCCTGCCAGTCGGATGGCCTGTTCGTACGGCGCACCTGTACTGCCGTGACCTTGTACTCCGGGCAGTTCGTCGCCCAGTCGGAGTAATCGGTGGTGATCACGTTCGCTCCGGTCTTCGCATGGTGAAACGTCGTGTAGACGACACCCGGCTGCATGCGTTCGCTGATCCTAGCTCGCAGGGCGATGTCGCCGGAGCGACTTTCTAGGGACACGAGATCGCCTTCGACAATCCCCCGGCTCTCCGCGTCGAATGGGTGGATTTCGAGCACATCCTCCTCGTGCCAGCGACTATTCTCGGTGCGCCTCGTCTGGGCTCCGACATTGTACTGCGACAGGATGCGGCCCGTCGTCAGAATCAGCGGGAACCGCGGACCCGTACGTTCCTCGGTCGGGACGAAGTCCGTGATCATGAACTTACCCTTGCCCCGGACGAACCGATCCACATGCATCATCGGCGTTCCGGCCGGGGCGGCCTCGTTGCATGGCCATTGGATCGATCCCAGAGCCTCAAGCTTGTCGTAGGAGACGCCAGCGAAGGTCGGCGTGAGATGCGCGATCTCGTCCATGATCTCGCTTGGATGCGAGTACTGCATTGGATACCCAAGGGCGTTGGACAGTGCCATCGTAACTTCCCAGTCCGCCAACCCGCACAGAGGCGGCATCACCTTCCGCACCCGGTTGATGCGCCTCTCCGCATTCGTGAAGGTTCCGTCCTTCTCCAGGAAGGAGGAGCCGGGCAGGAAGACATGGGCGTATTTCGCGGTCTCGTTCAGGAAGATGTCCTGGATTACAACGAACTCCATGGCCCTCAGGCCAGCGGTCACGTGCTGCGTGTCGGGATCCGATTGAGCAATGTCCTCGCCTTGGATGTAAAGAGCCTTGAACGATCCGGACACCGCCTCGTCGAGCATGTTCGGAATGCGAAGGCCTGGCTCGCCCAGGAGATCCACTCCCCAGAAGGCCTCGAACATCTGCCGTGTCGCATCATCCGAGACGTGCCGATAGCCCGAGAATTCGTGCGGGAACGAGCCCATGTCGCACGATCCCTGCACGTTGTTTTGTCCGCGCAGCGGGTTTACGCCGCAGCCGGGCCTCCCGATGTTGCCGGTCGCCATTGCGATGTTCGCCATGCCCATCACCATGGTCGAGCCCTGGCTGTGCTCGGTGACACCGAGCCCATAATAGATTGCGCTCCTGCCACCCTTGGCATAGAGCCTTGCGGCCTGTCGTATGTCGGCGGCGGGAACGCCCGTAAGGTCCGCGACAGCCTCGGGAGAATGACGTTCATCGGCGATGAAACGGGCCCAGGACTCGAAGGCGTCAAGCTCACACCGCTCGCGCACGTACTCCTCGTCCACCAATCCTTCCGTCACGATCACATGCGCGAGCGCGTTGATCATCGCCACGTTGGTGCCAGGCTTCAGGGGCAGGTGATAGTCGGCCTCGATGTGAGGCGATTTCACGAGGTCTATGCGGCGCGGGTCGATGACAATGAGACGGGCACCCTCCCGCAGACGGCGCTTCATGCGGGAGGCGAAGACAGGATGGCCATCGGTCGGATTGGCCCCGATCACAACGATAACGTCGGCCTTGTCGACCGATGCGAAGTCGTGCGTGCCGGCCGAGGTGCCTAGCGTGGTCTTCAGCCCGTAACCGGTCGGCGAATGACAGACACGGGCACAGGTGTCGACGTTGTTGTTGCCGAAGCCGGCGCGGACGAGCTTCTGGACAAGGAATGTCTCCTCGTTCGTGCATCGGGAAGACGTGATGCCGCCGATGGAATCGCGGCCATACTTCGTCTGGATACGCCTGAACTCGCTGGCGGCATGCCCGATCGCTTCCTCCCATGAGACCTCGCGCCACGGGTCGGTGATCCTCTCACGGACCATGGGCTTGGTGATGCGGTCCTTGTGCGTGGCATAGCCCCAGGCGAACCGTCCCTTGACGCAGGAATGTCCCTCGTTCGCCCTGCCGTGCTTGTACGGAACCATGCGCACGACCGTCGTGCCCTTCATCTCTGCCTTGAAGGTGCAGCCAACGCCGCAATAGGCACAGGTGGTGATGACCGAATGCTCGGGCGTTCCGAGATCGATCACACTCTTCTCATTGAGCGTGGCCGTCGGACAAGCCTGCACGCATGCCCCGCAGGAGACGCATTCGGAGCTGAAGAAGTCCATCCCGCCGGGCGAGACGCGCGACTCGAATCCCCTCCCCTGGATCGTCAGGGCAAAGGTGCCTTGCACCTCCTCGCACGCCCGGACGCAACGGGAGCAGACAATGCACTTGGAATCCTCGAAGGTGAAATACGGATTGGACGTATCCTTCGGCGCATCGAGATGGTTGGCCCCGTCGTACCCGTACCGGACCTCGCGCAGACCGACGGCGCCAGCCATGTCCTGGAGCTCGCAATCGCCGTTGGCGGAACAGGTCAGGCAGTCGAGCGGATGATCCGAGATGTAGAGCTCCATTACGCCGCGCCGCAGCTCCGCCAGCCTCGGCGTCTGGGTATAAACAACCATGCCTTCCTCAGCCGGCGTGGTGCAGGAGGCGGGCGTACCGCGCCGGCCATCGATCTCGACCAGGCAGAGGCGGCACGAGCCGAAGGGCTCAAGCGAATCCGTCGCGCACAGCTTCGGTATCGTCGTGCCGGCCGTCATTGCCGCAGCCATGACGGATGTGCCAGCCGGAACGGTGACAGGCTGGCCGTCGATGGTCAGCGTAACCGCCTTCTCCGTCCTCCGGATCGGCGTGCCGTAGTCGACGACTTCCTTGATCAGAGCCATTACTGCTCTCCGTCACTCAGCAGCCGCGATAACCTGCGGTGCCTTGTCGAAATCCTCGGGAAAATGGGTCAATGCGCTCATTACTGGCAGCGGCGTCAGCCCACCCATGGCGCAAAGTGAGGCATCGGTCATGAGTGTGCAGAGATCCTCGAGAACCTCGAAGTTCTTCTCGGGATCAATGCCGGCAATGATCCGGTCCATCACCTCGACGCCCCGTACTGCGCCCACACGGCAGGGTGTGCATTTGCCGCAGCTTTCCTTGGCACAGAACTCAAAGGCGAAGCGGGCCTGTCGAGACAGATCGACGGTGTCATCGAACACGACGATCCCGCCGTGGCCGAGAAGTCCCTTCTCCGCAGCGATGGCCTCGTAGTCCAGGGGAATGTCCAGCATGGAGGCTGGGAAATAGGCCCCCAGAGGTCCGCCAACCTGCACGGCCTTCAAGGGACGCCCCGTCGCGGTTCCACCACCGAAGTCCTCGACGATCTCCCGCAGGGTGGCTCCGAAAGCGAGCTCGATGAGGCCACCGCGCGTGACATTGCCCGCGAGTTGGATCGGCAGCGTGCCGCGCGAACGCCCCATACCGAAATCGGCATAGGCCTGGGAACCATGGGCCATGATCCACGGCACTGTCGCCAGAGAGAGCGTGTTGTTGACGAGCGTCGGCTTGCCGAAGAGACCTGCGACTGCGGGCAGCGGCGGCTTTGCCCGTACCATGCCGCGCTTGCCTTCGAGGCTATCCAGGAGGGACGTCTCCTCGCCGCAGATGTACGCCCCCGCTCCGAGCCGCGTTTCCAGAGTGAAGGGGCGGCCGGATCCCATCACTGACGGCCCGAGATAGCTGGCCTTCGCGGCGAACTCGATTGCCTCCGTCATGGTCCGATAGGCATGTGGATATTCCGATCGGATGTAGATGAAGCCCTTGTCCGCGCCCACGGCGAGACCCGCGATGGTCATGCCTTCGATCAGGGAGAAGGGGTCTCCCTCCATGAGCATTCGGTCGCCGAAGGTGCCACTGTCACCCTCATCCGCGTTGCAGACGATGTACTTGCGGTCGGCTTGTGCATGAAGGACGGTGTCCCACTTGATCCCGGTCGGGAATCCGGCTCCCCCCCGCCCGCGCAGCCCCGAAAGCTTGATCTCGTCCACGATGGCCTGTGGCTCCAGACCAAGGGCACGTTTCAGGCCGACATAGCCGCCGTGGGCCTCGTAGTCCTCCACGGACAGCGGGTTGACGATGCCGCACCGCGCAAAGGTCAGCCGCTGCTGCCTGGCAAGATAGGGTTGGTCCTCTAGACGCCCGAGGCGCAAGGGATGCTCCCCACCCGACAGGAAGTCGGCATCGAACAGGCTGCCCAGAACCGAGGGACTGACCGGCCCATAGGCGACCCGTCCCTCGGATGTCTCGACTTCGACCAGAGGCTCGAGCCAGAACAGACCACGGGACCCGGTCGGCACGATCTCCAGGTCCGTGCCGCGAACGACAGCTTCCTGGCGGAGCAACTTGGCGATTTTTGCGGCGCCAAGAGACAGCGAGGCAGCATCCTGAGAGATGAACACCCTGGTCATGTTCCCCGCGCCTCCCGGACGACGCTGTCGAGACGCTCCCGGTCGATCCTTCCTATGGGCTCACCGTCATACAATGCAGATGGGGCGCAGGCGCACAGCCCAAGGCAAAAGGCTCCCTCAACGGTCAAGGCGCCGTCATGCGTGGTCCCGCCCCACTCGATCCCGAGCTCATTCAGAAATTCGCGGGCGAGCTGCGGGCCGTTCATCGACTGACAGGCTTCGGCACGGCACAGCTTGAGAACGTGCTCGCCTGCGGGTTCTCGACGGAAATCATGATAGAAGCTGACGGTCCCATGGATCTCGGCGCGGGACAGGTTCAGGGCTGAGGCCACAAGACCTATGGCCTCTTCGTGAATGTACCCGAACTCGTCCACCAGCGCGTGGAGAATCGGCAGCACCGGGCCTTCCAGATTTCCATGCGCCGCGATGATCTCGCGCGCGCGAGCTTGATCCCATTCGCCGAACCTCGGCATTTCCTCACCCAGGTATTGTTGGTTCCGCCGAGACTGCTCGCGTTGAGCACGGGATGCAACCGAGATTTTCGGATGGGTCAGGCAGCCGAAACCACGCACGGCCCATGAGGCCGTGCGGTCACCCTTATTCACCGAACGTCCAGGTCGTCAGGCAGCGGCCGCCTGCTTGGCCTTGGCCGTATGGGCCGCAATGAGGTCCATCAGCTCCGGAGACAGACAATCGTATGGCTCTAGGCCTAGCTCCTTCAGCCGTGCGCGGATCTGCGGCATCTGGGCGGGATCGACACCCGACTCGATGATCGATGAGACGAACGCGGCGAATTTCGGCTCCGACCAGCCTTTCTGCGGCGACAGCTCCGTATGGATGAAGTCCAAGCCATAGAACGGATGATTCTTGTTCTCGATGCGGCCATACATGTGGACGCCACAGACCTTGCAGGCATATCGCTGGATCGTAGCCGAGGTGTCGACGACTTGCAGCTTGTCCGCGTTGGCCACGACCGTAACATTATCGCGAGGTACGACGGCGACCATGGCGAAGGTGGCACCGTTCGGCTTCCAGCACTTGGTACAGCCGCAGAGATGATTGTGCGCGCTATCACCCTTGATCTCTACGACCACGGGATCGCTGGTGCATTTACAGGTAAGCCGGCCTCCGGCGAAGTTCTGCTCGCCACGGGTAATGCCGTTGTCGACCGCTGGGTGGATTGAGAGAGTTGCATTCATTGGACGCTCCTTTCCCCGTAATGGTCTGTTCAGCTATCCGGCAGAGCGCGTCTCTAAGGCCAGACCATGGGAGCTAAGCCGGAACTTTTACTCGCTCACGCAACTAAACCCGGGTTCGTGGTACCTGAGCGGGTCGGATGCGAGGCCGGGTAACGGCCCCTCCCGCTCAGTAGACGATGACGGATCGGATGGACTTGCCCTCGTGCATGAGGTCGAAGGCGGTGTTGATCTCCTCGAGCGGCATGGTGTGGGTGATCAGGTCGTCGATGTTGATCTTGCCCTCCATGTACCAGTCGACGATCTTCGGC
>Ga0182740_1000884_pt1 | contig 23505 bp, 19 predicted proteins | sample eDN5th37CKraftBY_FD_128872 | JGI IMG/M metagenome (GOLD analysis project Ga0182740, IMG submission 128872) | Enriched backyard soil microbial communities from Emeryville, California, USA - eDNA 5th pass 37_C Kraft BY (version 2) (version 2) | ecosystem: Environmental > Terrestrial > Soil >...
ACCGCACCGATCAGCGGCAGCAGCAGTTGCCGGCCGAAGGTGATGTTGAGACCGGAAATCGCCAGGACGATGAAGCAGGTCGCCGTCATCCAGTGGACGAATCGCTCGAATGCATTGAAGCGAACGATGGTGCGGCCCGACCGTCCCCCCTCGATTTTGATCATACCCCGCGAGAGGTAGAAGATCACGAGCGCCGCCAGCATGCCGAGGATCGCGATCGCGCCGATCCAGCGCAGCGTGACCTCGTTGAATTCCCGCCATTCGCGCCCCGCAGGCTGGATCGGCACATTGGCCCGCGCGTTCGGGATCGTGACGCGGCCCTGAATGCGGTTCAGTTCCTGCAGAAGCTGCTGTTCCGACACCGAACTGGCGGTCGGATTGACCGACCCGTCCGGGTTGCGTGTCTGCGCGAATGACGGCACTGCGATCGCCAGCGCGCAAAGGAAGGCCAAGGCCCCGACCGCGAGACGGACCTTCGTCATGAACGTCGCCATCCCAATCTCCTCTAAAATTCTCGATCCTGTATTCGGGAAGCCGAAGCGGCGTCGACGACGCCGCTTCGCTTGATGGCCGCGATCAGGATGCGATCGATTCCTTGTAGGCCGTCTTCCAGCCCCAGGCGCCCGAACCATAGCCACGCTTCACCACGCGCTCCTTGTAGATCTGGGCGATGATGTCGCCGTCGCCTGCGAGGAGGGACTTGGTGGAGCACATCTCGGCGCAAAGCGGCAGCTTGCCTTCGGCCAGACGGTTTGCGCCGTATTTGCTGTATTCGGCCGCCGTGTTGTCGGCCTCCGGGCCGCCGGCGCAGAAGGTGCACTTGTCCATCTTGCCGCGCGAACCGAAATTGCCGACGCGCGGATATTGAGGCGCGCCGAACGGGCAGGCGTAGAAGCAATAGCCGCAGCCGATGCAGAGATCCTTCGAGTGCAGCACCACCGCGTCGGCGGTGGTGAAGAAGCAGTTCACCGGGCACACCGCAGCGCAGGGCGCGTCGGTGCAATGCATGCAGGCCATGGACACCGAACGTTCACCGGGCTTGCCGTCATTGATAGTGACGACACGCCGGCGGTTGATGCCCCACGGCACTTCGTGTTCGTTCTTGCAGGCTGTGACGCATGCGTTGCACTCGATGCAACGATCGGCGTCGCAAAGAAATTTCATACGAGCCATGGTTGCGTCTCCTTAAGCCGCACGAACCTGACAGAGGGTAGCCTTGGGCTCTTGCATGCCCGTGACCGGATCGTAGCCATAGGTGGTGAGCACGTTGACGCTCTCACCCAGCACCACCGGGTCGGTACCCTGCGGATAGTTTCCGCGTTGATCCTCGCCCTGGAACCAGCCGGCGAAGTGGAACGGACACCAGGTCACGCCCTTACCGACACGCTCCGTGACAAGCGCTTTCATGCGCGCCTTGGACGAATGCTCGGCGCCGGTCACCCAGACCCAGCCTCCGTCAGTGATTCCGCGCTCCGCCGCATCGGCAGGATTTATCTCGATAAACATGTCCTGCTGCAGCTCGGCGAGCCACTTGTTGGACCGCGTTTCTTCACCGCCGCCTTCATATTCGACCAGACGGCCGGACGTGAGAATCAGCGGGAATTGCTTCGCAACACCGCGATCCACCGCCGACTTCTGAACATCGAAACCGAGATTGGGTACGCGGAACTGCCGGGCGTTCGGCAGGGTCGGATATTTCGCGACCAGTTCCGGACGCGGCGTGTAGATCGGTTCGCGATGCACAGGGATGGCATCCGGCAAACCGAACGCGTTGGCGCGCGCCTTGCCGTTTCCGTACGGGATGCAGCCGTGCTCGATGGCCACGCGCTGGATACCACCGGACAGATCGATCGACCAGGCCACGGCATCCGGATTCGCAGGATTGATCTTGTTGATCACCGCGAGTTCGGCCTCGGTGAGATCCTTGTCCCAGCCGAGCTTCTTGAGAACGCCGAGCGTGAACTCCGGATAGCCGTCCTTGATCTCGGAATCCTTGGAGTAATAGCCGTTACCGAGGAGGCTGACCTTGCGGGTCGTGCCATCCGGCAGCTTCTCTTCGCGCTCCAGACCAAAGCGGGCGCGGAAGGTACCGCCTCCCTCCTTGACGGAGAGGTTGGTGTTGTACAGGAGCGGCGTGCCGGGATGCTTGAATTCCGGCGTTCCCCAGCACGGCCATGGCAAGCCGTAATAATCGCCCTTGGCCGGCCCCGACGATGCCCTTTGCGTCAGCATGTCGAAGTCTTTCTGGTTGGCCATGTGCATCTTCAGCCGCTCGGGCGACTGGCCGCAATAACCCGTCGACCATCCGCCGCGATTGATCTCGCGAAGGACGTCTTCCGCCACCGGCATGTTGTTCTCGACCTTGATGTTCTTGAACATCAGGTCGGCAAAGCCGAGCTTTTTCGCCAACAGATAGTGAACCTCGAGGTCGTCCTTCGACTCGAAGATCGGCTTGACGATCTGCTCGCCCCACTGGATCGCGCGGTTGGACGCTGTACGCGACCCGGCCGTTTCGTAGCTGGTCGCGATCGGAAGCAGATAGGTATTGTTCTTGCGATTGGGCGCGAGTGCCGCCCAGGTCGTGGGATGCGGATCCGCAACGACGAGGAGATCGAGCTTCTCGATTCCCTCCTGGGCCTTTGGCATGCGGGTCACGGTATTGCCGCCGTGACCGAACACCATCATCGCCTTGATCGTATCCTTCTGCGACACATCCTTCTTGTCGGACAATGTCGCGTCGAACCAGCGGGTCGACGGAATTCCCGGCGTGTTCATCATCTTCACGGGCTTGCCATCGGCACCGGTGATGGTGTCGAAACGGCCCTCGAACCAGGAATAGTCAACCTCCCAGACCCGCGACCAATGCCGCCACGCGCCCTCAACCAGGCCGTAGTAGAGCGGCAGCGTCACGATATCGAGACCGAGGTCGGTCGCACCTTGCACGTTGGTGTGGCCACGGAAGATGTTCGCACCCGAACCCGGTCCGCCGACATTGCCCGTGGCGAGCAACAATATGCAGCTTGCACGAACGTTGGCGGTTCCGACGGTATGCTGGGTCTGGCCCATCGCCCAGATGAGGCACGAAGGCTTGTCTTTAGCGAACATTTCGGCGACGCGCCGAAGCTGATTACCGGGGACGCCGGAAACGCGCTCGACCTCCTCCGGATTCCACTTTTCGACCTCCTTGCGGATGTCGTCCATGCCGTAGACGCGCTGCTCGATGAATTGCTTGTCTTCCCAGCCATTCTTGAAGATGTGCCACAGCATGCCCCAAAGCACCGGGATATCGGTGCCCGGTCGCAACCGCACATATTCGGTGGCGTGCGCAGCGGTGCGCGTCATCCGCGGATCGGCCACAATGAAGTTGGCGCGGTTCATCTCCTTGCCTTCGAGCAGATGCTGCAAGGAAACCGGATGCGCCTCAGCCGGATTGCCGCCGAGGAAGAACAGCGTCTTCGAATTACGGATATCGGTGTAGCTGTTCGTCATCGCGCCGTAGCCCCAGGTATTGGCTACGCCAGCGACGGTCGTCGAATGGCAGATACGCGCCTGGTGATCGGAGTTGTTGGTCCCCCAGAAGGCCGCCATCTTACGATTGAGATAGGCGCCCTCGTTGGTGAACTTCGCCGAACCAAGCCAGTAGACCGAGTCGGGCCCCGACTTTTCGCGGATCTGCAACAGCTTGTCGCCGATTTCGTTGATCGCGGTGTCCCAGGAAATTCGCGTCCACTTTCCGTCGACGAGCTTGAGCGGATATTTCAGCCGGCGATCGCCGTGCACGAGTTCGCGTGTCGCCGCGCCTTTCGCACAATGCGATCCGCGATTGATCGGCGAATCCCATCCGGGCTCCTGTCCGACCCACACGCCGTTCTGCACTTCACCGATGACGGTGCAGCCGACCGAGCAATGCGTGCAGATATTCTTGCGGATGGTGATCGGCGCGCCTCCGGGCTGGCCCGCGGTCGCGGCATCGGCTTTGCGCATGCCCGTCAGCGGCAAGGCGCCGACTGCAGCAAGACCGCCCGCCACGAGACCGGAACGGCGCAGGAAAGTGCGGCGGTCGATGCCCCGCACGGAATTGTCGGCAAGCTGGGCGGCGAGATGACCGCGGCGCTTTTCGCGTTCTGTCCTTTTGATCAGCACGGCATGCCTCCCTTACTTTGCGCCCGGATAGCGATTGACTCGATAGTAGGTCTGCACCTCCGGCGAGTTTGGCTTGTAGCGAGCCTTGCGCTTTTCATCGTTCGTTTCAGTGTCGGCGTGAGCCGGCGTCGCGAGGGGCGCGGCGGCCGTTACGGCGACGCCAGCGCCTGCGCCGAGCGCACGCAGAAAATCGCGACGTCCCACCGACGTCTTGCGTTGCTCTGTCATCTGCCGTTCCTCCTGTCTCTCTCGCCGTGACCTGTTCACGCACCGTTACGACGGCAGCGCGAAGGCCTCGGCTTCGATGTCCACGAATACGCGTCCCAACGCCCCGACCTTGCGGTAGAAGTTCGCCTCTTCCGCCTGCTCGAGATCGGCAAAAAACCGTCCGATCCACGGCGCCAGGTGATTCTCGAAAATTCGCTTGTCGCTTCCGGCCTCTGCCGGAAAGGTCCCATCCGCAATGCCGGACATGATCTCGCACAGCATGGCGGCGTGATCTTCCGGCTCGGCGTTGCCTTCGTTGCGCTCGATGCCCAGCGCGTTGAGGTCGTCACGCAGACGAGCAAGCGGGCGTTCGTGCAGGAAACCGGTGAGATAATACGAGCCGTAGGGCATCAGTTCCCCGCGCCCGACGCCGATGAAGAGATTGAAGAACTCACGCTCGACCACATCCACGCTGGCTGTGCTCGCAGCCTCGGCAAGCGCGATATGGGCAAGGCCCAGCGGCGAGGCATCGCCACGCAGCGTCGAGAGCTTCTTCAGGAAAGCTGCATCAGGTGCGCGCGCAAGTAGCGCGGCAAGCAACCGATATTCCTGTGCGCGCGCGAGATCGATCTCGTCGACGCTGACCTCAGTGGCTTCGCCATAAAGATCCGGACGCAGCACGGCGCGACTGACATTCGTGGCCTGTTCGACTGCGATCACGCGCTCCGCGGGCACCCGGTCCCAATTGGAGACAGAGGGCTGCGAAATACCGATGCGGCGTGCGAGCTCACTGACACCGCCAGCCGCGCGGATCGCTTCTTCGAGTCCCGTGTCGCGCATTCTTTTCGTTACTGCTTGTGCCGAAAAAAGCTGCACATCCGCCTTCTTGAGAGGCATTCAAAACAATAGGTCCGCGATCTCGAATTGGTCAATAGTTCGAAGCTATGAGGGACCTCGGCTAGCGCCCTATTGCGGCAGCGCACGCCCGTGGTGACGTCGCGTCAGCGAAGGCTGATTTTGCTGCGGCGCACCATTATCTTGCGGCGCAACATCAGTCGGGCCTCGACCTGAATCGGTCAGACCTCGTTCGGAAATGTCGGCTCCCTCATCGACTGCGGAGTGCACATCGGCTGCGGGAGTTGAGGTTTCGCAGGCGTGAATGGACTGCCTCACGCTCTCTTGCTGCGATTTCTCGTCACCGGGTGCGTCCTGGGTCTGGAGGCCAGCAACCTCGGTAGCCGCGGTTTTCTTCTCACCCTGGCCGATCAACTCCGCGAACAATCTCTTCGCCACCTCCGGATCGAGAGCGCCGAAACCGGGCATGGCGTCGTTTGCGGTGAAGTCCCACGAATTTTCGGCGAGCCCGATAAAATCGCGGATGACGGGATCAGCCGACCACGCGCGTCGAAGTGCCGCACGGGACAACGCTTCAGGCACGCCCGGCTGCAAGAAAGCCCGGACATCGGTCGCAGGTCCGATCGACTCGAGCGAAGGCAGTTTCGACAGGTCGAAGATGTCCTCGCGCTTGGCGTCCTCGGATTGTGCGGGCGGCTCTTGCGCCTTTGGCTCGTTGCCGGCTGCGTTCGGCGCAGCGGCGTGATCTCGCTCCGACTCAACCGCAGGATCGGCGCTCGCCTCGCGTTTGCGCCGTGACCATCGCGTGAGGAAATCTTCGCGTTCAGTCATTGCCACGCCTTCGATCGATCGGGCTTCGTCGCCCCAGCGCCTCCGGGTCAGCGCGATCCCGCGCGCGCTTGAAAAAGGTCGTGTCTTTCACGTGGTGCGCCGAAACGAACGCCACAAGCGCATCGCGAATGGCGTCAGGCATCGGCACGGCTTCCACGAGATTGACGCCGGTCTCGGTATAGGATTCTCCCTCGGCCGGGTCAGCCGTCACCTTGGTGAGTTGATAAGGTGGATCGGACTCCGTCGGCGCCATCACGATCCACAATTTGCAATCGCCTATAAGATTATCGCGATAGTGCGCGGTCTCGGACGCGTAGAATTCGACCACCGTACTCCCGGCGTAGAACGACATGCGATCATCATCGCCGGACAGCGCAGTCCATGGATTGGCCTCGGGCTCACCGACCAGCACCGCGCTCGGCTGCCAGATGTAATCGATCCACTGGCTCTCGGCCTTCACGCGTTCGACCACGACGCCGACGGGAATGGCGACGAGTGCAGCCATCACGACACCGTTTCGATCTGCCGGATCGGCAATCCGCCGACCAGGTTTTGCGGTTTCATGCGGATGATCTTGTCCGGCGACATGGCGAGAATGAGATAAACCGGTTCGCGGCCGACCCTCTCGATCACGGACGCCGGATCGCGGAACGTCAGACGGAACAGCCCGACCACGCGACCACGCGTTGCTTCATCGAGCTCATCGCCATTCCACAGCGCATCGCCGATCCTGGTCGCATCCTGATCGAGGCCGACATACCAGACCAGGTTGACGTCCCGCATCTCGACCAGCGGCTCGATCGTGACATCCACCGCGAGCAGATGCGAGATCCAGCGCGTCAGCACCTGCGCAAGCGCCTCGAGCCCGCGGCGGCCGGCGGTCAGATCGATCGCGCTGTGAAACAGATCGCTGTGCTCGAAATATTGCTCCGCATTGTCGTCGTTCATGACGTCGATATCGGCCTGCGCCGGAATGCCGAGCATGGAGACAAGCGGCGATGCGGGCGTCGCGCCGGTGCCGCTGATGGTTTCCTCATCGGCCGCGATCAGCGAGCCTTCATGCAGCGTGAGGCGCTGCGGGCGGAAGAACAATTCTGCCGCCCGGAGCACATACGGATCCTCGCAGCCGTCGAGCGCGTTGCGCAGGATCACGTGCACCAGCTGATTGATGAAGATCGGCGGTATCCGTCCGGCGCCATTTCGCACGAGATCGACATAGGCGGCCTCCAGTGTCGGATGCCGCAGCAGATGATCGCGAAACGCCAGCATGAAGGCCCAGTTCTCGCGCGCATCGGCATCGGCAATGGCCGCGATCTCATCTGGCGCGACGCGCCGCTGCGGCTGCGCCATCAGCGCGGCGTAAAGCGCCTTCTCCGCCTCGCAGGCGTCAGGCGGCGGAACAAGTTCGGGCCGCGCGAGGTAGACCTTGAGAAAATCGTCGGTCACGACGAGTCCGCCGGACTCGTTGCGGTCCAGCAGATGATGTCCGCAGGCGATCCAGAAATCCTTCACGTAGAAGCCCTCATTTGCGCTCCCCCTGCGCGAGATTCACAAGGTCGACGCGTTCGCCGGGTTCGTCATCTTCTCCTTCCACATCCATGAAGGCAAAGGCACGGAATGTCTTGCGATCGGCCCGCGGCTTCAGCGTGCGGAACGCTTCGCGGATTTCGCCGCCATCCGCCGTTCGATGAAGCGCGACAAGCGTGTCGGGCTCGTGATCACAAAGCGATTCCGCGAAGGTCAGTTCTTCATCCGCCGCCGCCCGCGCCGCCTCCATGTTCGGAGCGCCGTAGATTTCGACCAGCCGCTGCGCCAGTTGCTCGACCGCATCGGCGCGGCCGTCAGCATCGGTTTCCACGATCTGCACGAGGGTCGACCAGCCGAACGATGACACACCGAGGAAGCCGGATCGAAACGCGGACCGCTCCTTGCCTTGCAGCATTGCAGGATCGGCATCGGCGAATGCGAAGGTTCCAGTCACGGCCCATTCGCCGGGTTCCGCAGCGCGCTCGAACACGAAGGTGTCCGAAGCATCGAGCCGTATGGTCTTGAGCAGCTTCACAGTCGCGGCCCTCGCGTCTTCGGGTCGAGCCACTTTGGAACTGCGAGCGCCGCTTCAAGGCTGCGGCGTTCGACCTCCGCTTGTCCCGTCCTCCGCAACAGCAGATCGCCATTCTCGTCGAGATCGCGGCGGATGCCCGTCTCGGGCGCCAGCCGTTGCAGGTAGCTCTTGGCTACAGCCTCAAAGCCCTGCTCCTGCCAGGCATCGAGCATGACCATGAAATGCCGCGCATAGGATTCCATCAGGCGTTCGGCCCCGAACTCGTCGAAGCCTTCGTCCTCCAGCGCCGCGCTGAGCGGATGCAGGCCGGCATCGATCCCGGACATCGAGACCAGGCGAACCATCGCACCAAATGCGAGCCAGGCCGGAGGTTGATCTTCATCGGCACCGGCCGGCCATGCCATCTGGCCGCCGCCGACAAGCCCGCGATTGACGCTGATCGAATCCGGCCAGTCGATGCGGATGTCGGTGTCCGGCGGCGCATGGGCCGATAGCGTCTCGGCGAGCGCAGCCATGCAGGCATAGAAGGTGCGACGCGCCATTCGCAGGGGTTCGTCCGGTTCCAGCACCAACGCAAATTCCGAGAGGTCAAACCGGCCAACGAAGACCAGCGTGCCCGCGCCCTCTTCGGTCGCGTTGGTCTTCGCATATGCGAAGGCGTCGCCGACCTCTCGAAGCGTGACGAGGCGGAACGGCGGCGGCAGACGGATATCGGCGTCAGTCAGCATCGGTGGCGATCGGCTCCGGACGTACCGGCCTTACTTTTTGTTTGGAGCAATTATAGTTTCTGTCTATCTGCATATAGCATCGTCCCACCGGGTGACGAGTCCGGACAGTCAGGCCGGAACGGAGACCAAATGGCCGAGACCAAGCGGCAGATCGTGGTGTGTTCGTGCGAAGACACGATGCCGCTCGACGTCGACACAATCAGGAAAAGCTGCCGGGACGCAGAAATCACTGCGGGCCGTCAGTTTTGCCGGGCCGAACTCGACCGGTTCCGTGCGCTCTTGCCGGACAGCGGCGACACGATCGTGGCCTGCACGCAGGAAACGCCGGTCTTCGAGGAAGCGGCCGCGGAGGCAGGGCGCGACGCGCCGACTTTCGTGAATATCCGCGAAAGCGCCGGTTGGTCGCGCGACGCCGGCCAGGCTACGCCGAAAATAGCTGCACTGCTCGCGGCCGCGGCGGAACCGCTTCCCAGCATCCCCTTCGTCGGACTGCAAAGCGATGGCGTCGTTCTGATCTATGGTCGCGACGAGCGCGCGATCGAGGCCGCTGAACTGCTCAGGGATCATCTCGACGTCACCGTGGTGCTATCCAGACCGGAACATCTTGCACCGCCACGCAAGACCGAATTTCCCGTCGTGAAGGGTACGATACGCGCTGCGCAGGGATGGCTCGGCGCGTTCGAACTGACCGTCGACGATTTTGCGCAACCGGCTCCGTCGTCCCGCGACGAATTGAAATTTGCTGCAGCCCGCAATGGAGCGGTGTCGAAATGCGACATCGTGCTTGATCTGTCGGGCGGCACGCCGCTCTTCCCAGCCGCCGATCTTCGCGACGGGTATCTGCGCGTCGATCCCGGTGACGCCGCCGCGATATTGCGCGCCGTGATGAAAGCGCGCGATCTGACCGGCACCTTCGACAAGCCGCGCTATGTGACTTACGACGCCGACATCTGCGCGCATTCCAGGTCTCGCATTGTCGGCTGTCGCCGATGTCTCGATCTCTGTCCGACAGGTGCAATCACCCCGGCGGGCGACCATGTCGCGATCTCGGCTGAAATCTGCGCCGGATGCGGACAATGTGCTGCAGCCTGCCCGACCGGCGCCGCAAGCTATGCGCTGCCGACCGCCGATGCGCTGATGCGCAAGTTGCGCGCATTGCTGACCACGTATCGCGAAGCAGGCGGACGCAACGCCATCATGCTGCTGCATGATGCCGAACATGGAACAGATCTGATCGACGCGCTCGCGCGGCATGGCAACGGCTTGCCGGCCAACGTCATTCCGTTTGCGGTGAACGAGACCACGCAGGTTGGTCTGGAGGCGATTGCCGCCGCTTTCGCCTATGGCGCGACAGCCGTTCGCTTCCTGCTGCGCGCGCGGCCTCGGCATGACCTGACGGGCCTGCGCAACACAATCGCGCTCGCCGAGCCGATTCTCGCAGGACTTGGATACGGCGAGGGCCGCGTCGCAACGATCGAGACCGACGATCCCGATGCTCTCGATGCGGCGCTTCGCGCGATCGAGCCCAGCCAGATGCGAAGCGCACACGCAAGCTTCCATCCGGCGGGCAGCAAGCGCGACGTTCAGCGGCTTGCCCTGCGCGAACTGCATCGCGTTGCTCCGCAGCCGGTTGACGTGATTGCGCTACCACAAGGCGCGCCGTTCGGTGCCGTCGAAGTGAATGCCGAAGGCTGCACGCTATGCCTCGCCTGCGTTTCGGCATGTCCGACCGGCGCGATGTCGGCCGATCCCGATCGTCCGATGCTGAAATTCACGGAAGACGCCTGCGTTCAATGCGGCCTTTGTGCAGCGACGTGTCCGGAGAAAGTCATTACGCTCAGACCGCAACTCGACTTCCGCGCGGCAACCGCGTCCGCGCGCGTCATGAAGCAGGAAGACCCGTTCGAGTGCATCCGTTGCGGCAAGCCGTTCGGTGTGAAGAGCACGATCGAGCGCGTGACCGCAAAGCTCGAAGGCAAGCACTGGATGTTCAAGGGCCAGGCCGACCGGCTGAACGTGCTGAAGATGTGTGAGGATTGCCGCGTGATCGCGGTGACCGAGCAGGCCTTCGACCCGTATGGCGCCGGCATCCCCGAGCGTCCGCGACCACGGACCACAGACGATTATCTGCGTGAGACAGACGAGAAGCACCAAAGCTAGACCGTCACTTCGCGACTGTCGCCTTCTGCAGGAATTCCATCAGGGCCTTGCGATCCTCCGCCGAACCGATCGTCTGTTCCGGCATCTTGGTGCCGGGCGTATAGGCGGCCGGCCCGATCTCGAACAATTTCGAAACAGTCTCCGGCGTCCAGACGATGTCGAGCTTCCTGAGCGCTTCCGAGAAGCTGTAACCCGGCAGCGTCGCGATCTTGCGCCCGAAAATGCCCGAAAGCGTTGGCCCCGCGCGATTGCCTTCATCGGGCGACAGCGTGTGGCAGGCGATGCAGGCGCGATAGATTTCGGCGCCACGGTCGCCGGCATAGGCGGCAAGCGGATCGCCAGCCTCGTTGAGCGGAACCGCACCGACAGGTTCTCCGGTTTCCGTATTCCAGCGGCGCACCATGCGGTCGGCGCCACCGGTGAGGAGAATCTTGTTGTCCGGAAAGAATGCTACGGACCAGACCGGCAAGCCCGGCCCGACAAGACTGCGCAGGATCATGCGCGCCTTGCGGTCAACGACGGCCACAGAGCCACGAATACCCGCTGCAGCGAGAAGTGCGCCGTTCGGTGACATTGCAAGCGAGATGACCGGCGTTTCGGTGATATCCATGCTGCCCGTCGGCTCACCCTTCGGCGACACGAAGTAAAGCGAACCATTCGCACCGGCGGCAGCGATCTCGCCATCGGCAGCAACCACGACGGCGTTCAGCGCCGCAGGCAGCGTGGCGACGACAGGCGCTGCGTTACCCGACAATGGCCAGATTCGTATGGTCGCGTCGTAACCTGCACTGACGAGCGAGTTCCCGTCCGCTGTGAATGCGACACCGTTCACATTCTGCGTGTGTCCCTCGAGCACGCGAGGAGGTCCGCCCGCCAACGGCCAGAGCCTGATGGTGCGGTCCCAGGAAGCCGAAGCCACCGTTCCTCCGTCCGGCGACACCGCAAGCGCCACTACCGGCGCGGTATGTCCTTCGAATGTCCGCTCGGGCAGCGGTGCGCCCTGCTTCCAGACGGCGATCTTTCCGTCCTCGCCACCCGTCACCACGCGTCCGTCTTTCAGGATGGCAACCGCATTCACCGCGCTCTCATGGAAGCGCAACACCTGCTCGGCTGCATTGCGCGACAGCGACCATCTGATCGCGGAGGTATCGAAGCTTCCCGAGATTGCGCTGGCGCCATCGGACGACACCGCAACCGCGCGTACCGGTCCACCGTGCCCGCGCATCTGCGCATTGGCGGAAACGCCGGTCAGTATTGCGAGGACGACCGCACAGGTGGCGCGCACGAGCATGCAGAAACGCGATCCAGACTTTGAGTCCCTGCATCCGCAGGAACGAACGATTGTGCCGTCGCCTAGGTTATTGATCCGCCGGGCGCATGCCCAGCGCTGAGATGCGGTTCCGGGTGGTTTCTTCACGCAGCACCTCGCGAAACGCTTTGACCGCGGGCCGATCGCGCCCGTTTTCGACCATGATGAAGTCATACTCTTCCGGCGCCACCGGTATGAAGCCGAGACCATAGAGGCGCGCAACGGGCTCGATCGCAAAGCCCCAGTCGGCGCGCCCCTGCGCGATCGCCGCCGCGACGGCGTTATGCGACTTCGGCTGATTGGTGTAGCCGGGCGGGCGCACGCCCTTCAGCTTTTCATCCATCAGCACACGCGTGCCGGAACCGGCGTTGCGATTCACCATCAGGCAGGACGGATCGGCGAGCGCAGCCGCTATCGCATCGTTTGCGTCCTTGCCTTCAAACCGCGCATCGCCCTTTCGATACAGGAACCCCTGCGAACGCTGCCAGCCCTTGAGGAGCGACAGCCCCTGCTCAACGAGGTGCGTATTGTAGCGCCCGCTTTTTGGATCAATCAGGTGCACCGGGGCGATGTCGCATTCGCCCCGACGCGCAGCGGCGACGCCGCCGAGACTGCCGACCGCAATCACGCGCGCATGGAATCCGCGATCGGCAAGCGCTCCGACCACAACGTCCAGCGCCACGTCATGGCTTCCCATGATCACGAGATCGGGGGCACGCACGTCCGCGCCGATCAGTGTCACCTCGGTCGTCGTTTCCGCATCAAGCGCACTCGCGAGTGCGTCGATCTCAATGAAGCCGTCCGCCTGCGAGAAGGCGGTGACCGAGCCCGACCCTTTCGCCGACGGGAACGCGATCATGCCATCCTCGCCCTGCACCAGGGCGACCAGCGCGAATTCCTTGCGTCCGAGTTCGGACGGCACGCGCATCGGAATGCGCGCCTGGACCCTGCGTGAATGCTCCGCGGGCAAACCCGCCATCGCGCGGATAACCGGCGCGACGAAGGCGTGGAAGGTGAAGATCGCGGATGTCGGAAATCCCGGCAGCACGACCACCGGCTTGCCATCCGCGACCGCGAGGCACAGTGGCTTGCCGGGCTTCAGCGCAACGCCGTGCACCAGGATGCCGGGCTCGCCAAGCGCCGATACGATCCGGTGTGAAAGGTCGCCCGCGCCTTTCGACGTGCCTCCGGACAGCACCAGCATGTCGTTTTCGGCGAGCGCCTTGTGCATGGCAGCGGCGAGCGCGGCCTCGTCATCGGGAAATGCACCATACCCGACCGCCTGGCCGCCGGCCTCGGTCACGGCCGCCGCGACGATCGCTCCGTTGCTGTCGTAGATGCCGGCGGGTCGCAGCGCCTCTCCAACCGGCACGAGCTCATCGCCCGTCGAGAGCACGGCGACCTTCGGACGCCGCATGACTTCGACCTGCGCGATGCCGCAGGCCGCGAGTATCCCGATCTCGCGCGAGCCGATCACGGTGCCCTTGCGCAGCAATGTCTCGCCGCGCGCGATATCCGAACCGGTATAGGCGATGAATTGTCCGGGCGCGACGGCCTTGCGTATCTCAATGCCCGGCGCATGCTCGTCGTCGAGCAGCTCGGTGTTTTCGAGCATGACAACCGCGTCGGCACCGCGCGGAATCACGCCTCCGGTCGCAAGCGCGGTTGCCGTTCCCGGCATCACTTCGACCTGCGGGGCATGCCCGCAGGCGATCACTTCGCGATTGAGTGCAAGGCGGCGCGGCGCATTGTCGGTGGCGCCCACTGTATCGGCTGCCCGCACTGCAAAACCGTCGACACCCGAGCGGTCGAACGGCGGAACATCGATCGGCGCCGCGATATCATGCGCGAGCACGCGCCCGAGCGCCGCAGTGAGCGACACGCTTTCACTGCCGCGAGGCGACAGATCGAGATGACGCCGGAAGCGCTTCGTTGCCTCGTCCGCAGACACAACTTCAAGGAACTGCTCTTGCCGCGCCGCGCGGCGCACAGCGTCGATGAGGGCATGTTCCGGCTTGGTCAGGCGGGTCACGGCAGCGGCCTCATGTCGATCGCAGTGCCGGCCGGATAACCTTCACTCTCTGCGGGAACCAGCATCCAGCCATCTGCGCGCGCGACAGATTGCAGCGAAAGATAACCGGTGGCGAGAGGCTCGACTCCGTCACCGCCACTGCGGAGCGGAACGACCTCGGCAAGTCCGATTGTCGATGTGACCTTTCGCGTCAGCACCGCCTTGACCGGAATATCCCGAGAAGTGGCGGCCGTGAGCCGATCGACAAGCGGCCGGCCAATCGTCAGCCAGCATGCGAGCACAGCATCAAGGCGACCGGGCATGAGCAGCACCGGACGGCTATTCGCCATCCCGAATGCCGATGTCTCGCCCGGAGCAAGCCCGATCCCGTGGCACGTCACGACACCCGCGCGTGACAGGGCAATGACGGAGCGATCGTCACGCCCAGCGCCGGTTCCGCCGATGGCAATGATCGCGTCGCTTTCACCAGCGCGCAGAGCCTCTTCAATATCTGACGACACATCTATCGTCGCGCCTGCGGACGCGGCCACTCGCGCGACGAAATCAGCCGCCGCTCCCAGAATTGCATCGTCCGGGCGCGTGTTGACGATGCGAAGCCTAGGTTGCCTGACCCGGATCTCGGATACATGCGCGGCCGAAAGCACGGCGATATCGCTTGCGCGCAATCGCGATCCGGCGGCGCAGAACAACGCATTTGCCTCGACGTCACCGGCAGCCGGCAAAACGCCCTCACCTGGTACCACCGGTGCCATGACCTGCATCAGGCCGCCAATCACTGTCATGGCGTCGAGCGGCGCGACCGCATCGGTATCGACGGGCAGCACGGCAAACGCATCCACACGTTCGGGCGGCGACTGCAGTGTCAGCGGCGCGTAAGGACCGGCGTCACGCGTTGCGTCGGATGAAACGGCCAATCCGTCGCGGGCGGCCAACGGCCGCGGCGGCAAGGCGTCCTCCGCAATGAGATCAGCGGCAAGAACGCAGCCCTGTGCTTCCGCCACCGCCATCGCTCGCGGCGCGACAGGTTCGATCCCCGCGATCGATGCTAGGACATCCGCGAGAGGTGTGAGGCGCGCGATGCGCTGATGAGATGCTATATCCGCATTCATGGTTGCGTTTCTGACGAACCGCCCATACTGGGTCAAGTTACTGAAATAGTTGTTGGTTTGCAGACATATTGAACGAGTACCGGCATAGCCTGAGCCTATGGGGATGAGCGAAAAAACCATCAATCTGCGCGGCCTGAAATGTCCGCTCCCGGCGCTTCGGACCCGCAAGGTGCTGGGCGGCCTGACGGCGGGCGAGGTGATCTTGGTCGAATGCACCGATCCTCTGGCCGCGATCGACATCCCGAATCTGATCAACCAGACCGGAGACGTCCTTGAGAGCACCGAACGGTCCAATGACGTGCTGACGTTCCGAATCCGCAAGGCAGTCCGGCAGGCACCCGGGACAAGTTGAATTTGTCGGCGGCTTCAGAGATTGTCGCGCCCCTGCCTGCCTCCGGAGATCAATCCTTGCCGGCTTCGAACGATATACCCCGCGCTTCGACAGCGCTCGCCCGCTTCACCGTGCTCGACCTGACCCGCGTGCGGGCAGGACCGACATGCGCGCGACAATTGGCGGACTGGGGCGCCAATGTGATCAAGATCGAGGCGCCGGAGCGGCTGGAGGGCGGGGACCCGATCGGCGGGGCGCGCCACGGCGCGGATTTCCAGAATTTGCACCGCAACAAGCGCTCGATCACGCTCGATCTGAAGAGCGAGGCCGGCCGCGCGGCGTTGTTAAGGCTCGTAGAACACGCAGACGTCGTGATCGAGAACTATCGTCCGGACGTCAAAAGACGTCTGAGGATCGATTATCTGGACCTGAAGGCCATCAACCCCCGCATCGTCTATGCCAGCATCTCGGCCTACGGCCAGGACGGCCCGTACGAGAAATGGCCGGGCTTCGACCAGATCGCCCAGGGCATGGGCGGCATCATGTCGGTCACCGGACTGCCGGGCCAGGGACCGGTGCGCGCAGGGGCGGCGGTCGCCGACATGGCGGCCGGACTGTTCGCCGCGCTTGGCGTGATGACCGCATTGCTCGAACGCGAGCAATCCGGCGAGGGGCAGTATGTGGAGACCTCGCTACTCGCCGCGCAAATCTTCCTGCTCGACTTTCAGGCGGCGCGCTGGCTGATCGACAAGGAAGTGCCTGGTCAGGCCGGCAACAACCATCCGACCAGCGTACCGACCGGCGTCTACAAAACGAAGGACGGACACATCAACATCGCCACCACCGGCTCGCCGACCTGGGTGCGCTTCTGCAAGGCGATCGAGGGCGAGCATCTGATCGAGCATCCGGATTACGCCACCAACGCTTTGCGGCTGAAGAACCGCGATGCGCTCAACGCCGATATCGAGAAGGCGCTCGCAAGCGATACCAGCGCATCCTGGATCGAACGGTTGAATGCCGCAGGCGTCGCCGCCGGTCCGATCTACAAGATGGACGAAGTTTTCGCGGACAAGCAGGTACAGCACCTCGGTATCGCAACCGACATGCAGACCCCCGACCGCGGCACGCTGCAGGTGATCCGTCAGCCGTTCTCGCTGTCGCGCACCCCGAGCACGATCGCGATGCACACACCCGAGCGCGGCGAGCACACCGACGAGGTGCTGGCCGAATTTGGATTCAGCAATGATGAGATCGACGCGCTGAAGAAAGCCGGCGCAGTTTAGTTGTCACCGTCATGCCCGGCCTCGCGCCGGGCATCCACGTCTCGCAACAACACCAAGACGTGGATGGCCGGGTCAAGCCCGGCCATGACGAACACGGAAAGGATTAAGTCAATGACCGACAAGATGCTCTCGCGCAAAGAAGGCGGGATCGGCTACGTGATCTTCAACAACCCGGAGCGTCACAACGCCGTTTCGATGGAAATGTGGGCGGCGACGCGCACCATCCTCGATCAGTTCCGCGACGATGCGGACGTGCGCGCCGTGGTTCTGACCGGCGCCGGCGGCAAGGCCTTCGTGTCGGGCGCTGACATTTCGAAATTCGGCGCCGAACGCTCGAACGAAGAAGCCGTTGCGAAATACAATGCCACGACGGAACAGGCGTTTTCCGGCGTGCATGACTTCCCGAAGCCGACGATCGCGATGATTCGCGGTTATTGCATCGGCGGCGGCATGGCGCTAGCGACCTGCTGCGATATTCGCATCGCAACGCCGGGCTCGAAGTTCGGTATTCCTGCAGCGAAGCTCGGCCTCGGCTACGACCACAAGGGCGTCCGGCGGCTGATGAATGTGGTCGGCCCCTCCTTCGCGAAAGAAATCTTTTTCACGGCACGTCAATTCGACGCCGAGGAAGCGCGCATGATGGGTTTCGTGAACCGCGTAGTCCCGGACGAGGAGCTGGAGAGCTACGTGAAGGATTACGGCAGCATGATCGCCGCGAACGCACCGCTCACGATCGGCGCGGCAAAGCATACGATCAGCGAATTGCTGAAGGACGAACCCGAGCGCGACATCGACAGCGTCGTCGCTGCGGTCAATCGCTGCTTCGGCAGCAAGGACTATATCGAGGGCCGCACCGCGTTCATGGAAAAGCGCAAACCGGTATTCCGCGGAGTCTAGAACTCCTGGGCTATCCTGAATTTCGCCTCGTGAAATGCGGCCATCACCCGGGGCAAGGTGGTCGCGCCGAACCAAAGCTGCTAAGACGCGCGCCTCGGTTTTTTCGCTCCGTGCACGAGGCAATCATGTACACCGATCTGCAGCTTTACATCGACGGCGAATGGATTAACGGAGCCGGCCGCAAGGGCGAGGAGGTGATCAACCCCGCCACCGGCAAGTCGCTCGGCACGCTGCCGCATGCATCGGGAGCCGATCTCGACCGTGCTGTGGCTGCCGCTGACGAGGGGCTCGCGGTGTGGCGCGCCACCACCGCCTATGATCGCGCCAAGGTGATGCGCAAGGCCGCCGACCTCGTGCGCGAACGCGCCGACGCAATCGCGCGCGTGATGGTCCAGGAGCAGGGCAAGCCGCTGGTCGAGGCCAGGGGCGAGGTGATCGTCACCGCCGACATCATCGACTGGATGGCGGAAGAAGGCCGGCGCGCCTATGGGCGTATCGTACCGGGCCGTGGCAAGAACGTGCGTCAGCTCGTTGTGCAGGAACCGGTCGGCGTCGTTGCCGCCTTCACGCCGTGGAACTTCCCGACGCTGACCCCGGTGCGCAAGATCGCGGGCGCGCTCGCCGCCGGATGCTCGATCATCATCAAGGCGTCGGAAGAAACTCCGGGTTCCTGCGTCGAACTGGTGAAGTGTTTCGTCGATGCCGGGCTGCCGAAAGGCGTGCTCAATCTCGTGTTCGGCGTGCCTTCGGAGGTTTCCGAACATCTGATCGGCGCCGACAGCGTGAAGAAGATTTCGTTCACCGGTTCGGTGCCTGTCGGCAAGCTGCTTGCCGGACTTGCGGCGAAGGGCATGAAGCGCGCGACCATGGAGCTTGGTGGCCATTCGCCGGTCGTGGTGTTCGGCGACGCCGATCCGGAAAAGACTGCCGATACCATCGCGGCGTTCAAGTATCGCAATGCCGGCCAGGTCTGCATCTCGCCGACGCGCTTCTATGTGCAGGAGGGCGTGTATGATCGCTTCCTCAAGCGCTTCACTGAATTCGCCAACAACGTGAAGCTCGGTGATGGTCTCGAGAAGGACACGACGATGGGACCGCTCGCCAATGCGCGCCGCCTCGACGCGATGGAAGCTATCGTGAACGACGCGAAGAACCGTGGCGGCAAGATCGTGACCGGCGGCAAGCGCCACGGCAACCAGGGCTATTTCTTCGAGCCCACCGTGATCACCGACGTGCCGGACGATTCAAAGATCATGACGGAGGAGCCGTTCGGCCCGGTCGCGCCGATCGTGCCGTTCAAGACCTTCGACGAGGTGGTGGAGCGCGCCAACTCGCTGCCGTTCGGTCTTGCGTCCTACGCCTTCACGACCAATGCGCAGACGGCGACGATGATCGGTGACGCGCTGCAGTCTGGCATGGTTGGCGTGAATTCGGTGGCGATCTCGACGCCGGAGACGCCGTTCGGTGGCATCAAGGAATCCGGCTACGGCCAGGAGGGCGGCATCGAAGGACTTGAAGCTTACACCAACCGCAAGTTCATCTCGCAGGGTTGACGTCATCGTCGCCTGCGAAACTGGGCGAGGGTGTGCTGAGAAACTCAATGCCCCGCTTTTGCGGGGCATTTCCTTTTCAGGCGTCCACCTCTTCGGGACGGATGATCTCCATCCCTTGGCACGCGCGCCAGACCTTCTCCATCGTCGCCGGCATGTCCATGTGCGCCGCGGCAGGAACCGCATCCGCAATAGCATTCATGATCGCAGCTAGCGATGCGGTGGTGCCGGCTTCACCGACGCCCTTCACGCCGAGCGGATTTGTGGTTGCCGGAACGGGATGCGAGTCGTCGCGCAGCAGCGACGGCATGTTGTGCGCGCGCGGCATCGCGTAATCCATGAACGACCCGGTCACCAGCTGACCACTGGCGGCATCATAGACCGCGTGCTCGAACAGCACCTGCCCGAGACCCTGCGCGATGCCGCCATGCACCTGGCCATGCACCAGCTTGTGGTCGAGCATGGTGCCGCAATCGTCGACCGCGAAATAGCCGACCACCGCGACCTCGCCGGTCTCCGGTTCGACCTCGACCTCCGCGAGATGGCACCCGTTCGGAAAGGTCTGCGGCGTGTCGACGTCGCGCTTGGTGTCGAGGCTTTCCGCGATTTCGCCCTTGTCTTTCATCTCGGCAGCTTTCGCAGCGAGATCGAACAGGCCAATGGCGCGGTCGGTGCCAACCACTTCGAACAATCCGCGGCGATACGCGATGTCCTTCTCGTCGGCTTCAAGGATATGCGCGGCCAACGCCTTGCCCTTTTCGAGCATCGCCTCGACGGTACGCACCACCGCGGTGCCTGCGGTGATCGTCGAACGTGACGCGACCGACGGCCAGCCCTTGATCTCGAAATCGCTGTCGCCCTGCCGGTGCTTTACCAGCGCGGGATCGAGTGCCAGCTTGTCGGCGACGAGGCGCGTATAGACCGTCGCGTGGCCCTGCCCGGTATTGCCGACATTCATATTCACGACCAGCGTTCCATTGCCAGGGAACGTGAGCCACGCACCTTCGTTCGGTACGCCGCCGGAATGCTCCAGGAAACAGGAGATGCCAAGACCGCGCAGCTTGCCGTTCTCGCGCGATTGCGCACGGCGCTGCTCGAACCCGTCGACCTTAGCCAGCGCCAGCGCCTTCTCGAAGATCTGCGGAAACTCGCCGCTGTCGAATGTGGTTCCGACTGCCGTCTTGAACGGAATGGCTGACGGCGGAATGAGATTGCGTTTACGGATCTCGATCTTGTCGATGCCGGTAACGCGCGCGGCCTCGTCGACCAGCCGCTCGATCAGATAATTCGCTTCCGGTCGTCCGGCACCGCGATAGGGGCCGGTGGGCAGGGTGTTGGTGTAGACGCATTGCACGCCGATATCGATCTTGCCGATGTCGTACATCGCCGGAAAGCAGCGCGCGAAATTGTTGGTCGCAAGCTGAATGCCGGCAGAGGCGACATACGCGCCGAGATTCTGGACCTGACGCGCGCGGAGTGCCAAGAACTTGCCGTTGGCATCGAGCGCAAGCTCTCCGACGGTAACGTTGTCGCGCGCCTGGTTGTCGCTGTTGAACGCTTCCGACCGGCTCGCCATCCAGTGGACCTTGCGGCCGTATTTCTTCGCCGCGGCGAGCAGCACCGGATATTCCGGATACGCGCCGCTCTTCAGCCCGAAGGCTCCGCCGACATCGTCCGTCAGCACGCGCAATGCCTGCTTCTCGATGCCCATAATGGCCGCAAGCATGTCGCGCATCGGGCCGGCGCCCTGCGAGCAGACGCGCAATGTGTAGCGGCCGGTCTTTGCATCGAAGCTCGCCGTGCCGCCGCGCGTCTCCATCGTCGCCATGACCATGCGCTGCTGGGCAACGCTGACACGCGCGACATGCGCGGCAGATTTGATGATCTCGTCAACCGCCGCAACATTGGCCGGATCATCGACCGGGCCCGGGAAATCGATGGCGAGATTGCCGGCGATGCCGTCGAACAATTGCGGCGCATCGGGCTTCAGCGCTTTCTGCGCATCGACGACCGCCGGCAATTCCTCATACTCGATGGCGACAAGCTCGGCCGCATCCAGGGCCTGGGTCAGGCTGTCGGCGATCACCATGACGACAGCTTCGCCGACATGCATGACCTTGCGTTCCGCAAGGCAGGGCCGGTGCGAGAAAGCGATCTTGGCGCCGCCGCGGCCGGCAATCGGTGGATGCCGAGTCACCGTACCGATCCCCTCAAGATCGGCCGCGGTCATAATCCCGAGGACGCCGGGCGCCCTCAGCGCCTCATCCAGTGAAATCGACACGATGCCGGCATGCGCATAGGGCGAGCGCACGAACACGGCGTGGGCCACGCCCTGCTTTTCGACATCGTCGACGAACTGGCCGCGCCCGCGGATGAGGGCGTCGTCCTCGACGCGGGGGCCGTGGTGGGAAGGGTCCGAATCAGCAGCCATGCGAAGGGTGATAAGCGGGCAGGAAGCCTTATGGAAGAGGGGCGCGCTGCGCCCTGATCATGTCGGCGATGCCCGCCAGCGTCTCGTTTGTCAACGGAATGTCGACCGGCTGGTTGCGCTCGGCCGACAGATCGGCGGCCAGATAGCACTCCATGACGGTGCGCGCGCTTTCCGGCGACACCATGGGCGGCCGATCCATGATGCACGATTCCAGGAAATGGATGGTCTCCGGGCCCATCTGGCCGGCGAAAACGTGGTCGACCTGCTCTCCCGGCATGGTCGACATCGGGTATTGCATCCCGTCCTTCACGGTATTCAACCAGTGGTCGCGCGCCGTGTCGTCGAGGAACAGCGAGCCCTCGGTGCCGGTGATCTCGATCGTAGTGGCGCAGTAATTCGGGTAGCTCGGCGGCAGGTTCCATCCGCCACCGATGGCGACGAGCACGCCGTTGTCCATTTTCACCGTCGACCACATGACGTCATAGGAGCCGTTGACCGGCTGCATGTAACCATATGCACCCTGCGAATAGACGCTGACGGGCTTTGCCGGCTCGAGCAACCAGAACACGATGTCGAGATCGTGGGTGGATTCCATCGCGGCGGGCGACAGACGCACGCGGCTCGCGATCTTCTTGCCAAGGCTGCGCGACAGATGCCGGCTCACCATCACCGAGACCGGCTTGCCGAGCGTGCCGTCATTCAGCTTTTTCTTGGCGTAGGCGAACTTGGTGTTGAAGCGCTGCGAATAGCCGATGGTAAACTTGACGTTGTTCCGCTTTGCGATGGCTATCAGTTCGTCGGCTTCGTAGAGTTCGAGCGCGATCGGCTTTTCGAGCAGCACATGCTTGCCGGCTTTCAGGCAATCGCGGGCGATCGGGTAATGCGTGTTCTCGGGCGTGGTGGAGATGTAAACGACGCGGACATCGTCGTTCTTCACGATGTCCTGATAGTCGGCCGTCGCGACCGCGGCGTTGGTGAGTTCCTTGATTTCCTTCAGCCGGTCCGGCCTGATCTCGCAAACATGCAGCTTCTTGACCAAAGGATAGCGCGACAAGGTTTCTGCACGAATGCCGCCGCACCATCCGGTGCCGATGACGGCCACTTCAACAGGTTCTACCGGCATTTCGTCCCTTGAAATTTGTTGTCGTTGCAGCAATCAAGAGAAACATGCGGCGGCAATATTCGCAAATTGACGCGGCTTACGCCGGGACGGCCTTCGCGAGCTTCGCGGTGATACCGAAAATTTTTTCCGCGAATTGCGGGTAGACCTCCGCCAGTTCGGGCGCGACGGTCTCGCGCATCACGCGCAACGTCTGAGCATCGGGCGCCGGCGTTTCCGGCACGTGATCCGGCATGTCGAAGTCGAAGCCGGTATGCTCCACGATCTCATCGACCGTATGCCCCGGATGCACGCTTTGCAGGCGAAAGCGGCGCCGCTCCTTGTCGAACGCGAACAGGCAGCGATTGGTAATCAGCGCGACCGGCCCGCCATTGCGATGGACATTCGGCTGGCTGACGCCGGGCGCGCTGACGAAATCGACCTTCGGCACCAGCGTGCGGCGCGAATGCTCGGTGCG
>Ga0182740_1000885_pt1 | contig 23504 bp, 24 predicted proteins | sample eDN5th37CKraftBY_FD_128872 | JGI IMG/M metagenome (GOLD analysis project Ga0182740, IMG submission 128872) | Enriched backyard soil microbial communities from Emeryville, California, USA - eDNA 5th pass 37_C Kraft BY (version 2) (version 2) | ecosystem: Environmental > Terrestrial > Soil >...
ATCGGCTGCGTGCTGGCGGTGATGCCGTGGAACTTCCCGGTCTGGCAGGTGTTCCGCTTCCTGGCGCCGTCGCTGATGGCCGGCAACGTCGCCCTGCTCAAGCACGCCAGCAACGTGCCCGGCTGCGCCGACCTGATCGCCGCGGTGCTGGCCGATGCCGGCATGCCGGCCGGCGTGTTCGACGTGCTGCACGTCGACAACGAGCAGGCCGCCGAGGTGCTGCGCGACCGCCGGGTCAAGGCGGTGACGCTGACCGGCAGCGAGCGCGCCGGGCGCGCGATCGCCGCCAATGCCGGCGACCAGCTGAAGAAGTGCGTGATGGAGCTGGGCGGCAGCGATGCCTTCGTGGTGCTGGACGATGCCGACCTCGACGTGGCCGTCGCGGCGGCGGTGAAGTCGCGCTTCGACAATGCAGGCCAGACCTGCATCGCCGCCAAGCGCTTCGTGCTGGTCGAAGCCATCGCCGACGCCTTCGTGCAGCGCTTCGTCGAGGCGGCGAAGGCACGCGTGTACGGCGACCCGCGGGACGCGGCCACCACGCTGGCGCCGATGGCGCGCGCCGACCTGCGCGACGGGCTGCACCGGCAGGTGCGCGAAAGCATCGACCGAGGCGCCAAAGCGCTGTTGGGCTGCGAGCCCATTACCGGCAGCCACGCCGGTTATCCGGCATCGATCCTCGACCACGTGGCGCCGGGCATGCCGGCCTATGAAGAGGAACTGTTCGGCCCGGTGGCGTCGATCCTGCGGGTGAAGGACGAGGCCGCGGCGGTGCGGGTGGCCAACGACACCGGCTTCGGCCTCGGCGGCAGCGTGTGGACGCGCGATGCCGCGCGCGGCGAGCAGGTCGCCGCGCAGCTGCAATGCGGCGCGGCCTTCGTCAACGCGGTGGTCAGGAGCGACGTGCGCCTGCCGTTCGGCGGCAGCAAGCGCTCGGGCTTCGGCCGCGAACTGGCCGAGCACGGCATCCGCGAGTTCACCAACATCAAGACCATCTATGTGGCGTAGGTACGGGGCTTGCCCCGTACATGGGCCTTCCCGGTGAAGCCGCATGCGGGGCAAGCCCCGCATCTACGGTTCAACCGAAGGGATGGTCGATCGACGGGCTCTGCGGCGTCAGCAATTCGGCGCCGTCGGCGGTGACGTGCAGGATGTCCTCCAGCCGCACGCCGAACTTTTCCGGGATGTAGATGCCGGGCTCGTCGCTGAAGGTCATGCCCGGTTCCAGCAGGTGCTTGTTGCCGCGCACCAGGTAGTCCCACTCGTGCATGTCCATGCCGATGCCGTGGCCCAGGCGATGGCTGAAATAGCGATAGTCCGGGCCGTAGCCGGCGTCGGTGATGACCTTGCGCGCGGCCGCGTCCAGCGCCTCCATCGCCACGCCGGGGCGCGCGGCGTCCAGCGCGGCGGTCTGCGCCTGCAACACGATGTCGAACACGCGGCGGATGTCGTCGCCGGGTTGGCCCAGCACCACGGTGCGGGTGATGTCGCTGGTGTAGCCGTCGGCCCGGCAGCCGCCGTCGAAGATCACCGGCGTGCCTTCGACCAGGCGCTGCGGCGCGTCCGAGCCGTGCGGCGAGGCGGTGTACTTGCCGATGTTGACGTCGGCGCTGCCGCGCAGCCCGGTGCGGGCGTAGGCGGCGGCGACCAGCGCGGCGATGTCGCCCTCGGTCATGCCCGGCGCGAGCGCCTTCCACACCGCCTCGTACACCGCCAGCGTGGTCTGGTTGGCCAGCCGCATCAGCGCCATTTCCGCGGGGCTCTTGATCCGCCGGCAGCCGGCCGTGACCGGCCAGGCATCGACGAAGCGCGCGTGCGGCAGCGCATCCATGATCCCCTTGCTGCGGAAGAACGGCACGGTTTCCTCGATGCCGACGCTGCCGCTGCCGGCGCCGCAGCCGCGCAGCACCTGCGCGACCAGCGCGTAGGGGTCCTCGTCCTCCTGCCAGCCGCGCACGTCGTCGCCGAACTTGATCTGTTCCAGCGTGCGGCCGCGCTCGAATTCCGGGGTGACGTACACCGGCGCGCCGCTGCGCGGCAGGATCACGCCGGTCAGGCGCTCGCTGTTCCACCAGTGCATGCCGGTGAAATAGGTCAGCGAGCTGCCGGCGCCGATGAACACGGCATCGATGCGCTGTTCGTCCATCAACTGCTGCGCCCGCGCCAGGCGCTGCGCGCGCTCGGCGACGGTGATCGGCACCACCCGCTGCGCGACCGGTTGCAGGGCGCGGATGGAGGTGGGCAGTGCGGCGTCGGCGCGGTCGTCGTTGCCATTGGCGGCCCGCGCCTGCCCGAGCAGGGGCAGGGCGGCGCCCAGCGCCAGCGTGTTGCGCAGGAAGCGGCGGCGCGGGTGGGGGGGGGCGGTTTGCATGTGGGTTTCCCGGTGTGGAAGACAGGGTGCTACAGCCAGCCGGAACGCTTGAACAGCCGGTACAGCACCACGCAGGCCGCGCCGACCACCACGATCAGCAACGGGTAGGCGTAGCGGCCGGCCAACTCCGGCATGTCGGCGAAGTTCATGCCGTACCAGCTGGTGACCAGCGTCGGCGCGGCCAGCAGCGCGGCCCAAGCGCCGAGCCGCTTGACGGTTTCGCCCTGCGCCAGCGTGACCAGCGACAGGTTCACGCTCAGCGCGGTGCCGAGCATTTCGCGCAGGGTGTCGATGGCGTCGTTGACGCGCGCGGCATGGTCCTGCACGTCGCGCAGGTACAGCCGCGCCTCGTCGTGCAGCAGTTGCGCCGGGTTGCGCTGCAGCTGCGCCAGCGCGTCCTGCAACGGCGCCACCGCCAGCCGCATCTTGTTGAGCTCACGCTTGAGTTCGTACAGGCGCACCACGGTGCGGCGCCGGTAGCTCTCGGCGAAGATGTCCTTCTCCAGCAGATCCAGGGTGTCGCGGAAGCTGTCGGTGATCGGCAGGTAGTTGTCGACGATGGCGTCGAGCACCGCATACAGGCAGAACGACGGCCCCAGCGCCAGCAGTGCCGGTTCGCGTTCCAGCCGCGCGCGCACCGGGGCATACGACATCGAGGCGCCGTGGCGCACCGTCACCAGGTAGCGCGCGCCGAGGAAGGCATGGGTTTCGCCGTAATGGATGCGCTCGTCCAGCACCTGCGCGGTCTGCACCACCACGAACAGCGAGTCGCCGTAGACCTCCACCTTGGGCCGCTGGTGGGCCTTGAGGGCGTCCTCGATGGCCAGGTCGTGCAGGCCGAACTCCTCCTGCACCTTGGCCAGCACTGCATCGTCCGGCTCGTACAGGCCGATCCAGACGAAACCCTGCGCCTGATCGCGCAGGGTTTCGCCGATGGCGTCCAGTGCGATCGGCCGCGGCTTGCCGGCGGCGTCGTAGCAGATGCAGTTGATGACGCAGGGCGGGTTGCTGGAGGACGAAGCGGTGCCGGTTTCCATGCCGGCATCGTGCCTCAGCCGGTGCCGGCCGCCAAGCCGCGCCGGCCCAGCACCAGCGCCAATGCCAGGTGGACGGGCAGCAGCAGCACGATCCACTGCATGTTGAACTGCGCCTGCAACGACAGCCAGTGCAGCGGCAGCGACAGCGTGGCGATGGCGGCCACCGCCCACAGCAGCCGCGCGAACCAGCGCCCCGGCTCGCGCCCGCGCAACAGGCGCCATGCGCCAGGCAGCAGCGCCAGCGCCAGCGGGCAGAACAGCAGCAGGTTGCGATTGGCCCAGGCGGCGCGGTGCTCGCTGAAGCCCCACAGCCAAGCCAGCAGCAGGCCGGCGCCGCCGCAGAACAGCCAGAACGGCAACGCGAAGCCGCCCAGCACGCGGCGGCGGCCGTGCGCGGCGAAGACCAGCCCGGCGCCGGCAAGGCCGAGCAGCAGCCACGGCCACCACGGCCGCAGTTGCTCGGCCGGTTCCGGCGGCAGGCGCTGCGGCAGCAGTTCCCGCTCGTCGCGCACCAGCGGCTGGCCGGCCGCGTTGCGGGCCTCGCGCAGGCCGTCGGCCAGCCGCATCGGCACGAACGCCTCCTGCCAGCGCGACAGCGGCTGGTCGGCCCATGGCCCCAGCCCGAGGTCGAAGCCCAGCCACATCCACGGCGACGGCGAAGCCAGCCGTACCGCCTCGCTGCGGTAGCTGTTGCCGCGCGAACGGCCGGCAAGCTGCGCGCGCAGGCTGCCGCCCATCGCGCGGTCGAGCGCGTCGCGCACCATCGTCGAGCAGTTGGCGGTGAAGTAGTCGTAGCGGTAGCGCGCGTTCTCGGGGCGCGCGCGCTCGGCCAGGTCGGCGGCCAGCGCGCGCGCCTGCGGCGGCGGCAGGTCCAGCCACTGGATGGAGACGCCGCGCCCGGCGTCGCGGTACTGGGCCAGGTCTTCCTCCAGCGGCAGCGCGACGAGGTAGTACATCATCCGCCCGCGCACGAAGTTGCCGACGAAATCCGTTTCGGAAGGATCGAAGAAGCCGAAGTTGTAGGACGTGGCGCGGCTGCCGTCCGGGTCGGCCACGACCAGCGCGTCATGGCCGAAGCGCTCGAAGAACACCTCGCCCGGCTGCATCGTCACCACGCCGATGCGTGGCGCGGTGGCATCGTCATCGGCGGCGCAGGCGTTGCCGGCGAACAGCGTGGCCAGCAGCAACAGGCACGGCAGCAGGCGGTGCAGGCGGGCGTTCACTCGTCGTCCCGGGTGTCGGGCGGCAGCACGGTGACGTGGAACGCCTGCACCCGCCGCGCGTTGGCGCGGGCGACGCGGAACACGAAGCGGTCCAGGGTGAGCTCGTCGCCGATCTCGGGCAGGTGGCCGGTGGCCTCGGTGACCAGCCCGCCGATGGTGTCGTAGTCGTCGTCGGAGAAGGTCGCGCCGAAACGCTCGTTGAAGTCCTCGATCGCGGTCAGCGCGTCGACCACGTAGCGGCCGTCGGCCTGTATCGCGATCTGCGCGGTATGGTCCTCGGTCTCGTCGTGCTCGTCGTCGATCTGGCCGACGATCTGCTCCAGCACGTCCTCGATGGTGACCAGCCCGGCCACGCCGCCGTATTCGTCGACCACGATCGCCATGTGGTTGCGCGAGAGCCGGAACTCCTTGAGCAGCACGTTGAGCTTCTTCGACTCGGGGATCAGCACCGCCGGCCGCAGCAGTTCGTGCAGGCTGCCGTGGCGGCCACCGGCGAGGGCGTCGCGCAGCAGGTCCTTGGCCAGCAGGATGCCGAGCACGTCGTCCTTGTTCTCGCCGTGCACGGGGAAGCGAGAGTGGCCGGACTCGACCACCTGCTCCATCAGTTCCGGGAACGGCCGTTCGGCCGGCAGCGACACCATCTGCGAGCGCGGGATCATCACGTCGCCGACGGTCAGCTCGGCCACCGCGATGGCGCCTTCCATCATGCGCAGGGTATCGGCGGCGATCAGACCGTCCTGCTGGGCCGTCTGCAGCACGGCCACCAGTTCGTCGCGGGTGTGGGGTTCGCCGGAAAAGGCCGCGCTCAGGCGTTCGAGCCAGTTGCGCTTCTTCTCGCCAGGTTCCGGCGCGGTACTACTGTCGTCTTCGGACATTGCTTCGGTCGTTGCGCCCGGTGCGCGGGCGGTGGCGGCAAGTCTAGCAGGAGGCCGTTCAGGCCGGCGGCGTGGCCTTGGACGCGCCGGACGCGGCATCCGGCGCTTCGTCCTCGGCCGGCAGGTCGAGGCTGTAGGTGCAGCCGGCCAGGGTCTTGCCGGGGTGCGATTTGACGTTGGACACGCTCAGGATCACCGATTCGATCATCGGCTCGCCGGTTTCGGCATCGACCACGTCGCGGCTGACCAGCTCGCGCCCGGCCATGAATTTGCCGTCGGCGTCGTAGCCGGTTTCCAGCTTCAGTTCGTCGGCCAGCGGGTGCGGGTCGGGCAGGTCGAGCAGGGCGACGATGCTGGCGCCGGCCATCGCGATGTGGTCGGCGCTGCGGCCGAATACGGTGATGGGCTCGTTCAGCACGTACTCGTTCATGAACAGGTTGCCCTGCGGCAGCGGCCGCCAGCCCAGCGCCACCGCCTTGAGCGGGTCGGCGGCGATCGGCGCCAGCGCGGTGAACTCGCTGACGCTCTGCCGGCACTCGATCAGCGCCGGCAGGTCGATGGCCGGTTCGGCCCGGGCCGTGGCCGGCAGGGCGGCGAGCAGGGCGAGGGGGAAGAAGAGGTTTTTCATCGGTCTGGCGTCCGGATCAGGCGGCAGGAAGGAAAATGCGGGGACGCGCTCAGCGCTCGCCGGCATACGGGTCGGCGATGCCGAGGTCGGCGAGGATCTCGCGCTCCAGTTGCTCCATCGCCTCGGCTTCCCTGTCGTCCTCGTGGTCCCAGCCCAGCAAGTGCAGCACGCCATGCACGGTCAGGTGCGCGTAGTGGGCGCGCAGCGGCTTGCCCTGCTCGGCGGCCTCGCGCGCCACCACCGGCGCGCAGATCACCAGGTCGCCCAGCAGCGGGAACTTGACGCCCTTGGGCAGGCCTTCGGGCAGCTCGGCGGGGAAACTGAGCACGTTGGTGGCGTAGTCCTTGCCGCGGTAGTGGTGGTTCAGCGCCTGACCTTCCTTCGCATCGACCAGGCGGATGGCCAGGTCGGCCTCGCGGATGCGGCCGGCCAGCGCCGCCGCCACCCACTTGCGGAAACTCGCCGCCGCCGGCAGCCCGGCGCGGGGCAGGGCATAGCTGACGGCGACGTCCAGTTGCACGGGGCCTTTTGTCATTCTTCCGCTCCGGGCTTGACCCGCTGCAGGTCGCGGTGGTCGTAGGCGCTGACGATGCGCGCCACCAGCGGGTGGCGCACCACGTCGCGCGATTCGAAGAAGGTGAAGCTCACGCCTTCCACACCGCGCAGCACCTCGATGGCATCGCGCAGGCCGGACTTGACGTGCTTGGGCAGGTCGGTCTGGGTGAGGTCGCCGGTGACCACCGCGGTGGAGCCGAAGCCGAGCCGGGTCAGGAACATCTTCATCTGCTCGATGGTGGTGTTCTGCGCCTCGTCGAGGATCACGAAGGCATCGTTGAGCGTGCGCCCGCGCATGTAGGCCAGCGGCGCGATCTCGATGACGTTCTTTTCCAGCAGCTTGGCGACTTTTTCCACGCCGAGCATCTCGTACAGCGCGTCGTACAGCGGGCGCAGGTAGGGATCGACCTTCTGCGACAGGTCGCCGGGCAGGAAACCGAGTTTCTCGCCGGCTTCCACCGCCGGACGCACCAGGATCAGCCGCTGCACGCGCGATTCGTTCAGCGCCTCCACCGCCATCGCCACGGCAAGGAAGGTCTTGCCGGTGCCGGCCGGGCCGACGCCGAAGTTGATGTCGTGGGTGGCGATCTGGTGCAGGTACTTGGACTGGTTGGCGCCGCGCCCGCGCACGGTGCCGCGCTTGACCTTGATCGCCACTTCCTGCGCCTCGTAGGTGCGTTCGGCCACCTGCGCGACGTTGGCGCGGTTCAGCCGCAGGTGGATGGCGTGGCTGTCGAACACGGTTTCGCCGGCCTCGGCATACAGCGCCTCGAGCAGCTTCTCGGCTTCGGCGGCAGTCCTGCCGGGGCCACTGATGCGGAACACGTGGCCGCGGTTGGCGATCTCCACGCCCAGGGCCAGTTCGATCTGGCGCAGGTGTTCGTCGAACGGGCCGGAAAGGTTGGCCAGGCGCTCGTTGTCGGCCGGTTCCAGGGTGAAGTCGTGGTGGGTGATGGCGGTCATGGGCAAGGAGATGGTGCCGGTGCGCACGGTATCAATGCCGCGGCGCGCAGGCGGCATTGTCTCACTTCCGCCGTGGCCCCTCCGGCAGGGCGGTTCGCGTCCATGAACCGGGTGCATCCCGATTCGGTCGTTGAAATTTAATTGTTCATTGAATTAAATGATGCGATGAAGCGAACCGCATCCACGACCTCCGGTCCGGACAAACGCGCGGCAGCCCCGCTCGAAGCACCGGCAAAACCCGTTGCCCGCTCCCCGCGCAAGCGCACGCCGGGGCGGCGGCCCACCGCCGATGCCGTCGACCTGCGCGAACGGCTGATGGACGCGGCGCTGGCCTGCTTCGCCGCGCGGGGCATAAGTGCCAGCTCGCTGCGCGACATCGCCCGCCACGCCGGGGTGACGCCGGCGCTGGTGCATTACTACTTCGGCGACAAGCTGCAGTTGCAGCAGGCGGTGGTGGCCGAGCGGCTGTGGCCGGTGATGGCGCAGGTGCATGCCGGGGTGGGCGAGGCGGGCGACGACGTGGCCGTGCTGGTGGCCGCCTTCGTCAACGGCATCACCCGCGCGGTGGCCGCGCATCCGTGGCTGCCGACGCTGTGGGTGCGCGAAATCCTCTGCGAAGGCGGTGCGTTGCGCGAGGTGATGATCGAACGGATCGGCCCGCTGCTGCCGCAGCTGCTGGCCGAGCGTTTCACGGCGGCGCAACGGGCCGGGCAGCTCAATCCGCGGCTGGACCCGCGCCTGATGGTGGTGTCGATGGTGGGGCTGACGATGTTCCCGCTGGCCAGTGCGCCGATCTGGCAGCAGCTGTTCGGCACGGGCGAACTGGGGGTCGACGTGGTGCAACGCCATGCGCTGGCATTGTTGACGCAGGGACTGGAGCTGGAACATGGCTGATCGACGCATTCCCGCCACGGCGTTGCTGGCCGTGCTGCTGGCCGGCTGTTCGCGGCAGCCGCCACAGGCGCTGGGCACGCTGGAATGGGACCGGGTGACGTTGCCGGCGCCGGCCTCGGAGCGCATCGTGCGGATCGACGTGCGCGAAGGCCAGCAGGTTGCCGCGGGCGCACCGCTGCTGCAACTCGAACCGACGCACACCGCATCGCAACTGGCGGCACTGCAGGCGCAAACGGCGCAACGTAGCGCCGCGTTGTCGGAACTGCGCCACGGCCCGCGCACGGAGGATATCGCCCAGGCCCGCGCCGCCCTGGCCGCCGCGCACGCACAGGCACGCGAAGCGCAGGCCTACCATTCGCGCCTGCAACCGCTGGCCCCGCGGCAACTGGTCGCCGCGGCGGAGCTGGACCGTGCCCGCGCCGCCGCGCAGAGCGCGCAGGCGCAGGTGCGGCAGGCCGAGGCGGCCTTGGCCGAATTGCTGCACGGCAGCCGTTCCGAACAGGTGGCGCAGGGCGAGGCCGCCGTGGCATCGGCCGAAGCCAGCGCGGCAGCGCAGACGGTGTTGCTGGACAAGCTGGCGCTGGTCGCGCCGCGCGCCGGCCGGGTGGACAGCCTGCCGTACAAGCTCGGCGACCAGCCGGCCGCGGGCGCGCCACTGGTGGTCCTGCTGGTCGGCGAGGCGCCTTATGCGCGCGTCTACCTGCCGCAGGCGCTGCGCAACCGCGTGCAGGTGGGCGACACGCTGCGCGTGCAGGTGCAGGGGCAAGCGACGGAACAGGTGCTCGCCGGGCGCGTGCGCATGATCCGCAGCGAGCCGGTGTTCACCCCGTATTTCGCGTTGACCGGGCAGGACGCCGAGCGCTTGAGCTATCTGGCCGAAATCAGCTTGGGCAAGGACGCGGCCACGCTGCCGGTGGGCGCGCCGGTGCAGGTCGTGGCCGATGCCGCGCATTGAGCATGCCGCGATGGCGGACGACCTCGCCGACGATCTCGCCATCCGCGCGCGCGGCCTGAGCAAGCGGTTCGGCGCACTCACCGCGGTGGATGGCGTCGACCTGGACGTGCCGCGCCGGCAGGTCTACGGCTTCCTCGGCCCGAACGGCTCGGGCAAGTCCACCACCATCCGCATGTTGTGCGGCCTGCTCACGCCCAGCGCGGGCGAGATCGACGTGCTGGGCCTGCGCATTCCCGAACAGGCCGAGGCGCTGCGCAGCCGCATCGGCTACATGACGCAGAAGTTCTCGCTGTTCGACGACCTGAGCGTGCGCGAGAACCTGGAATTCCTCGCCGCCGTGCACGACATGCCCAGGGCGCCGGCGCGCCGGCGCATCGACGAACTGGTCGAGCAATACCATTTCCAGGACCGGCAGAAGCAGTTGGCCGGCACCATGAGCGGCGGCCAGAAGCAGCGCCTGGCGCTGGCCGCAGCGGTGATCCAGCAGCCCGAACTGCTGTTCCTCGACGAACCCACCAGCGCGGTGGACCCCGAATCGCGCCGCGATTTCTGGGAGAAGCTCTTCGAGCTGGCCGATGCCGGCACCACGCTGCTGGTATCCACGCATTACATGGACGAGGCCGAGCGCTGCCACCGCATCGCCATCCTCGACCGCGGCATGTTGGTCGCCGATGGCACGCCGGCCGAACTCACTGCGCGACTGGCCGGGCGCGCGCTGGTAGTCGAGGCGGACCAACCCCGGCAGGCGGCGCGGGTGCTGTCGGCCTGCGCAGGCGTGACCAGCGTGGCGCAGGTCGGCAACAGCCTGCGCGTGCTGCTGGCCGAGGAGGGGAGCGAAGCGCCCCTGGCCGATGCGCTGCGCGCGGCAGGCATCGCCGCCCGCATCCATCCGCAACCCGCCGGCCTGGAAGACGTGTTCGTCGCCACCACCCGCCGCCGGCATGCCGCCGGGGAGGACGCATGAAGCTGCGGCGCCTGCTCGGGGTGATGGCCAAGGAGGTGCGGCAGATGCGGCGCGACCGCATCACCTTGGCGATGATCATCGGCATCCCGGTGATGCAGTTGCTGCTGTTCGGCTATGCGATCAACACCAACCTGCGCGACCTGTCCGCCGGTTTCGCCGACCAGGCCCGCACCTCGGCCTCGCGCATGCTGGCGCACGACATCGTCGCCACTGGCGTGGTGACGCCCGTGCTGGAGGCGGAAACGCCGCAGCAACTGCTGGAAGCGATGCGACGCGGGAAAATCAGCATCGGCATCGTCATCCCGCCCGATTACGAACGGCGCCGCACCGAAGGCCGCGAAGCCGTGCAGATCCTTGTCGATGGCAGCGACAACGCGGTGCAGAGCGCGGCGGCGCAACTGGCGCGGATGCCGCTGGATGGCAGCGGCTTCAATCCGCTGGCAACCAGCAGCATCGGCGTGGTCGGCTTCTACAACCCGCAGCGCAGCTCGGCGGCCAACATCGTGCCTGGACTGGTGGGGGTGATCCTGACCATGACGATGGTGTTGTTCACCGCGGTGGCGATCGTGCGCGAACGCGAGCGCGGCAACATGGAGCTGCTGATCGCCACGCCGCTGACCAGCGCCGAGCTGATGGTCGGCAAGGTCGTTCCCTACGTGGTCGTCGGGCTGGTGCAGACCAGCATGGTGCTGGCGCTGGGCACGTGGCTGTTCCACGTGCCGCTGGGTGGCAGCTTGCTGGACGTGTTCGTCGCCGCCGGCCTGCTGATCGTCGCCAACCTGGCGCTGGGCCTGCTGATCTCCACCCGCGCGCAATCGCAGTTCCAGGCGATGCAGATGACCTTCTTCCTGTTCCTGCCGTCGATCCTGCTGTCCGGCTTCATGTTCCCGTTCGCCGGCATGCCGCGCCCGGTGCAGTGGCTGGCCGAAGTGCTGCCGCTGACCCACTTCCTGCGCCTGATCCGCGGCGTGATGCTGCGCGGCGCCAGCCTGTGGGAGTTGTGGCCGGACGCGCTGGCGCTGCTGGCTTTCAGCGCGGTGATGATGGCCGGGGCGATCCTGCGTTTCCGCAAGCGGCTGGACTGATCGGGCGACAAGGGGTTTTCCACATCGCATGTGGATGCGCGCGCGACGAAGTTGTGGATAACCGCGTGCGGGGCAGGTGCGGCAAGGGTTTGGGTCGCGTGGTGAAAAATTGACCGCGACGGTAGAGGAGTGGTGGGTGCCGACCGTTGGTCGGCACTATCGGTCCGGTTGCATGGAATCCACGGCGCCGCACACCGCTGCCCGACCAATGGTCGGGCACCACTGGAAGCAAGTGCCCATCAAGCCTGGTCGGTCACCACCCGCCCGCGCAGCGAGTTGCTCAACGCCTCGGTGATGACCACGTCGACGAACTGGCCGATCAGGCGCGGGTGGCCGGGGAAGTTCACCGAGCGCATGTTCTCGGTCTTGCCGGTCAGTTCGTTGGCGTCCTTGCGCGAGGGGCCCTCGACCAGCACGGTCTGCACGCTGCCGACCATCTTCTTCGAGATACCGGCGGCGTACTCGTTGATGTGCGCCTGCAAGCGCGACAACCGCGCGTGCTTCTCGGCCTCCGAGGTGGTGTCCTCCAGGTCGGAGGCAGGCGTCCCCGGGCGGCGCGAATAGATGAAGGAGAAGCTCTGGTCGAAGCCCACGTCCTCGATCAGCTTCATGGTCTTCTCGAAGTCGGCCTCGGTCTCGCCGGGGAAGCCGACGATGAAGTCCGAGCTGATCGAGATGTCTGGGCGCACCGCGCGCAGCTTGCGGATCTTCGACTTGAATTCCAGCGCGGTGTAGCCGCGCTTCATCGCGCTGAGCACGCGGTCGCTGCCGGCCTGCACCGGCAGGTGCAGGTAGTTGGCCAGCTTGGGCACGTCACGGTAGGCGTCCACCAGCGAGTCGGAGAACTCCAGCGGATGCGAGGTGGTGAAGCGGATGCGGCCGATGCCGTCGATCTCGGCGATGGTGCGGATCAGCAGCCCCAGGTCCGCCAGTTCCCCATCGCCATACGGCCCGCGATAGGCGTTGACGTTCTGCCCGAGCAGGTTGATCTCGCGCACGCCCTGCGCGGCCAGCTGCGCGCACTCGACCACCACGTCCTCGAACGGGCGGCTGACCTCGGTGCCGCGGGTATAGGGCACCACGCAGAACGAGCAGTACTTGGAGCAGCCTTCCATGATCGACACGAATGCCGAGGGGCCCTCGGCGCGCGGCTCGGGCAGGCGGTCGAACTTCTCGATCTCGGGGAAGCTGATGTCCACCTGCGGCCGGTTCTGCTCGCGGCGGGCGCGGATCAGCTCGGGCAGGCGGTGCAGGGTCTGCGGGCCGAACACCAGATCGACATACGGCGCGCGCTTGACGATGGCCTCGCCCTCCTGCGAGGCGACGCAGCCGCCGACGCCGATGATGACCTCGCGGCCGCCGGCCTTCAGCTCCTTCCAGCGGCCGAGCTGGCTGAACACCTTCTCCTGCGCCTTCTCGCGGATCGAGCAGGTGTTGACCAGCACCACGTCGGCTTCTTCCGGGTTGTCGGTAAGCTCCAGCCCCTCGTGCTCGGCCAGCACGTCGGCCATCTTGGTCGAGTCGTACTCGTTCATCTGGCAACCGTGGGTCTTTATGTAGAGCTTGCCGCGCACCTGACCTGCGACTTTTCGTCGCAGGCCCGGCAGGGGAACCAGCCCGGCGGCGGGCGTGGTGGCGGGGGCGGGCACGGCGGGGCCGGCCGTTGTCGGCAAAGGGGAAGCTGGCGTCCCGGGCATGGTGCTTATTCCAGACGGGTGGGCGGGCAGGCAGCCCGGCGGGCTGCGGCGAAGGGGGCGATTGTACCGGTGGCGCGTCCAACTGGCGCCGGCGGGTTGGCATTCATGCCGGGAAACTGGGACACTCGCGGCCGCAATGAAGACTGCATTGGGGCTCGGGGGATTGTTGATCGCTTCGTTGGCGGCAATGCCGGCCAGCGCGGGCACCCTGTACAAGTGCGTCGGCGCCGACGGGGTTTCCAACTACGTCAGCAAGCGCATCCGCGGTGCCAGTTGCAGCGTGGTCAGCAACTACCGTGCGTCAACCCCGGCTTCGAGGCCGCGGGTGCCGCCGCCGGCTCCGGCTCCGGTCGTCCCGCCGCCGCCTGCCGATGCAGCCGCATCGGCCGCGAAGGCCACCGCCGCCAGCATCGCCCCTTCCGCCATTGCCGTCAGTGCGCCGCCGGCCCCGGCGCGTACCGGCCCCGCACAGCGCGTGGTCAGTGGACAGGTCTATTCCTACATGAAGGACGGCGTGCGCCATTACACCAGCGCCCGGCCGGCGCAGGTGGCCAGCCTCGGCGAAGTGCGCACCATCCGCTACAGCTACATCGAGCGCTGCTATGCCTGCGGCGCCAACAACGGCGTCAACTTCGGCACGGTGCGCCTGAACACCACCGCTTTCCAGCACGAGATCGCCGCCGCGGCGCGCGAATTCGGCGTGGAAGAGGCGGTGGTCCGGGCGGTGATCCATGCCGAGTCGGCCTACAACCCGGCCGCGCTCAGCCGTGCCGGCGCGCAGGGGCTGATGCAGCTGATGCCGGCGACGGCCCGCCGCTTCGGGGTCGCCGATGCCTATGACGCGCCGCAGAACATCCGTGGCGGCGTGCAGTACCTGGCCTGGCTGTTGCGCCGTTTCAACGGCGACCTGACCCTGGCCGCGGCCGGCTACAACGCCGGCGAGGGCGCGGTGGCCCGGCACGGCGGCGTGCCGCCCTACAGCGAGACGCAGTACTACGTGAAGCGCGTGGCGCAGCTGGCCGAGCGTTACCGCAGCGAGCTGAGGTCGCACCAGTGAGGCGATGGGCCGCACATCGCGATCGCCGTGGCGGAAAACCGAGTGGTTGTTTGAGCGCATTGTCTGGGCTGCATGCGTTCAGCTAAACTCGGGAGCGGTTCAGATAAGTGGCGGTCGAAGGTTCACGGACCCCGGCCGCTGGCAGCCTCAAGCTACCTAAAGTCAATGAGTCGGAGTGCCGGATGGCCAACGATGGGGTAAACGATCCAGTCAACGCCGGGCGTCGGCGGTTTCTGACCGCCACCACGGTTGTGGTTGGAGCGGTCGGTGCCGGTTTCGCGGCGGTTCCTTTCATCAAGTCGTGGAATCCCAGCGCCCGTGCCAAGTTGGCCGGCGCGCCGGTGACCGCGGACATCAGCGCCCTGCAGGAAGGCCAGCGCCTGGTCCTGGAGTGGCGCGGCCAGCCGATCTGGATCGTCAAGCGTTCCAAGGCGATCCTCGACGCACTGCCCACCCTGGACAACCGCCTGCGCGACCCGCAGTCGGGCAACCTCGACCAGCAGCCGGCCTACGTGCTCAAGGGCAACCCGGAGTTCCGCTCGATCAAGCCGGAAATCTCGGTGCTGGTCGGCCTATGCACCCACCTGGGCTGCTCGCCGGAAATGGCCGCCGAGATCAAGCCCGAGCCGTACGACCCGGAATGGAAGGGCGGCTACTTCTGCCCCTGCCACAAATCGCGTTTCGACATGTCCGGGCGCGTGTTCCAGGGCGTGCCGGCGCCGACCAACCTGGTCGTGCCCGCGCATCACTATGCCGATGACAACACCATCATCATCGGTGTCGATCCGCAGGGGGCAGCATAATCATGGCTGACAACATCCTCGTTCGCGCCGCCAACGGCGTGATGGACTGGGTCAACGAGCGCGCCCCGGCACTGATGCCGATGTACCGGAAGCACATGTCCGAGTACTACGCGCCGAAGAACTTCAACATCTGGTACATCTTCGGCGTGCTGTCGATGGTGGTGCTGGTCAACCAGATCGTCACCGGCATCTTCCTGACGATGCACTACAAGACCAGCGCGGCGGAAGCCTTCGCCTCGGTCGAGTACATCATGCGCGACGTCGAGTGGGGCTGGCTGATCCGCTACATGCACAGCACCGGCGCCTCGCTGTTCTTCATCGTCGTCTACCTGCACATGTTCCGCGGGCTGATGTACGGCAGCTACCGCAAGCCGCGCGAGCTGGTGTGGATCCTCGGCATGCTGATCTACCTGGTGCTGATGGCCGAGGCCTTCATGGGCTACGTGCTGCCGTGGGGCCAGATGTCGTTCTGGGGCGCGAAGGTCATCATCTCGCTGTTCGGCGCGATCCCGGTGATCGGCAACGGCCTGACCGAGTGGATCATGGGCGACTACCTGCCGTCCGACGCCACCTTGAACCGCTTCTTCGCCCTGCACGTGATCGCGCTGCCGCTGGTGCTGCTGCTGCTGGTGGTGCTGCACTTGGGCGCGCTGCACGAGGTGGGGTCCAACAACCCGGACGGCGTGGAGATCAAGAAGGGGCCGAAGGGCAACCGCTGGTCGCCGACCGCGCCGGCCGACGGCGTGCCGTTCCACCCGTACTACACGGTGAAGGACACCTTCTACGTGTTCGCGATGATGGGCATCGCCGCCTTCATCATCTTCTTCGCCCCGGCGTTCGGCGGCTGGTTCCTCGAGCACGACAACTTCACCGAGGCCAACCGCCTGGTGACGCCCGAGCACATCAAGCCGGTGTGGTACTACACCCCGTACTACGCGATGCTGCGCGTGGTGCCGCACAAGCTCAGCGGCGTGCTGGTGATGTTCGGCGCGATCGCGATCCTGTTCGCGCTGCCGTGGCTGGACCGCGCCAAGGTCAAGTCGTACCGCTACCGCGGCGTGCTGTCGAAGGTGCTGCTGTTCGCCTTCGCCATCAGCTTCGTGTGGCTGGGCAAGATCGGCGCCGGCCCGGGCACCGACCCGGTGGAGACCATCATCGGCCGCTTCCTGACCGGGTACTACTTCCTTTTCTTCCTGACCATGCCAGTGTGGACCAAGCTGGACAAGACCAAGCCGGTGCCGGAACGGGTGACGACGCATGACTAAGAAATGGTTTGCCTTGCTGGCTGCCGCCGGCACCGCGTTGCTGTTCTCCACCGCCGCGTTGGCATCGGGCGGCGGCTCGCTGCAGCAGGCCGGCAACGACCTGACCGACCGGGCATCGCTGCAGCGCGGTGCGCAGGCCTACATGAGCTACTGCTCGGGCTGCCACTCGCTCAAGTACCTGCGCTACTCGCGCATGGCCTCGGACCTCGGCCTGAGCGAAGACCAGGTGATGGCGAACCTGAACTTCACCGGCGCCAAGGTCGGCGAGCAGATCCTCGTGACCATGTCCAAGGAACAGGGCGACAAGTGGTTCGGCAAGATGCCGCCGGACCTGAGCTTGATCTCCCGCGTGCGCGGCACCGACTGGATCTACACCTACCTCAAGTCGTTCTACCTGGACGAATCGCGTCCGCTGGGCTGGAACAACAAGCTGTTCCCCAACGCTTCCATGCCCAACCCGCTGTGGGAGCTGCAGGGCCTGCAGCATGCCGAGTTCGGCGAGCCCGACGTGGCCGGCGAGCGCCACCCGGAGCGGCTGGTCGTCACCAGCCCGGGCAGCGTGAGCGCGGCCGAGTACGACCAGACCGTCCGCGACATCACCAATTTCCTCGAATATGCCGGCGAGCCGGCGGTGTTGAAGCGGCAGAGCATGGGCGTGTGGGTGGTGCTGTTCCTGGCGCTGCTGGCGTTCCTGGCCTACCTGCTCAAGAACGAATACTGGAAGGACGTGCATTGATGCACGGGTGAACCGGGGCGTGCACGGGCGCGGGACGGGCAAACGCTTGGCATCCGCGCCCGCTGGCTGCACACTCGGTACACCTTGGCGGCCGCCGGCAATGGGCGGGCGGCGCCGTGAGGCCGGAGCATTCCGGCTGCTGGAGAGTCCTTGATGGCAGCGAGTGTGCGCATGCGAAATACCCTGACATTGTTCTCTGCCAACGATGACGTCCTCTGCCATCGGGTGCGGCTGGTGCTGGCCGCCAAGGGCGTCACCTACGACCTGGTCCCGGTCGATCCGCAGAATCCGCCGGAAGACCTGATCGACCTGAACCCCTATCATTCGGTGCCGACCCTGGTCGAGCGCGAGCTGGTGCTGTATGCCGCCTCGGTGGTCAGCGAGTACCTCGACGAGCGCTACCCGCATCCGCCGTTGATGCCGGTGGACCCGCTGTCGCGGGCGCGCCTGCGGCTGGCGATGCTGCGCATCGAACACGACTGGGTGCCGCAGGTGCAGGCCATCCAGCTGGGCAACAAGACCCAGGCCGAGGCCGCGCGCAAGCGCCTGAAGGAGCTGGTGGCGCAGTCGGTGCCGCTGTTCAAGGCCTCCAAGTTCTTCCTCAACCCGGAAATGAGCCTGGCCGACTGCGCGATGGCGCCGATCGTCTGGCGCCTGGAAGCGCTGGGCATCCCGCTGCCCAAGGACGGCAAGGCCATCGAGGATTACGGCAACCGCATCTTTCGCAACCCGGGTTTCATCCGCAGCCTCACCGACCAGGAAAAGAAGCTGCGCGAATTGCCGGCCTGATCCCAGCGGCTGTATGCAGACTTGACGATCACCGCCTGCGGGCGGTGATCGCATATCCGAGACGCGTAGACTTGCCGCATGAGTGAAGAAACTTTCCGCATGAGCAGCCACCGCCCGTACCTGTTGCGGGCACTGGTGGAGTGGATCAACGACAACGGCATGACCCCGCACATCATGGTGGACGCTGGCGTGCCGGGCGTGCAGGTGCCGGCCAGCGCGGTCAAGGACGAACGGGTGGTGCTCAACATCGCCGAACGCGCGGTGATGCGCCTGCACATCGACAACGAGGGGGTGAGCTTCACCGCGCGCTTCTCCGGCGTCAGCTTTCCGGTGAGCGTGCCGATCGCCGCGATCCTGGCGGTATATGCGCGCGAGACGGGACAGGGCATGGCGTTGCCGGACGACCTGCCGGGCACGGACAACACGGCGCCGGACGATGACGACACGCCACCACCGGGCGCACCGCCGGAGCCGCCCGCGCCTTCGGGCAAGCGCCCGTTCCTGCGGGTGGTGAAGTAAGCCCGGAACCGCCGCCGCAAGGCGGCGGTTTTCATTGGGGCGTGGATGCGGGGCTTGCCCCGCATGGCGCATTGTCGGGAAGGCCCCGCGCCGGGCAGGCCCGGCACCTACGGATATCCACGAACGAGCAACGGCCCACGCGCGCCACGTAGATGCGGGGCTTGCCCCGCATGAAGCTCTCCCGGTACAGCTCCGTGCCGGGCAAGCCCGGCACCTACACGTCTTCGGCTTCTTCGGTGCTCTGGCGCAGCGTGCTGATCCGGGCACTGGCCGGGCCGACGAATGCGACCAGCTCGCGGCCGCGCAGCACCATGCGCCCGCTGTGGCGCTCGATGCCGTCATGGGAATAGTCGAACCGGAACGTGCGCTCGAAGCCCAGCCAGCCGTTGGGCAGGCGGCACAGGCGCAGCCCGGTGGCATGCACGCTCTGGTCCAGCCACTGCACGTCGGCGGCCTGGCAGGCATTGCGGCCAAGTTCGGTGGCGCGTTCGGCCGCTGCCCGGGAGAAATCCCAGAAGGCGTAGGCGAGGGCGCCGAAGATCATCAGGAGCAGCAGGGTGGGCATGGCGCTACTTTAGGCGGCGGCGCGGCGAAGCGGAACCATGCGGGGATGCAGCCCGGTCCGGTACAGACGCGGCCTGGGGCATGCGGGTGTCCGCCGGATGTCCCGGGATGCTACGGAGTTTCTGCCGGCTCGGGGACGGACAGCTTCAGCAGCGCCGCCCAGTCCTGCCGGTTGAAGTCGCAGGCTTCCTCGCGGCCGGGGGAACACCCCGGTTGCGGCTCCGGCCCGCTTGCCGGGGGCGTGGGCAGGTCGAGCCTGCCGGTGCGATCCAGCGGCAGCTTGCGCATGACGACCGTGTTGGCGACGTTGCCGCCGATCAGGTACAGGGTGCGGTCGCCCCCGGGATTGGCGGCGACGACCACTTCGCAATGCGATTTCCAGCGGTCGGTACGGCCGGCCGCCAGTGCCTGCACCAGTCCCGCATGGCTCAGGGTGCCGTCGCGGTCGCGCAGGAAGCACAGCAGGTCACCCGGCGCGGGCTTGTCCGTTGCCGGGTCGCCGAAGCGGTACGGAACGGCGCCGGCACCACCGCCGTAGGCGGCGCGGATGTAGTCGATGTGGCGCGGCGAGCGCAGGAAGCCGGGCACGCCGGCGCGGGTCATCACCCAGGCGACGAAGGCGGCCGACCACGGGTTGTCGAGCAGGAAGGCGCGGCAGTCGTTGTCGGTGGCGCGCTCGCCGGGCGGGGCAAGGCAGCTCTGTGCGCCGGGATGGGCCGCCATTGCCGACAGCGTGCCGCTCTCGCGCCAGTAGCCGGCCACACGCTGCCAGGCGACGAGCCCGTCGTCGGCAAGGCTCTCGTTCTCCGCTTCGGTGGTGCCGAGGTGGGCGATGCGGCCATCGCGGTCGATGAAGGCGCGCTGCCACAGCCGGTGTTCGTTGCAGGCGGTGCGGACGATGGTCTGGGCGGTCGCGCCGGTGCCGTGGCGTGGCGGGAGGTCGCAGACCTCCAGCGCATGTGCGGCGGTGGCGGCGAGCAGCAGGAGGCAGCAGGACAGGAAGCGGAAGGGCACGTCGGGTTCCAGTCGGGGGGCGGGAGCATCCTGCCGGGCGGGAGGTGACAGGCGCGTGGGCGGGGCATGTCCGCGATGTTCGCGCCTGCCCGACGTCGTGCGCGGGATAGCCTCAGCCCGGTGGCGGCCCCAGCTTCAGCGACAAGTCGATGGCCTGCACGTGCTTGGTCAGCCCGCCGATGGAAATGCAGTCCACGCCGTCCTCGGCGATCGCGCGCAGGCCGTCCAGCCCGACGCTGCCGGAGACCTCCAGCGGGATGCGCTTTTCGGGAGCGAGGTCGGCAACGATGCGCATCGCGTCGCGGCGCATCGCCGGGGTGAAATCGTCGATCAAGATGCGCTCGCAGCCAACGGCCAGGGCTTGCTGCAACTGTTCGAGGTCTTCCACTTCCACCACCAGCGGCAGGGTGGGCTGCTGCGCACGTGCAGCCTGCACCGCGGCGGCCAGCGAGCCGGCGGCGCGGATGTGGTTTTCCTTCAGCATCACCGTGTCGAACAGGCCCATGCGGTGGTTGTCGCCGCCGCCGCAGCGCACCGCGTACTTCTGCGCCACGCGCAGGCCGGGCAGGGTCTTGCGGGTGTCGAGGATGCGCGCCCCGGTGCCGGCCACGGCCGCGACGTATCGCGCGGTGGTGGTGGCGGTGGCCGACAGCGTCTGCAGGAAATTCAGCGAGGTGCGCTCGGCGCTGACCAGCGCGCGGCTGCGGCCCTGCAACGTGGCCAGCACGGTGCCGGCGCCGACGTGGTCGCCTTCGCGCACCCGCCAGTCGATCCGTACCTGCGGGTCGAGCGCGCGGTGGGTGGCGTCGAACCACGGGCGGCCGGCGATTACCGCCTCCTGCTTGCACAGCAGGTAGGCGCAGTCGGCGGCGTCGGGCAGCAGTGTGGCGGTGACGTCGCCGCTGCCGAGGTCCTCGGCCAGGGCGCGGGCGACGTCGGCGTCGACCTGTTCCTGCGGCGGCGCGGCCGGTGGTCGCGGCGGCATCACTTGCCCGCGAAGCCGTCGATCTGCGCGGTGGCGATGGCCTCCTCGGCCAGTAGCACCGGGATGCCGTCCTCGACGCGGAACACCTGCTTGCGGTCGCGGGTGACCAGCGCCTCGCGCAGCGGCTGCGCCTGCGTGCTGCCGTCCGCGCGAACGACGCCGCCGGCGGCGATGGCCGCGTTCAACGTTTCCAGTCCGGCGCCGTCCAGCAGGGCCAGCGGCTGGCGGGTGTCGGGCGAAACGAGCAGGTCGAGCAGTTTGCGGTCCATCGGGTCGTGGTCTTGCGTGGAAGGCGGCTAGAATACGTCTTTGCAGCAGGTGACGGCCAATGACCCCCAATTCCCCCATGCCGCTCGTCGGCATCGTCATGGGTTCCCGCTCCGACTGGGAGACCATGCAGCATGCGGCGCAGAAGCTCGACGCGCTGGGCGTTCCCTACGAAGTGAAGGTGGTGTCGGCGCATCGCACGCCGGACGTGCTGTTCGCCTATGCCGATGAAGCCGGCCCGCGCGGCTTGCGCGCGATCATTGCCGGTGCCGGTGGCGCCGCGCACCTGCCGGGCATGCTCGCGGCCAAGACCGCGGTGCCGGTATTGGGCGTGCCGGTGCAGTCCAAGGCGCTGAACGGCATGGATTCGTTGTTGTCGATCGTGCAGATGCCGGCCGGCGTGCCGGTGGCGACCTTCGCCATCGGCAATGCCGGCGCCGCGAATGCGGCGCTGTTCGCCGCGGCGGTGCTGGCACCTGAACAACCGGCGATCGCCGGGGCGCTGGCGGCCTTCCGCGCGCGCCAGACCGCCGACGTGATGGCCGCGGACGACCCGCGCCAATGACCACGGTAGGCATCCTGGGGGGCGGGCAACTGGCCCGCATGATGGTGCTGGCCGGCGCGCCGCTGGGCCTGCGTTTCGTGGTGTTCGACCCGGCCGCCGACGCCTGCGCCGGGCAACTGGCGCCCTTGCAGGTGGGGGCGTTCGACGACCTGGACGCGCTGGCCGAATTTGCCGGCAAGGTGAACGTGGTCACCTTCGATTTCGAGAACGTGCCGGCGGCCAGCGCGCGCTGGCTGGCCGAGCGCAAGCCGGTGTTCCCGAACCCGGCGGCGCTGGCGGTGGCGCAGGACCGGCTCAGCGAGAAAACGCTGTTCCGCGAGCTGGGCATTCCGCTGCCGCCGTTCGCCGATATCCACAGCCGCGACGAACTGGCGGCGAAGGTGGCCGGGTTCGGCACCCCGTGCATCCTCAAGACCCGCCGCCTGGGCTACGACGGCAAGGGCCAGTTCCGCATCCGTGGCGCCGCCGACGTCGATGCCGCATGGCAGGCGCTGGGGGCGCAGGTTGAAACGACCGGCCTGATCCTCGAAGGCTTCGTCGCCTTCGACCGCGAAGTCAGCGTGGTGGCCGTGCGTGGCCGCGATGGCGAGTTCCGCGCCTGGCCGTTGACCGGCAACTGGCATGTGGACGGCGTGTTGTCGGCCAGCCTGGCCCCGGCCGTGGCGACGGCCGCGCAGCACGACACCGCCATCGCTTACGCCCGCCGCGTGGCCGAGCACCTGGACTACGTGGGCGTGTTCGCGCTGGAACTGTTCTGTCGCGGCGACGAACTGCTGGCCAACGAGATGGCGCCGCGCGTGCACAACTCCGGCCACTGGACCAGCGACGGCGCCGAAACCTCGCAGTTCGAGAACCACCTGCGCGCGGTGCTGGGCCTGCCGCTGGGCGATACCCGCGTGCTCGGCAGGGCCTGCATGCTGAACTGGATCGGGGCGATGCCCGATGCCGATGCGGTGCTGGCCGAGCCGGCCGGCCACTGGCACGACTACGGCAAGCAGCCGCGCGAAGGCCGCAAGGTCGGCCATGCCAACCTGCGCGCCGACGATGCGGTGGCGTTGGCCGATGCGCTGGAGCGTATCGGCAATGCATTGGGACGGCAGGCGCAGGTCGAACCGGTGGTCCGCGCGCTGCGCGGTTGAGCCAACCACGGCAGCCGGCCGTAGGAGCGACGTGAGTCGCGACAGGGCGTTGCCGGAAAGCCCCATGACCGTAGGTGCCGGGCTTGCCCGGCACGGGGCTTCACCGGCAAGGCCCCGACGGGGTAAGCCCCGCATCCACGAGTGCAGTCACTGCAACTGCGCGCCGACGAAATCCCAGTTCACCAGCTTCCAGAACGCCTGCAGGTAACGCGCGCGGTCGTTCTGGTAGTCGGTGTAGTAGGCGTGTTCCCACAGGTCGCAGGCCAGCAGCGGCGTGCTGTCGCCGGTCAGTGGCGTATTCGCGTTGCGGGTGGTGGCGATGGCCAGGCGGCCGTCCGGGTGCTGCACCAGCCAGCACCAGCCGGAGCCGAACACCGCCAGCGCGGCGCGGTTGAACTCCTCGCGCAGCTTCTGCACGTCGCCGAACTGCCGGGTGATGCGCTCGGCCAGCGCGCCATGCGGCTCGCCGCCGGCGCGCGGGTGCAGGCACTGCCAGAAGAAGGCGTGGTTCCAGGCTTGCGCGGCCACTTCGAACAGGCTGCCCTGGCCGCCGCGGA
>Ga0182740_1000889_pt1 | contig 23361 bp, 22 predicted proteins | sample eDN5th37CKraftBY_FD_128872 | JGI IMG/M metagenome (GOLD analysis project Ga0182740, IMG submission 128872) | Enriched backyard soil microbial communities from Emeryville, California, USA - eDNA 5th pass 37_C Kraft BY (version 2) (version 2) | ecosystem: Environmental > Terrestrial > Soil >...
ACTGCGCGTTCGTCGCCGTTACACCTGTGGGGAGCTGCTTCGCAATATTGACGAGCGCACTTTTGACGCGAAAGCCATAGTCACAGACCGGTTCCTTGTAGAGGCCAAGGTCATCGCGTTCGCGTTCCCATTCTGCTGCCAGGGAGTCCCCCACCGTAAGAACACTGAACGCCATAGCGAGCAGGGCGGACTTGTAGAAGATTCTCGGCATCGCGGCTTACTCCAGGCGTTTCAGTCTTGGTGCGATTCTTGCCATCGCGTTTAATTGCGGTCAAGCAGGTGCGCGGATGAATCCGAAGGTAGTAATCCGGTTGCGCGGCTTCCAGGAGCACGCGAGGCGCCTGGTGCCGTCCCGTGCTCCGTCTCAGTCGGTGACCAGATAGGCCTGTCCGTCCGGCTTCAGATAAGGCGCCAGTTCCTTGAATGGCACGCTGGCATGCGTGCCCAGGCACGCACCCGCAGCGTGGCCCACGCCGGACACGGACAGGCTCAGCGCGCCGGGTGCCTGGACGCCCAAGGCCAGATAGTCGGGCCACAGATCCGCGCAATCTTCCAGATTGGGACGATCCTCGGATGGCGCGGTTTGCGTTCCCGCCTTGACCGCCTGTGATACCAGGCCGAGCAACGCGGGGCTCTTTTCACCGCCCGGGAAGCGCTTGCCCGGCGTATACGCGTCGAACACCCGATTCCAATCCAGGTATTCGCCGCGCAGCAGGTCGAACGTGTAGGGCTCGAAATGGTTGTAAGGGTGGGCGCCGCCGCAGTCCAGGCTGCCCGACTCGGTCACCGTCATCAGCGCGCGGGACAGCCAGCTGACGTTGACGGCTTCTTCGTCGAACCCGCCCAGCGTGCCCGCGCCAGGATTGCCGCTGGTGTACGCGGACGCCATGCAGTCCAGCGCACCCAGGCTCTTTTGCCAATGGCGTTGTTCGAGCAGGTAGTTGATGCGCTGGAGAACCTGCGCATCGGGATGGCGGCTCAGCCGGGGATACGTGAATTTGGTGCGCGGGTCGCGCCACAGGCGATAGGCCACCGGGCCGCTGCCCGTTTCTTTGCCGACGGGCTCGGAATGCCCGGCCAGCTTCAGGGTTGCGTAGGGCGCGCGATGGATGTTGATGCCCGCATAGAGGTCGATGTCGCCGGGATTCAGCTGCTTGGCTCGGGCCTGCCCGCGGTCTTTTTCCAGCTGGTCCGTGTCGTATTGGGCGACCGGCTTCAGGTCGAAGCGGCATTGCCGACCCGTGCCGGCGTCGACCCAGAGTCCGCGGTAGCCGTTGGTGTCACGGATGCCTTGCCAGGTTGCCGCGGGCAGCGCTTGCCTGGAGCCCTGAGGGGCTTCCCCATAGGGCTTCGGCTCGATCAAATCTTTGGCGGTGCCGCGCAAGGGGATATCCACGCCATGCCGGGCGTAGAAGTAGCGTCCGGTCAATACGCCGTCGGCGCTTGCTTCGGTATCCAGTTCGAGCACCACGTCGCCCGCGCCCTGCAATGTTCCCGTATAGACGATGCGTTGGGCGGCGGCAGCGTGTGTGGGGGGCAAGGACAGCATGGCCAGCGCGAGCGCCGGGAGCAGGGTGCGGTGCATGCGGGAGCGTGGTCGAATCATCTGAGGAGTACGGCCCAAGGGGGAGTCGGCTGAATATACCGGAACCATCAGCCCAGCAGCGCGGCCGCCTTGCCGCCCGCAAGCATTTGATCGAAGAGACTCTCGAGGCTTGGGGCCATTTCGCTGACAGCCTCGAACTCCGGCTCGGCGCCGTGTACGACCGCGCCGGAGATCCGGTCCAGCGCCAGAAACTCATACTCGCCGTCCACGCTCATGAAGAGTGGCACATGGCGTGCCCAGAACGTTTCGACCATTTGGCGGTCGGCGTCGCTGATGGCGGCTTCCAGGCTGATGTCGCGAAAGGTGTCCTGATTGAAGGCGCTCTCGGCGGTTCCGGCATAGTCGGTTGCGCTGAGGAACCAGCGCGTGTCGTCCGCGCTGGACAGCTGCGTGAACAAGGACAGGAATACCGCATGGGCTTCGCTGCCTGCGGGGGAGGCCGGGATGACGGCACGGGGTGCTGTACGCAGTACCGTCCAGCCGCGGGCCGAAAGATGGTCCAGGAAGCGTTCGTGCAATAGGTTCATCAGGCTCGCCCCGGTTATCGCGTCGCCGCGATGTTCGCGCGCGGCACTCGCGCGCGCAAGGCCTGCTCCAGTTGGCCCAATCCCACATCGCCGCAACCTACCAGCGTCAGCTCCTTCAATTGAGGCAGCGCATCCAGCACGCCTATGTCCTCAATCCGTTTGCAATACTGAATGTCCAGCCTTTCCAAGTCGGGGAGCATCGCAATGGGACCTATCGTCTGCAGCATGCCCTGGTTCTTCAGCCGTAGCGAGCGCAATTGGCTCAGCTGTTCGATGCCGGACAGGGTTTTCATTCCACGGCCTGCGAGCAGGCCTAGTGCCAACAGCGGCAATCCGGCGATCCGATCGAATAGGGACGAATCGAATGGCACGGTCCAGAGATTCAGCTCCATGAGTGATAGTCGCATGGCGTGATCGAGCAGCGCGCCACGCCGGTCTGGCACCGTCGATAGCGATATCAAGGCGGGGAAGTCTTCCGGATCGAACCGTAACGTTGCGTTCACGGTCAGCGACTCCAGCCCGGGCATGGGGCCGCCCTGCCAGTGGTAAGTCCCTGATTCGGGATGGATGGAAAGGTGGCGCAGGCTGGCGGGCAGCATGTCTGCGTGCAACGCCGTCAGGATATCGGCGGCAATGGCGCCGGGACCGATGGATAGATGGACCAGGGACGGCAACTGGGCGATGAGCGAGGGTAGTTCGCGCAGCGGATCGCCATGTGGCGCCCAAAGATGCGCGTCTTCGATCGACGCCAGGGTGGCGGCATCCGGCGGGGCATCGTAGAGCACGATGCGGTCATCCGGATTGGGGACCTGCGGGAGCTGGCGGCTGTGCATGACGCGCCAGGTCTGTTCGCGGGCCGGGCGCGGCTTGGAAAAGGGGATGAAGGACATGCTGCGTCCCAACGGGCCATGGCACGCCAGTTTACGACGTGAGCGCGCTCGCCTTGCGGCTGCGCGGCCACGATCACTACGCGTACCGCTTCGCGCCGGCCACGCAGACCACTGCCGCGAGGGTCACGACCAGCATGGTCCAACTCACATTCTCATGCAGCAGGGCCGCCGCCAGCCCCAAGCCCATGAATGGCTGGAACAGCTGCAATTGCCCGACGGCTGCAATCCCGCCTTGCGCGAGCCCGCGGTACCAGAACACAAAGCCGATGAGCATGCTGAAGAGAGACACATAGGCGAAGCCGAGCCAGGCCGGCGTGCCGACCTGCGCGAACGAGGCCGGCATGGTGAGCAGCGCGATCGGCAACATGATGGGCAGCGACAAAACCAGGGCCCAGCTGATGACCTGCCAGCCGCCCAGTTTGCGGGAGAGCTTGGCGCCTTCGGCGTAGCCCAGGCCGCAGACGATGATGGAGGCGAGCATGAGCAGGTCGCCCGTGGGCGAAGCCTCCAGTCCGCCCCACGCGGCATAGCCCGCCACGCAGCCGGCACCAATGATGGAGAACATCCAGAACGGTGGACGCGGCCGTTCGCCGCCGCGTATGACCGCGAAGATGGCCGTGCTGAGCGGCAGCAGGCCGAGAAAGACAATGGAGTGGGCCGAAGTGACGTGCTTCAGGGCCAGCGCCGTCAGCAAGGGAAAGCCGACCACGACTCCCAAAGCCGTCAGCGCAAGGGAGGGAAGGTCGGAGAGGGTCGGCCTGCGTTGGCGCAACAACAGCAAGAGCGCCAGGCCCAGCAGACCTGCGATGGCGGCTCGCGCGCAAGTCAGGAAGACGGGATCCAGGTCTGCCACCGCCACCCGGGTCGCAGGCAGAGATCCTGCAAAGATGACGACGCCGATAAAACCGTTTACCCAGCCGCTGGTGGCCTTTTCCATCTGAAGCTCCTTGATACCGGGCTTCAGTACAGCACGGTGGCCCCAGGGAGTCCACGCACAATCCAGTACAATTTCAAGAAACTGTTATGCACTGGTAGCCAGTACAGCGGAGAACTCCATGGCGCGCGGCGGCACTCTCATCAAGAAGGTCATGAGCGAGATCCTGGGACGGATTGCGGCGCGCACCGCGCTGCCCGGCGCCCGCTTGCCGTCGGTGAGGATGCAGGCCAAGGCGCTGGATGTGTCGGTGTCCACCGTGGTTGAGGCCTATGAGCGGCTGGCGGCCGAAGGGGTGCTGGTGTCGCGTCCCGGTTCCGGTTTCTATGTGGCGGGGCACGTGGCGCCTTTGGCGCTTACCGAGATGGGGCCCAAGCTGGACCGCGAAGTGGATCCGCTCTGGGTTTCGCGCCAGTCGCTGTCGGCGGATTCGGACACGCTGCGGCCGGGCTGCGGCTGGCTGCCCATCAGCTGGATGTATGAAGAAGGGCTGCGCCGCGCCATGCGTGGCATGGCGCGGGCCGACACCGGCGAGCTGACCGAATATGGCACCCCATTGGGCCATCCCCCCTTGAGACAGCTGCTGGCGCGCCGGATGGCGGGCATGGGAATAGAGGCCGGGCCCGAGCAGATCATGCTGACCGATTCGGGCACCCAGTCCATCGACCTGATTCTGCGCTTTCTGCTGGAACCCGGGGATACCGTGCTGGTGGACGATCCTTGCTACTTCAACTTCCATGCGCTGTTGAAGGCGCACCGCGTCAAGGCGGTCGGGGTGCCATACACGCCGAACGGTCCGGACGTCCGGGCGTTCGAGGCGGCGTTGCAGGAACATGCTCCGCGTCTGTACATCACGAACTCGGGCGTCCACAACCCCACGGGGGCGACGCTATCGCCCCTGGCCGCGCATCGTTTGCTGAAGCTTGCGGAGGATTCCGAGCTGGTGATCGTCGAAGATGACATCTTCGCGGATTTCGAGAACACGCCTGCACCGCGCCTGGCCGCGTTCGACGGGCTGTCGCGGGTCATCCACATCGGCAGCTTTTCGAAGACCGTATCGGCGTCGGTGCGCTGCGGGTACATCGCCGCGCGCTCGGACTGGATGGAAAGCCTGACCGATCTGAAACTCGCCACCACCTTTGGCAGCAGCCGGCTGGCGGCTGACATCATCTTCAGGACCTTGACTGGCAGCGGTTACCGCAGGCACATGGAGTCGACCCGGCTGCGTCTGGCGCAGCAAATGGACCGGACCGCCGCGAGGCTGCAGAAGCTTGGCGTCCAGCCCTGGCTGATGCCCCGTGCGGGGATGTTCCTGTGGTGCCGCCTGCCGGAGGGCAAGGACGCGGCGACAGTCGCCCGGCGTTGCCTGCAGGACGGCGTGGTGGTGGCGCCCGGCAATGCGTTCAGCCAGTCCTTGGCTGCCGGGGACTTTTTGCGGTTCAACGTTGCGCAGTCCACGGACGAGCGCGTGTTCACCGTGCTGGGCAAGGCGCTGAGCGCGGCGTGACGGCTCACTGCCAACGGCGCAGGTGGCGACATGATCGCGGCTGCAATCACCCGCGCGACGAAGTCGTTTCGTACCTGGCATGAACCGCCGCGACGGGGCCGCATGGCGGGCGGTATAGTCAAAGGCTCTCTTTCCGACGGGAGTGCCTCATGCAGACCAATGAAATCCATCGCGGCCGGCTGATCGATCACATCCAGCTGGTGGTACGGGACCTGGCGGCCAGCCAGCGGTTCTATCAGGCGGTTTTCGATGCGTTGAAGGTGCCCATGGGCGGCACGGGCGACAGCTACTTCTGGGCGGACGAACTGTTCGTGTCCACCGCCGACAGCAAGGCCGCGGCGGGGCAACTGACCGGCCGCCATCACCTGGCGTTCCAGGCACAGGATCAGGCGATGGTCGATGCCTTTTACCAGGCGGCATTGGCCCATGGCGGCAAGGACAACGGCGCGCCGGGGTTCCGGGACTATCACCCTGGGTACTACGGGGCCTTCGTGCTGGATCCCGACGGCAACAATATCGAAGCCGTGTTCCACGGCGAGGCCAAGCGTAGCGCGCCCTCGGTCAAGGTGACATTCTGACCGGGTCGCGAGTTGACCGGGTTGCGAGTTGACCGACGCCCCGGCGTCAAACCCCCAGGTAGGCGCGGCGCAGCCCTTCATCGGCCAGCAGCTCGGCGCCAGGCCCGGACATGACGATTTCGCCGTGCTCCAGCACATAGCCGCGGGCGGCCATGCTGAGCGAACGGTGCACATCCTGCTCCACCAGCAGGATGGTGATACCCCGCGCATTGATCAGCGGCAGCTTGTCGAAAATGTCCTTGACCATGATGGGCGCCAGCCCGATGGACGGCTCGTCCAGCAGCAGGAGCTTGGGCGACGTCATCAGGGCGCGGCCGATGGCCAGCATCTGCTGTTCGCCGCCGCTGAATGACCGTGCCAGTTGGCGGCGGCGCTCGCGCAGGCGCGGGAACAGCTGGTAGACCCAGTCCAGGTTGTCCCGGCTGCGGCGCTTGTCGCGCAGCACGTCGGCGCCGACCAGCAGGTTGTCCTCGACGTCCATGTGGCCGAACAGGCGGCGGCCCTCCATGACCTGGGCCATGCCCAGGCGGGCCACCAGGTGCGCGGGCAGACCGCTGATGCGTTCGCCCAGGAAGCGGACCTCGCCTGCCAGCGCGGGCAGGGAGCCCATGACGGTGCGGATCAGCGTGCTCTTGCCGGCGCCATTGGCGCCGACCAGGCTGACGATCTCGCCTTCATCCACACGCAGGTCCACGCCGCGCAAGACCTGCACGTCGCCGTAGCCGGCGTCCAGTTGACGGATCTCCAGCATCAGGCAGCCTCCCCCAGATAGGCGCGCACCACCAGCGGGTCGTTGGCGACCTGCTGCGGCAGGCCATCGGCGATTTTGCGCCCCTGTTGGATGACGACGATACGGTCGGACAGTTGCATGATGGCCTTCATATTGTGTTCGATCACCAGGACGCTGATGCCGTCGCCGCGCAGCGACAGGATCAGCGCCACCATTTCCTCGGTCTCCACCGGCGTGAGGCCAGCCATCACTTCATCCAGCAACAGCAGCCGGGGCCGAGTGGCCAGGGCCTTGGCGACTTCCAGCCGCTTGCGGCCCGACAGCGTGAGGGTGCGCGCGACCTGGTGCTCCCGTCCGGCCAGGCCGACGCGATCCAGGACGGCCTGCGCGATTTCCTCTGCCTGGGCTGGTGCGCGATGGCGCAGGAAGGCGCCGATCATGGCGTTCTCCAGAACGGTCATGTCGCCAAAGGGCTTGACGATCTGGAAGGTGCGCGCGAGTCCCGCCGCGCAGATGCGCGCCGGATCCTGACCGTTGATGCGAGCGCCGTTAAAGCGGATTTCGCCGCTGCTGGGCGGCACGAAGCCCGAGGCCATTGCGAACAAGGTGGTCTTGCCGGCGCCGTTGGGGCCGATCAGGCCCACGATCTCGTCCGCGCCGACGGCGAAGCTGACCTCGTCCGAGGCCCGCACGCCGCCGAAGTTGCGGCTGACGCTGTGGAATTCAAGCAGGTTCATCGCGTGCCTCCCATGGCGGGGCCGGCAGCCTTGACCGGCGAGCTGGCGCCGCGTGCGGGCACGCTGGCGCGGCGCGCCAGTATGGCCATCAGCCCGCGCGGCTCCCAGCGGATGACGATCATCAGCAAAAGGCCGTACAGCATCATGTCGGCGCCGACCATGCCCCCGGTGAGAGAGCGCGCCAGTTCCTCGCCCGGCAACAGGAGCAAGGCGCCCAGCACCGGTCCCCACAATGTGCCGCGTCCGCCGATGATGCAGACCACGGCGATCACCACGCTGAGGTTGGCGCCGAAGACCTTGTCCGGGCTGATGTAGAGCACGAACTGTGCATAGAAGGTGCCGCCCAGCGCGGTCATGGCGGCGCTCAGCATGGCGGCCGTCAACTTGTAGCGCCGCACCGGCACGCCCAGCGCCATCGCCGCATCCTGGTCATTGCGCACCGCCGTCAGGCAATAGCCGAAGCGGCTGCGCAGCACGTGGCGGTTGATCAGCAACGCGGCGATGGTGAAGACCAGTGCCACGATGTAGTAGTAGGCCTTGCCGGTGTGCTGGAAGTACAGCGGCGCATCGCGCAGCAGCGTGACCTCCATGCCGCGCGGCCCGCCCAGCAGGGTGTCGGCGTTTTCCACCAGGGTCTTGAGCACCATGCACGAGGCGATGGTGGCCAGCGCGAAGTAGGCACCGCGCAACTGCAGGCAGGACAGCCCCACGATCAGGGCGGCGCCCATGGCGACGACGGCGCCCGCCCACATGCCCAGCCATGGGCTGATGCCCAGGTTTACGAACAGCCAGGTGGAGGTGTAGGCGCCCAGCCCGAAGTAGGCGGCGTGGCCGAGCGAGAGCTGGCCGGCGATGCCGCCCAGGATGTTCCACGACAGCGCCAGGTAGGCATACAGCAGCGTCATGGCGCCGACCGACAGCAGGTACTGGTTGCCGCTGGCAAGCGGCAGCAGCGCAAGCACGGCCAGCGCGGCAATGCCGGCCGCCGACGTCATATTTTTTTTGGCCATTATTCGTTCTCCACGCCGAACAGCCCGCTGGGCCGGAAATACATGGTGGCGAGAAACAGCAGGAAGATAAGCGCCTCGGCGTAGGTGATGGGGATCAACTGGCTACCCACGGATTCCAGTACGCCGACCAGGATGCCGCCCCAGAACGCACCGGCGACGGAACCGATGCCGCCCAGCACGACGATGACGAAGGCGCGCAGGCCGAAGATGTCGCCGACGAAGGGATTGACCGGGTAGAGCGGCAACAGCAGGGCGCCCGCCGCCCCGAGTACGAGCAGCCCGATGGCGAACGACAGCCGGTAGACGCGGGTGCTGTCGATGCCCAGCACGCTGGCGGCTTCGCGGTCCTGGCCCGTGGCGCGGATGGCGCGGCCGGTGCGCGTATGGCGCAGGAACAGCACCAGCGCGGCGGTAATCAGGCAGGCGAAGAACAGGCCGGCGATCTGGGGATAGGTGAAGATCAGGTCGCCGGGCATCCAGACCTCATTGGCCCAGGGCGCATCGATGGTGCGGCTGTCGGGCCCGGCCAGCGCGAGGAACGCGTTGTCCAGGAAGATCCACAGGCCGGTGGTGAAGATCAGCACGCCGATCGGCTCGCGCGAGGTCTCCTTGCGGTAGATGCCGTCGATCAGCCAGCGCTGGCAGGCGTAGCCGACCGCGAACAGCACCGCGGCCGTCAGGGGCATGGCGGCCAGCGGATGCAGACCGAAATGGCTGGTCAGCGCAAAGCAGACATACATGGACATCATCAGGAAGGCGCCATGCGCGAAGTTGATGATCTTCATGACGCCGAACTGCAGGCTGAGCCCGAGCGCGATCAGTCCGTAGACGGCGCCGCTGGCGATACCGCCCAGCAGCGCCTGGAGTAGGGTAGTGGTCAAGGAAAGGCTCCTAGCGGTAACGGGGCGCCGCCGCGACCTTGCGGGGACGCGGGCGGCGCCGGGTTGTCAGGGCTGGGCGGCGGGCCAGACCATCTTGTAGGACTTGGACGCCAGGTTTTCCGGCCATACGGTGCGGTACTGGCCCTCGGGCGTGATCTGCTGCATGACGTAGCGCTTCTGCGGATTCTGGCCCTTGGCGTCGATCACGATGTCGTAGCCCACCAGCTTGTTCAGGTCGGTGCCTTCCAGCTTGGTCTGGGCCAGGGCGTCGCGGATCGCCTCGGGTTCGGCCTTACCCGCGCGCTCCAGCGCGTCCTTGATGACCCAGACGGCCGCGTAGGCGCTGACCGACAGCTCGTTGGGTTCGACCTTGTAGGCGGCGACGAAATCGTCCCAGAACTTCTTGGCGAACGGCGTGGTGATGGACGATTCGTAGCCCGCCCAGCCATTGGTGGTGTAGACATGGCTGGCGATGTCCTTGCCGACCAGCGGGATGAAGGTGCTGTCGATCTGGCCGGCCGCGCTGCCGACATAAGTCGAGCCGACCCGCATTTGAGCCAGCAGCTTGTGCAGCTGCACGGCGTCCGCGCCGTAGGAAGTCACGGTGACGACATCGGGCTTCTTGCCCTTGATCTTCAGTACCAGCGGCCGCAGGTCGGGCGAGTTGGGCGGGTAGCCCTCGTCGAGCACCAGGTCGATGCCGGCGGCCTTGAATTTGGCGCGCAGCGTGTTGGCCATGTCCTGGCCCCAGTCGGTGTTCTCGTAGACCATGGCGACGGTCTTGGCGGGCTTGCCGGTCGTCTTGCCCGCGTAGTCGATGAACTCGGCCATGCTCTCCGCGTTGCCCGAAGCCGGAATCTGCGTCGGACGGAACACGTACTTGAAGCCGCGCTCGGTGATGTCGGCCTTGGCGGCCAGGTCCACCACCCATGGCACGCGGTTCTTTTCCGCTACGGCGGTGGCGGGAAAGGTCACGCCGCTCTGGAAGGCGCCAAGCAGAACCGGCGTTTTCTCGCGCGTGATCAGGCGTTCGACTTCCGTCATGGCGACCTTGGCGTCGCCGCGGGTGTCGACTTCGACCAGTGCCAGCTGCGCGCCGCCCAGCGCCTTGATTCCACCTGTTTCATTGATGTGCTTGACGGCCAGATGGGTGGCGCGCGACATGTCTTTGCCGATCGAGGCGGTGGCGCTGCCCGACAACGGAATCAGGTAGCCGATCTTGACCGGGTCGGCGGCCAGGGAGGCGCCGTGGACCAACAGGGTCGCGCCGGCGGCGGCGAAGAGCCGCCACAGGACGGAGGGGCGATGAGGGAAGTGCGTGTTCATGAGGATTTGTCTCCAGTGTTTTTTGTGATTGGTGTGCCGCGCTGGCTTCAATAAGGCGGGGGCGCGCCGATCGCGGCATGCGCCGCGCGCACCAACCGGTGCGCGCGGTTGTCGAGCAGCACCGTGCGGCCCATGCGGTTCATGGTGTAGGCAAAGGCGAGCCGCCGTTGCGGCCAGGCGAAGGCCAGCGATCCACCGGCGCCCGTATGACCGTAGGCCTGCTCGCCGAAGCAGGCGCTGTCCAGGCCGAGCGCGCGGTTGTCCATCTGGCGCATGAAGCCGCTGGCATAGCGCGAGGGCACGCGCAGGCAGGCGTCGTCGTCCGTCCGCGCGGACAAGGCGGTAGCCGCGGCCAACGTGTCCTCGCGCAGCAGGCGCACGCCGTCGCGCGCACCGCCCAGCGCCAGCATCCCGTACAGGCGCGCCAGGCTGCGCGCATTGCCGATGCCTCCTGCCGCGCACAGTCCGGCGGCGTGGCCTGCGCGGCTGTTGAAGCCGGACGGGCGCCAGCCGCCGGTGTTCTTGGCATACAGCGCAGTGGGGCTGTCGGGCTCGTCCTTGAGGGACTGCTCAAAGGGGCTTAGCGGCGCTTGCGGCGCGGGCGGCGGCACGATGGGCGCCACCCGCGCTTCCTCGCTGGCGGGCAAGCCGATCCAGAAGTCCAGGTCCAGCGGCTGCGCGATGTGGCGGCGGAAGAATTCGCCAGGCATGCAGCCGGCGAGCCTGCGCACCAGCTCGCCGACCAGCCAACCGTAGGTCAGGCCGTGGTAGGCCACGCGTTCGCCCGGTGCCCAGAAGGGCGCGGCGGCGGCCAGGCGGCCGGTCATGCCTTCCCAGTCGAAAGCGGCATCCGCCGGCAAGGGATCGCGCAGCGCGGGCAGCCCCGCGGTGTGGTTGAGCAGCATGCGCGGGGTGGTGCCGCCCTTGCCCGCCGCCGCGTATTCCGGCCAGTAGCGGGCGACGGGCGCGTCCAGGTCCAGTTCGCCAGCCTCGGCCAGCATATGGGCGCATAGCGCCGTGGCCGGCTTGGTGTTGGAGAACACGATACAGACGGTGTCGCGTTGCCAGGGCTGGCTGTGGTCGGTATCGGCCCAGCCGGCCCATAGGTCGACCACCGGCCGGCCATCGACCTCGATGGCGACGGAGGCGCCCAGCTCGCCGCCGTCCTGGAAGTTGCGTGCGAAAGCCGCGCGCACTGCTTCAAACGCGGGATCACAGTAACCGTGGATGGTGACCGCGGCGTCGCGGGCCTGGGGCAAGGTAGCGGCGGCCATGTCAGCGCGTCAGCGGCGCGCGCGCGCCGTAGCCCAACAGGTAGCGCGCATCATTGGACAACCCGGCCGCAACGCCGTCGGCCAGCGTGCTGGTGAAATCGGCGAAGCCGCGCAGCCATGACACGTTGTAGTTGCACAGGATTGCGCGGCGCTCGCGGTCGGTATGGTTCGGACCCGAGCGGTGCCAAGTGTTGGACAACCAGATGGCGACCGAACCGGCAGGGGCGGTGAGGGTGACCTCGCCGTCCAGCGGGCCGCTCCCCCAGGGCGGCGACTTGCGCAGCTTGTGGCTGCGCGGCATGACGCGGGTGGCCCCGTTGTCGGCTGTGAAGTCGTCCAGCATCCAGACGTTCTGCAGCGTCAGCGGAAATTCCGGCAGCGGTTCGGCGATCTGGCCCAGTGGCGCGTCCACGTGCCAGGCGCCGCCACCGGTGCCCGGGCCGATGCTGGTGGCCTGGAAGTCGTGCAGATTGCAGTCCTGGCCCATCACGCTGCGCACCATGGGCAGCACCACCGGGTGCTCGATCAGCGGGATCATGTCGGGCGCCTTGTTCAGCAGATTCCAGACGCGTTGCGACTTGTCGTCGTCGAACAGGGTGGGCAAGTGCAGGAAGTTCTTCGACACTTTGTTAATGGGTACCGGCCAGCGCGTGTTCTCGTTGTCGCGGCGGTACTGGTGCACGCGCGCCACCATGCGCCGGGCCTCCATGTCGCTCACCGTGTAGTGGCGCTTATAGTAGGCCAGGATGTCGTCGTCGTCGTCATGCCGTTCGTCGTCCAGCGGGAACGGCTCGGCGCGCTCGGCGGCCATCAGGGCGGCCACGCGCGCGCGCGCCTGTTCCAGTTGCGCGGCGTCCAGCACGTTCTCGATGACGGCGTATCCCTCTTCGGCGAGCTGGTGTTGCAGCGCCTGCAGATCGAGTTGATTCATGTTCCTCCCCTTGTGTTGAATGTCACTGCGAAATCGGGCCGGGCGCGGCCACGGGGGGCAGCGCGCCGCGGGCGAGCTTGCCGATGCTGGTGCGCGGCAGGGCGTCCATCGCGCCGATCCGGCGCGGCACCTTGTAGCCCGCCAGGTGCGCGGTGCAGTGGGCTTGCAGGGCGGCCGCGTCCAGGCGTTGGCCGGGCGCGGCCGTCACCCAGGCATGCACCACCTGACCCAGCCTTTCGTCCGGCACGCCGAAGGCGGCGGCTTCGCCGACTTCAGGGCGCGACAACAGCACTTGCTCCACTTCCAGCGGATAGACCTTGAAGCCGCCGACATTGATGCAATCGTGCCGGCGGCCTTGCAGGTGGAGATAACCTTCGTCGTCCAGCATTGCCACGTCGCCGGTATAGAACCAGCCCTCGCGCAATGCCTGGACGGCATCCGGCGCCGGCTGCCGGTAGCCCGCCATCACGTGCGGGCCGCGCACGCGGATCTCGCCCGGCTGGCCCGGCGGCAGGACCCGGCCGCCGCGGTCCAGGTCCACCACCTGCAGTTCGCCGCCCGGCACGGGCAGGCCGACCGATCCGGGTTTGCGGGGAAGATGCATGGGATTGAACGCCAGGCAGGGGCCGGCCTCGCTCATGCCATAGCCTTCGTAAATGGGGCATCCGGCGCGTTGTTCGAAGCGCGCCAGGGTTTCGCGCGGCAGGGGCGCCGCGCCGGAGAAGCAGGCGCGCAGGCTGGCCAGGCGTTCCAGGCTCAGGGCCGGACTCAGCAGCAGATCGTGGAAGATCGCGGGCGCGCCCGGCAGCAGGGTGACGCCGTGAGCCGCAATGGCCTCGATGGTGCGGGCGGCGTCGAAGCGCCGCATCAACACCAGTTCGCCCCGCGCGTGCAGGCTCAGGTAGAGCGACATCGAGACCGCCGAAACATGGAACAACGGCATCACGCAGAGCACGACTTCACTGTTGCGTCGCGTTGGGAGCCAGGCTTCGCGTTGCGCGATGTTGTAGGCGATTTGCCGGTGCAGGATGTTCACGCCTTTGGGAAGCCCCGTCGTGCCGCCGGTGTATTGCAGCGTGGCCAGGTCCTCGTGCCGCGGCAGGTCGTCGGGCAGCGCGCACGCTTGCGGCAGCATGGCGATCAGGCCCGCGCCGTTGCCTGTGCACAGAATGGCGCCGGCATCCAGTCCGGGGCACAGGGCGCCCAGGTCCAGCTTCACGCTGTCGTCATGCAGCAGCATGCGGGGCGCGGCGTCTTCCAGCATATAGGCCAGCTCGCGTTCGCGATAACCGGGATTCAGCGGGACCGCCTGCGCGCGCAGCGCATGTACCGCGAACGTGGCGACGGCAAGGTCCAGCGAGTTCTGCATCAGCAAGGCGACCCGGTCGCCGGGCCGGACCTGTTCGCCAAGGCGGCGCGCCAACGCCCCGGCCAGGCCGGCGTATTGCGCATAGCTCAGGCGCGTGCCCTCGAAGGACAAGGCTGGCAGATCGGGCGTTTCGCGGGCGGCGTCGCGCAGTAGGTGGACCACCGAGTCGGGGACGGCGGGTAAGACAGGGGCGCTCATGCTTTGCGCTCTGCGGCCTTGCGGGCGGCCTTGGCGTCGCTGGCCTGCCAGACCGTGGGCCGTCCCTCGCCGCCCAGCAGGGTGATGGGGTCGGCGTTGTCGATGTGGCCGTATTGCCCCTTGTAGATGCTGTAGCCGCACAGTTCCTGCAGACGGCGCGGGAACTGCCGCGCAAGGTCGGCGGGAATGCCCAGTTGCAGGTTTTCCTGCTGGCGCATCCAGCCTGCGCAGTAGTAGCACGACAGCGCATAGCGGCGCGCGCTGCTGTTGTTGGCGCCGCCTTTGTGCCACAGCGCGCTGTCGAACAGCATGACGCTGCCGGCCTTCATGGTGGCCTGCACGGTTTCTATGTCCTGCGCGCCATAGGGCGGCGATGCATCGTAGCGGTGGCTGCCAGGCACGATGTGGGTGGCGCCGTTGTCGGCCGTGAAGTCGCTCAGGGCCCAGATGGCGTTGACCGCCAGCGGCGGGCGGGGCCGGGGCAGCGCCAGCTGCTGAGTGTCTTCATGCAGGGGCTGGGCGCCTTGGCCAGGCGCCAGCGTCAGTGAACACAGCGAGGACAGCAGCAGTTCCCGGTCCAGCAGGCGTTCGGCCAGCGTCAGTACCTCGGGTTGCAGCGGCACGTCCCAGAATCGAGGGTCGTAGACCAGCAGGTTATTGATGCGCACCGTCTTGTGGCCCTCGAACGAGGTCTTGGCGTAGCCGAGGTTGTGTTCGGCTTCGATCCGTATCAGGGCTTCCTGCAACTGGCTGACCTGCTCGGGCGGGATGATCCCGGGCAGCACCACGAATCCGTCGCGTTCAAAGGCGGCGATCCGCTCGTCGAGCGGCTCGGGCGTGGACATCTTTTGTCTCCTGATGGGGGCCTGGATCAGCGCCCGGCGATATAGGTCTGTGCGTATAATCGGCCGGTAGTCTTCGCCCTGCCAGCGCGTAGCGTCCACGGCAGTGGCGCAAAGCGTCCATCCCCACAGAAGATGGCGGCCCCGTCGGCATGATCCGGTACTCAAGATGAGCGCGCAGGCCTACCACCACACCACCGATGTCATAGCGCCGCAGGATCAGTTCGCGTATTGGCGCGATGCGATCTGCGATGCCTACGTGCCTCTCGAACCCGAGCGCGACGCCGCGCGCAGCTTCCGCGGCCAGATAGACGGCCTGCTGCTGCCAGACCTGCACGGCTCCACCATCACGGCGCAGTCCCATGTGGTCAGGCTGTCCGCCGCCGGCCTTTCGGCCCGCACGCAATCTCCTTTTTTCGCCAACCTGCTGTGCGCGGGAGAGGCGGTGGTGTCGCAGGGCGGTCGCGCCATGCGCGCGCGGGCTGGCGACGTCTACGTAGTGGATTGCGCGTCGCCCTGGGAAGTCGATTTCCGCACCGATTTCCGCATGTTCTGCATAGAAATCCCCGAAGGCCTGCTTCGGCCGCAACTGGGCCGCCGCGGGCGCCTGGCCACGCCGGTGCTGGACGGCGGTTCAGGGGCGGGGCGTGTGCTGGCCAGCTATATGCGCCTGGTCAGCGAATTGCCGGCGAACGAGCTGCAGCAGGTCCAGGCCTTGATGGTCAGGCATTGCAGCGACCTGCTGTCACGCACGCAGATCGACGGCGTGGATGCCGCCGCGCAGGTCGCCGAGCGGGTGCGGCACGAGGTCCTTGATCGCATACTGGCGCTGGTGCAGCGCCGTCTGGCCGACCGTGGCCTGACGCCGGTTTCGGCTAGCGAAGAACTGGGCATTTCCCGCAGCTATCTGTTCAAGATCCTGGCCGAGCACGGACTGAGCTTCAGCGCCCATGTGCGGCAGTGCCGCCTGGAAAAGTGCCGCCAGGCCATCGAAACCCAGCCGGGCCGATCCATTGCGGACATTGCCGCCAGCTGGGGATTCGAGGAAGTTTCCACGTTCAATCGGGCGTACCGCGCGCACTATGGCCGCTCGCCAGGCAGCGAGCGCGGCGGTGCGCCCTCGCGGGCAGGGTAACGGGCATTACCACTTGCTCTGGCCCTGCGATTGCTGCATCTGCGGCGCGTTGGCCGGCCTGACCGTGTCCACGTACTTCCGGTAGGCCGCAACGTACTCGGGGCTATTGATGTCCGGGGTGCTGTCGCTATCCCAGCTTCTTTCGACGCCAGATTGCTTCCACGCGGCCAGGTCGCGTTCTACCTGGTCACGGCTGAGCTGGACGTCGGAGGGCGGCGCCGCGGTGGTGGGGGCGACGGCCGTTTGGGCGGCGGCGGGGCCGGACAGCAGGGCGAAGGCCGCCAGAACGACGGGAATCATGGCGCGGACGGTTAGGGCAGTTTTCATGAAATGCTCCTGATGACGTGAGTGACCGCAGCATTGGAAACCGGTGTCCATGGGGGCGTGCGGCTATGCCGCCCGACGCAGGGACAGCTGCGCAACCGGATTGGCGCATTGGTGTTCTTCTTGGGCAGGCCGGCTCGCGAGCGCACGCATGCCTGGCGCGGGGAAACGCCACCAGGTTTACGACTCGGGCCGGATGGGGCGTCCGGGCCTCATGCCTTCGTGCTCATCGTAGGACGCCCCTGGTGGGCGCCACATACTCAATATTGGGTACGTCATGCAGGCGTCGGCTGGGCGCCCCTATAGCAGCGAGGCCAGCCGAACCAGCTCGGATTGCCGGTTGCATTCCATCTTGCTGAGCAGGGATGCAACCTGTTTTCGCACCGTCAGCACGGAGGCGTGGCGCAATGTCGCGACTTCCTCCACGCTGTGGCCCATGGCAAGTCCGGCCAGCACCGCGGCTTCCGCATGGGTGATGGCGAAGACGGATTCCAGCCGGTCCACATCCGGCTGCGCGAAGGCGCTCTTGCGCCGCATGCGCACCAGCAGCATGCGGTTGCCGATCAGGCTCAGCGCCTGCGGCGCCGCGCCGATGTCTACCCACGTCAATTCGCCCCATCCGGCCGCCGCCGCCAGCGACCGCGCCTTGCCGTCGCGCGAGACCGCCAGGCAATAGGCGTCGAACAGCGCCTGGATCTTGGCGTCTGGATGGCGCAGCTTGCCCCCGCGCACGTGCCAGCCGTGTCCGTGGTCCAGGTAACGCATGGCGAGCGCGGACATTTTTTCGACCATTGCGTCGTGGCTGACCAGCAGGACGGCCTCGTCGACATCCGAGAGCGCGCTTTCGATGGTGGCCCATCCGATCGCGCGTGCCTTCTCCCGCTGCGCCAGTTGGCGTTGGAGCAGGCGGAAGTACTCGGCAAAGTCGCCGGATCGCAGGCGGTCGCTGGCCTTGCTGTCCACCTTCGCGCGTTGAAAGGCGATAGCAGCGCGCAACATGGCACTGGATTCGATCACCAGGCAAAGGACTTGCGCCATATGGTGCTTGAGCATGAAGTCCGTGTAGAACTCGGAACGCTGCAAGCGCCCGTGGTCGCACATCGTCGCGGTGTCCAGCCACGTGCCCACGGGAAGCAGCCGCGAGTCCTGTTCGACGATGTCGCAGCTGTAGTAGTGGTTCCGATAGTCCAGGGTGCCCTCTTCGGGGAAGCTCACGGAAGAGAGGTTGAGCAGTTTGTGGCTAGCGTCGAAGACGATCAGCGTGCCGCTGTCGGCGCCCACCATGTCGCGCGCGGTCAGGAGGATGTCATGCCAGGGCGGCTCGGGATCCGTCAGGTGGTCCAGGGCCTCGATCGCGCGCCGGACGGCAATCTGGTGTTCAGCCATTTCGTGCCTCCAACTCTGGTTCAGACGCAAACGCTGTCACGCATCACAGATCGTTGTAGAGGTGGCTCCTGCCAGATGGGGGAGCGCTGCGCGGCCATGGTCTGCCGGCGCGAGGCGGCTGGGCGGCACAGAGGGCCGGCAGCCACCGCCCTGAAAAGAAATTATCCTCGCAAAATCCCGGGTCAGATCAAAAAAATGGCCGCCTGCCGGTGTCAGGCGGCCGACCCGCAGAAAATGGTGCGAATATACCGGGCCATGCTTACCAGCCCCCGTCGCAATACGGTCAGCGTTGGACGCTGCCGCCGCGAGGATGGATGGCCGCGCGCCACAAATCCAGGAAATGCCGCTGCTTGAGCGGATCCAGATACACCAGCAGGCCCACGCCCAGTCCCACGGGGCGCACGCCGGCCTGCGGGTTGGCCGAGGCGCTGACCGGCCGCATGCCGGACTGGCGCGCCACCATCTCCTGGCCACGGGCCGACAGCAGATAGTCCAGGAACTTCGCGCCCAGGTCCGCGCGCGGGGCCTGCCTGGGGATGATGGCCGAGCGCGACAGCATCAGCGTGTAATCCTGCGGATACACGATGGCCAGCGGCGCGCCTTGGTCGATACGGTGCCGTGTATAGGATTCCAGCAGGTTGTAGGCCAGTGTGATCTCGCCGCGTTCGAGCTTGTCCAGCGCATCTTCCGTGGAAGCATGGACCGCCACGCGGTTGCGACCCATTTCGGCCAGCAGCGCGCCGGCCATGCTGTCCAGGCGCGTGTCCTGCGTCGCAGCCAGGTAGCCGATGCCGCTGCCCTCGACGTCGTAGGTGGAGATGGCGCTAGCCAGCGGCTGGTCGGGTGCCTGGAGCAGGGAAAGCAGTTCACGCCGCGTGCGCGGCGCCCGTCCGGGCGCAAGCTTGCCGGTGTTGTAGACCATCACGATCGGATCGGTGCCGATGCTGAAGACCTCGTCGCGCCAGTTGGCCCAGGCGGGCAGCGCGCGGGTTTCGGGCGAGAGATGGGGTTGCGCGTAGCCGTCGTTGACCAGCTTGGTCTGCAGGTCCATGGCGCTGCTGATGATGATGTCGGGGCCGGTCTTGGACGCCGGACCCTGCGCGGCGCGGGAGAGGGTGCCGGCATACAGCTCCTGCGTGGACAGTTCGGTGTATTCCAGGCGCAGGCCGGGGTTGAGGCTGCTGAAATCTTCGAGCACGCCGCGGAACACCTGCACGCTGTTGGAGGCATGGACGATCAGCACGTTCTTGCTGCCGGCGGGACCCAGCGTCAGTCCTTCGGCGCTGGTTTCCGCGGCATGGCCGGCCAGGGCCGTCAGCAGGGCTGCCAAGGTCGTCAATAGGCGCAGGGATTTCAGGAAATCAATCTTCATGAGGATCGGCGGGCAGCGTGATCGCGGCCTCCAGGCCGCCGTTGACGCGGTTGCTCAGGGCAAGGCGGCCTTGATGGATGTCGACGACGCGCTTGATGATGGACAGGCCCAGGCCGGCGCCAGGCGAGCGCGGATTGGGGCCGCGCACGAAGCGCTCGAAGGCCGCGTTGGCCAGCGCCGGGGGAATGCCGGGCCCCTGGTCCGAAACGGAGATGCGCCATTCCCGGTCCTGTCGTTCCAGCCGTACGTCGATATGGCCGTCATCCGTGGCCCCGTGGCGCAGCGCATTGTCGATGAGGTTCTTGAAGGCTTCGCGCAGCATCAGGCTGTCGCCCAGCACGGTGGGCGGATTGCCGCCGGGCGCATGGGAGGGTAGGTGCAGGCGCACGTCGGGCTGCGGATCCGCCTGCGGGACCGTGTCGTACACCGCCTGGCGCAGTAGTTCGGCCAGGTCCACGGGTTGGAAATGGCGCACGTTGCTGCGGTGGATGACGCTGGCGTCGCTTAATAACTGGTTGACCAGGCGCGAGAGTTTTTCGGCATTGCGCAATACGGCCATCAGGCTGCGGCGCTGTTCGGCGGGATCTTCCTCGTCCAGCGCGATTTCCATCTGCGCGTGCAGCGCGGCCAGCGGCGTGCGCAACTGGTGCGCGGCCTCGGCAATGAAGAGGCGCAGGGTGTCCAGGTTATCCGACAGGCGCGCCATGAAGCCGTCCAGCGAGTGCACGAGGGTGTCGAGTTCCTCGGGTACCGGAGCGGCGATGGGGTGCAGGTCGGAGGCGCTGCGGGCGGCCAGCTCGCGTTCGATGCGACGGATGGGCGCCAGAGAGCGCAGCAAGCCCCAGTAGGCCAACGCCAGCGCAGCGGCCGTGAAGCCGATCAGCGCAAGGGTGCCTCGCCACAGAATGCTTTCTGCCAGCGCGTTGCGGGCTTCGCGGGTCTGGGCGACCTGGATCAGCGCGGTCTCGGCGTTGCGGGGACCGGCAATCTTGCGTTCCATCCAGGCGATGCGTACCGGCGCGCCCTGGTAGCTGGCGTCGTACAGGCGCGGTGAATAGGCGGTGCCGTCGTTGCCGCGTCCGGGCGGCGCGGGCAGATCGGCGTACCCGGAAATCAGCGCGCCGCCGGCATCGCCGACGCGGTAGAACACGCGATCGCGCGGGGCCTGCTCCAGCAGCGCTAGCGAGGCGTAGGGCATGTCCATGCGCCATTCCCCCTGCACCAGTTGCAGGCTGTCGGCGATGGACAGCGCCGAAGAACGCAGCAGCTGATCGTAGGTGGTGTCGGCAGTCTGCTGGGCGTAACCGCGTACCAGCAGATAGAGCGTGGCGAGGGCGGCGATGAAGAGCGCCAGCAGCATGGCCAGCAAGCGGCGCTTGATCGAGATGCGACCCTGCGCGGCGGCCGGGTGGGCGGGATCAGTCCCGGCGGATGCCGGGCGCGGTGGCGCTGTCGTGGTCATCGGTGGAGGTCAGGAGATAGCCGGTGCCGCGCTGCGTTTCGATGCGCAGCGGCGAGCCTTCGAGCTTGCGGCGCAGCCGGGCGATATAGACCTCGATGGCATTGGGCGCGGCATCGTCGTCGAAGGCGAACAGCTTGTTGGCGATTTCGGTCTTGCTGACGGCGCGGTTCATGCCGGCCAGCAGGATCTCCAGCAGGCTGTATTCGCGCTTGGGCAGTTCGATGCGCTGGCCGGCCAGCGTGACCTGGCGCGCGGCGCTGTCGATGACCAGTTCGCCAAAGCGCATGGTGCCGGCGGCCTGGGCGCTGGGTCGCCGCAGCAGGGCCCGGCAACGGGCTTCCAATTCTCGGAAATCGAAGGGCTTGGCCAGGTAGTCGTCGGCCCCGGTATCCAGAGCGTGGACGCGATCTTCGATGTCGATGCGGGCGGTCAGGGCCAGCACGGGGGTCTTGCTGCCGCGGTCGCGCAGCCGGTGCAGGACGTCGAAGCCCGACATGCGCGGCAGGCCGATGTCCAGGATGACGAGATCGAAGACTTCGTACTGCAGGACGCCGTCGGCGCTCAGGCCGTCGTTCTGGCAGTCGACCGCATGGCCGAGACGGCGCAGCCGGCGCACGAGTGCGTCGGCAAGGTCCGCGTCGTCTTCGATCACCAGTATGCGCATGGGGGCGATTGTCGCATGAGGGGGACGACCCCCACGCTGCACTCGCTGCGCTCGCGTCCAAAAACGACAGGTTGTCGACAGCTTTTATTTCTAGTCTTGCGGTCGCGCGCTTCCCCCGCCGGAGGCGCGGTTCACGCATAACAACGACTAGCCGGAGATAACCTTAATGCTTCTGACCCTGCTTGGCTTCGGCATGGTGATCACGTTTATGACGCTGATCATGACCAAGCGCCTGTCGCCGCTGGTGGCGCTCATCCTTGTCCCCATTATTTTTGCCTTGCTGGGCGGGTTCGGGTCGGGCATCGACAAGATGATGCTGGATGGCATCCGCAAGATTGCGCCCACGGGCGTGATGTTGATGTTCGCCATCCTGTACTTCGGCGTCATGATCGACGCGGGCCTGTTCGATCCCATCGTTGGCCGCATCCTGCGCGCGGTGAAAGGCGATCCGCTGAAGATCGTGGTGGGAACCACCGTGCTGGCGCTGGTGATTTCGCTGGACGGCGACGGTTCGACCACCTACATGATCGTGGTGGCGTCGATGCTGCCGCTGTACCGCCGCCTGAAGATGAATGCGCTGTCCATGACCTGTCTGGCGATGCTGGCCAGCGGCGTCATGAACCTGACGCCCTGGGGCGGCCCGACCGCGCGCGCCGCCAGCGCCTTGCACGTGGATGCGGGCGACATCTTCGTGCCGCTGGTCCCGGTGATGGGCGTGGCTATCGTGGCCATTCTGGTGCTGGCATTCTGCCTGGGCCTGCGCGAGCGCCGCCGGCTGGGCGTGCTTTCTTTGCCTGACGGCGCCTCGGTGCATGCGGGCTATGACGAGGACGGCCCCAAGAACCTGCCCGAGATCGAGGTCGACCAGGATCTGCGCCGCCCGAAGCTGTTGTGGGTAAACGCCGGCCTGACGCTGGCCCTGATGGTGAGCCTGGTGATGGGCGTGCTGCCGCTGCCCGTCCTGTTCATGATCGCCTTCGCGATCGCGCTGGTCATCAATTACCCCGACCTGGCGGAGCAACGCCGCCGCGTCGCGCAGCACGCGGGCAATGTGCTGTCGGTGGTGTCGTTGATTTTCGCGGCCGGGATCTTCACGGGCATCCTGTCGGGCACCGGCATGGTCGAGGCCATGTCGCGCAGCCTGCTGGCCGTGATCCCGGACGCCATGGGCCCCTATCTGGCCGGCATCACCGCGCTGGTCAGCCTGCCTTTCACTTTCTTCATGTCCAACGACGCCTTCTACTTCGGCGTCCTGCCCATCCTGAGCGAGGCGGCGCAGGGCTACGGCATTTCGCCGGTCGAGATGGCGCGCGCCTCCTTGGTCGGCCAGCCGGTGCATCTGCTGAGCCCGCTGGTGCCGTCGACCTATCTGCTGGTCGGCCTGGCCGGGGTGGATTTTGGCGACCACCAGCGTTATTCGCTGAAGTGGGCCACGATGGTCTGCCTGGTGATGCTGGCGGCCGCGCTGGCCTTCGGCCTGTTCCCGCTGGTTGGCCAAGTGGCCTGATCGGTGGCGCCTAACCGTCTATTTCAAAAGGGGAAGTTCATGGCTTTGCGCATTGCTTACGTCACCAGCGGAATGGGCCACACGGGTACCGCGATCTGCCAGGCCCTGCACCACGCGGGACATCGCGTGGTGGCGGGCTGCGGTCCGCGCTCCTCGCGCAAGGATCACTGG
>Ga0182740_1000890_pt1 | contig 23329 bp, 22 predicted proteins | sample eDN5th37CKraftBY_FD_128872 | JGI IMG/M metagenome (GOLD analysis project Ga0182740, IMG submission 128872) | Enriched backyard soil microbial communities from Emeryville, California, USA - eDNA 5th pass 37_C Kraft BY (version 2) (version 2) | ecosystem: Environmental > Terrestrial > Soil >...
CGGGCCGCGTCATCGGCATGCACTTCTTCAATCCCGTGGCGATGATGCAGCTGATCGAGATCATCCGCGCGCTGCAGACCACCGACGAGGTGGCGCAAGCCGTCACCGAAGTCGCCCGCGCCATCGGCAAGAGCCCGCACGCCTCCAGCGACAGCTATGGCTTCGTCGTCAACCGCCTGCTCGTCCCCTTCATCAACGAAGCGATCAACTGCGTCCATGAAGGCGTCGCCACGCCGCAGGATGTCGACGCCATGATGAAGCTCGGCGCCAATCACCCGATGGGACCGCTGGCGCTGGGCGACCTCATCGGGCTGGACGTGGTGCTGAACATCATGGAAACTCTCTGTCAGGGGTTCGACGATCCAAAATACCGGCCAAGCCCGCTGCTGAAGCAGATGGTCCATGCCGGCTGGCTGGGCCGCAAGACCGGCAAGGGGTTCTTCGACTATCCGGGCTGAAGAGGAGCGGCCGGACCATGACAAGGGGAAGCTTCCGCGCGGAAGACGGCACGCAGCTTGCCTATAGCGACGAGGGCAGCGGCCTGCCCGTGCTGTGCCTTGCCGGACTGACGCGGGACGGTCGCGACTTCGACTATCTGGCACGCCATGTCAGGGACAGCGTGCGCCTGATCCGGCTGGACAGCCGCGGGCGCGGCGCTTCCGGGCGGGCCGATCCCGAAACCTATACCGTCGCGCAGGAAGCGCAGGATGCGCTGGCGCTTCTCGATCATCTGGGCATCGCGCGGGCGGCCATCATCGGCTCGTCGCGCGGCGGGCTGCTGGCCATGGTGATGGCCGCCATCGCGCCCGCCCGCATAGCCGGCATCTGCTTCAACGATGTCGGGCCTGCTCTGGAAAAAGAGGGGCTGGCGCGGATCGGCACCTATCTGGGCGTGAAGCCTGCCGTTCGCACTCTGGAGGAGGTGGTCGACCGCAGCCCGGCCGCCAATCCCGGCTTCCGCAACGTTCCCGCCCTCAGATGGGAGGAAGAGACGGTCCGCCACTTCATCCAGACCGAAGACGGCCTCGACCTGCCCTACGATCCCGCCCTGCGCATCGGCTTCGACCGGGCGATGACCGGGCCGCTGGCCGACGCCTGGCCCCTGTTCGAGGGATGTGCGGGAATGCCGCTGGCGCTGATCCGCGGCGCGAATTCGGACTTGCTGACGCTGGAGACCGCGCGCGAAATGCAGCGTCGCAGCCCCGGCCTGATCCGCGCCGAGGTGCCGGATCGCGGCCATATTCCATTTCTCGATGAGCCGGAAGCGCTGGAAGCCATCCACATGTGGCTGGCGAAATGCGCGGCAGCGCAGGAGAAAGACCCCGCCTGACAAGGCATCGACAGGGTCGGGGAGCGCGCAAAGTGCAGCACGGACATGGTGCTGCTTTCCGTTCACCACACCGGGCCGCCCCTGAAGCGTGTCGCGATCTTTCAGATGAGCTGCTGGCGCTTCAGGTCCCTGTTCTGGCCGCATTCATGCGACGCCGGATGTCTCCACCCGGCTGCAAAATGCTCTAGGCAGCGGTGGCGCTTTTCGCGGTCACTTCCTCCGGCGCCGGCTCCTGTCTGCCGCTATAGGCGAAAAGCAGGTGGGCAAGCTGGGCGCCGGCCTGCTCGATGCGTTCACGAACCGTGAGATCGATGACCTTGCCGTCGAGGAATTCATTGTCGCTGGCATAGACGGAGGTGGGCACCGTCAGGGCGGAGAAGAAACCGAAAAGCGGGCGCAGCTGGTGCTCCACGACAAGGCCATGCCTGTGACCGCCGCCCGTGGCCCCCACGACGACGGGCTTGTTGGCGAGCCCCTCCGGCGAAACGAAATCGAACAGGTGCTTGAACAGCCCCGCATAGGATCCCTTGTAGACCGGCGAAACGGCAATGAGGGCATCCGCACTTTCGACGGCTTCGATCACCGCCAGCGCCTCCTCTGAAAGCGCATCGCGCGTGAAGGCCGCACCGAGGCCCGGGCCGGCATCGATCAGATCGTAGCTTGTGACAACGACGTCGAGCTTCTGGCTGGCGACCTGCGCCACCGCTTCACCGAGCGCCAGCGACCTTGAAGGCCGCCGCGTGCTGCCGGAGAGAACCACGATATGGGGAATTCTGTCACTCATGATGGAAACCTTCGTTCTGCGTTATTCTGCTGCGACGGCAACTTCGAGGGGGCGGGTCTGGCGGGATTGTTTCGGAGGCTGTGCTGCGGCCGCGAAACCGTCTTCTTCGCTGACCCCCAGCCCTTCCAGCAGTTCACGCCTCAGACTGATGAAACCGGCATCCGCCCGGTTGCGGGGACGGTTCAGGCCAACATCGAAGGTTCTGGCGATCCGCCCCGCCTCCACCAGCAAGATGCGATCTGCCAGCAAAAGGGCCTCATCCACGTCATGCGTGACGAAAAGCGTCGTCAGCCGGTGCTGTTCGACCAGCGCCGCCACCTGCTGCTGCATCTTCAGGCGCGTCAGCGCATCAAGCGCGGCGAAGGGCTCGTCCAGCAGCAGCAGTTTCGGCGTTCGCACCAGAGCGCGCGCGATGGCGACACGCTGCGCCTCGCCGCCAGAAAGCGTCAGCGGCCAGGCATCGGCCCGGGCCAGCAGATTGACCTCATCCAGTGCCGCCAGGGCACGACGGCGCAGTTCCGCCCGGTTGCCGCGCAGGCCGAGCACGACATTTTCCCAGACAAGCTTCCATGGCAGCAGGCGCGAATCCTGAAACACGATCGAGCGGTTTTCCTCGATCCGGATTTCGCCCTCGGCGCCGCGATCGAGCCCGGCGATGATCTTGAGCAATGTGGATTTCCCGCAACCGCTGGCGCCCACGATGACGAGGAATTCACCTTCGCCGATCTCAAGATCGATGTCGGACAGAACCCTGCGGGTTCCGAAGGTGCGGCTGACATTTCTGAGCGCGACACCCGAAGAGGCGAGGTTTGGCATGGTCAGGCTCCCTGGAACGACCGCTGCCAGCGCAGCGCCCGGGTTTCGATGAGACGAACGATGGCATCGGCGAGAATGCCGATAAGGGCGTAGACGGCCAGCACCATCATGATGACGGAGGTCTGGGCCAGCTCGCTTGCCTTGATGATCAGCCAGCCGAGGCCCGAGGTGGCGTTGATCTGCTCGGCGATCACCAGCACCAGCCAGGCGATGCCGAGCGAATAGCGCAGGCCCACCAGCGCATTCGGCAGGGCAGCCGGCAGGATGATGTCGCGGATCAGTTCCCAGCGGTTGAGGCCATAGCTGCGGCCAAGCTCGATCAGCCGTTCCTCAACGCCGCGTATTCCCTTGAAGACGTTGAGATAGATCGGAAAGAAGGTGCCGAGCGCCACCAGCAATATGCGCGGCGTCTCCCCCAGCCCGAACCACAGGATGAACAAGGGCACCAGCCCCAGAAAGGGCAGCGTGCGGATGGCCTGAATGGTGGAATCCAGCGCGTCCTCGCCAAGCCGGGACAGCCCTGCGACAAGGCCCGCCAGCAGGCCGAGCGAGCCGCCCAGCGCAAGGCCCAGAAAGGCGCGCACGAGGGAAATCCAGAGGCTGTCGAAGAGCTGCCCGTTGACGGCCAGCTTCCACAGGGCCGCGATGATATCGACCGGAGACGAGCTGAAGCGCCGGTTTATGATGCCGTAGCTGGCAAGAACCTGCCAGATCACCAGAAGGGACACCGGCACGATCAGCCGGCGCACGAAGCGCGGCACCTGCCATGTGCCGGCGGCACTTTGATCGGCGGCCGATGATGAGGTGGAAACAGTTGCGAGGGACATGCGGCTCACGTTCATTGAATGATGCCGGCAAGCCTAAGGGGGTCTGCGCCATGCCTGAAGGGCGGCTGGCCTTTCCTTTCACCGCTTTAGTAGAGTATTTTTATAGACATTAGGTTTTTTTGGAAAACCAGTGCCTCCCAAGCCCGCGCACTGCCATGGCTTAATCCGGCTCCAAATCACACGGAGCAGATTTCCATGAGACTTCCCAGGCTGCTGAGCAGCGCCACCGCCGCTGTCGTTCTTGCCCTGTCGCTTTCCCTCCCGGTGCCGGCATCCGCCGACGATGCGAAGACGCTTCGCGTCGGAACCATCAATCTTTTCGGCGTTGCATCGACCTTCGAGCAGGCAGGCCATGACAAGGCCGGCGACATAACGTTCCAGATCATTCCCTTCACGTCGGGGGTCGTGGGTCTCATTGCCGCAATCAATGCGGGCGAGATCGACGTTGCCGAAATGGGCGAGGTTGGCCCAGTGGTGGCGCAGTCGGCCGATGTCGAGGCGCAGATCATCGCGGCAACGGAGCCTTGGCGCATCGGAGAAGCGCTGGTTGTTGCCGGCGACTCCCCCATCCGCACGCTGGAGGATCTGAAGGGCAAGAAGATTTCCTACTCGCGCGCCACCAACGGCCAGTGGGTCGTCAACAAAGCGCTCCAGAAGGCCGGTCTCGACATCACCGATGTCGAATCCGTGTTCCTGCCCGCGGGAACCAACACGCTTTCCGTGCTTGAGGCCGGCCAGATCGATGTCGCGGTGGCGATCGATGCCACCTTGTCGGCCTATGAGGCGCAGGGCGCGCGACGTCTCGTCAATGCCGGCGATGTCGATGTCGACAACGCCCTGTTCTTCATCGCCTCCAACAAGGCGATCGCGGAGAAGAAGGAAGCCATCGGCGCCTTCGTCAACCAGCTCGGCAAGCATCTGGCATGGGCCAGCGAGAACCAGGAAAAGCATGCCGGCTTCGTGGCGGAGCTGCTCGGGATCGAGCCGGAAGTCACGCTCTCCGTCGAGCGCAACCGGCCAAAGAAGCTGCAGGAGATCCGGCCGGAGCTGATCCCCAGCAATCAGGCGATCGCCGATGAGCTGTTTCGCCAGAAGGTGATCGAAAAAGAGATCAAGGTCGATTCCAGCTTCAACTACGAATTCAACAAATACATCCCGTGACAGGCGCCGTCGCGGATGGGAGCCCCCCGTCCGCGACCGCTGTCCCTATGGAGAACACAGATGTCCGGTTCCAGTACATTTTCGCGGCGGCCTGTGCAGACCGGCCATCCGCTGCGCTTCGGCATATGGGCCCCGTATCGCGGCCAGTGGGTCGTCGGCGAGAATGACCATCTCGTTGCCGACTTCGACTTCAATCGCGAGGTCATCCAGAGTGCGGAGCGGGTGGGCTTCGATACCGTCCTGATCGCCCAGCACACCATCAATCCGATCGACCAGGCCGAGGAAATACTCGAAGCGTGGACGGCAGCGGCGGCGGCGGCTGCCCTCACCGAGCGCATCGAGATCATCGCGGCGATCAAGCCAAGGCTCTACCATCCCGCTGTTCTCGCCAAGATGGCGCTCGGCATCGAGGACATCAGCCACGGCCGCTTTGCCATCAACTTCGTCAACGCATGGTTCAAACCGGAACTGGAACGCTCCGGCATCGGCTTTCCCGAGCATGACGAGCGCTATGCCTATGGCGGCGAATGGCTGCGCATCGTCCGGGCGCTGATCGCAGGCGAAGAGGTAACTGCCGACGGACCCAACTTCAGGCTCGACCGCTTCCGGCTGTCGCCACGCTCGCGTTACCGCGACCGTCCCGTTATCTATGCCGGCGGTGAATCCGAGCCCGGCCTGCAACTGGTCGATGAACTGGCCGATCACTGGCTGATCAACGGCCGCCCGCTGGAGGATGTGGTGCCGCTGGTCGACAACATCCTGTCGCGGCGCGCGCCCGGCCGGCCACCGCTCGGCATCGGCGTCACCGGTTTCGTTCTGGCGCGCGAGACCGATGCGGAGGCGGAGGCAGAGGTCCAGCGGCTGCTGGACATTCAGGAACCGTTCTTCGCCGCCCGGCGCGAAAAGATGAAAGGCAATATCGACGAGAAGGCCGAGGCGCTGAAGGTCGGTTTCAAATATCCCGACAAGCCGATGATCGGCGCCAATGGCGGGACGCTCCCCGGCTTCGTCGGCAGCTACGACACCGTGGCGAAGCGCCTCGCCGAATTCCACGGCATCGGCATCTCGACCTTCATGCTCTCCTTCTTCCCGCTGATCGCCGAGCAGGAACGCTTTGCCGAACACGTCATTCCAAGGGCCCGCGCGCTGGTGGCGAGCCAGGCGCTTGCCAGAGCCAGCTGAAGACTGCCAGCCCCTTTCAGGAACAGGAGATTTCGTTGACATCCACAACAGCCGTGCGGGCCGCCGCGCCTGCCGACACATCCGTCCACATCGTCCGCTCCGATGCCGAGGCGCTGGAGATCGTAACCCGCCTTGCGGCGGAGTTCCGCAAGGGCGCGCAGGCGCGCGACCAGAACCGCATCCTGCCTGCCGACGAGATCGGGGAGCTCACCCGCAACGGCATCTTCGGGGTCGCCGTGCCGAAGGAATTCGGCGGCGCCGGGGTTTCCGCCCGCACCATCGCCGATATATTCAGGATCCTCTCCGATGCCGATCCCAGCATCGGACAGATCCCCCAGAACCATTTCTGCTGGCTGCCTCTGTTCTCCAACGGCACGCCGGAACAGGAAGCCTTCTTCTATGGCCGCATCCTTGCCGGCGACCGGATCGGCAATGCCCATTCGGAGGACACCCGCAAGCGGCCCGGCGATTACGAGCACCAGCTCACCCGCGTGCCCGGCGGATGGCGCATCACCGGGCGCAAATACTATTCAACCGGCGCGATATTCGCCCAGTGGATCCCCTTCATCGGTCAGGACGAGCAGAACAACCAGCTGATGTTCTTCGTCGATGCATCCAGCGACGGCGTGACCGTGGTGGACGACTGGCGCGGCATGGGCCAGCGCACAACGGCCAGCGGCACCACCATTTTCGACGACGTGTTCGTGCCCGACGCCAATGTCTTTCCCTTTGCCTCGGACAAGCCCAGCAATCGCGGGAGAATGCTGCTGGCGAGCCTCATCCATGCAGCCATCGATCAGGGCATCGCCGAAGCGACGCTGGCCGACGCCCGGCACTACATTCTCAACCACAACCGCCCGTGGATCGACAATCCGTATGACGAGCACGCGAAGGAGCCCTTCGTCATCAAGGAATTCGGCGAGCTGGCCGTCGCCATACGCACGGCCGGCCTGTCGTTGCGGCATGCGGCCGATCTGGTCGACATCGCGCATTCCACCCGCACGGAAAACGATGTGCTGGAAGCGCGGCTGGCCATCGCCGATGCCCGGCTGAACTGCGGCGCCGCCGCCACGAAGGTTGCCGACGAGTTCTTCCTTTTGACCGGCGCGCGCGCAACCCTCGACAAATACGGTCTCGACCGCCACTGGCGCAACGCCCGCACCCATTCGCTGCACGACCCCTTCCGCTGGAAGCTCTACCACCTCGGAAATTATCACCTGAACGGCGTGGTGCCCGGCCCGCGCACTTACATCTGAGATCGTCACATGGCCCAACGTCATCCCGTCATCGACTTTCACACGCACTACCTGCCGCCGGGTTTCACCATCGGCGCCATCGGGCAGGGATCACCGCAGAACCGGGCCCGCTGGGAAGCGATCGCCAGCCGCATTTCGGACCGGCAGGCATTGCTCGAAGACATTGAATCCGGGGATCTCGCCGGCCGGGTCGTGAACAGCCCGACGGCCCTTCTGGAAGGGGGAGCGGCACCGCTTGCCGATGGCATTCACGAAAGGCTGAACGAGGGACTGGCCGAACTGGTCTCAGCCCATCCGGGCAGGCTCTATGGTCTGGCCAGCGTCGACACGTTCGGCGGTGAGGCAGGCGCCCGCCAGCTCGAACACGCCGTGCGCCAGCTCGGCCTGCAAGGCGTGTTCGTCGACAGCGCCAAAGGCGATCTGCTGCTTGACGCGCCACAGGCGCGTCCCGTGCTGGAGGCGGCGGCAGAGCTGGGCGTTCCCGTCTTCGTCCATCCCGTCAATCCGCCCGGGCTGACGGCGCAGCTTGCCAGATATCCGCGTCTCGGCATCCTGCAGGCGCGCGGCACCATCAACGGCGCCAGCCTGATCGCCCTGATAGAAGGCGGCGTGCTGGAAGCGCTGCCGCGCCTCAATGTCGTGGTGACGGCGCTGGCGGTCGGCGGCATCCTGTTGTCCTCGACATTCGACAAGGGTGAAGAGGGACGCCCCAGAGCCCGCGAACTGCTGAAACGTCAGGTCTATGCCGAAACCATGGGGCTGGATGCGGTGCTGTTGCGCGCCCTTGCCGATACGCTGGGGCCCGACCACCTCGTTGCCGGCAGCGACTGGCCGATCGTCAGCACCGGCCCGATCGCAGGCCGCCTGTTCGCAGCGCTGGATGAAGCCGGCTTCACCGATGACGAGAGCGCAAAAATCGCCTCCCGAACCGTTCTGAAACTGCTGAAGGCGCAGGCCTGACGCCCGCCCCCTGTGCTTATCGAAGGATACAGGGAGAAGCGCGCGCGCTCACATTACCTGAAACGTGTCCACAGAAAGCCCGGTCGCTCCCGGCGCCCTGAGGACGGCCGGCATCAGGTATCGTTTCAGGTTTGCAGAAGGCTTTGGCCGAAGAACAGGCCGTACATCTCGACGGAACAGTCCCGGATCCTGAGCTTCTCGGACTGGTCCGCCGCATAATGGATCTGCATGGCTGCATAGGCGCGCATGCCAAGGATCTGGTAGATAAGACAGTGCAACTGCTGATCGTCGAAGCGCCGTATCCGGTTTTCAGCCATGGCCCGCCGGAACGTGCCGAGATAGCCGTTGACGATATTGTCCATGTGCTCCCGGTGGGCTTCCGGGGCGAATATCTCCGCCTCGTAGAGAATGCGGTAGAAACCCTCGTTCTCGATCACGTAATTGAGGAACGCCTCGAAGCGGACGATCTCACGCTGAACGCCCGGAGGGGCCGTGCGCGCTATCTGTTCGATCTTCTCGCGCATCCTCAGCCCTTCATAAGGCAGAAGCGCGTTGAACAGAGCCTTCCGGTCTTCGAAATAATTGTAGAAAGTGCCATGGGCGACACCGGCCAGATCGGCGATCTTGGCCACTGAAGCATCCGAATATCCCTCAGCGGCGACGACCGCGCAGCCGGCATTGAGCAGACTGTCCAGCGTCGCGCGGGCCTTTTCTTCCCGGCTCATGCGCCGACGGGGTGCTCTGCGGATACCGGCTGAAGGGCTTTCGACAGACACTCTAGTCCATCCTCTCTGGTGACGCCTGCAAACGGGCGGCGTCGATGTCACGAAGCGTGCGCTTGAGTACCTTCCCTGAAGGGTTGCGCGGCAGGCTTTCTACAACAACCATATCCTTCGGACATTTGAAACCTGCCAGTCTTGCGCGGCAATGATCCAGAAGTTCCTGATAGGTCATCGTCTGGCCGTCCGCAAGCACGATAGCTGCGATCGCCACCTCCCCCCAGCGCGGATGCGGGCGGGCATAAACGGCCACTTCGCGCACGGCAGGATGATCGTAGATCACGCGCTCCACCTCTGAAGAGGCTATGTTCTCGCCGCCGGAAATGATCATGTCCTTCTGGCGGTCGGTGATGAACAGGAACCCGTCTTCATCGAGATAACCTGTATCTCCGGACCGCAAAAATCCATCGGGAAAGAAAGCTTCCGCCGTTTTCTGCGGATCACGCCAGTATTCCCGCATGACCTTGGGGCCACGCATGCAGATCTCGCCGACCTCGCCTGCGGCAAGGCGCAGGCCGCTGTCATCGCGTATCTCGATTTCAACAAAGCGCAGGGGCCGCCCGACGGAACCGATCTTGTCGAATTCGCGCCCCTCTTCCATCAGCGTGTCGCCCGAAACGGTTTCCGTCATGCCATATGCATCGACATAGCGCGCATTCGCAAAGCGGTCGAAAAAGGCGCGGATGCGCGTTTCCGGGGTGCGCTCGCCGCCGGCTATGCACCAGCGCAGCGAGGAGACATCCGGCAATCCTTGGGCCGGAAGGTTCAGGATCTCATTGGCCATGACCGGAGCAAGCCATATCCCGTCTGTCTTCTCGCGTTCGATCGTTTCGAGCACGGCGCGCGGCTCGTAGTCGCGCAGCAGCACCAGCGCGCCGCCGGCCAGATGCACGCCAAGACCAGGCAGGTCACAGGCTCCGACGTGATAGAGAGGGCCGACGACCAGAAGCCGGGTGTTTTCGTTCAGACCCAGCGAAAGGGCGTGATCGAAGCACTTCCAGTAAAAATTGTCATAGCTGTGCACCACGCCCTTGGGCCGCGACGTGGTTCCGGATGTGTACATCAGGCGAAAGATATCGTCGCGGCCGCGCGGCACGGCCGCTGCGTGCCGCCGCCCGCCGGACGCATCGAGAAGCGTCGCCCCGATGTCCATCTGGCCATCCGTGCCGAGCAGAACAGTCGGCAGGCCGGCGCCGGCCGCCTGCGCCTCGAACACATCGTCGGCGACGATCATGACGGCTCCGGCGTGGCCCGTGATATACGCCACTTCCTCGCCTGAGAGGCGAAAGTTCAGCGGCAGGATTACCGCGCCCAGATGGCTGACCGCATAGATCAGCTCGATGAAAGCGGGACTGTTCTTCATCATCAGGGCGACGATGCTGCCTTCCCCTATGCCGCGCGCGGAAAGCGCGGCGGCAAGGTGATGCACGCGCATTTCGAGCGTGCGCCAATCGAGGCGCAGGTCTGCGTAGATCAGCGCCTCACCGGCCGGCTTGCGGCCTGCGTTGACCGCCAGATATCGGGACAGATTGAACATCGGCTCTCCTCCCCGGTCTCAGTAGGATCTTGGCAGACCGAGATTCACCGTCGAGATGTAATTGAGGATCATTTCTTCAGAAACCGGGGCAAAGCGGAAAAGACGGGCATCGCGCCACAATCTCTCGGCATGGAACTCCTTGGAATAACCCATGCCGCCCATCACCTGCATCGACTGCTCCGCCGCCGCGGAAGCTGCCTGCGAGGCAATCAGCTTTGCTGCATTGCTTTCCGATCCGAAGGGCAGGTTGCGGTCGAAATTCGAGGCCGCCTTGAGGTTGAGCAGGCGCGCGGCCTCCAGTTCCGCCCATTGCTGTGCCAGAGGGAACTGCAGCCCCTGATAGCTGCCGATCGGCCTTCCGTTGAAGACCTTGCGCTCCCGCGCATAGTCCACCGCCAGCCTGAGCGCCAGCGCACCGGCGCCGACCAGCCCGGCCGTCGTGACGATGCGCTCGCAATTGAGGATGTCGAGCAATTCCGGCCAGCCGCCATCCACCGTGCCGATAACCTCGTCATCAGATGCGAACGCGCGATCGAGATAGACGACCGAGGACGGCAGGGTGTTGGTGCCCAGCTTGTCGATCTCGGTATGGCTGACCCCTTCGCGATCCGTGTCGATCATGAACAGGCTGATGCCGTGGGTTTTCTTCACACCATCCTGAAGCGGCGTGGTGCGCGCGACCACCAGCATCTTCTTCGAGGCCGCGACCCCGGTGATCCAGATCTTCTGGCCCGAGATCGACCAGCCGCCATCGACCCGTGTCGCCTGGGTTTTCATGCCAAGAGAGTTTGTGCCGGCATCCGGTTCCGTCAGCGCCATGCTGAACGTCATGCTGCCATTGCAAAGGCCGGGCAGCAGCTCGCGCTTCATGGCGTCGCTTCCGTAGAGAGCCAGAGCGACACCGCCGAAGACCGGATTCAGCATGAACATCTGGGACAGCGTGGAGCCCGCCCCGCCCTTGCAGAGTTCTTCGATGCACAGCGCCAGGTCGATCAGCCCCAGGCCGAGACCGCCATGAACCTCGGGCACCATCATGCCCGCGATCCCCGCATCGCAGATCGCCTGCCACACTTCGTGCGGATATTCCTTGGCTCCGTCCTTCTGCCGCCAGTATTCAAGGCCGAACCGCTCGCCGATCTGGCGCGCGGTTTCCATCATCATCTTCTGTTCTTCGGTAATGTCGAAGTTCATCTGCTAATCCTCAGTATCATTGGACGGCCGGGCCGGGTGCGCGCAGCAGCGCCAGCGGTGCTTCGAGCAGGCTGGAAAGAGTGGCGATGAACCGCGCAGCCTCCGCGCCGTCGATCAGGCGGTGATCGGCGGCAAGGGTGAGGATGATCTCCTGCACGGCTTCCGGCCGCCCTTCGGCGTCAGGACGGAAAAGGGTCTGCTCGGCGCCAACGCCGAGGATCATGGCCTGCGGCGGGCTGATGATCGGAGTGAGTGAATCCGCGCCGAACATCCCGACATTGGAAATCGAAATGGCTCCTCCCGAGACATCCTGCGTGGTGAGCGACCCCGCCCGGGCGCGCGCAAACAGGCCGGCGCAGTGGTCGGCCAGTTCATCGAGCGGCAGCTGGTCGGCGCGATCGGCAACAGGAATGCGCAGGCCATGCGGCGTTTCGGTCACGATGCCGACACCGATGCTGCCCAGCTCCAGAATACCGTCCGGCAACCAGACGCGGTTGAGGTGTGGGTGCGCGGCCAGCGCCAGGCCGGTTGCCTTGACCAGCAGATGGGTGACTGAAAGCCGTGCGTGTCCGGAAGCGGCCGCGTTGAGATCGGCGCGCAGGCGGCTGAGCGCGCGTATGTCGACATGGCGGGTCACGTAGAAATGGGGGATGTCACGCTTGGCCGCCTGCACGCGCCGGGCCGTCGCCGCGCGAACCGCATCCGGCTGAACCAGCCCGCTGGCGGGAAGCGCGGGCGCTGTGTCTGTCCCTGTGCCTGCCCCTGTCCCTCTGGCGGCTTCTGTCCCTCTGGCGGCCGCGACATCGGCCGCCTTGATCCTGCCGTTCGGACCTGATCCCGTCACGCCTGAAAGGTCCACTCCGTCCTGACGTGCGATCCGGCGTGCCAGAGGGGTTGCCACGACGCGCAGCACATCCTCCTTCATCACCCGCCCGCCGCGGCCCGTTCCCGTCACGCTTTCGCGATCGAGGCCGTGCTCGGCCATGAGCTTGCGGGCTGAAGGGGCATCGGCACCGGCCGGAACCGAAGGAGCCGGCGAAACAGCCGTTGCCTCGCCGCCGCCCGAAAGACGCGCGATCGGCTGGCCGACGGCCACCACGGAGCCTTCGGCAAAGAGAATTTCCTCCAGAACGCCGTCAGCGGAAGCCGGCACCTCGTTGGTGACCTTTTCGGTCTCGACCTCGAACAGCAGATCGCCGGCCTTCACCGCCTCGCCCACCTTGCGATGCCATACCGTGATCAGGCCTTCGGTCATCGTCAGCCCGAACTTGGGCATCACGATCTCGGACATCTCATTCTCCCCGGAAATCGGCCTGACGCTTCTCGATGAAGGCAGCGCAGCCCTCATGCGCGTCGTGGCTGTCGAGAACGAGCCCGATCACGGCCTGCTCGTGGCGCAATGCTGCCGAAAGCGGCATATCGGCGCCGTCGATCAGCGTCCGCTTCAGAAGCTTCAGGATCAGCGGAGATTTCGCCGCCAGCTTCGCCGCCATGGCACGCGCTTCCTCCATCAGCCTGTCATGAGGCACGACGCGGTTGGCGAGGCCGATCCGCACGGCCTCATCCGGCGCGATCATCTCGCCGAGATACATGATCTCGCGCGCACGACAGGAAGGAACCTGCCGAAGGATGCGCTGGGTGCCCCCGGCGCCGGGAAAAAGCCCCAGATTGATCTCGGGCAGACCGAGCCTGGCCCTATCCGACAGGAGCCTGAGGTCGAACGTCAGAAGCAGCTCCGTGCCGCCACCCAGCGCAAAGCCGTTGATGGCGCCGATGGTGGGCTTGTCCAGCATCTCGATGCGGCGCAGCGTGCGGTGGATCGTTTCGGCGAATTCATTGTAATGCGCCAGAGCATCCCGCGAACCGAGATCGGCAATATCGCCGCCGGCCACGAAGGCGCGGCCCTCGCCTGTAAAGATCACGGCGCGAATGGCGTTATCGTTCTCGATCCGGTCGAGGATGCCATCGAGTTCAGCCAGAACGCCCATGTCCAGAGCGTTCAGTTTCTCGGGACGATCGAAGGTCACGATCGCCACCGCGTCCTCGATTTCCAGACGCACGCAGGCGGTTTTCTGTTCGGTGCTCATGAGATGCTCCCTCAGGCCATCAGGCGACGCAACGCCGCCATGATCTTGGTTTCGTTCACCCGCCATTCGCCCTCCAGCGCCGGGCTGAACGGCACCGGCGAGAAGGGCGCCGCGACCCGCAGGATCGGCGCATCCAGCTCATCGAACCCGATGTCGGCCATGCGCGCTGCGATTTCGGCGCCAACGCCGAAGGCTTCGACAGCCTCGTGGGCGATGAGCAGACGGTGCGTCCGGCAAAGGCTTGCGAGCACCGCCGCCTCGTCCCACGGCTGGATCGATCGCAGGTCGATCACTTCAACCGAAATGCCTTCCGCCTGCGCGATTTCGGCGGCCTTGAGTGCCGTCCACAGCGTCGCGCCATAGGTGACCAGCGTCACATCCATGCCCTCGCGGCGCACCAGCGCCTCACCGATACGGGCTGGCGCCGGCGCATCCGGCAGGTCTCCCTTGAGAGCGTAGAGCGCCTTGTTTTCCACGACGATCACCGGATCGGGATCATCGATGGCGGCGCGCAGAAGACTGTAGGCGTCTTCAACGGTCGCCGGCACCACGACCTTCAGGCCGGGAATATGCGCAAACCAGGCTTCGAGGCATTGCGAATGCTGTGGCCCCGCGGAAAGCCCGCCGCCATGAGGCGTGCGCAACACCATGGGCACCGAGCCCTGCCCGCCGAACATGTAGCGGGCCTTGGCCGCCTGATTGACCAGCATGTCCATGGACAGCGTGACAAAGTCCATGAACATGATTTCGGCGATGGGACGCATGCCTGAAAGGGCGGCCCCCACCGCCATGCCCGCAATCGCGGCTTCGGCAATGGGCGCATCATAGACGCGCTGCGGCCCGAACTCTTCCAGCAACCCGCGCGTGGCCTTGAACGAACCGCCCGCAGCGGCGACGTCCTCCCCGATCAGGATGACGGAAGCGTCGGCGGCCATCGCATCCTGCATGGCGCGGGTGACGGCCCTGACATAGCGGCTTTCAGCCATGACGGAGCCCCCCTTCGGTATAGACATCGGCAAGCAGGGTGGCGGCATCCGGCAGCGGCGCTGCCAGCGCCGCCTCAAGCGCCGCCGCATTGGCGGCTTTCACTTCAGCGTCGGTGGTTTCTGTCCAGCCGTCCTCCACGCCGGCCTCGGCGAGGCGGCGGCGGCCGATGGCGACAGGGTCGCGGGCCGACATTTCGTCTGCCTCGCCCTCCGGGCGATAGTCCTGCCTGTCGCCCTCATAATGACCGCGAACCCGGGTGGTGTGGCATTCCAGAATGTGGGGAATACACCCGGCCCGCATGCGCCCGATGGCATCGCGCGCCACATCATGCATGGCCAGCATGTCGTTGCCGTCCGCTTCGGCATAGGCGATGCCAAAGGCCGCCGCCAGATCCTTCAGCTTCACCGCAAGCTGCTTTTCCGTCGGGCTGAATTCGGACCAGCCATTGTTCTCGCAGCAGAACAGAACCGGCAGCGACCAGAGGCTGGCGATGTTCAGGCATTCGTGCACCAGCCCCTCGGCCAGCGCGCCATCGCCGAAATAGACGACCGCGATCTCGCCTTTTCCGCGCCCTTTCAGCGCGAGCGCCGATCCGGTCGTGATCGGCAGCCCGGCAGCCACGATGCCGTTGGCACCGAGCATGCCCAGCCGCAGGTCGGCGACATGCATCGACCCGCCCCTGCCGCCGCAGATGCCCGTGGCGCGGCCGAGGATCTCGGCGAAGAAGCCGGTCAGGTCCACGCCCTTGGCAAGCGTGTGCCCATGGCCACGGTGATTGGAGGAAACCGTGTCGCCGGGTGTCAGGAATTCCGAGATTGCGGAAGCGACCGCCTCCTGTCCGATGGACAGGTGCAGGAACCCCGGAACCTTGCCGTCGACGAACAGCTGCTGCAGCGTCTTTTCCGCCTCGCGAATGATCATGGCGCGGCGATAGATGCTCTTCAGCGCCTCCGCCGGGTTGTTGGGGGCGGTCTTGCGACTCATGGCACGGCCCTCTTCATGTTGGTGCTGGTCATGATTTGCGTTCAGATGGCCAGGTAGCGGCCGGTGATGTCCTTGTCGGCCTTCAAGGTTTCGATGGTGCCGCGATAGACGATCTGGCCCTTGTCGATGACGACGGCGTCGTCCGAGATGCCGAGGCAGAAATGCATGTTCTGCTCGGCCAGAACGATCGTCACGCCGGTGCTGCGCAGGCTCCGGATGAGACGGCCGATCTCCTGCACGATAATCGGCGCAAGCCCCTCCGACGGTTCATCGAGCAGGATGAGATCCGGGTTCCCCATCAGGCAGCGCGCCATGGACAGAAGCTGCTGCTCGCCGCCCGACATCATGCCCGCTGCACGGCCGCGCATTTTCGCCAGAATGGGGAACGCATCGTAGATGTTGTCCATCGTCCATCTGGTCTGGCCATCTGCGCCCGGCTTGGCGGCGATGCGCAGATTGTCGTCGACCGAATGCCGGGAGAAGACCTGCCTGTCTTCCGGCACAAGTCCGATGCCGCGCCGGGCGATGGCGTGCGGCGCCTGCCCGTCGATGCGGCTGCCCGCATAGTGAATTTCGCCTGACCGGGCGGGCGCAACCCCCATGATCGCCTTCATGGTTGTCGACTTGCCGGCACCGTTGCGGCCAAGCAGAGCGAGCGTGCGTCCCCTGCGCGCCTGAAACCCCATGTCGAAGAGGATGTGGGAGGCGCCGTAGAAGACGTTGACCCCGCGAAGATCGAGTACCACGTCGCTCATGCCGTTTCCTCCACGGTTTCGCGGCCGAGATAGGCTTCGATCACATCGGGATGCCCGCGGATTTCGTCCGGCGTGCCGGACGCGAGCACGGCTCCGTAGCGCAGGACGTGGATGACTTCGGCGGTGCGGAACACCAGTTCGATGTCGTGCTCGATGAAGATGAGCGTCATGTTGGCGCTCTTCCACAGACGCTGCACCGTCGCCATCATCTGCCAGCGCTCTTCAGGCCCCATGCCGGCGGCCGGTTCGTCCAGCAGCAGCACCTTCGGTTCAAGCGCCAGGGCAAGGCCGACATCCAGCAGCTTCTGATCGCCGTGCGAAATCTGGCCGGATATGCGCTCCGCGACGTCTTCCATGCCCAGAAGGCCGAGAAGCTCGTCCGTACGATCTGCGATATCGCGACGGGGAAAGGCACTTCCCAGACTGAAGGTGGCGCGGCGATGTGCCGTCACCGCGGCGGCAAGCGCCTCCCTGACGGTCATCGAGGGAAAGATGCTGGCGATCTGGAACGCGCGGCCTATCCCCTTGCGCACGATGGCTGCGGGTTTGAGGCCGGTGATATCCTCATTTTCAAGCCGGATCCTGCCGCTTGTCGGAACGAGGTGGCCGGTGATCTGGTTGAACAGCGTGGTCTTGCCCGCGCCATTCGGCCCGATGATGGCCGAGAGCGAGCCGGCGGGGAAGTTCAGCGAAACGTCGTCCGTTGCCGTCAGCCCGCCAAAGCGTTTCACGAGATGCTCAAGGCGCAGCATGGTCTTGCTCCTTTACGGAAGGGGCGGCGTGGCGCGCCTTCCGCCAGTCGGCCAGCCAGTCGAGAATGCCGCGCTTGAGGACCAGAACGACGAACAGGATCGCCAGCCCTTTCGCCATTTCGGTATGGGTCGTGTAGAGCAGCGTCAGGTCGTTGATGATCCGCATGGCCACCACACCCACCAGCGGCCCCCAGAAGCTGTGCAGGCCACCGAGCATGATCATGAAGATCGCTTCGCCCGAAACCGACCAGCTTGCCCATTCGGGATAGGCGGCCGAGGTGAAGACGGCGAGGACGACGCCACCCAGCGAGGCGATCGATCCGGCCGCCGTGAAAGCCAGAACCTTCACGAGATAGGTGTTCACGCCGAGGAAGGCGGCGCGGCGTTCATTGTCGCGCACCATGCGCAGGCTCGCGCCGAAAGATGACAGCGTGATCAGGCGCACGGCCAGCACGCCGGCGACGAACAGGAAGGCTGAGAATGCATAGCGATCCCGCACCTGCACCAGATCGAGCCCGAGGAAAGCCGGGCGCGGAATGCCGCCCATCAGCCCCTGATCGCCTCCGGTATAGTGCACCAGACCCTGGATGATGGACACGAACAACATCTGGAACGCGAGTGTCAGGAAGGCAAAGTAGATTTCCGACAGCCGCGCGCAGATCGATCCGACGACCAGCGCGAAGAGCCCCGTTCCGCAAAAGGCAAGCAGCGTGGCAAGCGGCACCGACCACGGACCGCAGGCGGCCACGAAGGCGGGTGTCTGCAGAACCATCCCGAAGATGTAGCCGCCGCTGGCATAGTAAGCCGCATGGCCGAACGATATCAGCCCGGTGTAGCCGATCAGCAGATGCAGCGACATGACAAGCAGCCCCGCCGCGAACAGGCCTGTCAGCGTATCGAGCAGCCATGTGCCGGGGCTGATCGCTCCGACGAGAAGGAAACCGCAAAAGGCGGCGAATGCCAGCAGCGCGGCCCGGGCGAACGGATGGGCGAATGGATGAAAGCGGGTCATCGTGGCGCCCTTTCACCCAGCAGCCCCTGCGGTCGGAAGACGAGAATGGCGACCATCATGATGAACATCACGCCATCGACGAAGAGCGGAAAGCCGAGACTGCCGAACGACCGCGTGACCCCGAGCAGGATGGCTGCGAGCAATGCGCCGGGGATGGACCCCATGCCGCCGATGACGGTGACGATGAAGCTGTCGATCAGGATCGAAAGCCCCATTCCCGGCGTCATCGAGCGGACGGGCGCGGCCAGAGCGCCCGCCATGCCGGCAAGCGCGCAGCCAAGGCCGAACAGCGCCGCGAAATAGACCGGCACGCGAATGCCCAGCACCGAAACCATGGAGGCATTCTGGGCCGCCGCCCGCACGATCTTGCCGAACCGGCTGTAACGGATCAGCAGCAGGCAGGCTATCGCCACCGCCAGCGATGTCGCGACGAGGAACACATAGAAAGGCGGCACCACGCCGCCGGCGAACCGGTATGGCGGCACGCGGAATTCCGCCGGAATCCCCATGGCGAGATATTCCGCGCCCCAGATCATCTTCACGGCGTCGTCCGCGACCAGCACGAAGGCGTAGCAGACCAGAAGCTGCATCAGCAGGTTTTCCTTGTAGACCCTGCTGATGGCCAGCCGCTCGAACACGATGCCGATCACCGCGGCGGAAAGCGCGCCGGCCAGAACCGCAAGATAGTAGCTGCCGGTCGCAGTGTAGGCCGACCATGCGGTGTAGGCGCCGATCATGTAGAAGGCGCCGTGGGCGAAGTTCACGACATGCAGAACACCGAAGATCAGCGTCACACCTGAGGCGACGAGAAACAGCAGCATCCCGATGATGATGCCGGTGGAGGTCTGCGTGACCAGACAGGACGTCGCGCTGAAACAGTTCAGCAATGCATCGAGATCGAGCATCTGCGGCGGCTTTCCTTAGAGAGGGGGCCGCGCGGGCACAGGCGCCGCGCGGCGGGTGAGGATCAGATGAAGCCCTTGCGCTTCTTCCACTCGGTCTCGTGTTCGACGATCACGTCCCAGGCCATGGGCTGGAAGTCCGTGAGATAAGGCGCTTCGGAGATCGTCTTGCCATAGCCGAGCGCATAGTCGACCAGCGTGTTGTCGCTTTCGCGCATGGTGACGGTGCCGTTCACGCCGAGCGGGCTGTCGATGGTACGGCCTTTGGTCGCCTCCGCCAGCTTGTCGCGGTCGAGGTCGCCACCGGTCGCCCTGAGGGCCTCGATGACGAAGCAGGCGCCGGTATAGGCCTGCCAGCCCCAGTTGGTCGGCAGCTTGCCGGATTTGCGGAAGGCTTCGTTCCAGTTCTCGTTCGCCTCGCTGTCGGGAATGTCCTTGTGGTAGCGGTTGCCGGAATGGATGCCCGCAGGCAGGTTCTTGATCGCTTCCAGAACCGGGGCGTCGCCCATGTTGACGGCCACGGTCTGGAACTGGTCGAAAAGACCGTAGAGGCTGGCCTGATCGAAGAACGCCACCAGATCGCCGCCCCACAGGCAGGTGTAGAGCGCTTCCGGAGCGAGGTTCAGGAGATTGGTGATGTTTTCGGTATAGTCCGGCTGGAAGGATTTCGGCCACGTCTCGCCGACAAGCTTTACATCCGGCGCGAAGATGGTCAGGAACTCCATGAACTCCGCCGTGGTGTCGCGGCCATAGGCGTAATCCGGCGAGCAGGTCGCCCAGCGCCTGACGCCCCCCTTTGCCAGTTCCGAGGCATAAAGACCGCCGGCAATCGCGTCATGGATGCCCTGCCGGCCAGACCGGAAGATCCAGTGTGCCGCATTGGCGGGATCGGCGGTCAGGGACGAGGTTTCGGAGATGGAGTGGACGCAATAGGTGCCCGTATCGCGCACGACCTCATGCACCGCGAAGGCCCCTCCCGAGGCTTCCGCGTCGAGAATGATCTGACAGCCGTCGGTGCTGATCAGCTCGCGGGTGATGCGGGCCGCCTCGTCGGGCTTGCCCTTGGTGTCCCGGATGACCAGCTCGATCATGCGCCCGTCGATGCCGCCGGCGGCATTGACCGCATCGACCGCCATTTTCGCGCCGATCGAGGCGGTTTCACCAAGGATGGCGACGCGGCCGGACAGGATGGTCGGAACACCGACCCGGATGGTGGAACCCTGCGCCCGCAGGATGGACGGCGCGGCGAGCGTCGCCGCACCAAGGGCGCCTGCCGCTGACAAAAAGCTACGCCGGGACAATCCGGTCCGATGGGATACGGTCATTCATTCCTCCATTGTTGAAAGCCGCCCTCTCCCGGAGCGGCAGGCCGGCCGATGCCGGACGTCAGTATTCCCGGACGCCCCCATACGGCGCCCAGGAGCCCACCTGATAAAAGCCCGCATCGACCGCCATCGAAACGCCGGTGACGGCCGAGGCGTCATCCGACAGCAGGAAGGCGGCGACCGTGCCGATTTCCGACGGCTCGACCATGCGGCCAAGCGTCGAATTCGCATTCATCAGGGATATGTCGCGATGGCCGAGATCGATCTGGGCCTGAAGTGCCGGCGTGCGCGTATAGCCCGGCTCGATGGCATTGATGCGGATGCCGGCCCGGCCCCACTCGCCCGAAAGCCCCTCCACCAGATTGGTGACGGCCGCCTTGCCGGGGCCATAGGCATGAAGCGGGGTGGAGCGGCGCGCGGTGATCGAGCTGAGCGCCACAAGGCTGCCGGAACGGCGCGGGATCATGTGGCGCGCCATCTCCCTGAGAGACAGGAAGGTGCCGCGGAAATTGATCTCATAGATGCGGTCGAAAACCTCCATGTCCAGCTCGGCCGGCGGCTTCGGCGTCTGGACGATGCCGGCGGATGTGATGCCACCCGAGATGGGGCCCATATCGCGCTCCACGGCGCAAACGGCATCGATGACGCTCTGCTCCTCGGCGACATCGAGCTCAAAAGCTTTTCCGCCGATCCGCTCCGCGACGCTGCGGGCCTGATCCATGTTGCGATCCAGTATGGCGACCTTTGCGCCGCGTGAGGCTGCAACCTCCGCGCATGCCGCACCAATGCCGCTGGCGCCGCCGGTGATGGCAATGATGCGGTCTGCAAGCTGAGCCTGCTGCGACATGGTTTCCTCCCTCGAATATGGCGGCAACGTAACATAAATGAATTATGAGTCAATTATCATTTTGTTGACATGACAGGCGCGGCGGCTCTAGCCTGCGGGCCATAATTCGGTGGAGGAAAGCCATGACGATCGCGCAGGAGCTCGCGCAATTCACTTCAGCGCTGACGCGGGAAAACATTCCCGAAGACGTCCGGGAGAAGACCCATGCGTGCCTTCTCAACGGCTATGGCATCGCCATGGCCGGCCTCGCAACGCCCTATGAGCCCGTAGCCCGTCAGGCGGCCCTTGCCATGTATGGCGGGGCTGGAGAGGCGACGCTGCTTGGCAGCGGCGAAATGAGCAGCGTAACCGGGGCGGCCATGGCCAATGGCGCGCTTTTCCATGGCCGTGGGCAGGAAGACACCTGCGGTGCGGCGCATCTGGGAGCGGTGATGATCCCGCTTCTGATGGCCCTCATTGAAAGCGGGCGGGCCAGCATCACCGATCTGATACCGGCGATGGTCGCCGGTTACGAAGTGGGCGGGCTGTTCGAGGAACTGCTGGCCGGCGACACCACGCCAAAGGGTTTTCGCGCCACCACCCTTTACGGAACAGGTGCGGCGGCAGCGGCGGTCGCGCGGCTTTTGCGGATGGATGCCGAACGGACCTGCGCGGCCCTTGGAAATGCCGTTTCCTTTTCAGGAGGGCTTCTCCAGACCTTTGCGGAGGGAACCGACGAATGGCGCTATCAGGTTGGCGTGACCGCGCATTCCGGCTGGACCGCGGCTGAGCTTGCAAGGGCGGGCTCCGTCAGCCTGCGTGAGGCATATGAGGGAGCCAAGGGTCTGGCCCGGGCCTTCGCGGGGCGGCCGCTGGATACCGAAGATACGGTCGCAAGGATCGGCCGCGACTGGCAGACCTTGCGCGTTGCCTTCAAGCCGTTCCCGGTCTGCGCGTTCAACCAGACGCCGGTAACAGCGGCCTTGTCCCTGCGTGAGAAACTGGCGGGGCTCTCCATCGAAAACGTCGTGGTGCGCATGAACCCCTATGAATGCGGCTATGCGGGAATGGACAGCAAGGGCCCCTTCTCGACGATCGGCGGCACGTTGATGAGCATCCCGTTCTGCATCGCCCAGACCCTTCTGCGCGGCGCGCCCTCGATGGCCATGATGACCAGATATGACGACGCCGAAATCAATGCGCTGGTCGAAAAAGTGCATCTGGTTGCAGACGCCGAAGTGCCCGTTCTGTGCTGCCGCATCGAATTGCAACTCGCTGGTGGCGCAATCCTGTCCGAGGTTTGCAACATGACCCCTGCCGACTACGCCTGGAGCTTCGGCGACTTGCAGGACCGCCTGACGCGGGCCGCAGCGCAGGAAGGACTGCCTGCCTCATGCATCGCCGGTCTCAGCACTTTTTGCCGGGATCCGGAGGCTGCAGGCATTGCCTTCCTGAATGACGTTTTTGCGCGTGCGCGCCCACTGATCCGCCGCTGACGGTCGCCTGACAAGAAGCCCCCGCATCTTCCGATCCGGGGGCTTCTTGTTTCGTGGTGGCCCGAAATTCAGTGAACGGCTGCGTACATCAGGTTTTCTTCCGTCGCGTCGAGCGGCGAAAACTCCTCGACCACCCTGCCCTGCCGGGCGACCAGCAGCCGGTCGGACAGCTGCATGACCTCCGGCAGGTAGGAGGAGATGACCACCACCGCCTTGCCTTCATCGGCCAGCCTGTTGATCATCTGATGGATCTCGGCGATCGCCCCCACATCGACGCCGCGCGTGGGTTCATCGAAGATGATGAGTTCGGGCTCCTGAATCAGCGACTTGGCTATCACCACTTTCTGCTGGTTGCCGCCTGAAAGCTCGATGACCTTTGC
>Ga0182740_1000891_pt1 | contig 23323 bp, 22 predicted proteins | sample eDN5th37CKraftBY_FD_128872 | JGI IMG/M metagenome (GOLD analysis project Ga0182740, IMG submission 128872) | Enriched backyard soil microbial communities from Emeryville, California, USA - eDNA 5th pass 37_C Kraft BY (version 2) (version 2) | ecosystem: Environmental > Terrestrial > Soil >...
ACGCTGCGGGCGCAGCAGCCCAAGCTTGCCGATCCCCAAGTGCGCAAGGCGATCCTGGGTCTGATCGACGTCGACCTCCTGGCATCGGTGGGCGCCGGCGACGACAACACCGTGACACTCGCGCAGGCGCAGGTGCGTTCGCCGTCGGATCCCGGCTACGTGCCGACCGCGCCGCCTGCGATGACGCGTGACGACGCGCTCGAATTGCTCAGGGACGCGGGATATGTCAGCGAACCGGTACCACCGCCGGACAACGCCTCGGACGATCCGCCGCCCGACAGCGGGCGGGAACGAATCGTAAAAGATGGGGTGCCGCTGACGATCGTCCTGGGCGTCGCCTCCAACGACCCCACGTCGGTGGCCGTGGCCAACACCGCGGCCGATCAGTTGCGCAACGTCGGCATCGACGCCTCGGTGCTCGCCCTGGATCCGGTTGCGCTGTACGGCGACGCGTTGGTCAACAACCGCGTCGACGCCGTCGTCGGCTGGCGCCAGGCCGGTGGTGACCTCGCGACCGTTCTGGCGTCGCGCTACGGATGCCGCGCGCTTGAGGCCACGCCCGTGGCCACGGCGGTTCCCGGGCCCGCCACCACCACGTCGCAGGCCCCCACCACCACGACCACCACCACGCCGCCTGTGACCACCACACCGACGCCCACCGCGCCGATCCCGGCACCGGAGTCCGGTGAACTGGTGCAGGCGCCCAGCAACATCACCGGCATCTGCGATCGCAGCATCCAGCCGAGAATCGATGCGGCACTGGACGGTACGGACGACATCGCCGACGTGATCCAGGCGGTGGAACCGCGGTTGTGGAACATGGCGACCGTGCTGCCGATCCTGCAGGACACCACGATCGTGGCCGCCGGGCCGAGTGTGCAGAACGTGAGCCTCACCGGGGCGGTGCCGGTAGGGATCGTCGGCGACGCCGGTGACTGGACGAAGACCAAGTAGCGCAGGCGGTAGCGTCTGTACACGATGTCATCGCATGAATCGCCCCGGCTGCTGTTCGTCCACGCCCACCCCGACGACGAGACCCTGACCACCGGCGGGACCATCGCGCACTACGTCGCGCGCTCGGCCGAGGTCCATGTCGTCACCTGCACGCTCGGTGAGGAGGGCGAGGTGATCGGCGAGCGCTACGCGCAACTCGCCGTCGACCACGCCGATCAGCTCGGCGGGTACCGCATCGCGGAGCTGACGGCCGCGCTGCAGTCTCTCGGGTTGCGGGGCCCGCGGTATCTCGGCGGCGCCGGGCACTGGCGTGACTCCGGCATGGCAGGCACGCCGTCGCGCGGGCGGCAGCGCTGGGGCGACGCCGACCTCGACGAGGCCGTGGGTGCACTGGTCGCCGTGATCGGTGAGGTGCGGCCGCACGTCGTCGTCACCTACGACCCCAACGGCGGCTACGGGCACCCCGACCACATCCAGACACACGTGGTCACCACGCGGGCCGTCGCCGCCGCACCCGAGGCGGTCGGCTGGACCGTGCCCAAGTTCTACTGGACCGTGACGGCCATCAGCGCGATGACGGCGGGCCTGCAGGCGCTCGGCGACGTCCCGTCGGAGTGGATCCGAGTGAACGCCGAGGACATCCCGTTCGGGTTCGGCGACGACCAGATCGACGCGGTCGTCGACGTCACGGCCGAACTGCCGGCCAAGGTGGGCGCGATGCGCGCACACGCCACGCAGATCACCGTCGCACCCGACGGCCGGGCGTTCGCGCTGTCCAACAACATCGCGCTTCCGGTCCTGGGGGAGGAGCACTACGTTCTGGTCTCCGGTGAGGCCGGGCCACGGGATTCCCGAGGATGGGAAACCGATCTTCTTGCCGGGCTTGATCTGGAGTAGATGCGATGGCACGGGGTAGGCTCCGGGACAATCGTCGAAGGGATACGCATGGACCAGGATCTGGATCCGAATCTCCAGCACTGGCAGGACCGGGCGGACAACTTCCAGTGGGTCGTCGGCTCGCTGGTGGCGCTGCTCGACAGCATCCCGACCTGACCTCCAGGGCCGGAATCGTTCTGACCCTGCTCGCCATCGACGGCGTCATCTCGGCCGTCGTGGGCGCGCTCTTCCTGCCGATCTACATCGGCACCATTCCTTTTCCCATCAGCGCCGTGCTGACCGGTGCGGTGAACCTCGCGCTCGTATGGGCGGCCGCCCACTGGGCCGACTCACTGCTGCTCGCGGGACTGCCGCTGTGGACGTTCCTCGCGATGGTCGTGGTGATGACGCTCGGCGGGCCCGGCGGCGACCTGATCTTCGCCGGCACCGGCCTGTATGCCTTCGGCGCGATGATCTTCCTCGCGGTGGGCTCGCTACCCGCAGTGTGGTTCCTGCGGCGCCGCTTCCACTAGTCAGTCGTCGGAGTCGCTGCTCGACGACTCTGAAGCGCTCTGCTTGGAAGGCTCGGCCTTCTTGGCGGGCTCTGCCTTCTTGCTGGGCTTGGTCGCGGGCTTCTTCGGTTTGACCAGCCCGTCACGGATGTCCTTCACGACGCCCCGCAGACCGGCCGTGGCCTTCTTCAGATCGCGCTTGATGTTCTTGGTGATGGTGCGCACCGGTTTGACCGGTGCTTTGGTGCTGGTCACGGCTTTCGTGGGTGTCGTGGTGTCTTCCACGACCTCGGTGGTCTCGGTGTTCTCGTTGGTCGCGGTGTTCTCGGCGTTTTCGGTGACCCCGCTCGCTGTGTTCTCCGTGGTCCCGGCCGGCGCGGAGAACTCGGCCGCCGGTGCATCTGGCGTCTTCGTCTCGGGCTTCTCGGGTGACTCGAGCGACTCAGGCGCCTTCGGTGCCTCAGAGGCTTCCGCAGCTTCGGCACCCTCGGCGGGCTCGACGAGGCTCGTCACAGCCGCACGCGCCTGCTTGAGCAGATCGGCACCGACCGTCGCGTCGAAGGCAAGGGTCTCGGTCGGCGTGGTGAGCGCGACGGGCGGGATCAGCCAGCCGAAGAAGTAGTTGAACTCCGCCACACCCGTGTTGACCAGGCTGTTCGCGGTTGTCGAGGCCACCGCACCGAACCCGTTGGCCCACACGTCGAGGTTCAGCGGCGCGTTCACCACCGGTGCCACCAGATCCAGCACGACGCTGTTGGCGACCGGGTATCCGAGATACGTCCACAGCAGCGACACCTGATTGCCGACGATCGCCAGGCCGGGAACCCAGCCGAGCGCGCCGTCGACCAGGCCGACCCCGTAGTCGATCCACGGCACTGCCGCTTCCCACGCGTCGACGACGAAATCGCTCGCCGCGTTCTGCACCGTGACGTCGCCTGAGGCGGTTGCCTGCGCGTCGGGGGCGGCGTTGCCGTGCGGCGGGGCCACCCTGGGCGCGTCGGGCGGTACGGGGATGGTGATGGTGGTCCGGCGTGCCGCGGCCAGCAGGTCGACCATGGCCTGTGTCAGCTCGGGCTGCGGCGCGGTCGGTTGCGCGGGAACCACGACGTCAGGGGGTGTCACCTGCACCGAGGTCAGCGCGATGGTCGTTGCCGTGGCCGCGGCCGCACCCGCCATCAGGTAAGCGCGGACAGAGACAGTCATGACAGCACCCCAGAAACCCACCCTGACAAAAATTCGGCCGTATCGCTGATGTGACTTTACTGGGCGGAGCAATAAAATTTCCCGGGTCTTCTCAAGGCGAGTCGGATGACGGGCGTCGACCCCCGTGATGCGCGGGCAGGTCGGCACGGCACCGGCTGCTGGGACTACTGTGACCCGTATGCCAGGCGTAGTAGATCCAGAATGTGAGACGCGTGGATGAATCTCGACTCTCGTGGAGTTATTCGGGAGTGGCTTTGAACTCCGAGCACGGCGCCGATCTGGGTGTCCCACTGGTCCCTCCGCCCGCCGTAACGCCGAGTCCTGCAGCTCTGCGACGTGTATTGCGGCGAGCCCGCGACGGTGTCGCCCTGAACGTGGATGAAGCCGCCATCGCGATGACGGCACGCGGCGACGATCTCGCCGACCTGTGTGCCAGCGCGGCCCGGGTGCGCGACGCCGGGTTGACCACGGCGGGGCGGCGCGGTCCGAACGGCAGGCTGCCGGTGAGCTACTCGCGCAAGGTGTTCATCCCGGTGACACATCTGTGCCGCGACACGTGCCACTACTGCACGTTCGTGACCGTGCCCGGCAAGCTGCGCGCGCAGGGCATGGGCATGTACATGGAGCCTGACGAGATCCTGGACGTCGCCCGTCAAGGAGCTGAACTGGGTTGCAAAGAGGCCCTTTTCACGCTCGGCGACCGCCCCGAGGACCGGTGGGAGGAAGCCCGCCAGTGGCTGGACGAGCGTGGTTACGACTCCACGCTGGACTACGTCCGGGCCATGGCGATCCGCGTACTCGAAGAGACCGGCCTGCTGCCGCATCTCAATCCCGGCGTCATGAGCTGGTCGGAGCTGTCGCGGCTCAAGCCGGTCGCGCCGTCGATGGGCATGATGCTGGAGACCACGTCGCGGCGCCTGTTCGAGACCAAAGGCGAAGCGCACTACGGCAGCCCGGACAAGGATCCCGCGGTGCGCCTGCGCACGCTCGACGACGCGGGACGGCTGTCCATCCCGTTCACCACGGGACTGCTGGTGGGCATCGGTGAGACGCTGGCCGAGCGTGCCGAGACCATGCACGCGATCCGGCGTTCGCACAAGGAGTTCGGGCACGTCCAGGAAGTGATCGTGCAGAACTTCCGCGCCAAGGACCGCACGGCGATGGCGTCGACACCCGATGCCGACATCGACGACTTCCTCGCGACCGTCGCGGTGACTCGGCTGGTGCTGGGGCCGAAGATGCGCATCCAGGCGCCGCCGAACCTGGTGTCGCGCGACGAATGTCTGGCGCTCATCGGCGCAGGCGTCGACGACTGGGGTGGGGTGTCGCCGCTGACGCCGGATCATGTGAACCCCGAAAGGCCTTGGCCCGCATTGGATGAGCTGGCCGACGTCACCGCCGAGGCCGGCTACGACCTGGTGCAGCGCCTGACCGCCCAGCCGCAGTACGTACAGGCCGGCGCGGCGTGGATCGATCCGCGAGTGCGCGCGCACGTCGATGCGCTGGCCGACCCCGACACCGGTTACGCGCTCGACGTCAACCCGTCGGGCCTGCCGTGGCAGGAGCCCGACGAGGCCTCCGAATCCCTGGGCCGCACCGATCTGCACACCGCGATCGACGCCGAGGGCCGGTTGACCGACACCCGCAGCGATCTCGACAGCGCGTTCGGTGATTGGGAGTCGATCCGCGAGAAGGTCTCCGAACTCGCCGCACGTGCCCCCGAGCGCATCGACACCGATGTGCTGTCGGCACTGCGATCGGCCGAACGCAACCCGGGTGGATGCAGCGACGACGAGTACCTGGCGCTGGCAACCGCCGACGGCCCTGCGCTGGAAGCCGTTACCGCACTGGCTGATTCACTGCGCCGCGATGCCGTCGGTGACGACGTCACGTTCGTCGTCAACCGCAACATCAACTTCACCAACATCTGCTACACCGGCTGCCGGTTCTGCGCGTTCGCGCAGCGCAAGGGCGACGCCGACGCGTACTCGCTCTCGGTCGACGAGGTCGCCGACCGTGCCTGGGAGGCGCACGTCGCAGGTGCCACCGAGGTGTGTATGCAGGGCGGCATCGACCCTGAACTGCCCGTGACCGGATACGCCGATCTGGTGCGTGCGGTCAAGAAGCGTGTGCCGTCGATGCATGTGCACGCGTTCTCGCCGATGGAGATCGCCAACGGCGTGACCCGCAGCGGCATGTCGATCCGTGAATGGCTGACCGTGCTGCGCGAGGCCGGGCTGGACACCATCCCCGGCACGGCCGCCGAGATCCTCGACGACGAGGTCCGCTGGGTGCTCACCAAGGGCAAGCTGCCCACCTCGATGTGGATCGAGGTGATCACCACCGCGCACGAGGTCGGCCTGCGGTCCAGCTCGACCATGATGTACGGCCACGTCGACCAGCCACGTCACTGGGTCGGACACCTCAACGTCATCAAGTCCATCCAGGACCGCACCGGCGGGTTCACCGAGTTCGTGCCGCTGCCGTTCGTGCACCAGTCGTCGCCGCTGTACCTGGCCGGCGGCTCCCGCCCCGGCCCGACGCACCGCGACAACCGTGCCGTCCACGCCCTGGCCCGGATCATGCTGCACGGCCGGATCGACCACATCCAGACCAGCTGGGTCAAGCTCGGCATCGAGCGCACGCAGGTCATGCTGCGTGGCGGCGCCAACGACCTCGGCGGCACGCTCATGGAGGAGACCATCTCCCGCATGGCCGGCTCCGAGAACGGTTCGGCCAAGACCGTCGAAGAGCTGGTCGCGATCGCCGAGGGCATCGGCCGTCCCGCCCGCCAGCGCACCACCACCTACGCGCCCCTGGCCGCGTAGAGGTCTCTGGCCCTTCACCGCGAGGTCGGGGGTCACCTCTGCACCGCGAGCGCACCCGGCACCGCGAGCGCACCCGGCACCGCGAGCGCACCCGGCACCGCGAGCGTGCGTGGCTGCCGTACAAAACGCCGTGAAACAGCAGCAGCCCGCGCACGCTCGCGCGCTGTGAGCGTGCATCAGAAACTCCCAGCCAACTGACACCCTTTTGGGGAATCAAATCGGACTGCGGTCCGTTTGGATCGTGCAAGGGTGCCGGAAAGGCCGGCCCCGAACTGGCAAGGAGAAAGTCATGACCGTTGCGGTAGCCACCGACCTGACCACCGGCACCTGGGCCATCGACCCGTTGCACTCGTCCATCAGCTTCTCGGTCCGCCACCTGGTGGTCAGCAAGGTGCGTGGAACGTTCGAGAAGTTCAGCGGTGAGATCACCGTGGCCGAGGACGGCACTCCGTCAGTGAGCGCCGAGATCGCGGTCGACTCGATCCACACGGGCAACGAGCAGCGCGACGAGCACCTCAAGTCGGCCGACTATTTCGACGTCGAGAAGTTCCCGGTCGCCACATTCGTCTCCACCGGTGTCACGCAGAAGGGCGACGGCTACGTGGTCGACGGCGACTTCACCCTCAAGGGCATCACCAAGCCGGTCAGCCTGAATCTCGTGTTCGACGGCGTCAACCCGGGCATGGGCCACGGCGCGGTCGCCGGGTTCGAGGCCTCCGTCGTGCTCAACCGCAAGGAATTCGGCATCGACATCGACATGCCGCTGGAAACCGGCGGCGCCGTGGTCGGTGAGAACATCACCATCACCCTGAACATCGAGGCGCTCAAGCAGGCGTGAGCCCCGGCGAGCGTGCGCGCAATGCTGCTGTTCGGCGGCGTGTTGGGCAGCAGGCATGCACGCTCGCGGTGCAAAGTGCTCGCGGTGCAAAGGTGGTCGCGGTGCAAAGAAGAAGCCACGCCACCGACTACAGACGCGCGGCGAGCTCGGTGCCCTGCTTGATCGCACGCTTGGCATCGAGCTCGGTCGCGACAGCCGCACCGCCGATGACGTGGGGTTCGACACCGCGGTCCCGCAAAGCGTCCTCGAGATCACGCACGGGTTCCTGACCCGCGCAGATCACGACGTTGTCGACCTCGAGGACGCGTGGATCGCGGCGGTCGGGCCCGAAGCTGATGTGCAGCCCGTCATCGTCGATGCGCTCGTAGTTGACGCCTGAGAGCTGCTGGACGCCTTTGGCTTTCAGTGATGCGCGGTGCACCCAGCCGGTGGTCTTGCCGAGGCGGCGGCCCTGCGGGCCCTTGGACCGCTGCAGCAGATACACCTCACGCACGGCGGGCGCGGGCAGTGCGGTGGTGAGCGCGCCGCGTGCCTCCTGTGGATCGGCCACACCCCATTCGGCCTTCCACTCCTTGAGGTTGAGGGTGGGGGACTCGTCGGTGGTGAGGAACTCGCTGACGTCGAAGCCGATGCCGCCGGCGCCGATCACCGCGACCGACTTTCCCACGGGCGCACCGAGGATCACCTCTGAGTACGTCAGCACCTTCGGGTGGTCGATGCCGGGGATGTCGGGCAGACGCGGTCGCACGCCGGTCGCCAGCACCACGTCGTCGAACGCGGCGAGGTCGTCGACGCCGGCGCGGGTCTGCAGACGTACGTCGACACCGTGCTTGCGCAGCATCACGGTGTAGTAGCGCACGGTCTCGTTGAACTCTTCTTTTCCGGGAATCCTTCGCGCCAAATCGAATTGGCCACCGATCGTCGACGACGCCTCGAACAGCGTCACGCGATGCCCACGCTGCGCGGCGCTGACAGCCGCGGCGAGACCCGCCGGACCCGCCCCCGCCACCGCGACCCGCCGGGCATGGCGCGTGGGCGACAGCACCAGTGTGGTTTCGCGGCCCGCGCGTGGGTTCAGCAGGCACGACACCTTCTTGTGCACGAACGCGTGGTCCAGGCAGGCCTGATTGCACGCGATACACGTGTTGATCTCATCTGCCGCATCGGCCTCGGCCTTGCGCACCCAGCCCGGATCACTCAGCAGCGGACGGGCCATCGAGATCAACTGCACCCCGGTCTCGGCCAGGATCTGCTCGGCGGCCTGCGGCATGTTGATCCGGTTCGACGCGATCACGGGAATCCGGACATTTTCTGCCACAGCGCTGCTGATATCGACGAAGGCGCTGTTGGGCACCGATGTGACGATCGTGGGGACCCGCGCCTCGTGCCAGCCGAAGCCCGAGTTGATCAACGTCGCACCGGCATCCTCGACTTCGCTTGCCAGCGCGACGATCTCGTCCCAGCTCTGGCCGTCCTCGACATAGTCGGCCATCGACATGCGGTAACACACGATGAAGTCCGGGCCGACGGCCTCGCGGACGCGTCGCACGATCTCGACCGGAAACCGCCTGCGGTCCGCGGCGCTGCCGCCCCACGAATCGGTGCGGCGGTTGGTGCGCGGCGCCAGGAACTGGTTGATCAGATAGCCTTCGCTGCCCATGATCTCGACGCCGTCGTAGCCGGCCTCGCGGGCCAGCAGCGCGCACCGCACGAAGTCCTCGATGGTGCGGACGACGCCGCGCGACGACAGGGCACGAGGCCGGAACGGGTTGATGGGCGCCTTGATCGACGACGCGCTCACCGAGAACGGGTGGTAGGCATAGCGTCCTGCGTGCAGGATCTGCAGCAGGATCTTGCCGTCGGCCTCGTGCACGGCGCGGGTGATGCGGCGGTGTCGCCGCGCCTCCGACGAGGACACCAGTTGCGACGCGAACGGCAGCAGCCAGCCTGTCCGGTTGGGTGCGTAGCCGCCGGTGATGACGAGCGCGACGCCTCCGCGCGCCCGCTCGGCGAAATACGCTGCGAGCTTGTCGATGTCACGTGCCCGGTCCTCGAGTCCGGTGTGCATCGAACCCATCACCACGCGATTGCGCAACGTCGTGAATCTGAGGTCCAACGGCGACAGCAGGTTCGGGTATGTCACGGACTCCCTCCCAACGTCGGTGCCGTCTCGGCGGCCGACCCTCAGAACGTATCGCGTCGGCCGGTCGTTCTCCGAAGGGACAGCCATTCAAGCATCGCCTATCTGTGAGGTTCACTGTTGACCGACATCATCGAAGCTGCATACGGCCTGCATCCGGTACTGCGTGAGTTCGCCGAGTTCGGTGATGTCCACCGGCGCGCCGCCGACGAGGTGATCGAGGCGATGCAGGACGCCGGGATGTTCCGGATGTTCACGCCCCGGCGGTTCGGCGGACTGGAGGCGGACCTTGGCACGGTGCAGGAGGTGGCCGCAGTCCTGGGCGAGGCCGACGGGTCGGCGGCGTGGTTGGTCGGCGTCGCCGCCGGGTCGTCGTGGCTCATGGCGCACGGATCGCCCGAACTGCAGGACGAAGTTTTCGGAGCCGATCCTGACGCCCGGATCGCCGGCGGGGGCTCGGGAAGCGGTACGGCCCGGCCCGCAGCCGGAGGCCTCGTGGTCAGCGGACGGTGGTCCTACGCCTCGGGATCACGCCATGCCTCGTGGGCCGCGGTTGTGGTGACGCCGACCGACGAGGACGGATCACCGTCGGCGCCGGCGTTCGCCGTCATGCCCATGGCCGAGGTTCACATCGCTGATACGTGGCACACCTCAGGGTTGCGGGGCACCGGTAGCAACACCGTGGTCGTCGACGACGTCTTCGTTCCGACCCACCGGTTCATCCGGCTGGACGCGCTCCGCGACGAGGCGGTGTCCGGGCTCGATCCGCTCTACCGTCTGCCGTTCCAGGCGGTCGGAGGAGCCGTGCTGCTCGGCGCGCTGCTCGGCGTGGGTACCGCTGCGCTGAACTTCGTCGTCGAGGCCGCTGCCCACAAGAAGATCGCCCACACCCCGGGCAACCGCACCCAGGGCGAGTCGGTGGGTGTTCAGCTCCAGATCGCCGACGCCGCGCTGGGATTGCAGACCGCGCAGCTGCACGCACGGTCCGTGACGGAATTCGTGATCCGGCATGCCGACGCCGGCTCGTTCCCGGACGGGCTCGCCCAGGCCCGAACGCAAGCCCAGAGCAGCCACGCGGTGCGAGAGATCCGTGCTGCGGTCGACACGCTGGTCGATGTTCACGGATCGAGTGGGCTTTTCGATGCAAGCCCCCTGCGGCGCATGGCCGGTGACATCGCCATCGGGGCGCGGCACGCCGCCTTCAACGCGGCTGTGGGCAACGAATTGTTCGGCAAGGCCCTGCTCGGATGAGGCCGGCCAGGAGGCCTGTGCGACTGCACAGCGTGGCCACTAGGCGAGCTGTATGTGCGACGTTTAGTATCAGTAACCACGCGCCACCCTTAACTGGGCGGCGCGCAAGTTAGGGCACACTGAGACGCGCGTCCAAGTATGGGCAACGCATACTGTCGCGACGGACTCACGAGTCCTGACCCCGCACCCGACCAGCAGCCCACTGGACAGGAGAGACATCAGTGACGTACGTCATTGCCGAACCCTGCGTCGACGTCAAGGACAAGGCATGCATCGAGGAATGCCCTGTCGATTGCATCTACGAGGGCGCACGCATGCTGTACATCCACCCCGACGAATGCGTGGACTGTGGCGCCTGTGAGCCGGTCTGCCCCGTCGAGGCCATCTACTACGAAGATGATGTGCCTGACCAGTGGAGCAGCTATGCCCAGGCCAACGCCGACTTCTTCGCCGAACTCGGCTCGCCGGGCGGGGCCTCCAAGGTGGGCCAGACGGACAACGATCCGCAGGCCATCAAGGATCTTCCGCCTCAGGGTGAGGACTGATCACGGTCGGGACACCGATGGTGCGTCAGCGCCGCTCGGCGACACTGCCAGAGTTTCCGTGGGACACCCTGGCGGACGTCACGGCGCTGGCGCGTTCACACCCTGACGGCATCGTCGACCTTTCGGTGGGCACCCCGGTGGACCCGGTGGCGCCCGTCATCCGCGACGCGTTGGCAGCCGGGAGTTCGTCACCCGGCTACCCGACCACCGCGGGGACGCCGGAACTGCGTGAGGCCATGGTGCGTGCTTTGCACCGCCGCTACGGCATCACCGAACTGACGCCGCAGACCGTGCTGCCCGTGATCGGCACCAAGGAGCTGATCGCCTGGTTGCCGACGCTGCTCGGCCTGGGGCCCGAGGACGTGGTCGTCGTGCCCGAACTGGCCTATCCCACATATGAGGTGGGAGCGCGGTTGGCGGGTGCGCAGGTGCTGCGCGCGGACTCGCTGACGCAGATCGGGCCGCAGGTGCCCGCACTGATCTACCTGAACTCGCCGAGCAATCCCACCGGCCGGGTGCTGGGCCGCGACCATCTCCGCAAGGTCGTGACCTGGGCCCGTGAGCGGGGCGTGCTGGTGGCCTCCGACGAGTGCTATCTGGGGCTGAGCTGGGATGCCGATCCGGTCAGCGTGCTGCATCCGTCGGTGTGCGACGGTGACCACACCGGGCTGCTGGCCATCCATTCGCTGTCGAAGACGTCGTCGCTCGCGGGGTACCGCGCCGGTTTCGTCGCGGGTGATCCGGCTGTGGTCGCCGAACTGCTCGCGGTCCGCAAGCACGCCGGGATGATGGTGCCGGGCCCGATCCAGGTGGCGATGGTCGCCGCGCTCGACGACGACGAACACGAAGCCGTGCAACGGGATCGGTACGCGCAGCGCCGCAACCTGCTGCTGCCCGCGTTCCGCGAGGCGGGTTTCACCGTCGACCATTCCGAGGCGGGCCTGTATCTGTGGGCCACCCGCGGCGAGGCCTGCCGCGACACGCTGCGGTGGCTCGCCGAACGCGGCATCCTGGTCGCACCGGGCGAGTTCTACGGGCCCGCGGGGGACCGGTACGTGCGGGTGGCACTGACGGCCACCGACGAGCGCATTCAGCAGGCCGCCGAACGCCTCGCCGGTTAGTTCACGCGGTCGCGCGCAGACTCAGCGACAACAGCAGGCGCACGTCGGGGTCTCCCAGCGACGTTCCGAGCAGTTGCTCGACGCGGCGGACGCGGTAGCGCACGGTGTTCGGGTGCACGTGCATCGACTGCGCGGCCGCCGCGACGTCTCCGAAGCTGTCCAGGTAGACGCGCAGGGTTTCGGCGAGCACGGGTTCTTCGGTGCGCAGCGCGCGCACCCGCGGATCGATGAGCCGGTCGTCCGAGGCGATCGCGGTGATGATCTCGTCGAGCAGCACGGTTGTGCGGGCCTCGGCCAGTGAGGTGACCTGGCCGAGGGCGCCCGGATGACGCCCGGCGCTGTCCAGGACCCGATCCACCTCGGTGCGCGCCGCCGCGGCGCCCGCCAGGCCGGCGACCGGGGCGGCGATGACGGCGTACAACTCGATGCCGAGTTCGGCGCGCAGCGCCGAGACCGTGCCGCGGAGCCACGACGTCACCGCGCCGGGCTTGCCGGTGTTGGGGAACAGGACGTACACGCGCGTGCGCGACGACGTGATCTGTGCGTCGGACCGAAATGCGCTGGCGCTCAGCGACAGGACGTCGGCGATCCGTGTGCTCGGTGAGCCCGCGTCGAACCCGATCAGCGCGGCGCGTCCGTCGGCGGTGATGCCGAGTTCGCGCGCGACCTGCTCGACGTCGACGGGTTCGTCGGTGGCGCGCAGGCCCAGTAGTTCCTGCAGGCGCACGGCGTCGCTCGACGGCGTCGCCGCCAACCGCGCCATGATGCGTGCCGCCAGCACCGCGGCGCCGCGCAGCACCTCCTCGGCGTCCTCGGCCAGCGGCCGGCTGCCCTGCTGCACCCAGATCGTCCCCGCGAACGTCGGTGCGCGACGCTCGTCGGGCGCCGGTTGGAAGATCCCGATGGCCAGCCGCGGCCGCAGCCCCAGTTCGGGACGCTCGGCGACACGCACGACGTCGGGTTTGGCCCGTAGCGCGTCGAAGATGCCCCACTGCGCGATCCAGTCCAGGTGCTCGGGTGGGCCGGCCCGCCCGAGGATCGAGAGCCTGCGCAGTTCGTCGGCCTCCTCGTTGGATGCCGAGTACGCCAGCACGTGGGACTGTGCGTCCTCGATGCTCACCATGCCGTGGGTGCGTTCGGCGACCGATTGCGCGAGGCCGAACAGGTCGGTCCCGGAATCGTGCAGCGCACGGTCGTTGTGGTGTTCGAAGACGTGGTTGACCAGGCGGTAGAGCCGCTCCCAGCGGGCGCGGGTGTCGACGGCGACCACGGCGATACCGGCCGCGGTGGCACGTTCGACGATCGCCTGCGACGGTTCTTTGACGAAGATCGCCGCGGGAGGCCGGTGGTCTGCCTGATGGTCGACCCAGGCGAGCGCATCGGATTCCGACACTCCCAGGAGGAAGAACAGATCCGCCGAGCCCGCCGCGGGCGCGAGACCGAAGCGGACGTCGTCGGAGTCGATCAGCGCGGCCGACGCCACCGGCAGGTCCAGCCCGCGCGGTGCCTCGACGAGCCGGACCAGCGTCGCGTCGAGGGCCAACAGCAGTTGGCCCAGGCTGACACCGGGCGCCTGCATGTTGTCCGATGTTACTGGGTTGACGATGCAGTGTTGTTGGATCGGACAAAACTAAACGGCTCCAGGTCAGCGATTCTTGAGCTATGGACGCCATCACCGACGTGCCCACGCCGGCCAACGAGCCGATTCACGACTACGCCCCCGGCTCGCAGGAACGCACCCGGCTCACCACGGCACTGCATGACCTTGCCAGCACTCAAATCGATCTGCCGCACGTCATCGGCGGCGAGCACCGCATGGGTTCGGGGGCTCGCATCGATGTCGTGCAACCCCACCGGCACTCGGTCAAACTCGGCACGCTGACCAACGCCGGACACGCCGACGCCTCGGCGGCCATCGAGGCTGCGATCGCCGCGAAACATGACTGGGCCGCACTGCCGTTCGATCAGCGCGCCGCGGTCTTCCTACGCGCGGCCGACCTGTTGTCGGGTCCGTGGCGGGAGAAGATCGCCGCCGCGACGATGCTCGGGCAGTCCAAGAGCGCCTATCAGGCCGAGATCGACGCGCCCTGCGAGCTCATCGACTTCTGGCGGTTCAACGTCGCGTTCGCCCGCCAGATCCTGGCGCAGCAGCCGATCAGCAGTCCGGGTGTGTGGAACCGCACCGACCACCGTCCGCTGGAGGGCTTCGTCTACGCCATCACGCCGTTCAACTTCACGGCCATCGCCGGCAATCTGCCGACCGCGCCGGCCCTGATGGGCAACACCGTGGTGTGGAAGCCGTCGCCCACCCAGACCTTCGCGGCGTACCTCACGATGCAACTGCTGGAGGCCGCGGGCCTGCCGCCGGGTGTCATCAACCTGGTGACCGGCGACGGGATCGCGGTTTCCGAAGTGGCGCTGAAGGATCCGCGTCTGGCCGGGATCCACTTCACCGGATCCACCGCGACGTTCCAGCATCTGTGGCGTGAGGTCGGCGCCAACATCGACCGCTACCACACGTACCCGCGGTTGGTCGGTGAGACCGGCGGCAAGGACTTCGTGCTCGCCCACTCATCGGCCCACCCGGATGTGTTGCGCACGGCGTTGATCCGCGGCGCGTTCGACTATCAGGGTCAGAAGTGCTCGGCGGCGTCGCGCGCGTTCATCCCGCGGTCGGTGTGGCAGAAGATGGGCGACGACTTCCTCTCGGCCACCGAGGCGCTGCGCTACGGCGACGTCGCCGACCTGACCAACTACGGCGGCGCGGTGATCGACGACCGCGCGTTCGCCAAGAACGTCAAGGCCATCGAGCGGGCCAAGAGCGCGCCCGGCGTCACGATCGCCGCGGGCGGTGAATACGACGACAGCGAAGGTTATTTCGTGCGTCCCACCGTGTTGCTGTCCGACGACCCGACCGACGACGCGTTCTGCACCGAGTACTTCGGCCCGATCCTCGCGGTGCACGTCTACCCCGACGACGAGTACGAGCGGATCATCGACGTCGTCGACACCGGCGCCAAGTACGGCCTGACCGGTGCGGTGATCGCCGACGACCGCACGGCCGTCCAGCAGGCCCTCGACGGGTTGCGTTACGCCGCAGGCAACTTCTACATCAACGACAAGCCCACGGGCGCGGTCGTCGGGCAGCAACCGTTCGGTGGATCGCGCGCATCGGGTACCAACGACAAGGCCGGATCGGCGCAGAACCTGATGCGCTGGACCTCGGCACGCTCCATCAAGGAGACCTTCGTGCCGCCCACCAACCACACCTATCCCCACATGGAGGCGTGACATGGGCATCTTCGATCGGGTCGCCCGACCCGCCATCCTGGCCGCGTCCCGTTCGCAGCGTCTCCGTGCGACCGCCGAACGACTCCCGGTCACGCGCCGCGTGGTGGACCGATTCGTCGCGGGCGAGACGGTGCCCGAGGCACTGGATGCCACTGCGGCGCTGCGTGCTTCGGGCCGGCTGGTGACCATCGACTATCTGGGCGAGGACACCACCAGCAAGGAGGACGCCGACAACACCGTGGCCGCGTACCTCGCGTTGCTCGAGGGCCTCAAGAGCGACAGTGACGCGAAGGTGCGGCCACTCGAGGTGTCGCTCAAGCTCTCCGCGCTGGGACAGGCGCTGCCACGCGACGGCGAGAAGATCGCGCTGGAGAACGCGCACACCATCTGCGCCAAGGCCCGTGACATCGGAGCCTGGGTGACCGTCGACGCCGAGGACCACACCACCACGGACTCGACGCTGTCGATCGTGCGGGATCTGCGCACCGAGTTCGACTGGCTGGGAACGGTTCTGCAGGCCTACCTCAAGCGCACCCGCGCCGACTGCGCGGAGTTCGCGGCCTCGGGTGCGCGAATCCGCCTGTGCAAGGGGGCGTATGACGAGCCCGCGTCGGTCGCGTACCGCGACCCCGACGAGGTCACCGATTCGTACCTGACGTGCCTGCGGATCTTGATGGCAGGCCGCGGCTACCCGATGGTGGCGTCGCACGATCCGGAGATCATCGCCGCCGTGCCCGCACTCGCGCGCGAATACCACCGCGGTGTGGACGATTTCGAGTACCAGATGCTCTACAACATCCGCGACGGGGAGCAGCGCCGCCTGGCCGACGAGGGCAATCACGTCCGGGTGTACGTACCGTTCGGCTACGAGTGGTACGGGTACTTCGTGCGGCGCCTGGCAGAACGCCCGGCGAACCTCACGTTCTTCCTGCGGGCGCTGGCCGAACGTCGCTAACCGCGCTCGTAGAGCAGGAGCAGCGCCCACGCCGCGATCGACTGGGCATCGGTGATGTCACCGCTGCGCATCATGTCCTCGATCTCGGCGCGGGTGAACCACGCGCTGTGCATGTCCTGTTCCTCGTGCTCACGCTCGTGGTCGCCCTCGGTGAGCTCGGTCGCCAGGAACACCCAGCCGCGCTGGCTGCTCATGCCGGCTGCGACGTCGAGCAGGCCGAGCTTGACCAGGTTCGCCGCGCGCAGGCCGGTCTCCTCGCGTAATTCGCGTTCGGCCAACGCATGCGGTTCCAGATCCTGCCGGTCGGGCGCGGTGCCCTGCGGAAACTCCCAGCGGCGCAGGCCGAGCGGGTACCGGTACTGCTCGACGAGGTGGAAACGTTCGCCGTCGTGTGGGATCACCAGCGCGTAAGTGGGTTTGTCGACCACGGCGTAGATGCCGTCGCTGCCGTCGGGGCGTTCGATGGCGTCCTCGCGCAGCGTGAGCCAGTTGTTCCGGTACACCTCACGCGTCGAGACCTGCCGGATCATTCCCATCGCCCCATTATCGCGATGCCTTGTCGATGAGCTGGACGCGCAGCCGCTCGGCGTCGATGTCACGCCCGTCGGTGAGGTCTTTCGCGAGCGCCTCGGCATACCGGATGAGGTCGGTGACGTCGACGTCGTGCGGGGCGGGCAGGTCGACTTTCGCCAGCCGCTCCGAGGCTCGTCGTAGCAGTGCGGCCGCGCCGGGAAGGTTGCCCCGCTGCACGTGGGTGATACCCACCGCCAGTTGCGCCAACCCCTGCCACAGCGGGCGCTCACCGGACGGGCCGTTCTTCCACGCGGCCTCGAGCACCTCGTGGGCCGCGAACGCATGCCCCAGATCCAGCAGCCGCTGGGCGAAGGCCAGCGATTCCGTCGGCGACAGATGCAGGTCATCCGGTATGCGCTCCATGCCCTTGCTGCCGTACGGCAACGGGCGGCCCAGCGCGTCGCGCGGCCGGGAATTGCGAGGACGGCCCGATTCGTCGCGGTCACGGTGCGCCGACGGACTCATGACTCCAGCCTGTCGATCATTCGGCGCGATGTCGAGTACCTTCGGCCGCGGGTCAGGGGGCAAGCCGCGCCGGGTAGCCTCGCACTATGCTGCTGGCCTCACTGAATCCCGCAGCGGTAGCCGCCGGCGCTGACATCGCTGACGCGGTCCGCATCGACGGTGCCGTCCTCAGCCGTAGCGACCTGGTGGGCGGTGCGACCTCGGTCGCCGAGCGCGTCGCCGTCGCACAGCGCGTCGCTGTCCTCGCGAAACCGACCGCCACCACAGTGCTCGCGATCACCGGCTGCCTCATCGCGGGTGTCACCGTCGTCCCGGTGCCCGCCGATGTCGGCGTCGCCGAGCGCCGCCACATGCTCGAAGATTCCGGCGCTCAGGCCTGGCTCGGCGAGCGGCCCGACGACGCCGAGGGGTTGCCGCACATCCCGGTGCGCCTGCACGCCCGGTCGTGGCACCGCTACGCCGAACCGCCGCCGGAATCGACCGCGATCATCATGTACACCTCGGGCACCACGGGTTTGCCCAAGGGCGTGCCCATCACGCGCAACGCCATCGCCGCCGACATCGACGGGCTGGCCAAGGCGTGGGAGTGGACGCCGGAAGACACGCTGGTGCACGGACTTCCGCTGTTCCACGTGCACGGTCTGGTGCTCGGCCTGATCGGTTCGCTGCGCATCGGAAACCGCTTCGTGCACACCGGCAAGCCCACCCCGGAGCGCTACGCCGAGGCCAAGGGCACGCTGTACTTCGGGGTGCCCACGGTGTGGTCGCGCGTCGTCAACAACCTCGACGCCGCGCTCGCGCTGTCGTCGGCGCGCCTGTTGGTGTCGGGCAGCGCCCCGCTGCCGGTGCCCGTGTTCGAGCAGTTGACCAAGCTCACCGGTCAACCGCCGGTGGAGCGCTACGGCAGCACCGAATCCCTGATCACCATCACCACTTTGGTCAACGGCGAACGCAGGCCCGGTTGGGTCGGGGTGCCGATCGAGGGTGTCCGGACGCGCCTGGTGGACGAGAACGGTGCCGAGGTGCCGCACGACGGCGAGACCATCGGACGTCTCCAGATCAAGGGCCCGACGGTGTTCGAGGGCTACCTCAACCGCCCGGAGGCCACCGCGGAGGCGTTCGACGACGACGGCTGGTTCCGTACCGGTGACGTCGCGGTGATCGACGCGGGCGGCATGCACCGCATCGTCGGACGCGAGTCGGTCGACCTCATCAAATCCGGTGGTTACCGCATCGGCGCGGGTGAGATCGAGACCGTGCTGCTCGGCCACCCCGGCGTCAAGGAAGCCGCCGTCGTCGGCGTTCCCGACGACGATCTGGGGCAACGCATCGTCGCGTACGTGGTCGGCGATGCCGAGTCCGACACGCTCATCGACTTTGTCGCAAAGCAACTCTCGGTGCACAAGCGGCCCCGCGAGGTCAGGATCGTGGACAGCCTGCCACGCAACGCCATGGGGAAGGTGCTCAAAAAGGAACTCGCGCAGTGGCGTTGAGGTTCTCCGAGCTCTGCATCGACGCCCACGACCCGGAGGCGTTGGGGCACTGGTGGTCACAGGCGCTCGGGTGGCCCAAGCACACCGACTCCGACGGGGACGTCGTGCTGACGCCACCGCCGGGACAGGGCCCCGTCTGGTTGTTCCTCGCGGTGCCCGACGGCAAGACCGTCAAGAACCGCCTCCACGTCGACTTCACCCCCGACGACCAGCAGGCCGAGGTCGACCGGCTGATCGGCCTGGGCGCGCGCCACGTCGACATCGGGCAGGGCGAGCAGAGTTGGGTGGTACTCGCCGACCCTGAGGGCAACGAGTTCTGCGTATTGGCAGCCGAGTCGTAGCCGGCCAGGATCGCTCAGTTGCAGCCGCTGGCGCTCACCCACCGGCCGTTCCAGCCGACACACCCGGTGACGTTGGAGCCTGGCGGTGGTGGTGGCGGTGGCGGTGGTGCCTCGCCGGGCAGCGGGGCGTAGTAGGCGGGCGGCGGGACGTAGGGCGCCACGGCGTCGGCGACGTTGACACATCCGCCCACCGTGATGCGCCTTCCGGCGCTCGCGCAGACGTCGGCAGCGGCGGTGCCTGCCGGTGCGAGCAGGATGATCGCGCCGGGAAGCGCGGTGAACGCCATGGCGGCTATGGCCGCGCGTAGCCCGAGCGGTCGTGATGCTGATCTGAACATCGTTGTCTCCGAACGTTAACTGGGCGGAGCGACACCGCAGCGGTTGCGGAAGTCCACGAGTGGTTGACGGATACCGGCGAGATCGGCGTGGGCCTGCGGGTGTGCGCCGAAGTAGGCGTCGATGGCTGCGGACGCCTCTTCGTGCGGACGGCCACGCACGCTCGTGTAGAAGTCGTTGACGTCGGGGTGGGTGAACAGATAGAACGATGTCGCGGCCGCGACGCCCGACGCTATCCCGGCGAGGTCGGCGGCCGTGCAGTTCGGCGGCCGCGGCGGCGCAGGCTCGGCTGTCGCGGTGACCGATCCGAGTAGACCGGTGACCACCGCCGCGCAGGCGGCGCCCGCCGGCAACAGGACCCACCGCGCGGTGGATGACATCAGGGCCATGGGCAACTCCTCTCGGAGAGGCGGACTACGACCTCGCGTCTTCCGGTGCGCGGAACTGTAGCAGGCAAAGTCAGTGTCATATGCCAAAACGACGTGTCGGGGGACCGGCGCGCCCATACGCGACATGCGTTTCGCTGGGCGGCTGGTGCAAAAGGGGGCGGTCACGTCCGAGAGTCCAGGCGATGGTGTGATCGCCGCGCGGTTGCCGGGTGGGGGTGTGCTGCCGTTCCCGCCGGTGCCCTCTGCGAGCGTCGCGGGCCCGACGTTGGAGGAATCGACCTACCAACCCCGCGTCGTACCCAAACGTCTACACGCCGACTCGCCGAACATCGTCATCGTGCTCATCGACGACGCCGGGCCAGGCCTGCCGTCGACGTTCGGTGGTGAGGTGACCACCTCCACGTTGGACCGGGTATGCGCTGAAGGAGTGGGGGTTTCGAGTAAGGCACAAGGCCTTCAACGCCGACAAGCCGTTTTTCATGTACTGGGCCAGCGGCTGTCTGCAGGCCCGCACCACATCATGAAGGAATGGCCGACAGGTACGCGGGCAAGTTCGACGACGGCTGGGATGCGTACCGCCGTCGTGTGTTCGACCGCGCGAACGCCAAGGGCTGGATTCCACCGAACTGCGAACTGACCGAGCGCGATCCGCAGCTCGCCGGATGGGACCAGATACCCGAGGACGAGAAGCCGTTCCAGCGCCGACTCATGGAGGTCGCGGCCGGTTACGCGAACGCGCGCCGTTCCCCTTCGAGGGACACATCCATTGGTCCACGTCGCCTACACGTAGAGGGAGTGGTCGCCGCGGCCTCTATCCATCCTGACGATTTGAGCCCACACTGGACATGCGGCAACCGGAAGGTGGGATGCGATGACTTCCCTGGAGCTCGAGGGCGGTGGGGCGGCAGATTTCAGCGCGGGTGAGGTCTACTTCGTCGGCAACGCCACTACTGTGATCCGGTTCTGTGGGATCAGCATCCTGACCGATCCTGCATTCCTCCACAAAGGTGAGCATGTCTACCTGGGACACGGTATCTGGGCCCGGCGTGAAGTGGAGCCCGCCTGCCAGATAGCGGACTTGCCGCCGATCGATCTCGTGGTTCTGTCGCACTACCACGGCGACCATTTCGACGACGTCGCCGCAGAGCAGCTCGACAAGAACCTGCCCATCGTCTCGACTGCGGACGCGATCGAGAAGCTGAGTCCCCTTGGCTTCACACAAGGCCACGCGTTGAGCACCTGGGAATCACTTGAGGTGCGCAAAGGCGAAGCGACACTGACCATCACCGCAATGCCCGCCAAGCACGCGACAGACGGCGCCGTCAACGCGATGCTCATGCCGGTGAACGGGCATCTGTTGGATTTCAGCCGCGGTGGCGAGCAGCTCTACAGGCTCTACATCACCGGAGACACGATGCTCGTCGAGGATCTTCACGAAATCCCCCGTCGCTACCCGGCGATCGACCTCGGCCTGATCCACACAGGCGGTACGACGTTCCTGGTCACCGTCGTCACCATGACAGGTGAGCAGGGAGTCCGCGCCGTCGAGATCACCAAGCCGCGCGTCGCGATCCCGATCCACTACAACGACTTCTCCGTTTTCCTCTCGGGACTCGACGATTTTCAGAAAGCTGCCCAAACCTCAGGTGCGGCTACAGAGTTCGTGTACCTCACGCATGGTGACACCTACACCTTCGAGCCCGGGGCGTGAACATCGTCCTGGTCCACGGCGCTTTCGTCGACGGGTCCACCTGGCGTGTCGTGTACGACCTTCTTGTGGACGAGGGGCACCGGGTCGTTGTGGTGCAGACGCCGAACCTGTCGTTGTCCGGCGATGTGGAGGCAACGCGGCGCGTTCTCGACAGTCTCGTGGGATCAGTCGTGCTTGTCGGCCACTCCTACGGCGGCGCCGTGATCACCGAGGCCGGTAACCACGACAGCGTGTCGGCTCTGGTCTACATCGCGGCATTCGTGCCCGATGAAGGCGAGTCGGTCGAGTCCCTCGGCGGTCACCCAGGCGTACAGGGCTCACCGATCGTCCCGTTCTCAGGTGGATTCCTTTTGCAGGACCGCGCGAAGTTCCACAGTTCCTTCGGTGCGGACCTACCCACCGCCGACGCCGCGTTCCTGGCAGATTCGCAGATCCCATGGTCGACAGAGGCCATGACCTCGGCGGTGACCGACCCTGCGTGGCGGCGTAGGCCGTGCTGGTATCTGATCGCGACCGAGGACCGCATGATTCCTCTTGCCGCACAACGTGTGATGGCGCAGCGCGCCGGCGCCGCCACGGTCGAGGTCGCCGCGAGTCATGCCGTTTACATGTCCCAGCCGCGCGCCGTTGCCGCCCTCATCGGGCAGGCCGTTCACGTCTGACGGCCGGGCACCTTCATGAGGACCGCCAAGATGATGGCCGCGACGAGCAACGCCGGGACATCTCCCCACAGATGGCCCATGTGGTGGCCGCTGCCGAACGACTGCACCGCCATGATCACTGCGTGAACGACGCTGGAACACACGGCGAACCAGATGAGGCTCACATTGGCTTCGGGATGCCTCGCCGCGTTGATGAGAAACGCTCCCAGCGTCACGTACAGACCGACGATCATCATGAAGTAGTTCGACTCATGCGGTGGCCCGGAATGCCACGCCCACCCGGACGGCCAGACGACGGCCAGCGGGTAGAGGAGGATCATCGCCACGCCGACGGCGACGAGCGCGATCTGGAGAATCCGATAACGGGTCGGCGATCCGATTGTGGTCATGACTCCCTCCAGGCTGAGGTGGCCCCCTCTGCGGAACATAGCGCTCGACGCGGGTCGCCATCGCGGAATCGTCAAGGCGGCGTCCTTACACCACAGGTGTGACATTTTGCGGGCATGAGCTGGGGTTATCCCCAGATGCGGTTTCATCCACAGATAGCGGTTTTGCGGTGCCGTGGCGGGTTCACGGCCGGTAGATTCGAACGTATGTACGAAGGGTCGTTGGTGCAGATCGCGGAATTCTCCGCGCTGTCCGACCTCGAGCTGGAGGGCCAGGCCCGCGGCTGGGCACAGGCCGAAGCGTCCGCCTCGGCGCACAAGCACGCCGCAATGGCCGAGATGTTCATCCGTGCCACCAGCACCCCCAGCGCCGATGAGCGCCGCTGGTGGTTCGTCGACCCCGACGCAGCGGTGGGCGCCCAGCTCGGGGCCGCCCAAGGCATCACCGCCTGG
>Ga0182740_1000892_pt1 | contig 23295 bp, 19 predicted proteins | sample eDN5th37CKraftBY_FD_128872 | JGI IMG/M metagenome (GOLD analysis project Ga0182740, IMG submission 128872) | Enriched backyard soil microbial communities from Emeryville, California, USA - eDNA 5th pass 37_C Kraft BY (version 2) (version 2) | ecosystem: Environmental > Terrestrial > Soil >...
CCCCTGGCGACAGCCAGGCAACCTGCACAGCTGCGACGCATGTCGGACCCCGGGTGCACCATGGACGAGTGACCGATGCCGTCCTCGACCGCTTCTCCGCGCCCACCCGCGAGTGGTTCGCGGGCGCATTCGCGGCCCCCACTCCCGCCCAGCTCGGGGCGTGGGAGGCGATCTCGTCGGGGCTGCACACCCTCGTCGTCGCGCCGACCGGCTCCGGCAAGACCCTCTCGGCGTTCCTGTGGTCGCTCGACCGGCTGGCGGCCGAACCCCGCGACACCCGCACGACGCGGGTTCTCTACGTCTCGCCGCTGAAGGCGCTGGCCGTCGACATCGAACGGAACCTGCGCTCCCCCCTGGTGGGGATCACCCAGACCGCGAAACGCCTCGGGCTGGACCCACCCGAGATCACCGTCGGGGTGCGCTCGGGCGACACCACCCCCGCCGACCGGCGCAAGCTCGTCCAGAAGCCGCCGGACATCCTCATCACCACCCCCGAGTCGCTGTTCCTCATGCTTACCTCGGCGGCCCGCAGAACGCTCGCCGGTGTGGAGACGGTGATCGTCGACGAGGTGCACGCGGTCGCCGGAACCAAACGCGGCACGCACCTCGCGGTCTCCCTCGAACGGCTCGACCTGCTCCTGTCGCGCCCGGCGCAACGGATCGGCCTGTCCGCGACGGTGCGTCCCCACGAGGAGGTCGGCCGGTTCCTGACCGGGCAGGCCCCGATCCGTATCGTCGCGCCCCCGGCGACCAAGACCTGGGACCTCACCGTCCGGGTGCCGGTCGAGGACATGACCGAACTCGGCGTCGCGGCGCCGGAGAACGAGATCGCGGGCGAGGATCCGTTCCCGGCCACCCCGCAGGCCGGCTCGATCTGGCCACATGTCGAGGAACAACTCGTCGACCTCATCACCGCCCACCGGTCGACGATCGTGTTCGCGAACTCGAGACGCCTGGCCGAGCGACTGACGGCGCGGCTCAACGAGATTCACGCCGAACGCGCCGGGGCCACCGTGGACCGGGAACCGCGTCCGCCCGCGCAGATCGGTGCCCCGACCGAGGTGAGCTACGGCGCCGAACCGCTGCTGGCCCGCGCCCACCACGGCTCGGTGAGCAAGGATCAGCGCGCGCTGATCGAGGACGATCTCAAATCGGGCCGGCTCGCGTGCGTCGTCGCGACGTCGAGCCTCGAACTCGGCATCGACATGGGCACCGTGGATCTCGTGATCCAGGTCGAGGCCCCTCCGTCGGTGGCCAGCGGACTGCAACGCGTCGGGCGCGCCGGCCACCAGGTCGGCGAGGTCTCCCGCGGTGTGCTCTTCCCCAAGCACCGCACCGACCTGATCCACTGTGCGGTCACCGTCGAACGAATGGTCGCGGGCCGCATCGAGGCCCTGCAGGTACCGGCGAACCCGCTGGACGTGCTGGCCCAGCAGACCGTGGCCGCAGCCGCGCTCGAACCACTCGACGTCGACGACTGGTTCGAGACCGTGCGCCGCACCGGATCGTTCGCGACACTCCCCCGTTCGGCCTACGAATCCACTCTGGATCTGCTGGCCGGACGGTACCCCTCGGACGAATTCGCCGAACTGCGACCGCGTCTGGTGTGGGACCGTACCGAAGGCACCCTCACGGGGCGTCCGGGAGCGCAGCGTCTCGCGGTCACCTCCGGCGGGACGATTCCCGACCGCGGTCTGTTCACCGTCTATATGGTCGGCGAAAAGGCCACGCGGGTAGGCGAACTCGACGAGGAAATGGTGTACGAGTCGCGGGTCGGCGACGTCTTCGCGCTCGGCGCGACCAGCTGGCGGATCGAGGAGATCACCTTCGACCGTGTACTGGTCTCCCCCGCCTACGGCCGACCCGGCCGGTTGCCGTTCTGGCACGGCGACGGCCAGGGCCGGCCAGCCGAACTCGGCGCAGCCCTGGGCGAATTCGTCCGCGAACTCGGACACGCCACCCCGGAGGACGCCGAAACCCGCTGCAAGGAAAGCGGACTCGACGACAACTCCACCAGGAACCTGATCCGGCTGCTCGACGAACAACGCACCGCGACCGGGCACCTGCCCACCGACCGCACCCTCGTCGTCGAACGGTTCCGCGACGAACTCGGCGACTGGCGGCTCGTATTGCACTCACCGTTCGGGCTGCGGGTGCACGCACCCTGGGCACTCGCGGTGGGCGCACGCCTGCAGGAGCGGTTCGGTGTCGAATCCAATCCGACGGCCTCCGACGACGGCATCATCGTCCGGTTGCCCGACACCGAGGACGACCCGCCCGGCGCGGAGATCTTCGTCTTCGACCGCGACGAGATCGAGGATCTGGTCACCGAACAGGTCGGCGGGTCGGCCCTGTTCGCGTCCCGGTTCCGGGAGTGCGCGGCCCGCGCCCTGCTGCTGCCGCGTCGCAACCCCGGCAAACGCGCCCCGCTGTGGCAGCAGCGGCAGCGCTCGGCCCAGTTGCTGGACGTGGCACGCCGTTACCCCACGTTCCCGATCCTGCTCGAGACTGTCCGCGAATGCCTGCAGGACGTCTACGACCTGCCCGCCCTGCGGGACCTGTTCGGACGCATCGCCCGTCGGCAGATCCGCCTGGTGGACGTCGAGACCGCCACCGCGTCCCCGTTCGCGAGTTCGCTGCTGTTCGACTACGTCGGCGCATTCCTCTACGACGGGGACAGTCCCCTCGCCGAACGCCGCGCGGCCGCCCTGTCGCTGGACTCGTCGCTGCTCGCCGAACTGCTCGGGCGCGTCGAGTTGCGGGAACTGCTCGACGCCGACGTCATCGCCGCGGCCGAACACGAACTGCAACGGCTGGTGCCGGACCGGCGCGCCCGGGACGCCGAGGGTGTCGCGGATCTGCTGCGTCTGCTCGGGCCGCTGACCCTCGCCGAACTACGGGAACGGAGCATCGCCGACCCGGCGGAATGGATCGCCGATCTCGCCGCCCGCAACCGGGTGCTGGAGGTGTCGTTCGCCGGCCACGTGTGGTGGGCGGCGATCGAGGACGCATCCCGGTTGCGCGACGCCCTCGGCGTGCCGCTGCCGATCGGCGTGCCCACGGCGTTCGTCGAACCGGTTGCCGATCCGCTCGGCGACCTCGTCGGGCGGTACGCCCGCACCCACGGACCGTTCACCACTGCCGAGGCTGCGGCGCGGTTCGGTCTCGGCGCCGCCGTGGTCCAGGACGTCCTGCACCGCCTCGCCGACGAGAAACGCGTCACGACAGGAGAATTCCGTCCCGGTGCGACCGGATCGGAATGGTGTGACACCGAGGTGCTGCGACGATTGCGTCGCCGCTCCCTCGCGGCCGCGCGCCAGGAGGTGGAACCGGTCAGCACCGCGACCCTCGGACGATTCCTGCCCGCGTGGCACAACATCGGCGGCGGGCTGCGCGGCATCGACGGGGTCGCGGCCGTCGTCGACCAGCTCGCCGGGTTCCCGGTCCCGGCCAGCGCCCTGGAACCGCTCGTGCTCGCACCCCGGGTGCGGGACTACTCCCCCGCGATGCTGGACGAGCTCACCGCGACCGGTGAGGTGCTGTGGTCGGGCGCCGGCTCGATCTCGGGCAAGGACGGCTGGGTGTGCCTGCACCCGGCCGACGCGGCATCGACCACCCTGGCGCCACCCACCGACATCGAGTTGAACGACACCCACCGGGCGATCCTCGACGCGCTGGCCGGCGGCGGCGGGTTCTTCTTCCGTCAGCTCGCCGACGCGCTGGCGGCGCAGGGCCTCCAGGTCAGCGACGCGGCCGCCGCGGCGGCGCTGTGGGATCTGGTGTGGGCGGGGCACATCGGCGGCGACACCCTCGCGCCTCTGCGCGCCCTGATCGGGGACACGTCCCGCGCCACCCCGGCGCACCGCGCACCCCGCCGCGCACCGCGTTCGCGCATGTACCGGGGTCGCCCGGCGCTGCCGTCGCGGACCGGACCCCCGACGGTGGGCGGGCGGTGGTCGCTGCTGCCCGAACCCGAACCGCAGTCGACGGTGCGCGCCCACGCGACCGCCGAACTCCTGCTCGAACGGTACGGGGTGGTGACGCGCGGGGTGGTGGCCGGCGAGTCCGTGCCCGGTGGATTCGCCCTGATGTACAAGGTGCTCGCGCGTTTCGAGGAATCGGGCCGCTGCCGTCGCGGCTATTTCGTCGATTCGCTCGGCGGTGCCCAGTTCTCGACGCCCGAGGTCGTGGATCGGTTGCGTTCCTACTGCGAATCCCTCGAGGGTCGCCACGCCGAGACCCCGGCGGTGACGCTCGCGGCATGCGACCCCGCCAATCCGTACGGCGCGGCGCTGCCGTGGCCGGCGCCGCGCGCCGACGACACGACCCGGCATCGTCCGGGCCGCAAGGCCGGCGGGCTGGTGGTGCTGGTCGACGGGAGGCTGGTGCTGTTCGTCGAGCGCGGGGGCCGCACCCTCCTGACGTTCGACGACGATCCCGGCGTGCTGCGCGTGGCGTGCGCGTCGCTCGCGGCCACCGTCAAGCGGGGCAGCGTCGACAAGATCGTGGTGGAGAAGGTCGACGGGCGTTCGATCCACGGGCACGACTTCGCGGCGCTGCTGTCCGAGGCGGGATTCTCGGCGACACCGCGCGGCTATCGGTTGCGGGCCTGACATGCCCGAGGGCGACACCGTGTTCCGGACCGCGGCGCGGCTGCACGCGGCGCTGGCGGGAAAGACGTTGACGCGCTCCGACTTCCGGGTTCCGCGCTACGCCACCGTGGATCTGTCCGGCGCGGAGGTGACCGGCACCGTCGCGTACGGTAAGCACATCCTGACGCGGTTGCCCGAGTACACGGTGCACACGCACCTGATGATGGACGGCGAATGGCAGATCTACGCCCGTGGCGCCCGCTGGCGCAAACCCGGTTTCCGTGCGCGCCTGGTTCTCGAGACCGCCGATGTGCAGGCGGTGGGTTTCGACCTCGGGATCGTCGAGGTCCTTCCTCGCGACCGCGAGTCCGATGCCATCGGGCATCTGGGCCCGGATCTGCTCGGCCCGTCGTGGGATCCGGCTCCGGCAGCCGCCAATCTCGCACGCGATCCTGCTCGGCCCGTCGGACTGGCGTTGCTCGATCAGCGGGTCCTCGCCGGTGTCGGGAACGTGTACCGCAGCGAACTGTGTTTCCTGCGCGGGGTGCATCCCGCAGTGCCCGTCGCAGACGCCGGCGACCTTGCCGCGTGGGTGGATCTGGCACACAGGCTGCTCGTCGCCAACCGCGACCGCGCCGTGCGCATCACGACGGGTGACCGCCGTCCGGGCCGGAACCTGTGGGTGTACGGGCGGGCCGGACGACCGTGCCTCCGCTGCGGCAGCACGGTAGTGTCCGGCACGCTGGGCGCCGCGAACGACCCGGAGCGGATCTTCTACCACTGCCCGCGCTGTCAGCGAGGCGCGGATCGGTGATCGCGCACCTCAGTGATTGCGCACCTCAGTGATTGCGCAGGGCCTTGATCAGCTCTCCCTTGCGCTTCGACGAGTATCCGGTGAGCCCGATCTCCTTGGCGCGCTTCTTCAGTTCCGCGACGGTCCAGTCCTCGTACGAACCGGACTTGCCGCCCTTGTGCCCCACCGACGACCGTCCGCGCGAGGCGGCGGCATTCGCGATTCGCGCGGCCTTCTCCTTCGAAGCACCGTCGTCACGAAGCTCCTCGTAGAGTTTCTCGTCCTTGGTCGAGGGGTTCGGCATCGCATTCTCCCTTCGTCGGGTGACGGATACCCCTCCTCGAGGCCGTGCAACCGTGTCCCCCAGGTGCAGGATCAACCGCGTCCGGCGCACTCGACGAGTTCGACGCAGTGCTGCACGAGCGTTTCTCGGGGCACGACGATCGTGCCTTCGAGGTAGCCCATGAACAGGCTGGTCAGCGCACCGACCAGCCCGACCGCGACCATGTGCCGTTTCTCCGGGTCCTCGATGGGGAGCTGCTCCCGCACGAGTGTCACGAACTGAGGCGCCAGCTCGACGCCGCTGGTGCCGATCGCCGGTTCACGCAGCGGCGCGAGCAGCAGTACCCGTCCCATGGCGGGCTGATCGACCATCAGCTCGACGAACACGCGCACGGCGGCGTCCGCGCGCTTGTTCGGGGGCGCTCCGGCGACAGCTTCGATCAGTGCCGTCCGTGCGCGGTCACCGACCTCGTCGTAGACGGCACGGACGAACTTGTCCCGGTCGCCGAAGCTTTCGTAGAAATACCGTTCGGTGAGTCCGGCAGCGCGGCACACCGCTCGCACGTTCGAGGCCGACCGGTCGACGGCCCCGAGCAGCTCTATTCCCGCCTCCAGAAGGGCCTCGCGTCTCACGCGCCGACGCTCCTCGAGGGCGGTGCCCGCCCAACTGCGGCGCGTTGGTTCCACGGCTCGATCCTGTCGTTGACCCCTGCGCGCCGGAATTCTACTCTGACAACATGCGTAGTCAGAACTCGCCGGTGCCGCTCGGGCCGGATTCGCTCACCTGGAAGTACTTCGGCGGGTGGCGCGGCATGCTGTTCGGGCCGTGGGCCGGGTCGATGCAGAACATGCACCCCGGCCTCGGTGCCGGCGTCGAACAGCATTCGAAGTTCTTCGACGAACGCTGGGAACGTCTGTACCGATCGCTGTATCCGATCTACGGCGTCGTGTTCGACGGACCCCGTGCCGCCGAGACCGCACGCCAGGTGCGCGGATACCACGACACCATCAAGGGCGTCGACGCCCGCGGCCGCAAGTACCACGCGCTGGACCCCGACACGTTCTACTGGGCACACGCCACGTTCTTCTACAGCCTGGTCGTGTCCATCGAATGGTTCGACGGCCCGCTCTCGCTCGCCGACAAGCACCGGCTGTTCGACGAGCACGTGCAGTGGTACCGCCTCTACGGGATGTCGATGCGCCCGGTCCCCGAGTCGTGGGAGGCGTTCCTCGAGTACTGGGACCACATCTGCCGGAACGTCCTCGAGGACAACAAGGCCACCCGGGACGTCCTCGACCTGTCGCAGCTCGACCGGCCGCCGTTCCTCCGGTGGTTTCCGGCACCGGTCTGGCGGGCCGTGCGTTCGGTCGTCACCCGCGGATTCCTGTGGCTGACCGTCGGCCTCTACGACCAGCCCGTGCGCCACCTGCTCGGCCTGTCGTGGTCACGCCCGGAGGAGCGGCTGCACCGGGTGATCGGCCGGGCGATCGGTCTCGGTACCCGGCTCGTGCCGTGGCGTTATCGCTACCATCCGCGGGCCCGCGCCGGGTGGGACCGGGAAGCCGGCCGGATCCCGGGCGATGCGCCGCTCGTGCACACCCCGGCGCGGAACCTGCCGCCGCTCGACCGCCGCGACCTGCCCATCCACTACAGCCCGAAGGTTCCCGCACACGAAAGCCGGTGACAACCACAGACGACGACCCACAGACGACACAGAAGCACGCAGACACGGTCACTGCATGCCACCCTTGTGTGCATGAAGGTCGACGCCCACGCCGTGCTGCACGGTCCCCTGTTCTCGCGGAGTCAGCCGCTCGACCGCAGCAACGCCGCCAGCCGCATCAGTGCCTACATCTACGGCAACATCCTGGTGCTGGCGGCGCTCGTGCCGGTGGTGACCGAAGACAAGTACGTCGGCATCGCGATCGTCCTTGGTACCACGTTGTCGACGTTCGTCGCCCACGTCTTCGCCGAGGCGGTCGGGCACAGTGTCCGGGAGGGCGCGCAGCTGACCACTGCCGAGCGCTGGGCCGAGGTCCGCAACTCGGTACCGATCCTCAGTTCGGCGGTGATGCCGTGCGTGATCCTGGCGATCGGATGGATCGGCTGGCTCGAGCCGCACACTGCGCAGCTGCTCGCCGAGATCGCGGTGCTCGTGCGGATCGGTGGCATCGTCCTCGTCATCGGCAGGCTCAACGGCAAGCGTCCCAGCAGGGGCTGGCTCACGAGTGCCGCGGTCATCATGCTGGTCGCCTTGTCGGTCGTGCTCACGAAGGTCCTGCTGACCCACTGACCCCATTGACCCACTGACCGGGACCGCCGAATTCCGGACCCCGGTGTCGGACCCCGGGGCTAGGGTCGGAGCCATGACCGCGCCCGCCAACGTCACCGCCATCGAGCGCAGCACCTCCCGGCCGTGGGAACAGTGGGTCCGTCGGCTCGACGAACTCGGCGCAGCCGAGCTGGATCACCGGGACATCGCCCCGCACGTGCAACGTGAACTCGATTCGCTCGGCGTCGCGAACGCGGGATGGTGGGCCCAGTCCGTCACCGTCGCCTACGAACAGCACATCGGCCGGCGCGTTCCCGGCCAGCAGTCGGACGGAACCTTCTCCGCCGCCGCGAGCCGCACCGTCGACGGATCACCGGACGACGCGCTCGCGGCGTGGACCGCTCTGGTCGGCGGCCGTACCCGCCTCGCCGGCCGGGATCTCGCCGGCGACCCGACGACCTCCACGACGCCGAAGTGGCGATACTGGCGCTGCGCGCTCGACGACGGCACCCGCGTCGAGGTCACCATCGGTGAGAGCGGCCCCGGCAGGAGCCGGATCGCGGTCGCGCACAACCGGCTTCCGTCCCCGGATTCCGCGGACGATGTGAAGGCGTTCTGGAAGGACCTGCTCGCCGAGCTGTGAGCGGGCTGTGACGGTTCCCGGTGGTCAGCCCCAGACCGGCACCGGTTCGAGGATCTCGGCGCGGGCCTCGGGTGCCGCCGCGCGCAACGCGTCCGCGGACTCGTCGTCGGGTCGGCTCTGCGACCGGACCTCGGCGTCGACCCGCGCGCGGTACGTGCTGATCTCCCGATCCACCGTCTCCGTGTCCCAGCCCAGGATCGGAGCGACGAGCCGCGCGACCTGCTCGGCGCAGTGCACCCCGCGGTGCGGATACTCGATGGAGATCCGGGTGCGCCGCGCGAGCAGGTCCTCGAGGTGCAGCGCGCCTTCGGCGGCGGCTCCGTAGACGACCTCGACCTGCAGGTACTGCGGCGCATCGGTGAGAGGTTGCAGCAGTTCGGGTTTGCCGTCGGCGTGGGCGAGCACCTCCTCGACGAGCGAGCCGTACCGGTCGAGCAGATGCTTGATCCGGTACGGGTGCACCCGGTACCGATCGGCGAGGTGCATCGTCTGGTTCACGAGCGCGAAGTACCCGTCGGCGCCCACCAGCGGCACCCTCTCGGTGATCGACGGCGCGATGCGCGACGGAATGTCCTCGGCGGCCAGATCGACGGCGTCCTCGGCCATGACGCGGTAGGTGGTGTACTTGCCGCCGGCGATCGCCACCAGCCCGGGCGCCACGCGCGCGACCGCATGCTCGCGGGACAGCTTCGAGGTCTCGTCGCTCTCCCCCGCGAGCAGCGGACGCAGACCCGCGTACACCCCGTCGATGTCCTCGGGGGTGAGCGGGGTGACGAGAACCTCGTTGACGTGGTCGAGGATGTAGTCGATGTCGGCCTTCGTCGCCGCGGGGTGCGCGAGATCGAGATTCCAGTCGGTGTCGGTGGTGCCGATGATCCAGTGGTTGCCCCACGGGATGACGAACAGCACCGACTTCTCGGTGCGCAGGATGATCGCGGAATCGGCGACGATGCGGTCGCGGGGCACCACGATGTGCACGCCCTTCGAGGCACGCACCCGGAACCGGCCGCGCTGCCGCGACAGCGCCTGGATCTCGTCGGTCCACACCCCCGTCGCGTTGATCACCACGTGTGCCTTGACCTCGGTGACGGTTCCGTCCTCGGAATCGCGCACCTGTACACCCGACACCCGGTCCGCTTCCCGCAGGAACCCGACCACCTGCGTCGACGTACGCACGACCGCGCCGTAGTGCGCCGCCGTCCGCGCCACCGTCATCGTGTGCCGAGCGTCGTCGACGACCGTGTCGTAGTAGCGGATCCCGCCGATGAGCGACGACCGCTTGAGACCCGGCGCCATGCGCAGTGCCCCCGACCGGGTCAGGTGTTTCTGCGCGGGTACGGACTTCGCCCCGCCCATCCGGTCGTAGAGGAAGATCCCGGCGGCGATGTACGGCCGCTCCCAGACCCGGTGGGTGAGCGGGAACAGGAACTCGAGCGGCTTGACCAAGTGCGGGGCGAGCGTCGTCAGCGACAGTTCCCGCTCGCGCAGCGCTTCCCGGACCAGACCGAACTCGAGCTGTTCGAGATAGCGCAGCCCGCCGTGGAACATCTTCGACGACCGGCTCGAGGTGCCCGAGGCGAAATCCCGTGCCTCGACGAGGGCGACCCGCAACCCGCGGGTCGCGGCGTCCAGTGCGGCACCGGCACCGACCACGCCTCCACCGATGACGACCACATCGAACTGTTCGGAACCCAGTCGCTGCCACGCCTCGCGGCGCTGCTCGGGCCCGAGGATCTGCACACCCGCTTGGTTGGTCACCGCGCCACTCCCTGTGCCTCGTCGACGTATCCGGACCCAGGCTAGTAGTTTTGCCCTCGTACCGCTGACCCGGACGCAACCTTCCCGACCACCGATTTCGAGCGAGGCCGCCGTGAATCAGTACATCGCTGCGATCGACCAGGGCACCACGTCGAGCCGCTGCATCCTGTTCGACCACGACGGCCGCATCGTCTCGGTCGCGCAGACCGAGCACGAACAGATCTTCCCGCGCTCGGGATGGGTCGAACACGACCCCGAGACGCTGTGGACGAACACCCGCGAGGTCGCAGCCCTGGCGCTGGCGAAGGCCGACCTGCCGCGCGGCTCGGTCGTCGCGATCGGCATCACGAATCAGCGTGAGACCGCCGTGGTGTGGGACCGCACCACCGGCAAGCCGGTGTACAACGCGATCGTGTGGCAGGACACCCGCACGGATCGGCTCATCGGCGAACTCGCCGGGGACGCCGGCGTCGACCGGTACCGCGAGGCGACGGGACTGCCTCTGTCGACGTACTTTTCGGGCCCGAAGGTGCGCTGGATCCTCGACAACGTCGAAGGCGCCCGAGAGAAGGCGGAGGCCGGGCAGCTGGCGTTCGGCACCGTGGACAGCTGGATCGTGTGGAATCTGACCGGCGGCGTCGGCAACGGCACGCAGGAACCGGGTGTGCACGTCACCGACGTCACCAACGCCTCGCGCACGATGCTGATGAATCTCCGGACGCTGCAATGGGATCCGCAGATCTGCGCGGACTTCGGGATCCCGATGTCGATGCTGCCGGAGATCCGCAGTTCGTCCGAGGTGTACGGCTACGCACGCGAACGCGGTCCGCTCGCGGGGGTTCCGGTCGCGGGCATCCTCGGCGACCAGCAGGCCGCCACCTTCGGGCAGGCGTGCCTGTCGCCCGGCGAGGCGAAGAACACCTACGGCACCGGAAACTTCCTGCTGCTCAACACCGGCACCACGCCGGTGCGCAGCGAGCACGGCCTGCTCACGACGGTCTGCTACCGGATCGGTGACGCTCCGGCGGTGTACGCGCTCGAAGGATCCGTCGCGGTGACCGGATCGCTCGTGCAGTGGCTGCGCGACAATCTCGGAATCATCCGCTCCGCAGCGGAGATCGAGGACCTCGCCGCGACCGTCCCCGACAACGGCGGCGCCTACTTCGTGCCGGCGTTCTCCGGGCTGTTCGCGCCCCGCTGGCGCCCCGACGCCCGCGGCGTCATCGCGGGTCTGACCCGGTTCGTCAACAAGGGCCACCTGGCGCGTGCCGCCCTGGAGGCGACCGCGTACCAGACCCGCGAGGTCATCGAGGCGATGCGCGCGGATTCCGGGGTCGATCTGAGCACCCTCAAGGTCGACGGCGGCATGGTCGTCAACCGCACCCTGATGCAGTTCCAAGCCGACATCCTCGGGGTGCCGGTGGTGCGTCCGGTGGTCGCGGAGACCACCGCGCTCGGCGCGGCCTACGCGGCCGGTCTCGCCGTCGGATTCTGGGAGGGCGAGGACGACATCCGCCGCAACTGGGCGGTCGGCGACACCTGGGAGCCCGCACTCGACGAGACGGAACGCGAGCGCCTGTACGGCGAGTGGAACAAGGCGGTCGAACGAACCTACGACTGGGCCTGAGCCCGGGCCGGCGGGCGGGCGCCCTCGGCGGTCCGCACCGCCGCGCCCAGGCGCCGGACGGCCTCGGCGAGTTCGTCCTCCGCGGAGGTGGCGAAACACAGCCTCACGGAGTGCGTGTGGTCGCCTGCCACCGCGAACGCATCACCCGGAACGAAGGCGACACCGAGATCCGCTGCGACAGGGAGCAATTCGGCGGCCGGAACCACGGTGGGCAGCGACGACCAGGTGAACATGCCGCCCCGCACCGGCGAATACGTCACGTCCGGACCGAATTCGGCCGTGAGAGCGGCGGCCAGTGCGTGCGCGCGGGCACCGTAGGTGGCGCGCAGGGTCGTCAGATGGGCGTCGAGCCAGGCGGTGTCGGCGAGCAGATCCGCGGCGATCCGCTGGGTCAGCGACGATCCGCACAGATCCGCGCCCTGCTTGAGCAGTTCCACGGACGCGCACACGTCGCGGTCGGCGAGCAGCCAGCCGACCCGCAGCGCCGGGGCGATGATCTTCGACGCGCTCGACAGCCGGATCACCCGGTCCGTGTGGGAGGCGACCGGCGCCGGAGGCGGTGTACCGAACCACAGGTCGCCGTACGGATCGTCCTCGACGATGCGGAATCCGTAGCGATCGGCAAGTGCCGCGAGGTGCGCCCGCCGCGGCGCCGACAGAACCGCCCCGCGCGGATTGTGGAAGGTGGCGACGGTGTGCACGAGCACCGGCCGCGCGCCGCGCACGAGCAGTTCCTCGAGCGCATCGGTGTCGAGGCCGTCGTCGTCGACGGGAACGGAGGCGAGGGTGGCCTCGGCGGCCCGGAACACCTGCAGCGCCCCGGTATACGCGGGTTCCTCGACGACGACGAGATCGCCCGGGTCGAGCAGCGCCTGCGCGATCAGGCTCAGGGCCTGCTGCGAACCGTGGGTGACGACGACCTGCTGCGGATCCACCGTGCGGCCGAGGCGGCCGCTCTCGCGGGCGGCGATCACCGTGCGCAGGTCCCCGAGCCCGCAGGTCTCGGTGTACTGGGCGGTCGCGGGATCGGCGAGCGCGGACGCGGCGGCCTCGGCGAGCCGCGCGGTGGGCAGCAGCTCGGCGGCGGGCAGGCCGCCGGCGAGGCTGATCACCTCGGGACGGGCGGTGACTTCGAGCAGATCTCGGATGGCGGAACTGGTCAACCCGTCCAGACGGCGGGCGCGGATACGTGTCATGGGTACTCCACGAGCAGAGGGGTGGTGAGCGAAGCAGCACCGAGCGTCCGGATCTGCGGGCGGAGGGATGCCGTGACGAGCGGTCGTGGGTACGACCGACCCGGGAAGAGCCTACCTCATCACGGCACCACCATGTGAACACGCCGTCTCACATCGTGAAACGCGCCACCGTCGAACGAGACTCGATCAGTCGAGATCGTCGTGCCGCATGAGCTGCCGCGCCGCCTCCGTGATCGACCCGCTCAGCGACGGGTACACCGAGAAGGTCGCCGCGAGATCGTTGACCGACAGGTTGTTCTGCACGGCGATCGCGATCGGCAGGATCAGCTCCGACGCCGTCGACGCGACCACGACACCACCGATGACCACGCCGGTCGCGGGACGGCAGAAGATCTTCACGAAACCGCGCTTGAGTCCCGCCATCTTCGCGCGCGGGTTGGTGTTCAGCGGCAGCATCACGGTCCGCGCCGGGACCTCGCCGTTGTCGATCGCGGCCTGGCTGACACCGACCGTGGCGATCTCCGGGCGCGTGAACACGGCGGACGCAACGGTTTTGAGCTTGATGGGGCTCACGCCTTCACCGAGCGCGTGGTACATCGCGATGCGGCCCTGCATCGCGGCAACCGACGCGAGCGGCAGCAGACCGGTGCAGTCACCCGCGGCGTAGACGCCCGGCACCGCGGTGCGCGACACGCGGTCGACCGGGATGTAGCCGCCGCGATCGAGCTCGAGCCCGATCTTCTCGAGGCCGAGACCGGACGTGTTGGGAATCGAACCGACGGTCATGAGAGCGTGGCTGCCCTCGACGATCCGGCCGTCGGCGAGCAGCACGCGCACCCCGTCCTCGGTGCGTTCGACCACGTCCGCGCGAGCGTGCTTGACGAGGGTGACACCGCGCTCGGCGAACGCGTCCTCGAGCACGAGCGCCGCATCCTCGTCCTCGTGCGGCAGCACACGGTCACGGCTCGACACCAGGGTGACCTGCACGCCGACTTCGGTGTACGCGGAGACGAACTCGGCGCCGGTGACACCGGACCCGACGACGACCAGGTGCTCGGGCAGCTTGTCGAGGTCGTAGAGCTGACGCCAGGTGAGGATGCGCTCACCGTCCGGCACCGCACCGGGCAGCACGCGGGGGCTCGCGCCGGTCGCGATGAGAACGACGTCGGCGTCGAGCACCCTCTCGTCGCCGGTGAACAGGTTCGCGCGGACCTGGTGGGCCGCCATGCCGACCTCGCGGTCGATGAGTTCGCCGTGCCCCGAGTAGATCGACACACCGGCGGCCTCGAGCTTGGTGCGGATGTCGGCGGACTGGGCACGGGCGAGTCCCTTGACGCGGGCATGGACCTGCGGCAGCGAGACGGCGGCGCGTTCGAGCTCGATGCCGAGGTCCGCGGCGCGGCGCATGTCGGTGCGCACCCCGGTCGACGCGATGAAGGTCTTCGACGGCACACAGTCGAACAGCACACAGGCGCCGCCGATCCCGTCCGAATCGATCAGTGACACCGTCGCGCCGTACTGGGCCGCCACCAGCGCAGCCTCGTAGCCCGCAGGCCCACCGCCGATGATCACGATCCGGGTCATTTTTCTCCTCTGTATCGATTCCGAGATGGTCCTCGGGCCGGTTTCCGGGCGTGCAGGGTCACCGCTTCGCCCTCATAAACGCTATGCCACCGGGCGCGGGCAGCGCATACGGACGCGCGGACTCGGCGACAAGTGCCCCGAATCCTGCGTCGGGCGGTGACCGATTAGCCTTAGGCACGTGCCGATCTACGCCGCCTACGGGTCCAACATGCATCCGGAGCAGATGTTGCAGCGCTGCCCGCACTCGCCGATGGCCGGTACCGGGTGGTTGCACGGCTGGCGGTTGACGTTCAGCGGCGCCGACCTCGGGTGGGAGGGTGCCCTCGCGACCGTCGTCGAGGACGAGGACTCGAAGGTCTTCGTGGTGCTCTACGACGTGCCGGACGAGGACGAGCGCAGCCTCGACCGCTGGGAGGGCTCCGAACTGGGCGTCCACCGCAAGATCCGGGTGCGTGTGGACACCGCCGACGGGCCGGTTCTCGCGTGGCTGTACGTCGTGGACGCGTACGAGGGCGGCCTGCCGTCCGCCCGCTACCTCGGGGTCATGGCCGATGCCGCGGAGATCGCGGGCGCCCCCTCCGACTACGTGATGGACCTGCGGACCCGCAACAGCCGCAACGTCGGACCCGGCCGGCCCGACGCGTTCTGAGGGCCGGGGTTCCGTCAGGCCCGGGGTCCGTCAGTCCGCGTAGAACGGGCCCGGCAGGCACACCCGAACCGACACCGCGTCCCCGGGGCGCAGGTCGTCGACGTCGCCGCGCAGTGAGCGGATCGTGATGTCGGGTCCGTCGACCCGCACCTCGCTGTGCGCACCACCGAAGGCGATGTCGCGGACGTGAACGACGACTTCTCCACCGCCCCTTCGACGGAGATCTGCTCAGGTCGCACCAGAATCCGGCCGGTGCCGCGCCCCGGCGCGGTGAGCTGCACCTTTCCGACCGCCGTGTGGGCATGGTCGCCGTCCGCTTCGGCGTCGAGCGCGCTGAACGGCAGGCTGAGCTCATCCAGCCGTTTCACCCTGCGCCGAGCACGAGGTTGGTCATCACCCGCACCCCCACCGGCAGCGCCCGCTCGTCGAGGTCGAACGTGGGCTGATGGATGTCGAGCGCCGGTCCGGTCCCGAATCCCACACCGAGCCGGCCCATCGCCCCGGGGATCTGCTCGAGGTACCACGAGAAGTCCTCGCCGCCACCGGATTGCGGTGTGTCGGCCAGGGCGTCCGGGTCGGTGGCCCGGATCGCGGCCTCGAACATGCGCGCCGAGACCTCGTCGTTGACGACCGGGGGCACACCCCGGCGATAGTCCAGTTCGTAGCTGACCCCGGTCGGTGCGAGCAGACCGTGGACGACCTCGCGCACCATGGGTTCGAGCAGTTCCCACGTCTCGTGGTCGCCGGTACGCACGGTGCCGGCGAGCATCCCGGTCCGCGGAATCGCGTTCGGCGCCTTGCCCGCGCTGACCGCACCCCAGACCATGACGGTGCCGGTCCGGGGATCGATGCGGCGGCTGAGCATGCCGGGCAGTCCGGTGATGACGGTGCCGAGCCCGTAGACCAGATCGCCGGTCAGGTGCGGGCGCGAAGTGTGACCACCGGGCGAATCCAGCACCAGTTCGACGGTGTCGGCGGCGGAGGTGATCGCACCGACCCGCATCCCGACCTTCCCCGCTTCGAGGCGCGGATCGCAGTGCAGCGCGAAGATCCGGGACACCCCGTCGAGACCGCCGGCCGCGACGACGTCCAGGGCACCGCCCGGCATGACCTCCTCGGCGGGCTGGAACACCAGCCGGACTCCGACGGGCAGCTCGGGGACCTCGGCCAATGCGAGTCCGGTGCCGAGCAGGACGGCGGTGTGGGCGTCGTGACCGCACGCGTGCGAAACACCGGGGACCGAGGACGCGAACGGCAGTCCGGTCAGCTCCTGCATCGGCAGGGCGTCCATGTCGGCGCGCAAGGCGATACGCGGTCCCGTGGTGGGCCCGAGATCGCAGATCACGCCGGTCCCGCGAGGCAGCACCTTCGGTTCAAGCCCGGCCGCGGACAGGTGCCCCGCGACGAACTCGGTCGTCGCGTACTCCTGGCGCGCCAGTTCGGGGTTCGCATGGATGTGGCGACGCCATGCGGTGAGGTCCTGGGTGTGGTCACCGAGCCACTTCTCGACATAGGGGTTCATCGGCGCGCGACCCCTTCGAGGAGGCGATCACGCTGACCGGCATCGGACGCGACGCGGGCCGCGGTCGCCGCGAGCGCCCGGGCTCCGTCGAGCACCGCCCGATCCGCGGACTCGGTGATACACGCCGCCGCGAAAGCAGCCTGGTGCGTGACCGCACCACCCGAATCGAGTCCGATGACCGGATGGATACCCGGCACAACATTCGTCACGTTTCCCATGTCCGTGCTGCCCAGCGGGCGCGATCCTTCCTCTTCGACGGGCAGCGGCGCCCGTCCCATGCCGATGATCACCTCACGATATGCCTGTACGAGCCACGGGTCGGGAGTGAGTTCGGTGTAGGTGGGTGACACCGTCCGGATCCGGTGGGTGCAGCCGGCGGCGAGCGCCCCTGCCGCGAAGCAGTTCCCGGCCCGTTCGGACAGGTCGGCGAGCGACTCCGCGGTCGTCGCGCGCAGGTAGTACAGCAACTCGGTGTGCGCGGGCACGATGTTCGGGGCCGTGCCGCCGTCGCTGACGATGCCGTGGATCTGCTGGCCCGGCAGGAGGTGCTGACGCAGCAACCCGATCGCGACCTGGGCGACGGTCGCGGCGTCGGCGGCGTTGCGTCCGTACTCGGGTGCCGCCGACGCGTGCGCCTCGCGTCCTTCGTAGCTGACGGCGATGTCCGCCAGCGCGAGGGAGGTCGCACCGGTGATGTCGAAGGGACCCGGATGCACCATCATCGCCGCGGCGACGTCGTCGAACACCCCGCGCTCGAGCATGAGCACCTTGCCCCCGCCGGTCTCCTCGGCGGGGGTTCCGATGACCCGCACGGTGACTCCCAGGGCATCGGCGACGGACGCGAGACCGAGACCGGCACCGACGGCAGCGGCGGCGATGATGTTGTGCCCGCAGGCGTGACCGATTCCGGGCAGCGCGTCGTACTCGGCGCAGATTCCGACGACGAGTTCGCCGCTGCCGAAGCGGGCGTCGAACGCGGTCGGGAGATCGGCGATCCCCGTGCGGATCTCGAATCCCGCGGCGCGCAGGACCTCGACGACCTTTGCGGCACTGTGGTGCTCGTCGAACGCGAGTTCCGGTTCCGCGTGGATCGAATGCGAGAGGGCGATGAGCTCGTCGGACGCCGCCTCGATCACCCTGTCCGCTTCGGTCGTCACATCGTCCAGTCTGTCATGCCGACCGCCCGGTCCAACGGTCAGCCGAAGCGGAAGTTCGACTCGTCGGTCTTCGTCTCGAGTGCGGCGACGAGGGGCGCGTGCAGGCCCCGTTTGACGACGCCGAGGTTCGCGCCACGGGTCGAGGTCAGTCCCGCCGCCCGCTCGACCGCCGCGGCCAGGACCGCGTCCCCGTCGACGGCCTGCGCGACGATCCCGGCGGCCAGCGCGTCGGAGCCTCCGTAACGGCGGCTCGTGGTGACGGCCTCGACCGCGGTGGCCGGGGTCAGCCGGGTGCGCAGCAGCGCGGACATGCCGACGGTGAACGGCATACCGAGCTGCACCTCGGGCAGGCACCAGAAGCCGCGGTCGGCGCGCATCACCGCGAAGTCGTGGGTGAGGGCGAGCATCGCGCCGGCGCCGAACGCATGGCCCTGGATCGCGGCGACGGTCGCGGCGGGGAAGGTCAGCATCCGCACGTACAGCGCGTGCACGGTGTCGAGATAGCCGGGCAGGTCGGGCAGATTCCCGAAGATCCAGTCGGTGTCGAGGCCGTTGCTCCAGAATTTTCCGGTCGCGGCGGTCACGAGTGCGGCGGGACCGTCGTGCGCCTCCACCTCGTCGAGCAGCGCACCGATCTCGGCCAGCCGGTCGGGATGGAAGCGGTTCTCGTCGACCTCCCGGTCCCGGTCGCCGAGGTACAGGACGAAGACGTCGCCGTCACGTTCGAGATAAGGCATGGACACGAGGATAGACCCAATAGCTACTCGCGAGTAACAAGCAGGTTGGCACTAGGGTCATGCGCCATGGGAGCAGCCGACGCCATCCTCGATCCCCCCGCCGAAGCCGGACGGGCCGCCGCCGTCCTCGCCGAGCGCACCGGAGTGGCCGCCCACCCGGTCGCCGTGGTGCTCGGCTCGGGATGGCGCGCCGCCGTCGAACGGTTCGGGCCGACCGTCGCGGACGTACCCATGAACGACCTGCCCGGCTTCACCCCGCCGACCGCGGCCGGTCATCCCGGAACCGTCCATTCGATGACCGTCGGACGGACCCCGGTGCTGTTGCTGGCCGGGCGCATCCACGCCTACGAGGGCCACGACCTCAGCCGCGTCGTGCATCCGGTGCGCACCGCCGTCGCGGCCGGCGCCCGCACCGTGATCCTCACCAACGCCGCCGGCGGCATCCGCCCGGATCTGAAGGTCGGCGAACCCGTGCTCATCTCCGACCACCTCAATCTCACCGGCCGGTCGCCACTGGTCGGCGCCCAGTTCGTCGATCTCGTCGACGCCTACTCCGCCGACCTGCGCAGCCTCGCCCGCGAGATCGACCCCTCGCTCGCGGAGGGGGTGTACGCGGGTCTGCCCGGCCCGCACTACGAGACGCCGGCCGAGATCCGGATGCTGCGCACCCTCGGCGCCGACCTCGTCGGCATGTCCACGGTGCACGAGACGATCGCCGCGCGCGCCGCGGGAGCACGCGTGCTCGGCATCTCGCTCGTGACCAACGCGGCCGCGGGCGTCACCGGTGAGCACCTCGACCACGCCGAGGTCCTGGCCGCAGGGCAGGCCGCGGCCCGCCGCATGGGCGATCTGCTGCGCGAACTGGCGGCGCGGCTGTGAGCCTGCGCTTCGGGACCGCGGGATTGCGGGGACCGGTCGGCGACGGCCCGGACTGCATGAACGTGCCGGTCGTCGAGCGCACGACCGCCGGGCTCGCGGCCTGGCTCGACGCGCAGGGGCACGGCGGCGGTACCGTCGTCGTCGGCCGCGACGCCCGCACGGGATCCGCCGAATTCTTCACCGCGGCAACGGAGGTGCTCGCCGCGGCAGGATTCGACGTGGTCGCGCTCCCCCGCCCGCTGCCGACGCCGGTCACCGCGTTCGCGGTGCGCGCGCTCGGTGCCGTCGCCGGGGTGCAGATCACCGCGTCGCACAATCCCGCCGCCGACAACGGCTACAAGGTGTATGTCACCGGCGGTGCCCAGCTGGTCTCCCCCGCGGACCGCGAGATCGAAGCGGCGATCGACGCGGTCGGCGGCGTGGTGCCTCGTACGCCCGTGAAACCCTCGGGCGGCGACCTCGTCGAGAGATACCTCGCGCGGGTCGCGACGCTGCCGCGGTCGCCACACCGGAACGTGCGGATCGCACTCACCGCGCTGCACGGCGTCGGCGGCGAGACCGCGGTCGCGGCGTTGCGGCAGGCCGGGTTCACCGACGTGCACGTCGTCGCGTCCCAGTTCGCGCCGGACCCCGCGTTCCCCACCGTGGCGTTCCCGAACCCCGAGGAGCCCGGTGCCACCGACGCGCTGCTGGCGCTCGCCGAGGACGTCGGCGCGGACGTCGCACTTGCGCTCGACCCGGACGCCGACCGCTGCGCGGTGGGGGTGCCGGCGGGCAGCGACTCGCGACGGCACGCCGTCGAGGGCTGGCGGATGCTGCGCGGCGATGAGACCGGTGTGCTGCTCGGCGATCACATCCTCGCGGGAGCGCGCCCGGAATCGCTGGTGGCGACCACGATCGTGTCGTCCACGTTGCTCGGGAAGGTCGCCGCCGCGCGCGGCGCCCGCTTCGCGCAGACCCTCACCGGCTTCAAGTGGCTGGCCCGCGCCGGCGAGGGTCTGGTCTACGCGTACGAGGAGGCGATCGGCCACTGCGTCGACCCGGACGCGGTGCGCGACAAGGACGGCATCGCGACGGCGGTCGTCGTCGCGGATTATGTGGCAGACCTGAAGACGCGTGGTCGCACGCTGCTCGACGCGCTCGACGATCTGTACGCCGAGTTCGGCGTGCACCTGACCGATCAGGTCTCGATCCGGGTCGCCGACCTCACGCGGATCGACCGGCTCATGGCATCACTGCGGGCCACGCCGCCGGACGAACTCGCGGGCGAGGCGGTCACCGTGACCGATCTCGCCCGGGCGGAGACACGACTGCGGACCGACGCGCTCGTGTTCGAGGGCGCGTCGGTCCGCGTCGTCGTCCGGCCGTCCGGCACCGAACCGAAGCTCAAGTGCTACCTGCAGGCGGTCGCGGTGGATGGAAACCACGGCAGCGCCACCAGCAAGCTGGCGGCGCTGCGCGTGTGGGCTTCCGGGATGGCCGGTTGATCCTGGGTCGTCAGACCCGCTGCGGCACACCGTAGGTGACGACGGTGTCACCCTTCGAGGTGGTCGCCTTCGCGAACGGCCGGACGGTGACCGGGCCGATCGCCCCGGAGACGGAACCGTGCACACCGGCGATTCGAACGGTGACCGCGCTGCCGTCGAAGGTCAGACCCTCGACGATCGGCACCTCGGTGATGCCGCCGGGTTCGAGTTCGATCTCGAACTCGTGCTCGGGGATGATCCGGCCTCCGAGCTGCGCATTGGCACCCAGATCCAGGCCGATGACAGGGTCGCCGAGCAGATCGCCGAAGCCGAGATTGACGTTGTTCCCCACCCCCCAATCCAGGCTCGGGGTGAAGAGGTGCACGATCGCGCCGGGCAGCGCGACCGGATAGCCGATCTGATAGCCGAGGGTGAGCTTGGTACCGGTGAACGCATCCGCTCCCGGACCGGTGATCTTGACGGCGGCAACACCGTCGCTGAAGAACTCGACGCTCAACGGTGAGCTGTCGAGCGGCGGGACGGACTGGATCGACGTGTCCGCCTGCAGGACTTCGATCGTGGCGCCGCCGTCGAGCGGCATCGACCGGGCGTTGTCGACTGCGGCTCCTGCGGCGCCCGGGTTGACCATCGCCACGAACGCGGCGGCAGCCACCCCCAGTGCTGCTGCCCGGAATCGCCGGCGGGATTTCGTTACGGAATTGCGGACCATCGCGTTTCCCCATTTCACGAACTGATGACAGTGAAGCGATCGTGATGCACGCCTCAGAGTAATGAGCCGCAAGCGATTTCGTGAGGAAGATCGTGAAGAGTTGGTAACGGATCAGCGCACGAACAGCGTCTCAGCAGCCCCATGTGCACCATAAGCACCAAAACGGACATCGATGTCACGATTCGGCTGCGTGTTTCGAAGAGTAGGCGATGGCCGTTATCGCGGCCCGAATTGACGGTCGCCCGCGTCGCCGAGGCCCGGAACGATGTACTTGTTCTCGTTCAGGCCTTCGTCGATCGTGGCGGTCACCAACCGCACCGGGTGCCCGCACGCCGCGAGTGCCTCGACACCCTGCGGCGCCGCCACCACACACACCGCGGTGATGTCGGTCGCGCCGCGGGACACGAGGAGCTCGATCGTGTGCACCATCGACCCACCGGTCGCCAGCATCGGATCCAGCACGAACACCGGCAGCCTGGACAGATCGGCGGGGAGGGACTCGAGATAGGGCACCGGCTCGAACGTCTTCTCGTCGCGCGCCAGCCCGACGAAACCGACCTGCGCCTGCGGGATCAGCGCGTGCGCCTGATCGACCATGCCCAGACCGGCCCGCAGAACCGGGACCAGCAGCGGCGGTTGCTTCAGCCGCACCCCCGTGGTCGTCGTGATCGGCGTGCGCACCTCGAACTCCTCGACCGGCGCGTCCCGGACCGCCTCGTACACGAGCATCTGGGTGAGCCGGCTCAGTGCATGCCGGAAGGCGGCGTTGTCGCTGCGCTCATCGCGCAGGATCGTGAGGAGCGAGGCAGCGAGCGGATGATCGACGACGAGCGGATCCATGCCCGAAGGATAGAACGGTGGAACCGGCCGCCGCCCGAATGCGTCGAACCCGTCGAGAGCGATTCGATCCGACATCGAGGGGCGTGAGGCGTGAGAGGCGAGTTTCGGCAGGACGGTGTGCAGGTACGCCCGGAGACCATCGCAGCGTTCGGCGGTACGGCGGGAGACCTGGCCGAACGAATGCGCGGCGCGGTCGACGAGATCCGGGGCGCCGCCCCCGAACAACTGGACACCGGGCTCGGCCCGATCGGAACAGGATTCGTCGCGGCCCTGGTCACGGCGCATCGCGCGCACGAAGAGCACGTGATCCGCCTCGTGACCGCGCTCGACGGCATGTCCGCGGTCGCCGCCGCGACCGCAGCGGGCTACGAGAACCGCCAGGCCGAGTGGTCCACGGGTCTGCAGTCCGCGGGTATGCCCGAGGCGGGAGCGCGACGATGACTCTCGGGGCCGATCTGCTCGCGGCTCCGCTGGCGGATCTGCTCACCGCATTCGGCTCCGGCACCGCACCCGCGATCGATCCGGCCGCGGCGTTGCGGGCGGGGACCGCGATCGCGGAGGACGTGC
>Ga0182740_1000894_pt1 | contig 23255 bp, 27 predicted proteins | sample eDN5th37CKraftBY_FD_128872 | JGI IMG/M metagenome (GOLD analysis project Ga0182740, IMG submission 128872) | Enriched backyard soil microbial communities from Emeryville, California, USA - eDNA 5th pass 37_C Kraft BY (version 2) (version 2) | ecosystem: Environmental > Terrestrial > Soil >...
GCCATGGCTCGGACGCCAAGGGCGGCCCCAGCTTTCCCAACCTGACCGACGGCGACTGGCTGCATGGCGGCTCGCCCGAAGCCATCACGCAGACCATCACGCAAGGCCGCGTCGGGGTGATGCCGCCATGGAAGGCTGCAATCGACGCCAAGACCGCTGGCGACATCGCGCAGTACGTGCGTTCGCTGTCGGGCCTGACGGCCGATCCGGTCCGCGTGTTTCGCGGCAAGCGGGAATTCGCGAACTATTGCGTGGCCTGTCACGGTGTCGACGGCAAGGGCAACCAGGCGCTGGGCGCGCCGAACCTGACTGACGACGTCTGGCTCTACGGCAGCTCTGAAGCCACCATCGTCAAGACGATCCTCGACGGTCGCGACAACCGCATGCCGGCGCACCAGGACATCCTGACGCCCGAACAGATCAAGATCCTGACGGCATGGGTCTGGGGCCTGTCGAACAAGCCTGACGCTACCGCCCGCGTGGCGACGGAAAGCGCCGCACCGGCAACGGCAACGAAGTAAAGGCATTGCAGCGGGCAGCACAGCGCATGGATAAGGGCCGCGCTGGCGCTGCCCTCATGTCACCAGACTTACAGCAGGGAGCAGCAAATGGAAGATGGGTCAGCCGCAAGGGTCGGCACTTCGCCTGACGGTGACCCGCCGCCCTGGCGGCCGCATGTTCGGCCGCCACGTCCCGGGACGGAGACCCTGGAGCAGACGTTGGCGGGCGTGCGCAGCAAAATCTATCCGCGATCCGTCAGCGGCATCTTCGCCCGTTGGCGCATCGCGTTTGTCTTTCTCACTCAGCTGATCTTCTACGGGCTGCCTTGGCTGCAATGGAATGGCCGCCAGGCCGTGCTGTTCGATCTGGGCGCTCGCAAGTTCTATCTCTTCGGCCTGGTGCTGTGGCCGCAGGACGTGGTCTACCTGGCGGTGCTGCTGGTGATCTCGGCGTTGGCGCTGTTCCTCTTCACCGCGGTGGCCGGGCGCCTGTTCTGCGGTTATGCCTGTCCGCAGACCGTCTACACGGAAATCTTCATGTGGATAGAGCGCAAGGTCGAGGGCGACCGGGTGGCGCGCATTCGCCTGGATGAATCGCCCTGGTCCTGGCGCAAGGCGCGCCTGAAGTTCACCAAGCATTTCCTGTGGATCGCGCTGGCCTGGTGGACGGGCTCTACTTTCATCGGCTATTTCGCGCCTATCCGCGAATTGGGGCATGAGCTTTTCGCCCTGCAGCTGGGCCCTTGGCAGTGGTTCTGGATGCTGTTCTATGGCTTTGCCACCTGGGGCAACGCCGGCTTCATGCGCGAATCCGTGTGCAAGTACATGTGCCCCTACGCGCGCTTCCAGAGCGTGATGGTGGATCCCGACACCTTTGTCGTCACCTACGACAAGCGCCGCGGCGATCCGCGCGGCGGCCGCTCGCGCAAGGTGGACCACAAGGCGGCCGGCCTGGGCGACTGCGTCGATTGCAGCCTGTGCGTGCAGGTCTGTCCGACGGGCATCGATATCCGCGACGGCCTGCAATACATGTGCATAGGCTGCGGCGCCTGTATCGACGCCTGCGAACAGGTCATGGGCAAGATGCAGTACGAGCCGGGGCTGATTCGCTACACCTCCGAGCGCGCCATGCTGGACGGCCTGTCCGCCAAGAGCGCGCGCTCCCACCTGCTGCGTCCGCGCGTGCTGATCTACGGCACGTTGATCCTGGCGCTGGCCGTCGCTTTCGTGGTGTCCCTGGCCATGCGCAACCCCTTGCGGGTGGATGTGATCCGTGATCGGGGCGCGCTGGGACGCGAAGTGGCCGGCGGCATGATCGAAAACGTGTACCGCCTGCAACTGATCAACACGTCGGATACGCCCCTGACGCTGCGCCTGTCGGCTGAAGGCGTGCCGGGCCTGGCCGTGCTGGCTGGCCAGCAGGGTTCCGACACCGTCGAGGTCGAGGCCGCGGCCAACAAATTGGTGCCCATGGTCATCCGCGCGCCAGCTGGCACGCAGCCTGGCGCCCATGCCATTACGCTGCGCGCGCGCGGCCAGGATGGCGAGCACCGACCGGTCGAGACCGACGAGGCCGCCAGTTTCTACGTACCTGATTGAGCATTGAAGAGGACATACCCATGACCGCCGTCCAACCCGCCAAAGCTACCAAGCCCTGGTACCGCGAACCCTGGCCCTGGATCCTCATGGCCGGCCCGTTTGCGGCCATGATAGGGTGCTTCGTCACCATCTATTTCGCTTTCACCAACTTCAGCAACCAGCCGATCCAGGAAGGCGTGGTCAAGCGCGGCCTGGTCATCGAGCAGGTTGCGCCCAGCGCCAATCCGTAATCCGGGAGAACAACAGATGGGCTTGCGATCATTGATGTGGATCCTGTGGCCGTCCTTCATGGCGGCCGCGGCGGGGAGCGCGCTGATCTTCGCCCTGATCGATCCCCTGGACGTGGCGATCTTCGGGCATGTCCCGACGGGACGCACGGGCTTCTATACCGTGTCTTTCTTCGTGTTGTGGGTGATGGCGGGGCTGTCCAGCACGCTGACGGCGTACCTGATGCCCAAGCCCGAGGAACCCGAGGATCTGTAGCCGGGCGCGGCGCTGCCGCGGCCCGGGGCGGACGGCGGCGCTAGATCTTCTTCACGAACTCCGACTTCAGGCTCATCGCTCCGAAGCCGTCGATCTTGCAGTCGATGTCATGGTCGCCGTCGACCAGTCGGATGCCCTTGACCTTGGTTCCCATTTTGATCACGCCGCCGGAACCCTTGAGTTTCAGGTCCTTGATGACGGTGACGGTATCGCCGTCCTGCAACACGTTGCCTGCCGAATCGCGGTAGACCTTGCCCGCGTCCTCGGTGGCTTCGGCGGCCTGTGCCGTCCATTCATGCGCGCATTCCGGGCAGACAAACGCGGCGCCGTCTTCATAGGTGTATTCGGACTGGCATTTTGGACAGGCGGGCAATGCGCTCACGGATGGACCTCAAAATAAAAAACGCGCGATGCGCAATACGCGATTGTACTGTGCAGCAGCTGGTTTTCGCCCTTGGCACGGGGGTATCCCGCCTTGCGTTGCGTTGTCTCAAACTGCGACGTCGCCATGCAGCAATCCCACGAAATGGCGCGCCGCCGCGCTCAGCGGCCGGTCGCGGGGCACGATGCTGCCAAAGGCCGTCAGGCGCTGCCGAATCTGGTAGGGCAGGATCGCCAGCAGGCCATGCGCCGCGTACCGGCTCGCCACCGATTCGGGAATCACGCCCAGCATCGTTGATTTCATCGCCAGGTTGGTGGTGGTCAGGATGGATGCCGATTCGATCAGCCCTTTGGGCGTGCTGGCATTGTTCGCATGGAACTCCTGCTCGATAACGTCGCGCATCGGACTGCCGTGCGGTTGCAGGACCCACGGATAGGCCAGCATGGCGTCGAAGTTCACGCGTTTGCGTCTGGCCAGCGGATGGTCCACTGCCGCGATCACCGACAACGCCTCGTCGCCGATCGGACGAAAGACGTACTGGCTGTCCGACAGGGTCAGCATGCGGCCTATCACCACGTCCAGCTTGCCTTCGTTCATGCGGCCGATCAGCAGGTCGCTGGTGCCGGTGGAAATCTCCACCGCCAGCAGCGGATAGGTTTGCTTCAGGCGCAGCAGGGCGTCGGTCAGATGGCCGGGCGAAGCCGCCATGATGCTGCCAATGAACAGCTTGCCCGCGCTGCCCAGGCGCAACTCATCCAGCTCGCGCGCCAGCGACGAGACCGTGCCGCGCATGCCGCGGAAGTACCCCATCACGCATTCGCCCGCCGCGGTCAGCGCCAGTCCTCGGCCCACCCGTCCGAATAGCGGCTGGCCGATGGCCAGTTCCAGTTCGTGCAGCATCTTGCTGGCCGCGGATTGGGTCATATTGAGCTGGTTGGCGGCGGCACGCAGCGTGCCGCGCTCTTCGATCGCCAGCAGCAGGACGATCTGCCGCATCCGCAGTCGGGCCAGCAGCGCAGGGACGTGTATGGCGCGTTCCATGATTGATCGCCTCAGGTGAACGGTTGGTGCAAAAGTTTCATTTTACGGAAACTAAGCTTCTTTCTAAGATGCATCCACAAGAGATTGCCCATCCATAGGGCAAGAAGACACCAACCAAGGAGACAACCATGAAGACTCGGCTATTGGCCGCGATCGCGGCCGGCGCCCTGTGCCTGTCCGCCCTGGCGCCCGTCCAGGCGCAAGGCGCCGACTGGCCCAACAAGCCCCTGCGCCTGCTGGTAGGGTCCGCGCCGGGCGGCGGCACCGATGCCATGGCGCGTGCCGTGGCCGACAAGCTGGGCCCGCTGCTCAAGCAGACCGTGGTGGTCGAGAACAAGCCGGGCGCATCCAATACGCTGGCGGCGGACCTGGCGGCCAAGTCGTCGGACGGCCACACCATGGTGATGGGGGTATCCACTGCCCACGCCATCGCGCCGCACCTGTTGAAGCTGGGTTATGACAACGACCGCGATCTGGTCCCGGTCGTGTTCGTGGGCGCGGTGCCCAACATCCTGGTGGTGAATAACGATGTGCCAGCCAAGTCGGTGCAGGAGCTGATCGCCTTGCTCAAGAGCAAGCCGGGCACCTACAACTTCGCCAGCAGCGGCTCGGGCAGTACCCAGCACATTGCTGCGGAACTGTTCAAGGACGCCACTGGCGTGCAGATGATCCACATTCCCTACCGCGGCAGTGGCCCGGCGCTGGTGGACCTGATGGGCGGACAGGTGCAGATCGCGTTCGAAACCGCGTCTTCGGTAATTCCTCATATCAAAAGTGGCAAGGTACGCGCGCTGGCCGTGCTGAGCGCCAAGCGCAATGCGCAGTTGCCTGATGTGCCCACCATGGCCGAAGCCGGCGTGCCCGGCGTGGAAATGAGCGCCTGGTATGGCATCTACATGCCCGGCGCCGCGCCTGCCGCCAATCAGAAACGCATCCATGACGCCGTCAACGGCATTCTGGCGCTGCCCGACACGCAGGCCCGCCTGCAGGCGATCGGCGCCGACATCAACCCGATGAGCCAGGAGCAATTCGCGCAGTTCCACAAGTCCGAGAACCAGCGCTACGCCGGCATCATCAAGAAGAACAACATTTCCGTGGAATGACCCAGACATGAGCACGCAGCAGAAACCCGTCATCGCCCTGACGCTGGGCGACCCCGCCGGCATCGGCGCCGAACTGATCGCCCGCCTCCTGGCCAGGCCACAAGCCACGCAACTCGCGAACATCGTTTTGGTTGGCGACGAGTGGCTGTGGCGCGAGGGCCAGCGGGTGGCAGGCGTGCAGGTTGCCACGCAAGCCGTGGACAGCTTCGAGGCGGTGCGCGACCGGCCGGACACCGGCGCGCCCGCCTGGCTGGGGATGGAAACCATCGAACCCGGCCAGGTGCGCGTGGGCCAGGCCGAGGCCGCGGGCGGGGCGTCGGTGCTGCGGGTGCTCAACGCCTGCATGGACGCGGCGCGTGACGGTCACGTCGACGCCATCTGCTTCGCGCCCCTGAACAAGTACGCGATGAAGCTGGGCGGCCTGGGGCACGACGACGAGCTGCATCACTTCGCGCAGTACCTGGGCGTGACCGGCTATTTCTGCGAGTTCAACACGCTGGGGGACTTGTGGACCTCGCGCGTGTCCTCGCACATTCCGCTCAAGGATGCGGCGGCGGCGCTCAGTGTCGACGGCATCAAGGACGCCACGCGCCTGATCTATCGTTCGCTGCAGGCCAACGGCGTGGCCGAGCCGCGCGTGGCAGTGGCCGCTTTCAACCCGCATGGCGGCGACGGAGGCACTTGCGGCCGGGAAGAAGTGGACATCATCGCGCCGGCCGTGCGGCAGTTGAACGAAGAGGGCCTGCCGGTGCAAGGGCCATTCCCCGCGGACACGATCTTCCTCAAGGCGCAGGCCGGCGAATTCCAGGCCATCGTCACCATGTATCACGACCAGGGCCAGATCGCGATCAAGCTTCTGGGCTTCTCGCGCGGCGTGACGGTACAGGGCGGCCTGCCCATCCCGATCACTACGCCCGCGCACGGCACCGCCTACGACATCGCCGGCCAGGGCCGGGCCAACCTGGATGCGACCTGGCAGGCCTTCCTCATAGCCTGCCGGATGGGCCTCTCGCACCGTGCATCGCGTTCGTCTGCCGGCTGACGCGACGTTTCATTCCCTACCTCGATTCCAAGCAGGAAACCCACATGAAGATCAAATCCGTCCGCGCCCGCGTCTACGAATGGACCGGCAAGACCGTGCCGCCGCAGGGCAACTTCTGCTCCAATGCCATGGACCTGCTGTATTCCAGGCAGGAAACCATGAGCACCTTCCGCTTCCACGGCTGGACCGTGGTCGAGGTGGAAACGGACGACGGTATCGTGGGCCTGGGCAACGTGGCGCTGGCGCCGCGCGTGGCCAAGGCCATCATCGACCAGTACCTGGCTCCGCTCGTGATCGGGCAGGATCCCTGGGACTACGAATACCTGTGGCAGCGCATGTACCGCGCTACCCATGCCTGGGGCCGCAAAGGCGTGACCATGGCCGCGATTTCGGCCGTGGACCTGGCCATCTGGGACATCCTGGGCAAGTCCGTGAACAAGCCTGTTTTCAAGCTCCTGGGCGGGCGCACCAAGGAAAAAATCCCGGTCTACTACTCCAAGCTTTATCGCACCGACCTGAAAGCCATGCAGGAAGAGGCGCAGACCTATCTGGACCAGGGCTTTACGGCTTTCAAGATGCGTTTTGGCTATGGTCCGGCGCACTTGCAAAAGGGCGTGTCGGAAAACCTGAAGTCGGTGGAGGCGGTGCGCGAAGTGATCGGCTACGACACTGATCTGATGCTCGAGTGCTACATGGGTTGGAACCTGGAATACGCCAAACGCATCCTGCCCAAGCTGGAGAAATTCGAACCCCGGTGGCTGGAGGAGCCCGTCATCGCCGACGATATCGACGGCTATGCGGAGCTGAACCAGCTGACCTCGATCCCGATTTCCGGCGGCGAGCACGAGTTTTCGCTGTACGGCTTCAAGCAGCTGCTGGACCGCAAGGCAGTGTCGGTGGTGCAGTACGACACCAACCGCGTGGGCGGCATCACGGCGGCGCACAAAATCAACGCATTGTGCGAGGCCTACAGTGTGCCGGTCGTTCCGCACGCAGGCCAGATGCACAATTACCACCTGACGATGAGCACGTTGGCCTCGCCCATGAGCGAATACTTCCCGATGTTCGACGTGGAAGTCGGCAATGAGCTGTTCTATTACATCTTCGACGGCGAGCCGGTGGCCAAGGAGGGGTTCATCGACCTCGAGGACGACAAGCCCGGGCTGGGCCTGACGCTCAAGACGGAATACCTCAAGAACTTCAACATCATCGAATAGACATGGCAACCTACGAAAATCCGCGCTACCGCGGCATCTTCCCTGTCGTTCCCACCACCTTCACCGAATCGGGCGAACTGGACCTGCCCAGCCAGAAGCGGGCGGTGGACTTCATGATCGACTCCGGCGTGGACGGCCTATGCATCCTGGCCAACTTCTCCGAGCAGTTCGTGCTGTCGGACGACGAGCGCGAAATCCTGACGCGTACCATCCTGGAACATGTGGCCGGCCGCGTGCCCGTCATTGTGACCACCACGCATTTCAGTACCCAGGTCTGCGCCGCGCGCAGCCGCCGGGCGCAGGAGCAGGGCGCCGCGATGCTGATGATCATGCCGCCTTACCATGGCGCGACGATTCGGGTATCGGAAGAACAGGTGGCGGGCTTCTTCCAACGCGTGTCCGACGCGGTGGACATCCCCATCATGATCCAGGACGCCCCAGTGGCGGGCACGCCATTGTCGGCCGCGGCTTTGGCGCGGATGGCGCGCGAGATCGAACACGTGGCGTACTTCAAGATCGAGACCGCGGGCGCGGCGTCCAAGCTGCGTGACCTGATCGCCTTGGGCGGCGCCGCGGTGGAAGGGCCTTGGGACGGCGAGGAAGCCATCACCCTGCTGCCAGACCTGGATGCCGGCGCCACGGGTTCGATGACGGGCGGCGGCTTCGCCGACGGCCTGCGTCCCATCATCGAGGCCCACCGCGCAGGCAAGCGCGACGAGGCCTACCGCCTGTACGAGCGCTGGCTGCCCCTGATCAACTACGAAAACCGGCAGGGTGGCATTCTCAGCGCCAAGGCCTTGATGAAAGCCGGTGGCGTGATCGCTTGCGAGGCGCCCCGGCACCCGCTGCCCGCCATGCGGGAGGAGGTCCGCCAGGGGCTGCTTGAGACCGCCCGCCGGCTCGATCCGCTGGTTCTGCGCTGGGGACGCTGAGCAGAACTTGCTCAGCGGTCAAACACACTGTTCCGTCACGCCGAACAAGCCTGTCAGGCGTGACGGTTAAAATCCCTGGCTATCCATCTAGTCGGGGGCGCGTGTGCAGCCGGTCATTTCAGTCCAGGATCTATCCAAACGGTACGCATCGGGGTTCCAGGCGCTCAAGAGCGTGAACCTGGACATCCAGCGGGGCGAGATCTTCGCGCTGCTCGGTCCGAACGGCGCGGGCAAGACGACGCTGATCAGTATTATCTGCGGCATCGTCAATCCCACCGCCGGCCGCGTGCTGGCCGACGGCCACGACATCGTTTCGGATTTTCGCGCGGCGCGCTCCAAGATCGGCCTGGTGCCGCAAGAGATCTCCACCGACGCGTTTGAAAGCGTCTGGAACACCGTCAACTTCAGCCGCGGCCTGTTCGGCAAGCCGACTGACCACGCCTATATCGAGAAGGTGCTGCGCGACCTGTCGCTCTGGGACAAGAAGGACAGCCGCATCATGGCGCTGTCGGGCGGCATGAAGCGCCGCGTCATGATCGCCAAGGCCTTGTCGCACGAACCCGCCATCTTGTTCCTGGACGAACCCACCGCGGGGGTGGACGTGGAGCTTCGGCGCGGCATGTGGGAAATGGTGCGGCGCCTGCGTGAAAGCGGCGTCACCATCATCCTCACCACGCACTACATCGAGGAAGCCCAGGAAATGGCCGACCGCGTCGGCGTCATCCGCAAGGGCGAGATCATCCTGGTCGAGGAAAAGCACGCGCTGATGGCCAAGCTGGGCAAGCGCCAGCTGACGCTGACGCTGAAGGCGCCGCTGCCGGGCATCCCCACGGCGCTGGATGCCTTTCAGCTGGAACTGTCCGACAACGGCCACAAGCTGGTCTATACGTACGATAACCAGGGCGGCGGGGAAATCTCCCGGCTGCTGCATGAGCTTTCCAGGCTGGAGATCGAGTTCACGGACCTGAATTCGTCGGAAAGCTCGCTCGAGGATATCTTTGTCAGCCTGGTGCACGGTCAATCATGAACTTCTACGCCATCCGCGCTATCTACCTGTTTGAAATGGCCCGCGCATGGCGCACGCTCATGCAGAGCGTGTTGTCGCCGGTGATCTCCACCTCGCTGTACTTCGTGGTGTTCGGTTCGGCCATCGGCTCGCACATGGTCGAAATCGACGGCGTGAGCTACGGCGCATTCATCGTGCCGGGCATGATCATGCTGTCGCTGTTGACGCAGAGCATCGCTAACGCGTCCTTCGGCATCTACATGCCGCGGTTCTCGGGCACCATCTATGAAATCCACTCGGCGCCCATCTCCTATGTGGAGATCGTCATGGGCTATGTCGGAGCCGCCGCCAGCAAGTCCATCATCCTGGGACTCATCATGCTGGCCACGGCGCGCCTCTTCGTGTCGTTCGAGGTTGCGCATCCATTCTGGATGCTGGGCTTTCTGGTGCTCACCGCCGTGACCTTCAGCCTGTTCGGCTTCATTATCGGCATCTGGGCCGACGGCTTCGAGAAGCTGCAGATCATCCCGCTGATGATCATTACCCCGCTGACCTTCCTGGGCGGCACCTTCTATTCCATCAAGATGCTGCCGCCGTTCTGGCAGACCGCCACCTTGTTCAATCCGGTGGTGTATCTGGTCAGCGGGTTCCGCTGGGCCTTTTATGGCGTGGCGGACGTCAGCGTCGGCGTCAGCGTGGGCATGACGCTGGTGTTCTTGCTGGCCTGCCTGATCGGCGTGCGCTGGATCTTCAAGACTGGCTACCGGCTGAAGACCTGAGCGCCGCCGGTGTCGGCAGGCGCGGCCGCGCTTCAGGGTTGCGCGGCCGTCGGCGCGCTGCGGGCCATGCCATCATGCGCGTCCAGCAGCCGTTCGCGCCAGGCATGGACGGGATCGTCCTCGGCCAGCAGTTCCAACGTGCTGGTGCAGCGCGCCCACATGAACATGCCGAACACTGCATAGTCGGCATAGGCCGGCTGCTCGCCCGCCAGATAGGGCTGTTTGCCCAGCATCTGCCGCAACGGCAGCAATGCGGCGCGCAGTGCTGCGACCTGTTCGTCGTAGCCTGCGGGCAGATCCTCCAGCTTGCCAAAGCGCTTTTCCCGCGTGGCGCGGAAATAGTCGCGGTCTTTTTCATGGATCAGGCCATGGATGCTGGGCAGCAGCAGCCGCGCCAGCGTCGGCACCAGGGTGGTGTCGGCCCATGAATTCGCGAACAGGCTCAGCGCGCGGCCGGTGGCGCCACCGAACAGCGAGGGCCGCTCGGGGAAGTGGTCTTCGAGGTAGCACGCGATCTGCCAGGAATCGCTGACGACATGGGTGCCGTGCACCAGCACAGGCACGAGCTTCTGGCCGGAAAAATCTATCGCTTCTTTTTCCGTGAAGCGCCAGGGCACGGTCGTGGCCGTCAGGCCTTTGTGCGCCAGCGCCATATGGGTCTTCCAGCAGTGCGGGCTGAAACGCAGCGATGCGTCGGCGCCCGCCAGGTCATAGAGAGTGAGATCCGTGGTCAAGATACTGCGCTCCTTCTGCGTGTCGGTAAGGAAATCCGGAAACAGGATAACCGCTTGCGCAGGCCTGGCGGCTGACGGTTGCCTTACTTGGCGATCATTCCCACACTTGCTGGAGCAAGACCGCAGACAGATAGAGGCCGCATCCGAACACCGCGTGTGTCGCCAGGCTGCGCGCGCGGGCCTTCCGGGGCGAGGGTGCGCGCGCCGCCGCCAGGCCCAGGCCCATCGCGGGCTGCATCACGAAAAATGGGATGACAACGGTCGCCACGCCCACGGCCAGGGCAGGCAGCCACGTCGGGTTGCGTAACCATGCCTCGCCCTGGACGCAGGCCAGCAGCGCGGCGAACACGATGCCCACCGTGTAGTGGATCGCCCAGCCCAGCGGCACCTCGCCTGCGATCGGCTCGGCCCGGCCGATATTGGCATGCGCGAACTTGCCCCGGCGCAGGTGCCCAGCCCATCTCCCGACCAGCCCGTAGTTCAGCGTGGGTATGCCCAAGCCTTTCTGGACCAGGCCCCACAGGTCCATCACGGCGGTCGCCCCGGCCCCGATCAGGATGATTCTTGCCGTTGCTTCCATCGATACCATTTCCTGTCCTTTGATTGATGAGTCCATCGTTCGCAGGCATGATAGAAGTTGAAGTCAACTTTAAGTCAATGGGTCAAGAAGGAGACGCGGCATGGATATTTCGGAAGTCGCGCGGCGCACGGGCTTGCCGGCCTCGACGCTGCGTTTCTATGAAAGCAAAGGCTTGATCAAGGCGGTCAGCGCCGCCGGCGAGCGCCGACGATTTGCGCCCGGGGTGCTAGATCAATTGGCCCTGGTCGCGCTGGGGCAGGCCGGCGGCCTGTCGCTGGACGAGATCCAGGCCATGCTCTCGCCGGAGGGAGCATGGCGGGTCGACCGAAAACTGTTGTTGGCCAAGGCCGACAGCATAGACGCGACCGTCAAGCGCTTGCGGGCGATGAGCCAGGGCTTGCGCCACGCCGCGGAGTGCCCCGCGGCAAACCACGCGCAATGCCCGACTTTCCAGCGGCTGCTGAAGGCGGCCGCAGGCAGGGTGAAGCAGAGCAGGGCGGCCGGGCCGAAACAAAAAAACGCCATCCGTCCTGAACAGGAGGGATGGCGCCAAGGTTAGCGGCTGGCCCGCGGACACCGGCGCATCCACGGGGCAGACACTGGCTCTCGGAGAGCTTTACTTCCCGGCGGGCGCACCCTTGCTCATGCTCATCAGGCGCTGCTTGAGCTGGGGGTCCTGCTGCACGGCCTGGCCGATGCCGTTGAATTCCTCGACGCTCAAGCCGTCGGCCTGCACCAGCTTCACCATCTTGGCGTCGGCTTCTTCCACGACCTTTTGCTTGGCCTCGTCGGTCTTGGCGGCGTCGACCTTGGGGCGGTATTCGTCGACAACGCCGGAAATCTTCTGCGATGCCGAGGCAAAGCGCTGCAATTGCTGATCGGTCGGCTGGATCGCGGGCGGGGGCGCCATACGTTGCTGAGCCTGCGGCTGGCCCTGACTGGCCTGTTGCGCAAGGGCGGGGGCACCGGACAGCGCCGTCGCCAGCAGGGCGGCGGACAGGAATGCGTAAGTGGAACGCTGCATGAAACCTCCTTGTTCCGGTTGAATGTCGGACCATGATGCCGAGCCGGGAGGCGCGGGGGCAAGTTTCGCGATGTGTTTTCCTGTGTCGGCAGGCCACGGGATGCGGGCGCGCCCTGGGAGGGCGCGCCCGGGGGCGCGGCGGAAACGTTTTGCGCGATTTCGTAGTCGCTGCTGGCCGCGATGTTTCTTTAATTTTTTGCGGGACGGGTTCTAGACGGCCAGCATGCTCAGCATCACCAGCGCAAGCAGCAGCACGTAGACGCGAGCGTGCAGGCGATCCGGAATTCGCGGGATCAGCGGCGCGGCCAGCCGGATGCCCGCCAGCGATCCCAGCGCAAGCGCCGCGAACGCCAGCAGGTCTACATAGCCCACGATCCACGGCGCCAGCGGGGCGGGCAGGCTGGCCGCCGCTGCCATGTAGGCCAGCGTGCCCACCAGCGCCACGGGCAGGGTCAGCGGATTGGCCATTGCCGCGGCCTTGGCCATGGGCAGGCCGCGGCGCCGCAGCAGGGGGACGGTCATGACGCTGCCGCCTACGCCGAGAAAGGTCGCGACCGCACCAATGATCACGCCTCCCCCCACGAGGACGCCGCGGTCCAGCGGGCGGGGGCGTTCGTCCTGCTGCGCCATGAAGCCTTGGCGCAGCAGGCAATCCAGGATGGTCACGGCCAGATAGACAATGAATGCGTAGCGCATCAGGTCGCCGCTTGCGCGAGTGGCGGCGAGCGCGCCCAGCGCCGCGCCTGCGGCGATAAAGCCGGCCAGGGGCCAGACATAGGCGCGCAGAATGTTGCCGGCGCGCTGGTGCTTGCGCGTTGCCGCCACCGAATTCACGATCATGACGCAGGTGGATGTGGCCACCGCGATATGCATGGCCGCCGAGCCGATGGCATCCTGCGCGCCATGCGCGGCCGTCAGCACCGCATACAGCACGGGCACTACCACGAAGCCGCCGCCGAAGCCGAACAGCACCGTGGTCACGCCGCTCAAACAGCCGAACAGGGCCAGAACCAGATAAAGCATGCCTGCATCCTCATAAGGAAAGAGGGAAAGCAGCCACGATACGGCCGCCGGGTGTGGCCCGCTTTCGAGGATGGGACAATAATGTTTGAATTTCGGCCAATCGGCACGTTGCCACGGTAGCAGCCCGCGATGCGCAATACTCATATCGACCACTACGATCACCTGGACCGCGCCGTCGTCGCCATCGGCAACGACTATCCTCCCGGCCGGCTGCTGCCCGCCCATGCGCACCGTCGCGCGCAGTTGCTGTATGGGGCGACCGGCGCCATGCACGTGGTCACGCGAGACGGCAACTGGGTGGTGCCGCCGCAGCGGGCGGTGTGGATTCCGGCAGGCGTGGCGCACCAGGTCCGCATGCTGGGCGTCAGCACGCGCAGCGCCTACATCGAGCCGGGCGCGGCGCGCGCGGACCGGCAAGCCTGCGAGGTGATCGAGGTGTCGCCGCTCTTGCGGCAGCTGTTGCTCGACGCCGTGGATATGCCCGCCGCCTACGATCCGGTGGGGCGCGACGGCGCGCTGGCCGCCCTGTTGCTGCACGAGGTCGAGCGCGCGCCAGTACTGCCCCTGCACATCCCGCTGCCCCGCGACAAGCGCCTGGCGCCCTTATGCAAGGCCTTCATTGCGGCGCCGGATGCACGCGCCGCGCCGCAAGCCTGGGCAGAGCGGCTGCACATGAGTCCGCGCACGTTCAGCCGCCATTTCCGCCAGCAGACCGGCATGGCGTTCTCGGAATGGCGCCAGCGAGCCTGCGTGGTGCTGGCCCTGTCACGTCTGGCCTCTGGTGACTCGGTGACTTCCATCGCGCTGGATTTCGGCTACCTGAGCCCGGCGGCGTTCTCCACGATGTTCCGGCGGGTGCTGGGGCGCCCGCCCACGGAGTATCTGCGCGAGGCTTAAGGGCGCTTGGTACTATGCCGGCTCCCGCGGCAGCCCCTCCGGGCAGCCGGGTTACGCCATTCCATGACTACTACGCAACCGCCGCTATCCATAGGCATCGCCGGCGCCGGCAGCGCAGGCCTGGCCGCCGCGCTGGCGCTGGCGCAAGCCGGCCATCAGGTGCGCGTCTTCGAAAAGCACCCGGAATTCACTACGCTCGGCGCTGGCCTGCTGTTGCAGCCGCCCGGCGTGCGCGCGCTCAAGTCGCTGGGGGTCGACGTTGCGGCGTTGAATGTGGGCGCGCCGATCGACCGCCTGCTGGGCCTGTCGCACCGCGGCTGGCGGGTCGTGGACATCGACTACGTCGGCGACGGCGCGCGGGCGGTGACGCGGGCGGCGCTGGGCGGGGTGCTGTTCGAGGCCGCCCGGCGGGCGGGGGCGGAATTCTCATTCGGCTGTCCTGTGACCACGCTGGAGACTCGCGAGGGCAAGGCGCTCGTGACGCATGGCGCGGGCGCGGCCCGCGCCGAATCCAGTTTCGATGTGTTCGTGGTGGCCGATGGCGCCGCTTCCGCGCTGCGCGAGCAGGTCGGGCTGGCGACGAGTTCACGCGTCTACGCATGGGGCGCGTTGTGGGGCCAGTTCTGGGCGCCAGGCTGGAGCGGCGCGACGCAGCTGTTGCAGCGTTTTCGCGGCACCCGCGAAATGATGGGCTTGCTGCCTACCGACCTCGGTCCTCAGGGTGTGCGCCTGTCACTGTTCTGGAGCATCCGGCATGACGCTTTGCCGGCCTGGCGTGCGGCGCCCATAGGCGCCTGGAAGGACCGCATGCTGTCCCTGTGGCCCGAGGCCGCGCCCGTCGTGGACCAGATCTCGCGGCATGACGACCTGGCGGTGGCCACCTACCGCCACACCTGGCCGCGCGGATTGGCGTCGGGCCCATATTGCGCTGTGGGCGACGCAGGCCACGCGATGAGCCCTCAGCTGGGTTTGGGTACCACGCTGGCGGTGCTGGACGCGCTGGCGTTGGCGCGCGCCCTGGGGCAGCACGGCGCCGACAGGGGGCCGGCCCGCTACGCCCGCAGCCGGCTCATGCCTTCGCGCCTGTACCAGACCCTGAGCCGCGGCTTGACGCCTTGCTTCCAGGCGTCGGGGCCGGGGTTGTGGCGCGATCTGATGTTTGGCGGGGCGTTGCTCGTGCCAGGTATGAAAGCGCTGATGAAGCGCGGCCTGCTGGCCATGCCGCAGCCGAAAGGATCCGGCCGCGGCTGACTCCGGGCATGGCGGTGTTCAGGCTGCGTACCAGAGCACCGCGAAGAAGTGGCATACCGTGCCGGCGAGCACGAACAAATGCCAGATGAAATGGCTGTAGCGCCAGCGGTTGTCGAGGATGAAAAACGCGACGCCGCCGGTATAGGCGAGCCCCCCTGCCACCAGCCACCACAAACCGCCCGTGGGCACGCGTTCGATCAGGGGATTGACTGCGATGATGACCAGCCAGCCCATCGCGAGGTACAGCCCTGTGGAAATGGCCGGGCGATTAAGCCGCTTGCTGGCCTTCAGCCCCACGCCCAGCAACGCCATGCCCCACACCAGGCCGAACAAGGTCCAGCCCCAGGGCCCGCGCAAGGCTCCCAGGGCAAAGGGCGTGTAGGTACCCGCGATCAGCAGATAGATGGCGGAATGGTCCAGGACGTTGAAGAGCTGCTTTGCGCGGCTCTTGGGCAGCGCATGGTAGATGGTTGACGCGAGATACAGCAGGCACATGGTCGCGGCGAAGACCGCGGCGCCCGCAATGAAGGCGGCGTCGCCCTGGCGCACGGCGGCCAGGATCAGGATGGGGGCGGAGGCCAGGGCGCCCGCGGCGCCGAGGCCGTGGCTGATGGCGTTGGCGATTTCCTCGCCCAGGGTCTGGGGTCTGTCGTTGGGAAACATGAATGCGTCTTGGTTGGATCAGGTCTACACCTTAGGCGCTTTGGCGCGGCGGCTCAAGCGGGCAGGCCGGCCTGCCGAGTGCGTCGCGCTGCCCGTTTGATCTACGGCAACCAGGCTGCAGGGTCAGGAGAAATAAAGCGCTGTCTATAAGTTACGGTGTGATACATTCAGCGCGCAAGCAAACGCAGGTGAACAGGCCCTATCCATGGCGCGCAGTTTTACCAATTTGTTTTTCAAGGCCGCGAAAAAGATCGGCAAATTGCAGCGCGCCGCAATGCGCATGGCGGTTCCCAAGCCCGCCAAAAAGCGTGGCGCGCCCAAGCGCAGGACGGCCAAGTCCGCCGCAGCGCCCGCCACCCGGAGCGCCGCCGCGCCCGCGCTTGGAGCAGGCCGCTGGGAAGCGTCGAGGCAGTTTTCCGACGGTCACGGGCGCCGGCTCACTTTTGCGCGCTATACGCCCGCGGGCGCGCAACGCTCCGGCATGCCGTTGGTGGTGATGCTGCATGGCTGCCGGCAGACCTCCTTGTCCTTCGCCCGCGGTTCGCGCATGAACCAATGGGCAGACGCGGGTGGCTTCATGGTGCTGTATCCGCAGCAATCAATGGCCCGCCAGGTGCAGCGCTGCTGGCGTTGGTTCCAGCCAGATGACGCGCATGGTGGCGCGGAAGCCGATCTGATCGCCGCGCTGATCCGCGCGGAGTGCGCCAAGCACGCATTGGACCCCGAACGCGTGTATATCGCGGGCCTGTCCGCCGGAGCCGGCATGGCCGCGCTGGTGGCCTTGCGGCATCCGCGCCTGATCGCCGCCGTGGCCATGCATTCCGGTCCGGTGGCGGGAGATGCCCACAGCGCCACCGGCGGTATCGGCACGATGCGGCGCGGCGCGCTCAAGCCGCTGCTGCCGCTGCTGGAAAAAGTCGCGGACCCGGCGGTGTTCCGGCTGGGCATGCCTGCCATGATCCTGCAAGGGCAACTCGATCCGACGGTGGCGCCGCGCAATGCCAGGCAATTGTTCGAACAATTCCGCGCCGTGAACGATCTGCCGCCCGACAGCGTGCCGGTCGAACGCGTGCTGGGATTGGGCACCGACAAATCCTACCGCCGCGTGGATATGCTGCGCGGCAGCCGGACGGTGTTGCGCTTGTGCGAGATCACGCTCGTGGAGCACGCCTGGAGCGGTGGCGACGCCTCGGTGCGTTACCACGCGCGCAGCGGCCCCGACGCCTCGGCGCTGATCTGGCGCTTCTTCAAGGGGCAGCGGCGCCTGGCTCGCGAGCCGGCGGAATAGGCCCGGGCGCGCGCTGCCGGGACATGCAGGCCCGCAACCCGGTCACGGCAGGGCAGTAAGATCAGCGTATCCTGGCGCGCCGGCGCGTCCTGCGCCGGCCGCCTTGTTCCTGTCCGGAGTTCCTGCCATGCCACTTTCCATGTACCAGGCCAGCGTGCCTGCCTTCGTCCGCGGCCTGAACGTGCTGGCCGCGCTGCTGCAAAAGGCCGCCGACCACGCCGCGGCCGCCGGAATGGATCCGGCCGAACTGATCAACGCCAGGCTGGCGCCGGACATGTATCCGCTCAGCGGCCAGGTCCAGCGCGCCAGCGACGCTTCCAAGTTCGCCGTGCAGCGCCTCTCGCGCGTGGAGGCTCCCAAATTCCCTGACGAGGAATCCACCTTCGAGCAATTGCAGCAACGCATCGCCGCCACCATCGCCTATCTGCAAGAGGTGGCGGCGGACAAGTTGGACGGGGCCGAGGGCCGCAAGGTCTCGCTTGCCTTCGGCGACTTCAAGCAGGAATTCCGCGGCGACGACTATCTGCTGACGTTTGCGCTGCCGAACTTCTACTTCCACGTCACGACGGCATACGCCATCCTGCGCCATGCGGGCGTGAAGATCGGCAAGCTGGATTTCCTGGGGCCCTACCCGCAGCCCGCCGCGTAGCGTTCTTTTCCCGCTTCCGCGGGCAGGGACGTTAGCCCTGTTTCCTGGACGCGTCGCCGCAGCCTTCCATTGGGCCCATCTTCGCCATGTTCTGCTGGACTTCCTCCGGCGTCAGGTCGAACTTGTGGGTGGCGATGGACCAGCGGTGCCCGCAAGGATCCACGACCTGGCCGTAGCGGTCGCCCCAGAACATGTCCGCCACGGGCATCGTCACCTGGGCGCCTGCCGCCACTGCCTGCTTCATGGCGGCATCCACGTCGTTCACGTAAAGATGCAAGGTGACGGGCGTACCCTTGAGCGCCTTGGGACCGAGGCTGCCCCATTCGGGGAAGTCGTCCATCAGCATCATGACCGAGTCGCCGATGCGGATGGCGGCATGCATGATCTTGCCGTTGGGGCCCGGCAACCGGGCCAGCTCCTCGGCATTGAAGGCCTTTTTATAGAAATCGATGGCTTGCGCCGCGCCTTCGCACACAATGTGCGGGGTAAGCGTGTGCATGCCTTCGGGGATGGGTTTGCTTGCGGGGTTTGCCATGCGTGTCTCCAGAATATCCAGCTTGCAGAGGGCGGGAAGGATTCCCGGTCGCCTCAGTTACCTACCAGCGTGGTGAAGCCGCCCCAGCACATGCGCTTGAAGTCAAACACCCCTTCGCAGCAGCTCTCGGCCAGGCGCGGATCCGACATGACCTTGGCGTTGATCTGGTCCCGGTCCGCCTTGCTGGCGTAGGTGATCCAGGCGAACACCACGGTCTCCCCCTCGCGCGCCCCGGCGGCCGCGCTGAATGAACCGAAACCTTCTTTGTCGATGTCGTCGGCGACGCATTCGCGGTAGTCCAGCGCGCCGTACTCCAGCCAGACCGCCTGCGCTTGTTGCGCCATCTTCCGGTACGTTTCGAGGTTGGCCTTGGGCACGGCCAGAAGGTAACCGTCTATGTACTTTTCCATCAGTGACTCCTTTGATCCACGTTGTTCTGTTTCCCGCCCGGGACTCCCGCAAGCCGCCCCTGGCGCGGTCCGGATCTCATTCCGGCAAGTGTCACTGTATCGGGATCGGCGGCGATCTCAGATAGGCGATTGCGACAATCTTGAGGGTGGATTGCGACAGCTGGCAGGCGTATGCTCTGCAGGATGAAAAACGTCGCGTTCCTCTTGCCCCTGGGGGCGAATATCGCCTCGCTGGAAACTGCCCGGCATGGCTTTCTGGTCGCCAACGAGTACCTGGCCGCGCACGGGCGCGAACCCCGGTTCACCGTGCGTACGCTCGCCGTAACGCGCGAAGTCCGGCTGGATGACGGCCGCATCACGGTGCAGGCCGACATGGTGCTCGCCGATGCCCACGACATCGATATCTGCATCGCGCCGCCATTGCTGGGTTCGGTGTCCGACGCGGTGCTGTCCAACCGCGAACTGATCGAATGGTTGTCCCGGCATCACCGCGAGGGCGGCGAAGTCGCCAGTTTGTGCATGGGCGCCGCGCTGTTGGCGGCGGGCGGCGTCCTGGACGGCCAGCAGGCGGTGGTCCATTGGGTGGCGCAAAACCTATACGCCAGCCTGTTTCCCAGCGTGCAATGGGTCAGCGATCGCATCGTCATGGCGGACAACGGCATCTACACCAGCGGAGGCGCGTTCTCCGCCGCCCACCTCGTGCTGCACCTGATCGAGAAGTACACCGACCGCGACACCGCCATCTGGTGCGCCAAGTATTTTCAGCTCGACTGGAGCCGCCAGAGCCAGTTGCCGTTCTCGGTATTCGTAGGGCAGAAGGCCCACGCCGACGAGGTCGTGCGCGCGGTCCAGGACTACATCGAAGGCCGCTACACGGAAAGGATCACCGTCGAGGAACTGGCGGACCGCCATGCCATGGGGCGCCGCACCCTGGAGCGGCGGTTCCGCCAGGCCACCGGCAACAGCATCGTGGAGTACGTCCAGCGCGTGCGCGTCGAGGCCGCCAAGAAGCGCCTGGAAACCTCGCGCAAGAGCGTGGCGGAAGTCATGTACGAAGTCGGCTACAACGACACTAAGGCCTTTCGCGACATATTCAGCAAGTACTGCGGCATGTCGCCAGTGGGCTACCGCGAGCGCTACCACTTTCAGTAGCGGCCATCAGCCCTGGTGCCGGTACACCCGTGTATCGCGCATGACGAAGCCCGCTGACTCGTACAGATGGTGCGCCGACAGCCGGCCCGGGTTAGAGGTCAAATCCAGTGTCTTGGCTTTCAGTTCGCGGCTTTTGGCGATCGCGGCCCGCGTGAGCGCCATGCCGACCTTCAAGCCGCGGGCCTGTTCGTCCACTACCACATCCTCGATCCACGCCCGCATGCCCGTGGGTATGCGAAAGTGCACCAGCGTGAGCGTGCCCACGATGCGCTTGTCGCCGCCCATGGTCGCGATGAACAAATGGTTGCAGGGCGAGCGGATGATTTCGTCCAGCGCCTCGCGCGAGAGCGGCGCGGCGGTCCTGGACAACTGCGGCAGCAGGCGGGCGAACGCCGCAACCAGCGCGTCGCTGGCCTGGGTGGCCTGCACGACTTCGACGTCGTTTCCTGGAGGGGACATCATGGTCTCCCGGGTGGGGGTTACCTGAGTGTTGTAGCCGACACCCTGTCCGGATACCAAGCGGTGAATTTCATTGCTCCTGCAAGCGCCGCCACCGTCACCGCGATGGCGATGGCCTGTGGCAGCTGCGGCTTGTACAACAGCAGCGCGTCGGCCGCCGTCATGCTAGCAAAGGCCAGCGCCCACGCCGCCGTTACTGCATAGTTCATGCGGGCGTAGCGCCGGTTCCGCCAGACGTACTCGGGTTCCTTTTCCCGTGCGTACTCCAGGGAGAACGGCCGGCGCAACGCCAGGGTCAGCAACACCAGGGCCAGCATGCCGGCGTCGACCCGCAGGCGTGCCTGGGCGATGGTCCAGGAGTCGCCGTCCGCCATGGGCGCGTACAGGGTCAGTCCCATGAAGAGCAGCAGCGTGCCCGTCTCCAGGAGTTTGACGCGCCGCTCGGGGCTGAGCCAGTCGCGCAGCACCAGCCCGGCGGATACGAAGGTGCCGGCAGCAAGTCCTTCCAGCACCCCGACGGTTCTTTCTATGATGACAAACATGATGAATGGCGCGAACGCCAACAGGATATTCATCTTGGTTCCCCGGCCTTGAGCGCGCACCCTGCGCGTTTGTCAGCGTCGCCTTGAGAATCAAGACGCGAACTTGTCTATTTACGCCTGTCCGCCAGCGTGCGGCATAACGCGCCGTTCGCCTATCGCCGTGGCGGCGGTGCGCGGATGGACCATTTTTCGGGCGGCGCGGCGCCGTATCGGTCAATCGGTTTGTGTCTGCCGTCCTGGCGGACTAGTGCCGCCGTGAGTAGACTGGCCAATGCATCGTTCATACGATGTACTGCCTCCGAATTCCCTCTGCATCGCCAGGTCGTTTCAACAGCTGTCACAAGCAGGAAGCCGGCGCTTTCGTTCTTTCCAGGGCATCGCGCCGGCCAGGTGTGCGCGTGTATGCGAGACGGGCCCACTTCGCGCGTCCCGTCGAAACTTCGTCCGGGAGAGTTCACATGAGCATCGAGTTACAGATCCAGGCGTCCGTTCTGGGCGTCCTTGCCGTTCGCGCCGTGCAGGCCAGGCTGCGCGCAACTTGTTTCGCACCTGTAGGAGCGGCGTACATCGACCATGCAGACGTGGCAGCGGAGGCGGCGGAAGTGCTTGCCGCCGGCTCCGCCGTGCATCTGCGAATTCCCATTGATGTCTACGTGGCGCCGCGGGCCGCGGTAATGGCCGCGCCCAATGCCGCGCCGGCCGGGGCGTCGACCCCGGCGGGGAGGGTGGGAGTAACTCTGGAGCTGGCCGCGGCCGGCTCCGCCGTTTCCCTGCGCTGCGTCGATGCCGATCTGGGCGCCATGGGCGCAGCCCTGGGGGATGCAGCGGCCCCGGCGAGGGAGGCCATCATCACGGCGGTCGACTCGCCCGCGGCGGCGGACCTGAGCGCCGCGCTTACCCAGCTGGGCATGCCGTCCCCCAGTTCGGCACGAGTCGAATTGGCCGGCCCTGTCGTCGCCATCCGCTTCGAGCCCGCGGGCAGCGCCCGCAGCCGCCTGTTCGGCGGCCACGAATGGGGATTGTTCCTGGACGGTTCCGCGGTCGAGCGTCTGGCCAGTTCAAGGGTGCCCACCGGATTGCAGGACCGCGTTCCATCCCTGGCCATCGCCGCGCATTGGCGGCCTGCCGGCGCGGTGCCCCACGTGGACATCGATTACCGTGGCAAGGCGCAGGTGCCCGATCCCTTCGCTGGCGACGTCGACGGCACATTGGGTTGCGATTTTTCGCTGACGCCCACCATTACCAAATTCCTGCGTACTACGGTGCGATGGTCCCTGCACATCAATCTGGGCGACCTGGTGCCGGGCTTCATCGATAACATGGTTGAGGACCGAATCGCCGATGCCATGGATCCCGCCAGGTTCGGCGGCACGCCCGTAGGCAAGCAGGCGTTCTACATAGACAGTCCCTTGCCTGAACTGGCCTTCGGCGGAGCCCGCTGCGTCTATGCCACCGTCATGGCGGCGCCCGAAGGCATGACCCTGGGCGGACCGGTGCGCTTGCCGCTGGATCCGGGCAAGGACACGCTGCAGCCCTCGGTGCACCCTTTCGGCCTCCCATACCGGCTGGACATCTGTTCGATCCTGGCCAGGACCGGCAGCGGGGCGCCCCGCAAGACGGTCACGCTGGATGAGGTGAGCACGGGCGGCAGCGTATGGATGGAGGGCTGCGGCGCGTTTTGCGACGTGGAAGTGGTTGCGCCGGGGAGCTGGATCACAACGTACATGTCGCGTCCCCCAAGCGGCACGGTGAACGAGACGCAACAGATAGATGTGACTGTGCCCTCTGCCATCGCGCAGGGTATCAACGAGCCTGTGCGTTTCATCGTGCGCACCGCTCGCGGGGTCCGGCTGATCGATCTGGGAACGCCGCCGGATGTGGAGCTGGACGCCAACGGCCACGTCACCAATGCGCACGTGTCCTACATCGACAACTGCCTGTACATCCCGGAGGGAGAACACGAC
>Ga0182740_1000896_pt1 | contig 23250 bp, 25 predicted proteins | sample eDN5th37CKraftBY_FD_128872 | JGI IMG/M metagenome (GOLD analysis project Ga0182740, IMG submission 128872) | Enriched backyard soil microbial communities from Emeryville, California, USA - eDNA 5th pass 37_C Kraft BY (version 2) (version 2) | ecosystem: Environmental > Terrestrial > Soil >...
GCGGTCAAGGGTCTCTTGACCCCTGACCGGGCGGGTGCTGTATCGGCGGGACGGACATGCAACCGATTCCTGCCCGCCAGCGCCGAGATTGCTCAATGCCCTCATCCGATGCGACGCCCGCGGCACCGCCCAAGCCACCTGGCGCATCTCTGGGCGATGCGGTCCTGATCATCGATTTCGGTTCGCAGGTGACGCAGCTCATTGCCCGCCGCGTGCGCGAGGCAGGCGTCTATTCCGAAATCGTCCCGTTCAACAAGGCGGGAGAAGCGCTGAGCCGCCTGCACCCGAAGGCCATCATCCTTTCGGGCGGTCCGGCCTCGGTGACGGGCGCAGGCTCGCCGCGCGCGCCGTCGGGGGTGTTCGAGGCCGGCGTGCCGATTCTCTCCATTTGTTACGGCCAGCAGACGACGGCGGTCCAACTCGGCGGCGAGGTCGAGGGCGGGCATGCCGCGGAGTTCGGCCGTGCCGACATCGAGATCAAGGAGAAGAGCGCGCTCTTCGAGGGCATCTGGGAGATCGGCAAGCGCTATCCCGTCTGGATGAGCCATGGCGATCGCGTGACGCGGCTGCCGGAAGGATTCACGGTCAAGGCCGTCAGCGAGAATGCGCCGTTCGCCATCGCGACCGACGAGCGCCGCCGCATCTACACGACCATGTTCCACCCCGAGGTCGTGCACACGCCGGACGGCGCACGCCTCATCGCCAACTTCGTGCGCAACATCGCCGGCATCCCCGGTGACTGGACCATGCGCCACTTCCGCACGGCCGAGATCGAGAAGATCCGGGCGCAGGTCGGCAAGGGCCGCGTGATCTGCGGGCTCTCGGGCGGTGTCGACTCGGCCGTCGCCGCCGTGCTGATCCACGAGGCGATCGGTGACCAGCTCACGTGCATCTTCGTCGACCACGGCCTCATGCGCCTGAACGAGGCCGACGAGGTCGTGAGCCTCTTTCGCGGCCACTACAACATCCCGCTCGTGCACGTCGATGCCTCCGACCGCTTTCTCGGCGCGCTTGCCGGCGTCAGCGATCCCGAGCAGAAGCGCAAGATCATCGGCCAGCACTTCATCGAGGTCTTCGAGGCCGAGGCGAAGAAGATCGGCGGCGCCCAGTTCCTCGCGCAGGGCACGCTCTATCCCGATGTCATCGAGAGCGTGTCGTTCACCGGCGGCCCGTCGGTCACCATCAAGTCGCATCACAATGTCGGCGGTCTCCCGGAGCGCATGGACCTCAAGCTGGTCGAGCCGCTGCGCGAGCTCTTCAAGGATGAGGTGCGCGCGCTCGGCCGCGAACTCGGATTGCCGGAAGCCTTCGTCGGGCGGCATCCCTTCCCGGGGCCGGGCCTCGCGATCCGCATTCCGGGTGAGATTACGCGCGAAAAGCTCGACATCCTGCGCAACGCGGACGCCGTCTATCTCGACGAGATCCGCAAGGCGGGGCTTTACGACAAGATCTGGCAGGCCTTTGCGGTGCTGCTGCCCGTGCGCACGGTTGGCGTGATGGGCGACGGGCGCACGTACGACCACGTCTGCGCGCTGCGTGCCGTGACCTCCGTCGATGGCATGACGGCGGATTTCTTCCCCTATGACATGGCCTTCCTCGGCCGCGCGGCGACACGCATCATCAACGAGGTGCGCGGCATCAACCGCGTCGTCTACGACATCACCTCGAAGCCACCCGGCACGATCGAGTGGGAATGAGCGCTAACGGCAGCAGGGGCACAATACCCTTGCTGCCGCTCGCTTCGTTTCTTGCGCGGTCTTGTCAGCCGACGATCCGGTATGCCAGGACAGGGAGGTCGTCCATCTGCAGCGTCTCCGCCTTCACTGGAACCGGGCCGCGCTCGAACAGAGCTCTGAGCGCCTGTGGTGTCGGATCGACGCCGAGAATGATCGCCTGGACGATCGGCCCCTCCTTCAATCGGATATGGCCGTAGACATAAGGCGCGATCTTCTCGAACCGCGGATGGCAGGCCGGCGAAATGTTGTGCGATGCTAGCAGAAGCGTGGCGTCGCCGCTCAGTTCGACCGGCGTTACGTCCCAACTGCCGCAATGTTCGCAGCATCCGGTCGGCGGGAAGGTGTAGCCGCCGCAATCTTTGCAGGTGATCGCCCGGAAGACGCCCTTGGCGAGCCCTTCATAATAGGAGCGAATGGCGCTCGGTTGTTCGGCAATGGTCGACATGGTCAAATGCTCCCGAGAACGACGACGGTACCGATCATGGCGTAGCCGTGCGTGTGGATAACGGAGATCTCCGGCGGCTTCTTGATTTGCCGCGGCCCGGCTTGGCCCCGCATCTGCAGGACGGCCTCATAGGTGTCGGTGCCAGCGCTGGCGCCCCACGCATGGCCAAAGGCGTGGCGACCGCCGTGGGTCGACATCGGCCGGTCGCCGTCAAAGCGCAGCCGCCCGTCGCGTGCTGCGTTCAGTCCCTTGCCGGGTTCGAGGTAGCCGGTCGCCTCGGCGGTGCAGATCCCGGAGATGTGCGAGCAGTCGTGGGTATGCAGGTAGTCGATATCGGCAGGTTTGATGCCGGCCATCTCGAAAGCGGTATCGATCGCGCGGCGGTCGAACTCCCAATATGTCGGGTCTTCGCCGTACCAGGGCAGGTCGCTGTAGCTGATGCCGAAGCCTTTGAGTTCGACCGGCGGCGACTTGCCGCCCTTGGCCAGATCGGCGCGGGTGATCACCATGGCCGACGCGCCGTCGGCGGTCGTCACCAGGCTGAGCAGCCGTGACGGCCAAGCGACGAAGGGATTGTGTTCGTCGGACCGCCAATAGTCGAACGGATCGGAGAAGCCTTCCCTCTTGGCGCGATCTTCGAGCTTTTCCTGGATGTTGGCCTTGGGATTCATCGAACCGTGCAAACGCCGAGTCTTGCAGAGCTCGAACATGCTGCGATCGAAATCCTCGATCGACATGCCGTATTTGCGGCAGTAGCCCAGCGCGACCAGACCGTTATAGGTCGAAAAGATGTCGTAGCCCTGCGGCACGCCATAGGCTTGGTTGACCGCCATGTCGGTCCACAGCCATGTCTGCTGGTGCGAGATCGGTTCGCGCTCGTAGGGACTGAAATCTTTCACTTTGGTGCGCGTGGTCTCCAACCCGTAGACCAGTACGGTATCGTAGACGCCGGCCGCGACCGCCATTGCGGCGAGCGCCGCGCCGACATTGGTGGTCGAGCATTGCGCCTCGAAATGGACGCCGGCCTTGAACTGGGTGCCCGTCCACTTCGACAGCTGCGAATAGGTGCCGGGCACCTGCGAACTGTGCACCATCGCATTGCCGGCGAATACCGCATCGACGTCCTGCCCGGTCAGCCCAGCGTCATCAAGCGCCTCCTTGACCGCACGCGCCGTCAACTCCTGGATCGTCGTGCCCTTGAGCTCGGGCGTCTCAAGCAGATCACCGAAGCGCGAGCAGCCGACGCCCGATATCGCAATTCGTTCCCGTAATTTTCCTATCATAAGACAACCCCTTTCATGGCCTGCCGCCTTTGCGTGACAATGGCGGCGAGCTTAGCTTCCACGAAATTCAGTCCTGCATGGCACATGAACCGCTCCGGCAGTACGGAATAGCGTCAGCCGACCACGACGGGGCGCCCCATGCATTGACCGGGATCAACGAGGTCAAAAAGAGAAATACGACGTCCGATCTCCGCGGACGAAATCCGCGCCGGTGAACGACACGCTTTGCGCTCGGGCGGACCGTAGATCGCCGTCGACCAATTGAGCACGCGCGGCACTTTCCAACGCGTACCACCGTTCCGGCGTTGGAATATGGTGGCGATCACAGGTCTTCCTCAACGCCGTAACCGAACGCGATAATCTGCGGCAACTTTGGCCATGGGTTTGGACCAAACCTGTTCGCAAAGCTCGTCCCGAGAAGCTGTCTTCGCCCTCCGAACCTCTGTCGTCCATGCAATGCGCTTGATCCCAGCCCGCCATCCAGCGATTTAGGATCGAGGTGCGAGCATTGGTTTTTGCCGGTTTTGACGGTACTTTATCGGCACGTCGGATTCCACGTTTGCGGTTTATGCCTCACTGCGAAGCGGCCGATAGATGCCGATAGTTCACAGAATTTTTTCATGCCTTCGAATTCCGAAAAAAAAATAGCAAAATCAAGAGACTAACTTTTTAACGGCCCCGGTCACGGCGCTGGGGGCCGAAAAGGAAGTTTTCTGCAGGAAAATCAATTACTTATGTCGGGAAAAATATTAGAGTGGGAGTGAGGGGGAGTACTGTAGGCTGGAGGAGCGTAGTAAAGCGTAGTAGCGGCGGTCTTTTCTAACCGAACGTACTCGAAAGTTGGCGTCGCCAAGGGCACGGCCACCGGCGACGAAATTGCATCGCTGGATCGATCTACGCCCGGCGCCGGGTAACCTTTGGATCCGGTCATGACTGGAAGAGAAAGGAAGTCGCAGGAGAATTCCAAATGCTTGAGTTCATCGACAGTGCCGACGATGTGATCGCCCTGAAGGTCTCGGACAAGATTACGGGCTCCGACCTCGATGCCATCTTGGTCCGATTGGATGGCGTGATGGCCCAGCATGAAAAGACTCACGTCTTTGTCGAGGCCTATGGGATCGACGGGCTCGAACTCTCCGGATTGCCGTCTTATTTTGCGCGCGCGATGCCGCTGTTCGGCAAGCTCACCCATTTCGGTCGCGTCGCGGTGGTCGCCGATCAGGCCTGGGTCAGAGTCGGAACGCGTTTCGAAAGCGCCGTGCTGCCATTCATCGGCTACAGGGTCTTCGCGCCTGATCAGCGCGACGATGCGCTCGCCTGGGTGGAGGGGACGCGCACGATCTGACGGTCTGGGTGGATGCGCACAAGCTCGATCGGCAAACATCGCCTTTGCCACTCTTGGCAGTGCCATTTGACAGACCCGATTAACGAGCCAGCCTGCGCAGCACCCATTTCCTCAGCTCCGCAAACCACAGCACCGCGCTTGCCGTTGCGAGACACACGATCCATTGATCGAGCGTCAGGGGTACGGTGCCGAATGCGACGTTGAGAGGAGCGGCGTGAACCACGACCACCTGCAACATGGCAGAAATCGCTACCGCCCCCCAGAGCCAGCGATTGACGAACAGGTGCCGGAAGGCGCTGACCGTATCCGAGCGTGCGCTGAAGCAGTTGAAGAGCTGAGCGATGACCAGCACCGTGAACCCCGCGGTGCGCGCCTGGTCGAGCGAAGATTGTCCCTCTATCAGGCCGCCTGGCAGGTAGAGGTCGACGGTGAGCAGCGAGGCGAGCGCCATCACAAGCCCCGTTTCCAGAACCCCCCGCAACATGCGGGCGTCGATGGCGCGCTCGTCCGGTCGGCGCGGCCGCCTGGCCATCACGTCCTCCGTTTCGGGATCGACGCCCATGGCGAGCGCGGGGCCGGAATCTGTGATCAGGTTTATCCAGAGGATTTGCGTTGCGAGCAAAGGGAGCACGATGGCTTCGCCGCCGCTGGCCTCATCCAGCCCGATCACCCCCGCGCCGACAACGCCCAGGAAGACGGTCAGCACTTCACCCATATTGGATGACAGGAGATAGCGCAGGAACTTGCGGATATTGTCGAAGATTCCGCGCCCCTCGCGCACTGCCTCGACGATGGTGGCGAAGTTGTCATCTGCCAGAATCATCTTGGCTGCTTCTTTGGTCACTTCGGTCCCTGTGATGCCCATGGCGACGCCGATATCGGCCGATCTCAATGCGGGGGCATCGTTCACTCCGTCTCCCGTCATGGCGACGACGTGGCCATCGGCCTGCAGAGCGTCGACGATGCGCAGCTTGTGCACGGGCGCCACCCGCGCATAGACCGATGTCTCTCGCACCGCGGCGGCAAAACCGCGCTCGTCCAGGGCGTCCAGCTCGGCACCGGTCAGCGCCTTAGTGTTGGGTGGCGCGATCCCGAGCAATCCGGCGATGCGCGAGGCGGTGCGGGGATGATCGCCGGTGATCATTATGACGCGAATGCCTGCTCGATGCGCCTCGGCGATTGCGACGGCGGCTTCCTCGCGTGGCGGATCGATAATACCGACGGTGCCGACGAAGATGAGGGCCTGCTCAAGGGTCTCGCCCGATGCCGACATCTCGCCCGCAGCGAGCGGCCGGTAGGCGACAGCCAGGGTGCGCAACGCTTCGTTGGAGAGACGCTCGACGTCGGCGAGCGCTTGCGCCCGGCGCGTTTCGTCAAACGGCAGGACCTCCATGCCGACGCGAACCCGGCTGCATTGCTCGATCAGCACGTCGGGCGCGCCCTTGGTGATCACGACCAGTTCGCCGTTATGCTCAAGATCCCGCTCGATGGTGGACATCATCTTGCGGTCAGAGCTGAAGGGGATTTGATCGACGCGCTCGAATCGCTTCTTCCGCCGCTCATCCAGCCCGAGCTTTTTCTCGGCAACCAGGAAGGCGGCTTCAGTGGGGTCGCCCTGGATTTCCCACGTCCCATCCGATTTCTGACGCAGGGCTGCGTTCCCGGCGAGGCTCCCGCCGCTGAGCACCAAGATGTGCTCGGCCTTCAGCGCGTCAGCGGAGCCTGTCCGATCCTCGGTCTCGATCGTCCCTTCCGGCGCATATCCGACGCCGGTGACACGGCTGTTGCCCGAGGTCGTGACTAAGCGCTGGATCGTCATCTCCGAGCGCGTCAGCGTCCCCGTCTTGTCCGAGCAGATGACCGTCGCCGCGCCGAGCGTCTCGACCGAGGAGAGGCTCTTCACCACCGCGTTGCGGGCGGCCATGCGCTGGACACCCAGTGCCAGCACCAGCGAGAGGATCGCCGGAAGGCCCTCCGGCACCGCCGCGACCGCAAGCGATACGCCCAACAGTAGCACTGTGACGACCTCACCGATGCTCTCGATGTCGGACATGGCCAGGATAGTTGCAACTACGATGAGCGCGATGACGACCACGGCGATGCCCAGCATCCGTCCGATGCGTGCCACTTCCTTTTGCAGCGTCGTAGGCTCCTCGTGGGTCGCGTCGAGCATCGTCGCGATCGCGCCCATCTCGGTCGCCATTCCGGTAGCGGTAACGATCGCGCGGCCGCTGCCCTGTACCGCGGCCGTACCCTTGAAGACCATTGACGTGCGCTCCGCGAGCGGCGCAGCGGCGGCGAGGGGCGCTGAGCTCTTGAGCACGGCTTCGCTCTCGCCGGTCAGCGACGCTTCCTGAATGCGTAGCGACGCAGCCGCGAACAGCCTGCCGTCCGCGCCGACAGCATCGCCTTCCTCGAGCAAGAGCACGTCGCCGGGGACCAGCTCGGCGCTGGATATGCGTTGACGCTGGCCGTCGCGCAGCACCGATGAGGTCACTGCCGTCATCCGCGCCAGGGCCGCGACGGCGTCGGCGGCTTTGCTTTCCTGGATGAAGCCGAGAGCGGCATTGAGCACGAGCACCGCGGCGATCACCAGGGCGTCGATGGGCCAGCCTTCGCGCCCTTCGATCAGCCAAGCCGCGATCGCGATGACGACTGCACCGACCAACAGATAGACGAGTGGATCCTGAAATTGCGCCAGGATGCGGCGCCACATGGGTGGCGCCTCTACTGCACGCAGCTGGTTCGGGCCGTGCCGGGCCAATCGTCGGGCGGCCTCGGCGCCACTGAGACCGCGCGCAACATCGACGCCAAGCGCGTGTGTGACGGCGTCCGCATTCTGCACGGAATGATCGTTACCAACGGAGAACGGTTGGTGCGACATCATGCGTGGCCGGTCATAACGCAGTCCTCTAACCCTACGCCTTTCCGATCGTATCGAGCCCAAATGAGTGGCAGATGAGGTGCGTTCGGCGAAAGCACCGCACGCGAGCTTGGAAATCTACGCCGATATCGGTGAAGTGGAGTGCCGTTGCAACGTTCGGCGTTTGGAGAGGGCGTTGGCTTATGTGCAGTCGGTTTGGGAACTCTAACCGGAACGGCCAAGGTCACGATCGGTGCGAGTTTCACCACTATCTCATCATCGCCCCCGCGGGCACCGACGAAGGCGCCTAGAGGCGGGGCAGGTTCGCTGCTCCGCATAGGTACCTGAGAGTATGCCAGAATTATTCTGAACCGCGGGTGGAGTTCGTTCTGCGCTGCCGGTCGTCCTTCTTAGTCAAGGTTTCGAAACCGGCAACGATGTCGAGGAGCTCTTCCGTGATAGATTGTTGACGCCCCTGGTGGTACTCGACGGCCAACGCGGACAGATGATCCTGGATGTTCTTCTCGGCCGCCTGCATGGAAGCCAGGCGGCTGGCGTTTTCGCTGGCCATCGACTCGGCGAAGGCGCGGTAGAGCGAAACGAACAGATGCTGGCGCATCAGCGCTGAAAACAACTCGCGCCAACCCATCGTGAAGGCCGGCAAGGAACGCGAGTCCCAATCCCTCTCCGCCAGGTCTCTAAGCCAGGCCGCGTCGATGGGCAGAAGCTGCGCCTTGGCGGGCGCGGAGCCGGTGGGAGCGCTTGGCCTATGATGGATGAGGAGAAACTGCTCGATCCCTTCCTGGAAGCGCAGTTCCTCGACCTTGAGCAGCACGTCCTTGACCGCCGAAGCAATCCCCGACACCGTGCTGGGAATCGGAATCTGCTCGCGAACCGCGCAACCGGCGTCCTCCAACCGGCCGACGACCCTCGCCCCGACGACGAGGACAATCCGGTCTTCTTCCCTTTCCGGAAAGGCTTCGATCGTATCGATTGCGAAGGCGGCCGCCTGTTCGTTGAAGGAGCCGCACATGCCCTGGTCGGAGCCGAATATGATGATCCCACGACGCTTGCCCGACAAGGAATTGGCCGGAACCGCTTCCGGGCGATTCCACAAGACGACCTGCAGCCCCGTCTCGATCGTGCGGTTGTATTCGGCGAGAGATTCCACCGCTAACTCGCATTGACGGATGCTGGCGGCGGCAAGCGCCTTCATCACCCGCACGACGCCGTAGAGATCTTCCGCACTCTCGATGCGGCGGCGCATGAATTCAAGCGTTTGCGCCATTCTCCGCCTCTCCCATGTCTGCGACGACGGCGCCGATGATCCGGCGCAGATCGTCGCGATCTTCCTTCGTCAGCTTGGCGCCCGAAACCATGCGTTCGGTAAGGTCCGGAAGTTCGGCCACGACCGCCTTGCGGATGGCCTGTTCTGCTTCGGCTATCCTTTCGAGCGGAATTGCGTTGAGGAGGCCTTCGCTTGCGGCGAGCAGGACGGCGACCTGTTCCGGAGCCGGAAGCGGCTTGTATTGCGGCTGCTTCAAGACTTCGCGGACACGGCGACCGCGATCCAGCATCGCCACGGTGTCCTCGTCCAGCCTGGTCCCGAACCGGGAGAAGACCTCCAGTTCCTCGAACTGCGAATAGGAGAGCCGCAATTCGCCCGCCACCGCGCGATAGCAAGGCAGCTGCGCCTTACCGCCGACGCGGGAGACGGAGCGTCCGACATCCACCGCCGGCAGGATTCCCTTACGGAACAGCTGAGGCGACAGGACGATCTGGCCGTCGGTTATGGAGATCAGGTTGGTTGGGATGTAGGCGGAGATGTTCTGGGCCTGCGTTTCGGCGATCGGCAGCGCCGTCAGAGAGCCTCCGCCATATTCCTCGCGCAGTTGGGTCGAGCGTTCCAGAAGCCGCGAATGGACGTAAAAAATGTCTCCCGGGTAGGCCTCGCGGCCCGGGGGGCGGCGCAACAACAGGGACAATTCGCGATAGGCTCGCGCATGGCGGGTCAGGTCGTCATAGACGATGAGAACGTCCTGGCCCCGCTCCATGAAGAACTCGGCCATCGTGGTCGCCGCATAGGGGGCGATGAACTGAACCCCCGGCGGTTCGTAGCCGGACGCCACGACAACAACGCAATAGGACAAGGCGTCGTAGCGTCGGAGATATTCGAGAAACTTGGCCACGGCCGAGCTGCGCTGGCCGATGGCGCAGTAGACGCAGACGACGTCCTTGCCCCGCTGGTTGAGGATCGTATCAATGGCGATCGCCGTCTTTCCCGTCTGGCGGTCCCCCAGGATCAACTCTCGTTGCCCGCGACCGATCGGCAGGAGCGAATCTACCACTTTGAGGCCGGTCTGCAGCGGCCTTGCCACGGGCGCGCGGTGCAGGATCGGGGGAGCGGGCCGTTCCACGGGCCGCCGTTCGTGCAGCCGGAGGGGGCCGCGCTGGTCGAGAGGCCGGCCAAGTGCGTCGACGACGCGGCCGACGAGTTCTTCGCCGACAGGAACATCGAGGATGCGGCCGGTGCGGTGGACGAGGCTGCCGGCGGTTAGTTCACGGCTGGCGCCCAGCAGGATCGCGCCGACCTCTTCCGGATCCAGATTGTAAGCCATCCCGAGCACGCCGCCCGGTAGTCTCACCAGTTCCTCGGCCTGCACACCCGGCAAGCCGCGCAGCCGGGCGACTCCCTGGCCGACCGAAACGATGCGCCCGACCTCGCGCGCCGTCAGTTCCGGGTGACCTGCTGCGACCACCTCTTCGAGGAGGGACAGCGTCTGATGGACGGAGTCGCGCAGAGGCTTTGTCAGGCCGCGGCGCTCGGCATGCTTACGGGAGCTTCGCATGTTTCTCGATGTTCTTATCCAGGGCTTCGAACAGACTGGCTTCCAGACCCTCGAGATAGGAATCGACGTTCCAGACGAAGCGGTGTGAAGGGGTCCGCAGTTCGACGCCGCAGATTATATCCGCACTGGTCGTGAACCGCGCCTCGACGCTGTCGTCCAGCTCGCGCCGTAACGCCAGGAACAGACGCTCCCGCGCCTCCGGCGCGATCGGGAAGGCGGTGCGGACCTCGATCTCGCGATCCGCCTCGCGCACCGCCGTCGCGATGGTGTCTCGCTCCGCCGGATCGAGCGTTTCCAACCTTTCCAGGAAGACTTTCAGGATCTGCTCCTCCAGAACTGCGTCGGCAAGTTCGCTCAATCCGCGGCGGGCCAGCGAAAAGACTTCCTGTCCCAGACGCTCGCGGAAGTCCTGCAGCAATCCCTGCCGTTCGCGCTCCAGCGCCTCCAGCCATTCTGTCTGCGCCTTCTCCGCGTCGCGGCGCGCAGCCTCCATCAACTGCTTACGATGGTTCCCGGCTTCGTCCACGGCCCGCGCCAGCATCTGTTCGCAGTTCGCCGCGAACTCGAGGTTCTTCGCCCGGAAGAGTTTCGCTTCGGCCTCGGCCGACGCCCGCTGTCGCGCAGCCTCGTCAAGACGGCCGGCGATCTTCGCTTCCCGTTCCTTCATCGCTCCGACGATCCGGCCATAAAGGAAATGCTTGAGCAGCCAGACGAGGACCAGGAAGTTGACGATCTGGGCGACGAGGGTGAACCAGTCGACGCCCACTACTGACCTCCCGTCAGGGCCACCACATGGTTCCAGAATGGGTTGGCGAAGATCAGGATTATGGAAACCACGAAACAATAGATCGCCGAGGATTCGCACATCGCGACGCCGATGAACATCGAGCGGGTGATCACGGGCGCCGCGTCCGGCTGCTGGGCTAGCGCGGTCAAGCCGCGCGACACGGCCCAGCCTTCGGCGATGGCGGTGACCGGAGCGCCGATGCCGACGGTCGCTCCGGCCATGATGATCGAGATCATGCCTATCAATTCCACGCTGCTCACGGGCCGTCTTTCCTTTTCTCGCTGGTTGAGGCGGTTTGCGCCTGCTCCTGATGGGCCTGGTTGGCCGAAGCGATGAACACCAGCGCCAGAATCGCGAAGATGTAGGCCTGGATCAGGCCGATCAGCAGTCCGAGGGCGCTCATGATGATGGGAAAGAACAAGGGAGCGATGGCGAGCGCCGCGGCCACCATCATCGACCCGCTCATGACGTTGCCGAACAGACGCAGGGCCAGCGCAACCGTACGCGTCAGTTCTCCGATGATGTTGAATGGCAGCAGGAATGCGCTTGGCTGAAGATAGGTCCTCAGGAAGCCGCTAAGGCCGCGCTCCGTTATGCCGAACAGCGGCGTGGACGCGAGGACGCACAGTGCCAGGGCGGCGGTGGTCGAGAGCGAGCCCGTTGGCGGGTGAAAGCTTGGAACGATCGCCAGGATGTTGGAGACGGCGATGAACAGGAACAAGGTGCCGACGAAGGGAAGGTAGCGGGCCGGATCCTGCTGCGTTACGTCCCGGATCTGCTCCTGGATCATCTCCACCACGATCTCAAGCAGGCTCTGTCCCCGCGACAGGGTTGTCGCCGTGCTCAGGCGACGCGTCACGAGCCAGGACCCGCCGACCAGAATCCCCATCACGAACCAGCTAAATACAAGGGTGGCGGTGATCCTGACCGGTCCCGCCTCCCAGTAGACGATGGCGTCGGGGGTGATGTCCATTTCACCCCCCGTTCTTCTGTGGAGGGAGGTATGAATCCAATTCTGTCCGCATCCTTGAAACCAGGATCAGGCGGAGCATCACGAAACCTGCCAGGCAAGCCAGCATGCGCTCCCAGCGTCCGTCCATCACGAAGTAGAAGCCGACGACGACCACGGTCGTGCGCCCGGCGAAGCTCGCCAGCACCAGCGGCATCGGCGATTTCAAGGACGGAAGCCTCTGCACGGTCAACCACAAGCCGCCGAAATAAAACAGGCCCAGACCCAGTCCGGCCAGCCAGGCCAGCGCCAACGGCAGAAACGGACTCATGGTTCGGCTTCCTTTTCTTCCTCCTCAATCGCCTTGGCCTCCAGACTGACCCAGTACCATGCGCTGAGGCAACCCAGCGTCGCGCCGCCCAGGATCATGGCCAGCGTCCACGAGAAGCCGCTTGGCCAGAGATGGTCAAACCAGATTCCGAGGACGATCCCGATGATGGTTGGCACAGCCACCGACCAGCCAATCACGCCGAATGTTCCCACGCCCACCCAGAGCGTCCTGTCCTTGGCGCTCCGCGCCCGGATCTTGCGCTTCTCCCTGGCGCCCACTTTCTGGCTCAATCCGTGGGAGGCGGTTTCGTCCATCCGGTCAGGCATGGCCGCGTCCTTCCCATTCGAAGATCTGGCGCACGAGGCTGGCTTCGAGATGATCCAGGGCGAGGCGGGCCTGCCGTTCGCGTTCATCCGCAACGCGGAACTCGGCGCCGACGGCCCGCCGCAGTTCCCCCAACCGCCCCTGTACGGCGTTTCTGGTGGAAACGAGCACTTCAGCGCCGCACTTGACCAGTATGCCTTCATCAACGGCGAGAAAGGTCTCTTCGCCATCCGGCTCCTCAAGCGCCAGGATGCCCGGAACCAGCGCCGCCGCGAAATCGATGTGACGCGGTAACAGGCAGAAGGAGCCGTTCTGCGCCTCCGCGACGATCTTTACGGCCTCCTGCTCCAGAAGTATCCCCGATGGCAGGATGATCCTTGCGGTCATGTTCATGGCTTCCTTGCCTCATCGACTGCCCCGATCATGTAGAGTGATTTTTCCGGATGACCGGAGAACTCGTCGTCCAGAATGCGCTCGCACCCATCGAGCGTGTCCTCCAGATTGATCATCTTGCCTTCCAGGCCCGTGAACTGCTCGGTCGTGAAGAAAGGCTGCGTCAGGAAACGCTCCAGGCGCCGCGCCCGATGGATCCTGCGCTGATCCTCCCGCGACAACTCCTCCATCCCAAGCATCGCGATCACGTCCTTCAGTTCTTCGTAGGCTGCCAGAGTCTCCCGCACCTTGCGCGAGACGCGGTAGTGCCGCTCGCCCGCCAGCGGCGGCGTCAGCATCTTGGATTCGGACCGCAAAGGGTCGACCGCAGGATAGAAGCCCTGGCTGGCGCGCTCGCGCGAGAGGACGATGAGAGATGAAAGGTGGCCGAACGTATGCGTTATCGCAGGGTCGGTGAAGTCGTCCGCCGGAACGTAGACCGCCTGCACAGAGGTAATGGCTGCCTGGTGCGTCGTGCAGATGCGCTCTTCGAGTTCTGCGAGTTCGGTCCCCAATGTGGGCTGATAGCCCATTCGGGACGGCAGCCGTCCGAGTAGACCCGACACTTCCGAGCCGGCCTGGATGAAGCGGAAAATGTTGTCGATCAGCAAAAGCACGTCCTGCTTCTGATCGTCGCGGAAATATTCCGACACAGTCAGGGCCGCATGCCCCACGCGAAATCGCGCGCCAGGCGGCTCGTTCATCTGGCCAAACACCAACACGGTCTTGTCGAGCACGCCTGCGCCTTGCACGTCGCGGACCAGTTCTTCCGCTTCCCTCGATCGCTCTCCGATCCCGCAGAAAACGGTGACGCCGTGGTGACGACCTGCGACGTTGTTGATCAGTTCTGTGATTAGCACAGTCTTGCCGACGCCGGCGCCGCCGAACAGGCCGGCTTTGCCGCCGCGCTCCAGCGGAGCCAGGAGGTCGATGGCCTTGATCCCGGTGATGAAGATTTCGTTCGTGGTGCCCTGCTCGGCCAGCAATTTCGGCAAGGCGTGCAACGAGCGCCGCTCGCCACCCGAAAGTTCTGCCCCGCCATCGATCGTATCCCCGAACACGTTGACGACGCGGCCAAGAAGCCGCTCGCCCACGGGAACCTGAAGGGGATGGCCCATATTGAAGACGGGCATGCCACGGGCGAGGCCGGCCGTCGGGGTCAAAGCGACGCCCCGGACTGTATCCGGATCCAGATGATTGACTACTTCGATGACGATGCGGCCGTCGTCTCCGGCGCGCAGTTCGCTGTGGAACCCGGGAAGCGGGTCGGGAAACCAGGCGTCCACCACGCTGCCGCGCACCGACAGCACGGTGCCACGATGAAAATCGTTCCGGTCATTCAACGAAGTTTGCTCAGAATTGATCACCTGCGCGCCCCTGATGCCGTCGAAAAGGCTTGTCGTCAGCAAGCATCATGCCGAGCGTCTTTGCTCCCTTGGCGCACGGCGCTCGCACCGTTTGTTCGGAGTACAAGGATTGCAACGCCGACAAGCAGAGTGGCGATATGCGGAAGAATTTCATCTAATCTGCTCGCATCCACGACCACCCTAACCGAGCATCGGCAATCGCGGGGGAAGACTGTCCGTCATCTTGGTGACTTCAGCCATGCCGCTTTCGATCTGGCCGTGAGATAAGGCCGTGAGCAAGCCTAATGGCGGTAGGGCGTATTCTTCTTCCTTGATGAAATGCGGATGCATCAACTTGGCGACGGGCTTTGCCGCCTCGCCCGTGCGTCCGCCGGCCTTGGTCGCTCGGGCCAACTCGCCGTGCAGCTCTTCGTGCTCGGCCTTTAGGGATGGTGGAATTTCGAACTTCATCGCCGGCTCCCAAGGATAACGCCTAATCGCAGCGAGGCGCTTCCAACGCTTTAATCGTGATGTTCGGCGGCCCTTCCGAGCAACGCTTGCCGAATGCTCTCTGCGAAAGTGACAGATCCGAGCTCGGCACTGACGAGCTCGCGCGCCGCCAGGACTTCGGCTGCGTTCTTAGGCTCCCGCGGCGCCCTCTGCAGTTCGTGCACGTGCGCGAGCCGTTCGCGTGGCGCATGATCAATTACTTCCGAGAGAGCCGCTTTCAACTTTGCCAGATCACCCGTTTCTACCGCATGATCTGCAGCTGAGATCACCGGCCTGTAGTCGATGCCGGCGGGCTTTAGTCCGGTGTAAGGAGCGCCTTCGCCGGCACGATGGAGCCGAATGACCGTCTCCATGAAGGCCTGGTCGGCGAGTGCGCGCGCATCAGGACCGAACCCGCGGACCTTTCACGATTTCTCGAACGCCGCGCGTATTTCGGTTTCAACCATTGCCGGCGCGTAGGGAAGCACTGGATTGATGTTGCCGGTTTCAAGTGCCTTCTCAACCGCCTTGGCCACGGGCCCATCAATAGAGTCGCAGTGCGCATGCACTTCCTGCGAACTGAGCAACAGTGCGACGACAACAGCCGTGAGGACCTTTATCATTTCGGACCCCTGCTTTTCCGTGTAGTCTAAGCTCGCGCACTGATGCCTTCCGGTCATTGATCTACGTCAATGGCCGGGATCGTGACGGAGCAGCCTCCGCCACATGCATTGACAAATATCGGGACGGCATGTGCGGCGCGGTACGCGAATGCGATAGACCGGCTCAACTCCGAAAAAAGGTAAGAGTTGCCGCTCCTCGAAAAAAAAAGGTAAGAGTTGCCGCTCCTCGACTCATTTCGCCCGTGGGAAGCCCCTCGGGAACTCGTCACTGGAGTTGCCCAGCAAGCACGCCACGATCACCAGCCCAGCGACGATCCAATGCAGGCCCATCGCGGCGATTCCTTAAGGTCGTGTCGAGTTGCGAAAGTGCATGGCACTCTCTCCAAGGTGGCTTAACTGAGCGTCTCAAGCACGTCACAGTTTCGCACGGGGGCTGACCACGACCTCGAAAACCAAAGACCAAGCCACAGCGAGCCAAGGGGGCAATGCATTGCAGAGCTTCAGCGGCCGTTCTCGAATAACAATCGGCCAGTGAGACGTATTGTTATTGTTCTGCCAGAGTCCGGCCGATCAGCGGCGAGGCGAGGTACGGCGATGGGCGCACTCTCAGGCCAACCCCCGCGACGCGTCAGCATCCCGGCGAGCTCACCCCGGATCCCGCGTGGATACTGATTGAGGAGGGATTCACGCTCGCGCGGGAGCATGCGGTGGAATCATTATTCGCCATCGGGAACGGCTATGTGGGATCCCGCGGATCGCTTGCCGAAGGTTCTCCGCTCTCCGCGCCTGCGACTTTCGTGGCTGGCGTTTTTAATTCTGACGCGGGCTCCGTGCCGGGGCTCGCGCGGCTCGCTGATTGGACCCGTCTGTCCTTGACCGTTAATGGTGATCCGGTTCGTCTGAACCATGGCCAAAACCTCCAGCATCGCCGCATCCTCGACATGCGCCAGGGAATGTTCTGGCGGGAGTGGCGGCATCAGGATCGAGGCGGACGGGTCACACGCCTGACAGAGGTTCGCTTAGCCTCCTTGGCCGATCGCCATGTCCTACTCCAATCGATAGCGCTCACCGCCGAAAACTACAGCGGAACTGTCACAATCGACGCGACTACATCGGGACCGCTGACTCTGACGACGGATCGTGGCATTATCGTCGCCATGGCGGTGCGCACCCGCCGCGCCGATTGCAAGGGGAACGGGACCGGTTCGACTGAACTGCCCGACCACCCGGTGAGCACAGAAATCCGGCTCGGAGAAACCTGCCGGTTGGATCGCGTCGTCGCCATATGCACCTCGAGGGAGGGGAAGCGCCGCGCGCCGCGATCCTCAAGGCCATCGTCGGTGGGGCGCGGTGCCCCGTGATGGTGGTGCGCGCCTAGCCCGGGTACAAACCAATGCGCGGCAAACCGACAATCCTAGTTCAACGACGTGATTTTGACGCCGCGATCTTCGATCTCGATGGCGTGCTCACCGAGACGGCAGGCGTCCACGCCGCTGCATGGAAAGCGGTGTTCGACGAGTTCTTGCAGAGGCGGGCGCAACAACAGGGGGTGAACTTCCAGCCGTTCGACATGGAAGGGGACTATCTCGCCTACGTCGATGGTCGGCCGCGCTATGATGGAGCTCGCACCTTCCTTGCCGCCAGGGGCATAGATCTCCCGGAGGGCTCCGAACATGACCCTGAGAATGCGGATACGGTCCATGCCATCGGCGAACGCAAGACACGCCTGTTTCGTGCAGCGCTTCAGCACGGAATTGATCCGACGCCTGGCGCCCGTGCGCTTCTCACAAATCTCCGGCGAGTGGGCATGGGAATTGCCGTCGGCTCGTCCAGTGAGAACTGCGACGCAATTCTCAGTGCAGCAGGGCTGGACCGATTGATCGACCTGAATGTCGACGGGCGGGACGCGGAAGAACTCGGGTTCTCGGGCAAGCCCGATCCGGCGATCTTCCTGGAGGCGGCACGCCGTCTTCGCGTTATGCCGTCTCGTGCGGTTCTGTTTGAGGACGCCTTGGCGGGGGTCGAAGCTGGCCGTAGAGGGGGCTTTGGACGGGTTTTCGGCATCGACCGCGGTCACCAGGCCGAAGCGTTGCGCCAGCACGGCGCCGATATCGTCGTTGAAAACCTGCTCCAGGTGGAGGTCGTGGCGTGTTAGCTGAGCGGATACTCTATCGTCTCGGAACGGCGGCGGTCATCATGCTACCGTGCGCCGGTCTCGCCATCGACGAATTCCGGCTCGGGCTCCACTCCGGGCGGCGGGTTTGGACGGGTGATTGTCGGCGTCGCCGTCGAAACCATGATTTCCTCACCGTTGTGATAGATCGCCAGCTGATCGCCCTCGACTAAGCGGTAGGTGGTGGAGGCGTGGTCTATCTCGATTCGAAGCCTTCGGCCTTTGATCATCAACGGGAACGCGAGACGCGACCATTCATCAGGCAAACGGGGGCGAAACGAAATGCGTCCGTCATGATCGTGCAGGCCGGCAAACCCGTAAACCAGCGCCAGCCAAGTGCCGCCAATCGAGGCGATATGCGCACCGTGCATCATGTTGCCGCCGACATCGGAAAGATCCATCACTGCGGCGAAATTGAAGTACCGCATCGCCTTTCGCCGATAGCCGATCTCATTGGCTACGATGCTCTGCACGCAGACTGACAGCGAGGAGTCGTGCGTCGTGAGCGGGTCGTAGTAGTCGAAATTACGTTTCTTGCTCTCGGGCGTGAACTGATCGCTCAGAAGGAACACGGCCAACACGGTGTCGGCCTGCTTGATGACCTGCGAGCGGTAGAGATTCAGCGGGTGGTAGTGCAGCAGCAGCGGGTAATGGTCCTCCGGGGTTGCGGCGAAATCCCATTGTTCCAGACTGAGGAAGTCGTCGTCCTGCGGGTGTACGCCGAGACGTTCGTCATGGGGCAGGTACATGCGTTCCGCAGCCTCTTCCCACGCGGCCGGCTCGCCGCATGCGAGGCCGGTGCGGCGAACGAGCTCCCGAAACTCGTCCGGAGCGTTGTGCTCCAGGTTCCCGACGGTGCGGGCGGCATAGCGCAGGTTCTCTCGCGCCATCAGGTTGGTGAAGTAGTTGTTGTTCACGAGCGCGCTGTACTCGTCGGGGCCGGTTACGCCATTGATGCAGAACTGCCCGCCCTTCCGCTCCGAGAAGAAGCCGAGGTCGCGCCAAAGCCGGGCGGTCTCCACCAGGATTTCGGCGCCGTAGCGCTGGAGGAACTCGTCGTCGCCACTGACCTCCACGTACTTGCGCAGCGCATAGGCGATGTCGGCATTGATGTGGTACTGCGCCGTGCCGGCCGCATAATAGGCCGACGCTTCCTCGCCGTTGATGGTCCGCCAAGGGAAGGTCGCCCCGTGAAGCGCGAGCTCCTTGGCGCGCGCGCGACCCTTTTCCAGCATGTCATAGCGGTGTTTGAGCAGGCAGCGCGCGAGGTGCGGCTCGCTGTAGATCAGGAACGGCAGGACGTAGATTTCCGTATCCCAGAAATAGTGTCCCTCGTAGGTCTGTCCCGTCAGCCCGCGTGCGGCGATGCCGTGTCCCTCGACGCGCTCGGAAGCCTGCAGGAGCTGAAACAGGTTCCATCGGATCACCTGCTGTGTGCGTGGATCCCCGCCCTCGACATTCACGTCGGCGCGACTCCAGAAGCGACCCACATCCGATCGTTGCTGGTCCACGATCCGCGAGAAGCCGTTCTCGATGGCGCGACTCAAGGTCCAATCGGTCTGGGAGCGGATTTGTTCGGCATCGTGACGATCGGAGTAGTGATAACCGAGATACTTGTGGACGCGGATTGACTCGCCGCGCCCGACCACGGCCTTGAACACGGCCGCCGCAAAGTCGTCCTCGCATGTGCTTTCGGCGCTGAGGGCGCATCCGCCTTCCACCTTGTGGTCCATGCCGCAGCCGAGGACGAGCCCCGAGCTTTGCGTCCTGTAACTGAGGATCGCGCGCATGCCCTCGCAGCGCGTTCCTGCAGGGTGAAGCACGCGGCCGACGAAGCCTTCGGCGAGGCGGGGGTCGCGGGTGTCGACCGGCAGCGGCTGCCGATTGGCAAGCTCGGAGGAGATCACAACTTCCGTGTCGGCGTCCTCAGCAGTGAGCTCGTATTCCATCGCGGCCAAATGACGGTGGGTAAACGAGACGAGGCGCACGGTCCTCAGACGCATGTGCTTGCCAGACGGCGTCCGCCACCGCACATCACGCTTCAGGGTGGCGTCGCAAAAATCCAGCGTGCGCCGGAACGAGACGATTTCGGCGTCGGTGAGCACAAACGGCTCGTCATCGACGAACAGCTTCAGGCTCGACCCGTCGGGGCAGTTCAGCATGCTCTGACCGTGGCTGGGAAAGCCATGGGCGCGCTCGCCGTACGAGATCGGACGGTACTCGTAGAAGCCGTTGAGGAACACGCCAGGCGCCATGGCGGGCGTGCCCTCCTCCAACGTGCCGCGCATCCCGAGATAGCCATTCGACAGCGCGAAAATGGTTTCCGCTTGGCCGATGAACTGGTCGCCGAGCTTGGGGTCGAACCGCGTCGCCTCAAACTTCCAGGGATCGATCGGGAAGATGTCGGAGGGCGGAGGACGGCGCGGCCGCAACATGTTGAAATCCTCTCGATCGATACAGGGGGCTCACGTCGTGCCCGAGGCGCCTCGTTTGATCATCTCGTAGATGCGCTCGACGTCTGCGCGCCAGCAGCGCAGTTCCGTGCGGAGTGTCAACAACGTGAACACGGGTGAACCAGAGATGGTCCATCGACGATGAGTGCCTCATCGTTCGTGACGACAGATCCACGAATTTTCGCGAGATGCATTGATGCCCGTCATTGCGCGCCGTAATCTCCGTGCAAGTGTTGACGTCGTCGGTTTACGAATAGCACGTCCGACCAGACCGCGCCCGGCCGGCTCTCGGCCTCGCAACCGGGAAGAAATGCCGCGCGCCAATGGCATGCGGCTGGCGCGCGACAGGCCGAGCGCACGGCGTCGAGCCATAGGACTGGTCCATGAGCTCGCAACGGGAGATCCTGGTCGCGGGTGTCGCGGGCCTGGTCTCGGGGGCCATGTCGATGGAGGCGGGAGAGTATGTGTCGGTCAGTTCGCAGGCCTATACCGAAAAGGCCGATCTCGCTCGTGAGACCCGCGAGCTCGCGGCCGGCGTGGAATCGGAGATGGAAGAGCTTGCGCGGATCTATGTGTCCCGCGGCGTCGAGGCCGACCTGGCTCGGCAGGTTGCGCAGCAACTCATGGCCAGGGACGCACTGGCGGCGCACGCCCGCGATGAGCTTGGTATTTCAAAGGATTCCATAGCGCGCCCGTGCAGGCTGCATTGGCATCGGCCGCGACGGTCTCGGTCGGCGCAGTGGCGCCGCTCGCTATTGTGATGGTCTCGCCGGCGAATTGGCTGCTTCCGGCCGGTTCCGCAGGTTCGCTCATGTTCCTGGCCCTGCTCGGCTTGCTTGGCGCACGGACGGGCGGTGCCGATATTCTCAAGCCGATCGTCCGGGTAACCTTCTGGGGAGCCCTGGCTCTGACGGCCGGGGTTGGGGCAGTCTTCGGTACGATTGCCTGAAGGGGGACTTTGCGTGACGGGCCGAGGCACTCACGAGGCGGATGGAGAGCTGCAGCGCCGTAGTCTTCGTCGGTCCGGCGAACAGACCGTGATCGCTGATGTCGGGTGTCCGGGAAGGCGGGCGAGTATCCCTATGGCGCAGTCGTCTGTCGCGACGGCGTCATCGTGGCCGAGTCGATCAGCCGGGTCACCCACGACCGCGACGTGACACGCCATGCCGAGGTCGTGGCGATCTCGCCGGCACAGAAGACCCTCGGCGCGATCAGCCTCGACGACTGCGAAATCTACGTCAATGCGGAGCCCCGCGCATTTTGCGGCTACGCGATCCGCGAGAGCAGGATCCGCCGGGTTGTCTACGGGCTTGGTTCCCCGCACATGGGCGGCGTCTCGAAGTGGAATGTTCTCGGCGACTGACATAAGCAGCACCATGCCGGAAAGTATTTGCGCCGCCACCGGAGATCGTGGCGGGGTACATGGCGCAGGAAGCGGAACAGGCCTTGCTCGAATGGAATCCACTTGTTGCCCGTATCATTGCACAACGAGGCCTCTTTGGCGCGGCGCACAGGTGATCACCGATGTCGTGGAATCCTTCCGGGTCCAGCGTCCCGGCCTGGAACGTGACCCGCAGGTCTGCTCTGCACATGGGCAGTGAAACGTCCGGTGCACGAACGAGCGAGCCTTACCGGCAGACGGTCGAACAGGTTTTGGCCGCGTTCGGGGCGGACGCCGATTCAGGACTGAGCGGGAACGAGGCGCGTGCGCGCCTCCAATCGTACGGCAGGAACGAGCTACAGGCCGAAGAGCCGGTGCCGGCGTGGCGGAAGTTTCTTGCCCAGTTCACGGATGTTCTCGTCATCCTGCTCCTGGTCGCGGCGCTGATCTCCGCAGGATTATGGCTATACGAGCGCGACACCGCTTTGCCTTACGAGGCAATCGCGATCTTCGCCATTGTGCTCCTGAACGCCGTCCTGGGTTTCGTTCAGCAGGCGCGAGCCGAGCGTGCGGTGGCGGCCTTGCGGCAGATGTCCGCGGCGCATGCGAACGTTACGCGCGACGGGGCACGCCAGAGCATCACGGCCGTGGAGCTTGTGCCGGGCGATATTGTGCTGATCGAGGAAGGTGACACCATCCCGGCGGACGCCCGCCTGATCCGCTCCGTCTCCTTGCAGACGGCAGAGGCCGCGCTGACCGGCGAGAGTCAACCCGTCGCCAAGGATACCGCGCCGATCACTGCAGAAGCGCTTCTTGGCGATCGAGACAACATGGTGTTCAGCGGCACGTCGGCAACCTACGGACGCGGCCTCGCCGTGGTTACGGCCACCGGGATGCAAACCGAGATGGGACGCATCGCCGGTATGCTCAAAGCGACAGGCCAGGAGCGAACACCGCTCCAGGACGAGCTCGATCGGGTCGGCAAGTACCTGGGGGTGATCGTCGTCGGCATCGCCCTGGTCATGATTCTCACGATCATAGTGGCCCAGAATGTGCGCAGCTTCTCCGCTCTGTTCGACGTGCTCGTCCTCGGCGTCGCTCTGGCGGTTGCAGCAGTTCCGGAAGGTCTTCCCGCGGTCGTGACCGCCGTGCTCTCGCTCGGCGTGCAGCGCATGGCGCGGAAAAGCGCGATTATCCGTCACCTGGGGGCGGTCGAGACCCTGGGATCGGCCAATGTCATCGCATCCGACAAGACCGGCACGCTGACCAAGAATGAAATGACGGTGCGCGTGATCGTCACTGCGAGTGGTCGCGTGACATTCAGCGGCACCGGTGGCCTGACCCCATAGGGTGGTCCGGTTTCAATCTTAGTTCATGATCGGCCTTGGGGCTATTGCCTGGGCAGATGACGGTGCTGCTCCGCTTGCTGGCGCAGGCCAGA
>Ga0182740_1000897_pt1 | contig 23213 bp, 19 predicted proteins | sample eDN5th37CKraftBY_FD_128872 | JGI IMG/M metagenome (GOLD analysis project Ga0182740, IMG submission 128872) | Enriched backyard soil microbial communities from Emeryville, California, USA - eDNA 5th pass 37_C Kraft BY (version 2) (version 2) | ecosystem: Environmental > Terrestrial > Soil >...
ATCGTCGGAGGATATCCGAGGCTCATCGGGAACGGGCGTTGCCGGCTCCTGAATGTGCTGCCGAGCCGGAGACGCCGTCAGGTGCTGGAGCGCCGCAGAAATTGCGTCGAGACGTTCAATTCCGGCGTTCTGCGCGCGTGTGGCATCCTGCACCGCTGCCGTGAGCGCGCGGATTTCGTTGGCCAGCGCGTCAACCGGCCCCTCTGAAGCCGGATGTATTGCCGCCGTGGGCGCGGCTGGCTCCGGTACAGCCCTTGTCACGGCGGAGGCAGAAGCTTCCGCCGCCATGCGCTCCAATTGGCCGACGGCATCGAGAAGACGCCCGATTTCGTCGCTGCGGGTGCGGCGGGCATATTCATTCAGGAACCATCGTCCCCGCGCGCTGGCCGAGAGCGCTGTCACGAGCGCCGCAAACAGGTCGGCATCCCCGGTCACGGGTGCGATATCCGAAGGGCCTGAATGCGGCATGGAGCAGATCAATCCCGGGAGGCCACACCACGCAGCCCCTGCGAGCGGTCAACCGAATCGCACCATTATGTTACCGGCGGCGGTGCCGGGCGTCATCCCGACGAGGCCGATGCCGTTCAGCGGCAGCGCGGATACATGGCGACGAGTTCGCGGCCTTCGAGATAGACCATCTGGCGGGACAGGCCGCCCTTGCGCGCAAGCCAACTGCGCACATGGCCGGGATAAACATCCATGAGGAAGCGGGTTCCCGCGTCGCTGATCGTCGTCGCGCCATTGGCGCCCGGATTCCAGGCGGCATGGAACCCGAGCCGGGCCTGCCGGGTCACGCAGATGCGTTCGCGGGGGACGAAGCCGAGGATGAGCGTGCAGGCGGACAGGCAGGGGCCATCGATGGCGACGCGCTCGTCGGAATGTTTCAAGGCGGTATAGTCGCGGACATAGTTGCCGATACGGCCGCCGCGATCCTCGACGATGCGCACGGTGGCGGCTTCAGCAGCGACGCTTCCCAGCACCAGCATGACGCAGGCCAGCAGCACCGGTCGTGTCATGACCCATCCCCCGTTGCAGGCAGTCTTGTCGCTGCCCGTCCCGGTCCGATTAAATCAAATCGAGTCGCATTCGACAAACATAGTTTGAACTGCGGATGTGAATTTTGAACGGTGTCGAAGCACCTTTGCGTCCCGGCTTCATCCCCACAGAAGCGGGGACGGCGGCTGAACGATGCTGCCGTGATAGTCGAGTCCCTCGGGACGGTCCCGCGCAAGCAGCAGCGGGCCGTCGAGATCGATCACCCGTGCCCCGGCCGCGAGGTGAAGTGCCGGCGCCATGGCGAGCGAAGTCCCGACCATGCAGCCGACCATGATGGCGAAATCCAGCTTCCGCGCTGCGTCCGCCAGCGCCAGCGCCTCGGTCAGCCCGCCGGTCTTGTCCAGCTTGATGTTGATGGCGTCGTAGCGGTCGCGCAGCGCCGGCAAGGTGCTCCGGTCGTGGACGCTTTCGTCCGCGCAGATGGGGATCGGCCGGTCCATCCCGGCCAGCGCGGCATCCTGTCCCGCCGGCAGCGGTTGTTCGATCAGCGTCACGCCGGCGGCGGCGCAGGCCGCGAGATTTTCCGCAAGGTTTCCAGCGGTCCAGCCCTCGTTGGCGTCGACGATCAGTTCCGCGCGCGGCGCGGCCCGGCGCACCGCGGCGATTCGTGCAGGGTCGCCGTCCTGTCCCAGCTTGATCTTGAGCAGGGGCCGCGCTTCGGCCGCGGCCGCCGCTTCGGCCATGGCCTCGGGGGAGCCGATGGAAATCGTATAGGCCGTCGGGCATGGCGATACCGGCGACAGACCCGCGATCTCTGCGACAGTGAGCCCCGAGCGCTTGGCGCCATAGTCCCACAAGGCGCAGTCCAGCGCGTTGCGGGCGGCCCCCGCCGGCAGGCGGGCTTGCAGGCCGTCCCGGCCGAGCCCGGCTGCGATGGCGGGAGCCGTGGCTTCGATGGCGGCCAGCACGCTCTCGGGCGTTTCGCCATAGCGGGCGTAGGGCACGCATTCCCCGCGCCCCGTGACAACCCCGTCCGTGAGCTGCGCGACCACGACCACGGCCTCCGTCTTTGCGCCGCGGCTGATCGAGAAAGTCCCGGCGATGGGCCAGCGTTCGATTTGGGCGGAGACGGTCAGCGCCATGATGATCAGCCTTGAAATTGCGGCCGTAAAAATTGCAGCCATTGCAGGAGGCAGAGGCTATATAGCGGAGACTCTACGGCGGGTGTCGAATGGCTCAAGGCGCAGTCAGGGGGATGGTTTGACGACCGGCGGAGCCATGGCGCACACGGTGGCGCTTCACACCGCCAAAGCCGGCGGCAGGTTGCAGCTTGCGCCCGCCGGCTCCTGGACCGCCGAATATGCCCATCTGGTCGAACCGCTGGTCGACGCGGCGGCCCGGCACGCCGGGGCTGACGAGGTGGTGTTCGATCTGCGCGGGCTGGAGCGGCTGGATACCTTCGGCGCCTGGCTGATCGAGCGCATGGAGCGCGCCTTCGGGACCGCGGGCGCCCGGACGTCCTTTGTTGGCATGACCGACGATTATCAGGCGTTGATCGACGAGTTGCGTCCGGTCGAGACGAAAGCCGCGCGTCCTCCGGCGCGGCCATCCGGGCCTGCGCGGGCGCTCGCGCTGATCGGGGCCGCAATGGTCGAAATGGCGAGTTCCGTGGTGATGCTCGTCAACATGCTGGGCAATGTGGTGGTCGTCGCGGGCACCCTGCTGACGCGGCCGCAGACCTTCCGCCTCACCTCGACCATCCATCATCTTGAGCGGGTCGGCTGGCGGGCGGTGCCGATCGTGCTGCTCATCACCTTCCTGATCGGCGCGATCATCGCCCAGCAGGGCATCTTTCATTTCAGCCGCTTCGGGGCCGGCGTCTTCGTGGTGGACATGGTCGGCGTGCTGGTGCTGCGCGAGATCGGCGTCCTGATCGTCTGCATCATGGTCGCGGGTCGGTCCGGCAGCGCCTATACGGCCGAACTCGGCACCATGAAGATGCGCGAGGAAATCGACGCCCTGCGCACGATGGGGCTCGATCCCGTTGAGGTTCTCATCCTGCCGCGCATGGTCGCGCTGCTGATCGCCGTGCCGGTGCTGACATTCCTCGGCTCCATGTCCGCGCTTTATGGCGGCGGCCTCGTCGCCTGGCTCTATGGCGGCATCGCGCCCGAGGTGTTTCTCTCCCGCCTCAAGGAAGCGATCTCCATCGACCATTTCCTGGTCGGCCTGACGAAAGCGCCGTTCATGGCGCTGGTGATCGGCATCGTCGCCTGCAACGAGGGCATGCGCGTGCAGGGCAGCGCCCAGTCGCTGGGGTCGCAGACCACCGCATCGGTGGTCAAGGCCATCTTCCTGGTCATCGTGATGGACGGCGTGTTCGCCATCGTGTTCGCCACGCTGGGGATATGACATGACGGACGCGCCGCAGGACATCGTCATCCGCGCCCGCAATATCGTGGTCGGCTTCGGCGACACGGTGATCCTCAACGACATCGACCTCGATGTTTACCGCGGAGAGGTGCTCGGCTTCGTCGGTGGCTCCGGCGCGGGCAAGTCCGTGCTGCTGCGGACGATCATCGGCCTCGTGCCGCGGCGTCGGGGGCGGATCGAGGTGCTGGATGTGGATATGGGCGCGGTCTCCGTCGCCGAACGGCGGGAGGTGGAGCGGCGCTGGGGCGTTCTGTTCCAGCAGGGCGCGCTGTTTTCCTCGCTGACGGTGCGCGAGAATGTTCAGTTTCCGATGCGGGAATATCTCGACATCTCCGAGCGCCTGATGGACGAGATCGCCGTGGCCAAGCTCGCCATGGTCGGTCTGCCGCCGGACGTATGCGAGAAATCGCCGTCACAGCTTTCCGGAGGCATGGTCAAGCGCGTGGCGCTGGCGCGGGCGCTCGCGCTGGACCCGCAGATTGTGTTTCTGGACGAGCCTACCGCCGGGCTGGATCCCATCAGCGCCGGGGATTTCGATCAGTTGATCCGGACCCTCCAGCAGACGCTGGGACTCACGGTGTTCATGGTCACCCATGATCTGGACACCCTGAACACCGTCTGCGACCGGATCGCCGTGCTGGCGGACCGCAAGATCATCGCCGCCGGCCCCATGTCGGCCATGCTGGCGTCCGAGCATCCGTGGATGCGGTCCTATTTCCACGGAGAACGTGCCCATTCGCTGGGGAAGCGACCGGCGGCAGGTGATGCCCGGAAATGACAGACCCTGCGGTTCTCTTGATGTATAACGGCGGCCGGAGTGTTTGATGGAAACCAGGGCCAACTACGTTCTCATCGGGCTTTTCACCCTTGCCGCGCTGCTGGGCGCGGCGGGATTCGTCTACTGGTTTCAGCAACTGGGCGACAAGAGCGAGCGGGCGTTCTATCGCGTGCTGTTCGAGGGGCCGGTGGCCGGCCTGCGCACCGGCAGCGCCGTGCAGTTCAACGGTATCCGGGTGGGCGAGGTGACTCGCCTTGAACTCGATCCCGCCAATACCCGCCAGGTCATCGCCACCATTGGCGTCAATGCCAGAACCCCGATCCGCAACGATACCCAGATCGGGCTGTCGTTTCAGGGACTCACCGGCATCGCCGCCATGTCCATGACCGGCGGCACGCTCACCCGCGAACCGCTGACCTCCGCGGACGGCCGGCCGCCGCTGCTGAAAGCCGATCCCGCGCTGAGTCGCGACGTCACCGAGGCGGCGCGGGAACTGATCACGCGGCTCGATGCTTTCGTTCAGGACAATCAGACCTCCTTCGGCGCCTCGATCCGCAACCTCCAGACCATGACGACCACAATGGACCAGTTCCTGTCGGAGAACCGGGGTTCGCTGGCCGCGTCGATCAAGAATCTGGAAACCGTGACCGGAACGCTCGCCGGCAATTCGGAGCGTTTCGACCGGATCATGGCGGGCATCGACAATCTGGCCGGTGGCCCCGAAGGCAACGGCGAAATTCAGCAGGCCGCCCGCTCGATCCGCCAGCTTGCCGAATCCCTCGACAAGCGCACGGCGGAACTGACCGCGGGCCTGAACCGCTTCACGGCGTCCGGGACGCGTGAGGTCGAAAATCTGTCGGCGGAAGCGCGTAGAACGCTGAGCGAGCTTGACCGGGCGGTGCGGAACTTTGACCGCAATCCGCAGCGGCTGCTATTTGGGGGCGGTAACAACGTGCCGAACTACAATGGGCGGCGCTGAGGCATGAGTCCGACGCCAGACAACGGGATGTCGGGCGCGATGATATCCGCAGGAAGCTCGGAGATGGATCGCATCCGCCAACATCGGATCGGTCCGGCTGATTTCCGCGGGGCGAAGGAATTGTGGTGAAGCGAGCGGGCGTGGGGCCTTTTCTCCGGGGAATGCTGGTCGTGACGGCCGGGCTGACGGTGTCCGCCTGCGGCGGAGGGCTGTTCTCGTCGCCGCCTACGGCTTTTGATCTGACCGCGCCGCGCGACTTCCCGTCATCGGGCCGCGCTCCCCGCGGGCAGTTGATCGTGGTGGAGCCGACCGCTGTGTCCATTCTCGACAGCGAGAAGGTCATGGTCCGCTCCGCGAGCGGCGAGGTCACCCAGCTTCCCGATGTCCAATGGAGCGACCGGCTGCCGCGGCTGCTTCAGGCCCGCATGGTGCAGGCGTTCGAGAATGCGAACCGGTTGCGCTCGGTCGGCCGGCCCGGAGAGCGGCTCGCCGCGGACTATCAGCTTCTTACGGATGTCCGTGCGTTTCAGATGTCGGTCTCGGGCGAGAATGTCGCCGAGGTCGAGATCGCGGCCAAGATCGTTTCCGAGCGCAGCGGCCGCATCGTCGCGGCGCGGGTCTTCCGGGTGCGTGTGCCGGTCGGCGCCGGCGGGGCGGGGCCGGCGGTCGCGGCCATCGATCAGGCATTCGGCCGCATGGTCACCGAAATGGTGCTGTGGGCCACGGCTCTCGTCTGAGCGCGCGGCCCTCGCTTGAGATCGGCCTTGCCTGTGGTGCAGCGGTTGGGGCGAAAGACAGCTGGTGCAGCGGTTGGGGCGAAAGACAGCCCGCCGGCATCGGCAGATCGATCGTCCTTTTAGCCGGTAGTTCCTGACATCCTGGAATCAGCAGGGCGCCCGATGGGCGCCCTGCTTCGTTCATGTGGGATGATGATGGCTGACGGGTTGCCTCAGTCGAGGCGGCCCGCCGCATGGGCCAGCATGGTGTAGACCTTGCCGGTTTCCGAAGCGAGGTAGGTCCGGACCACGGCCGGCCCCCTGTCGTCCTGGGACACATCATCGAGCAGACGCTCGAACTCGTTGATGTAGCGCTCGACGGTCTGCCGGAAGTCGCGGTCCTGCCGATACTTGCCGCGGATATCGTCGAATGCCTTCTGGCCCTGAAGGGTATAGAGCCGGCGGCTGAAGACGTTCCGCTCGCCGCGGCGGTGGCGTTCCCACAGTTCTCCCGCCACGTCATGGTCGATCATGCGGGCGATATCGACCGCCAGCGAATCCAGCGACTCAATGCCGTGACCCAGCGGCTGCCGGTTCTCGGCCGGTGCCGGACGGATGGCGGTGCGTCCGTGTCGCGGTTCTGCTTCCGGCTGTTCGTCCTGGGATGCGCGCGTCAGTAGTTCGCTGAGCCAGCCGGTGCGGTTGTCCTCCGCCTGGGCGGCGGGTTCCGGCCGTCGCGGGGCGGGGGGCGTCAGGACCTGCCGTTCCGGCGCGTGCCGGCGCTCGGGCTCGCGCTGGGGGCTCTGCTCGGGCTGGCGGGGCGCGGGACGGGGTGACGCCTGCCGGGACACGGCGCCGGCAGTGGCATAGGCGGAAGCGTCATCCTCGCGGACGGCGCGCCGCGTCGGCTCCACCGCGTCGAAGCCGCGGCCGTGGCGGGCGACGATCCGGTTGAGCTCGGCCAGCGCCTCGATCTGCTCCACGATCACGCGGCGCATCTGCGAGGCGCTTTCGGCGGTTTCCTGCGGGAGCTCAAGGATACCCCGGCGCAGTTCGGCGCGCGTGGTGTCCAGCTCGCGCTGCATCTCGCCGGCCATCTGCCGCAGCCCCTCCATGATCTCCGTGAAGCGGGCGGCAGACTGGCCGAGCATTTCCTCGGCTTCGCCGGAGGTCTGGGCATACATGCCGCGCATCGAGTCCAGCATGCGCTCGCGCTGCTCGTCGGAGATCGAGCGGATGGCTTCGTATTGCTCGCTGAGGGCGCGAGAGCCTTCCGTCGCCGTGTCGGAGACGAGGCTGGCGATCTCGCGGGCCCGGCCGGTCGCGCCTTCCAGCGAGGAATCCAGCAGGGTGGAGAGGCGCTTGAGGCGCTGCTCCAGGTCCTCCGTGCGGATATCGAGGGTGGCGATGAGGGAGTCGAGCGAGACGCGCCGCTCGGACAGGGTATCTTCCGTCCGCCGGTTGCTCTGGTCGATCAGTTCCACCGCATCTGCCAGCGAGCGTCCATGCACCTCGAACTGCACGGCGAGCTGCGACAGGTCCGAAAGCACCTTGGACGTGACCGCACGGAACGACATGGCCTGCTCGGTCATGTGGTTGTTGGCGTTGCCGCTCTTTTCGGCGACCTCGTTCATGGCCGTGACGAATTCGGACACCCGGCGGACCAGGGTGTTCTCGATGCCGTTCATATTCTCCTGGGCACCGCTGAGGACTTCCTGGAGAAGGATGTTGGCCTCGCGCAGGCGCTCGAACAGAGCGGTGGTGTCGGAGCGCAGCATGCCGTGCGTCTCCATCATTTCCTGCACGGCGGCGGTCGCGGTCTGCTTGGACTGTTCGATGGCCGAACGGCTGGCTTCGTGCAGTTCGCGCATCGTGCGGGTCACGGTGGTCGAAGCCGCGGTCGCGGATTCCTCCGTGAGCACCTGGAGGTCCTTCAGCGACTGCGAGATCGTGCCGGTGGCCCGCTCGCTGGCTTCGTTGATGAGCCGCGCGATGCCCTCGCTGTTGTCCATCATGGACTGCGTGAAGGTGAAGCCCTTGGCTTCGATCGCCTTCACGGCGTTGTCCGTGACGCGGCCGACCTCGCTGGCGAATTCCTGGCTCTTGCCGGTGAGGGCCTCGACCAGCCCATGGCTGCCTTCGTCCAGAATGCGGGTCATCTGCTCCGCGCGGTCGTTGATGGCGACGATGGCTTCGCTCGCCTTGCCGACGAATTCGTCCGCATGGCCGGAGAAGTTGCGCGTCATTTCGACGCTCATCTGGAGCAGCGTGCGCTCGACTTCGTTGGCGTTGGTGCGGATCGTGGCGCTGACCCCGGTGGAGACCGCCGTGAGACGGCGCTCGATGTCCTGGGCGCTGTCGCGCATCGTCTCGCCGGTGGTCGCGGAGAGAGCGGAGAGGGTGCGCTCCACAGCGCCGGCATTCTCGGTGATGGCGTGATTGAGCTGTTCGAGCCGGCCGGACAGAAGGTCCGCGGCGGCGCGGGTGCGCGATTCGATCTGCTCGGTGACTTCTTCCGCACGGCCGACCAGCAGGTCCTCGAAACGGCCCATCCGGCTGTCCAGATTGTTGGCGACTTCGAGGGCGCGATGGCCGAGCGTCCGGTCGATCTCGTCGATCTTGACGCCCACGGTTTCGGCGAGATGGGCCCCGCGCGTGTCGATCACCTCCGTCACGTCGGCGATGCGCTTGTCGAGGGCGGCGATCACTTCCTTGCCGCCTTCGCCCAGCGTCTTGGCGATGTCCAGCACGCGGGTGCCGAGGGCTTCGTTGAGGCTTTCGGTGCGGCTGTCCAGGCTCTCCTGGAAGCGGATGAGCTTCTGGTCGAGGTCTGTCGACATCTCGCTGGTGCGCACGGCGACGCGGCTGTCGAAGTTATCGACATAGTTGCGGATGGCGTCCGCCACGTCCTGGGTGCGGTCGCTCAGGCGGTCCACCAGCTCCGAGCCATAGGTCTTCACGGTCCGGTCGAACTCGCCGAGATGGCGCGTGATGAGTTCGCCGAGCATGGAGGAGTCGCGGCCGAGGCGTTCGGCAAGTTCGCCGCCGTTCTGGTTGAACATGTCCTCGAAAGCCTGGAGGCGCGTTGTCAGCAGATGGCCGATGGCGTCGCTCTTGCCGTCGATGGCATCCGCGAGATTCTGTGCGCTGTCGCGGAATGTCGTTGCGACATTGTCGCCGCGCTCCACGATGATGTCGGCGATACGCGCGCTGGTCTGCTCGATGTTGGCGACCACCTCGCCGCCGCGCATCGTCAGGTCCGTCACCAGCGAGTCGCCCACGGAGCGCAGGGTGCTGTTGGCGTCCTCGATGCGGTTGACGATGACCTCTGCGAGCCGCGTGCCGGTATCGACCACCACCTCGGTGATCTGCTCGGAGCGGCCGGCCATCATCTCGACGACGGCTTCCGAACGCCGCGCGAAATTGTCGGTGACGGTGTCGAGGCGGGAGGACATCGCGCTCTGGAGGTTGTCCGCCAGCGTCTCGAATTCGGCGTGGATGTGGTCGGTCTTGAAGTTGAGGCTCGATGTCAGGCCCTCGGTGGCCTCGGTGATGGCGCGGCTGGTGCGCGTCCCGGTCTCCTCCAGGCGTTGCAGGATATCGCCGCCATGCACGCCGAGCGTATCGACGAGGCGGTCCGCAGCCGATGCGATGGCGCTCGTGGTCGTCGAACTGGTGCTTTCGAGGCGTTCGACGATCTCGCCGCTGCGTTCGTTCAGCATGTCGACCATGCGCGCTGCGGTGTCGGACATCGCATGGGTGGTCTGCGTGCCGGCGTTGTCCAGCCGTTGCAGGATCACCTCGCTGCGTTCGCCGAGCTGTTCGATCATGCGCTCGGTGGTTTCGCTGATCGCGGAGCCGGTGAAGGAACCGGTATTCTCCAGCCGCTGGATGAGATCGCCGCCCCGGTCGTTCAGGAGTTCGATGAACCGGTCGGCGCTCGCCGCGAGGGTGGAGGCAGTGACGGAGTTGGCTTCCTCGATGCGGGCCACGGCCTCGTCGCTGCGGCCGGAGAGGGCTTCCACATACCGCGCCGCGCCATCGGCGATGGCATTGACAGTGAGGTTGTTGGCCTCGTCCAGCCGGATGGCGATTTCCTGGCTGCGTCCACCAAGCGCCGTGATGAAGCGTTCGGTGCTGTCGGCAAGCGTCGAGGAGGCGAGGGTGTTGGTGCTTTCCAGGCGGCCGAGAATATCGTTGCTGCGCTCCGCCAGCGTTTCGATCATGCGGTCGGCGGTGGCGGCGATCTCGCTGCGGGTCTGGCCGCTGGTCGCCTGGAGGCGTTCCAGCAGGTCGCCGCCGCGTTCGCCCAGGGCGCCGATCATGGAGTCGCCGGCTTCGCCCAGCGCGCGGGTGATGTGCTCGCCCTTGTCGGCCAGATCCTCGGCGATGCGCCGCGCGGAATCCTGGATACGGTCGGTGATCATCTCGCTGATCGAGGAGATGTCCTGGCCGAGGTCGAGGTGGACGCCGGCGATGGCCTGGCGGACAAGATCGGCCTGCGACACAAGGGTTTCGCGCTGGGTGGCCATGTCCTGGAGCAGGTCGCGGATGCGCAGCTCGTTGTCGTTATAGGCGCGCTCCAGCGCCGCGACCTCGTTCGAGACCAGGGTTTCGAGTTCGGAGGCGCGGGCGAGCGCGCGCTCGACGCCGTCGCCCATGGCGGCGACCTCGCGGCGGATCGCCTGACCCACCGACACGACGGATTCGTGCGCCGCCGTCTCCGGCTCGGAGAGCCGCATGGCGACGGTGGCCATGGCCTGGCCGATCGTCCGCATTTCCTGCGAGCGCCATGCGATATGCGCCAGCGCGAAGAACAGGATGAGCGGGGTCGCCACGAAGGCCGCGACGGCGACGAGCATGGCGGGGCTGCCGGTGAAGGCGGCTTGCAGCTCGCTGGCATAGGCAAAGCCGAGGCCGAGGCTGACGCCGACCCAGACGATGGCGAAAATCGTCGCGAAGACATAGGCGTTTGCGCTTGGCCGCTGCTGGAGCGAGCGCAGCACCTGGCCGATGGATTCCCGGTCGTCGTTGGCGGGCCGCCGGAGCGGGATATCGGTCTCGGCATCCTCGTCGAAGAGCTGCGGCTCGTCGTCGGTCCGCCGGCCGGGGAACCAGCCGTTGTCCGGCTGCACTTCGGGAGCGTGGGAGGACCCCGGCAGGCCGGGCGGGGGCAGCGGATGGCCGTTCCCGGCCGCGGGAAGATCGGTGGCCCGCACGTTCAGGGCTTCCTGGATGGCGGACAGCGCCACCTCGGTCGGATCCTTCATCTTGGGGGTATTGGCCATCGTCTTCGCCTCGTCGTTACGCCATACAAAGCCGGCTGCTTTCCGCCGGCCGCGAGCGCGTGAAATCACAGATTCCGCCGGAAAATCCGACGCTTTGGTTTCGGAGCCGCCCGCAACTGCTGCTCAAAAACCCATATTGCCGCACCCGCGATCCTACCGGTTCCGGGGTTGGGGCGAAACGGTAACTCTTAATCAGTTTTTAATCATCGTTAACGCCGCCCCCGAGCACATTAACCCCTATGGAAGCTTTCCCCAATCGAATCCTGTGAATTAATCCGGTTAACCGTCTGTTTGCCGGATTGCGGCTGGATGGATGTTTCTGTCCGGGATTTCGACGATGGAACCTCGCCCCGCCAATTCCTCAGCCGGTCCCGCCCCCGTCGCCCCGGCGATCGATCGGGACCATCTGTCCCGGATGACTTTTGCCGATGCGGCGCTTCAGCGCGAGGTTCTGGCGCTGTTCGAGCGGCAGGCGGCGGCGCTGGTCGCCCGGATGAGGGGCGAACCGGCGGAGCTGGGCGCTCTGGCCCATACGCTGACCGGCTCGGCCCGGGGCGTCGGGGCCTGGCAGGTGGCGCAGGCCGCCGAGCGCTTGCAGGCCGCCCTCAGGCAGTCTCCCGAGACCGTTGCCCCGATGCTCGAACGGCTGGCCGAGCGGGTCGCGGAAGCGCGGCGTGAAATCGAAAATATCTGCGCGGCGTCACCGGGCGGCGCGACGGTTGGCTAAAGTGGCCCGGCGCTCTATAGGAAGCCCGCCCGCACGCTGTGCATCCCTGCTACTTGCTCCCGGACCCATGCCGCAGATCACGTTCATCGATTTCGAAGGCCAGGCCCGCACCGTCGAGGGAGAAACGGGATCGACGGTGATGGAAACGGCCATCCGCAACGATGTGCCGGGGATCGAGGCGGAATGCGGCGGCGCCTGCGCCTGCGCCACCTGCCACGTCTATGTCGATGAGGCGTGGACCGCCCGCACCGGCGCAATGGGGCCGATGGAGGAGGACATGCTCGATTTTGGGTATGATGTCCGCGAGAACTCCCGCCTCTCGTGCCAGATCAGGATCACGCCGGACCTCGACGGGCTGGTGGTCCGCACGCCGGAGCGTCAGGGCTGACCAGCCTCGCCCCGGTAGCTCCACGCCCTCAGCCGTTCGGCAAAGGCGTCCGGGATGGCGGTCGGGCGCCGTGAATCCGCGTCGATCAGCACCAACGTGGCCGTGCCATGGGCCGCGCATTCGCCGTCGCTGAAGACACCGTGCATCACGGTGTAGGAGGAGCGGCCGATCTTCGTGACGGCGGTGCCGATCTCGACCGTGCCCGGCCATCGCAACTCGCGCACGAAAGTGATCTCCGTATGCACCAGCGCGACATAGGTGCCCTCGACGCCGCCGCTGAGATCGCGCTCGTGGAACATCGTCACGCGGCCGGTCTGGAAATAATCGGCGATCACCGTATTGTTGACATGGCCCTGCACGTCGATATCCGCGAAACGGATGTTGTCCGTGGTCCGGTGAGGGAAGTCTGCAAGGTTGGGCGCCGCGCGGCCCGGCTTTCCGGAACTGTTCAAAATCAAGCCCCTGCAATGGTTTGCGCCGCGCCGACCAGCCTCGCGCCACGGAAACGGACCTTCCCCGAAGCGGGTTGCTCGGGTACACAGTCGCCAGCGATGCGGCCAGTTATGTTGGATATCAGATGACAGAAGCAATCAAGACCGATGTGCTCATCATCGGCGCGGGTCCCTGCGGCCTGTTCGCGGTGTTCGAACTCGGCCTTCTCGATATAAAGGCCCATCTCGTCGACATTCTCGACCGGCCCGGCGGGCAATGCGCGGAGCTTTATCCCGAAAAGCCGATCTACGACATTCCGGCCCTGCCGGTGGTGACGGGGCAGGGCCTGACCGATGCCCTGATGGAACAGATCCGGCCCTTCAATCCTTCCTTCACCTATGGCGAGATGATCGAGACTATCGAGAAGATCGGCGATCCGCTGTTCCGCGCGGTCACCGACCAGGGCACGGTGTTCGAAGCCAAGGTCATCGTGATCGCGGCGGGCGGCGGATCGTTCCAGCCCAAGCGGCCGCCGATCCCCGGCATCGAGGCTTACGAGGAAAAGTCCGTCTTCTATGCCGTGCGCAAGATGGAGCAGTTCCGCGACCAGCGGCTGCTGGTCGTCGGCGGCGGCGATTCCGCGCTGGATTGGACCATCAATCTCGCGCCCGTCGCCAGCCACCTGACGCTGCTGCACCGGCGCGACCAGTTCCGCGCCGCGCCCGACAGCGTCAACAAGATGATGACGCTGGTGGGCGAGGGCAAGATCGACTTCGTGCTCGGCCAGGTCTCCGCGCTGGAAGGCGAGGACGGCCGCCTGTCGAAGGCCATCGTCAAGCGGTCGGACGGGTCCAATTTCGAGATCGCCTGCGATGCGCTGCTGCCGTTCTTCGGCCTCACGATGAAACTCGGTCCGGTCGCGAACTGGGGTCTTGAGTTGAAGGACGGCGAACTTATCCCCGTGGGCACCGAGACCTTCGAGACCAACATTCCCGGCATCTTCGCCATCGGCGATATCAACTGGTATCCCGGCAAGCTGAAACTCATTCTGTCCGGCTTCCATGAGGCGGCGCTGATGGCACAGAAGGCGCATCGCTATGTCTATCCGGAGAAGAAGCTGACGTTCCAATACACGACGTCGTCCACCAGCCTGCAAAAGAAGCTCGGCGTGAACTGACAATCATGTGACCCCCTGCCGCGCGGCCGGGGGCGCATCTGCCGGAAAGCTTCCATAGATTACATTGCAGAAGTGTCAGCGCGGTCCGGCGTTCATCGTAGCCGGCGGCGGCAGCGGGCGGCTTGTCACCTCCGGCGCCGGCGGCAGGCCGAGCACGCCGCGCGCGGCCGGCAGCGCCGCATCCGCCATGGCGGCATGGCCTTCCGCGGTGGGATGGATCGCGCCGCCATATACCGCCGACAGCACGCCCCATGCGGCATCGTGAATATCCGCCGGCTGCATCATGGCCGGCAGCGCGTCCGGATAGGTCATGGCGGTGAAATAGCTGTCGTTGGCCGTGCGGACCCATCGCGCCCGCGAGGCATAGGGGCGGAACTCGCCGGCTGACGCGCCGCAGGCGAGCGGTTCGTCCGCCGCCGTTTCGTCGCTCCGGAAGCTGTCGCCGCTGGCGGAGAAACACTGGCGGTCGAACACCGGATCGCTGTCGCTCCGGGCGCAGAAGCCGCGCATCGCGAAATCGCGCTGATGTCCGTCCACGAATGTCATGCGGTCCTGGTTCGGAGCATTGCAGATCACGCCACTCTCGCACCGCGCCAGCGATTTCATTGTCGGCAGGAATTTCTGCGAGACGAATGTGCTGGTGCGCCGAAGGCGCTCGGGGTCCGCATTGAAGGCCGGATGGATGTCGAACCCGTCGCGCCCGCCGTCGCAGGTGCGCCCGCCGTCCACCTGCGCGGGGTGTCCGTAAGTGACATAAACGACGCGGCCGAGATTGCCGCCGACGAGCGGCTTCAGCGCCGCGCGCAGGCGGGCGAACTGTCCCGGCAGGCGCGTCGAGAGGATCGCTTCCGCTTCGTCGGGGGCCGCGATGACGCCGCTGCGCCGGAACAGCGCCCGTTCGGCGGTCCCCTCCACGATGATGTCGCCGACAAGGCCGGAGAACAGCACGTCGTTGGCCCCGATCGTGAGGAGAACGAGATCGAGTGCCCGGTCGGGTTGCGCCTTTCGCGCCGTGGCCAGCGCATCGCGCAGCGTTGCGACCTGGCCCGGCACGCTGCCGGAGCAGCCGCTCTGCTGGCCGGGCAGGGGGCATTCCGTCGCCTGCTGCGCATCCAGCAGGCCGGCCTCGATGGTTGCGCCGCTGCATGCCAGCGGCAGGAAGGTCACGGCGACATGCGGCTGTTCGATGGCCAGCGCCAGCGCCGCGCGCATCTGGTAGCCGTAGAGCGAGGCATGGCAGGGGCCGCTCATCCACCGCGCGCTCTGGCGCTGCCAGGCGGCGGTGACCGCGGCTTCGGTCGTCGGCAGGCAGGAGCGGTTGCCCTGAAAGCCGGCGCGCACCGGGCGGTAATATTCCGTCCCCGTGCCGAAGCGGCGGAAGCAGAAGCCGCTTTCGCCGAGCCGGACCGGGCGGTCGGGATTGCCTTCCCCGGCGGCGATGGAATCGCCGAGCCCGGCGATCAGCAGGTCGCGCACCACGATGTCGGTCGCGGCCTGCTGGGTCCCGGCGGGAAGATGCACATCGACCGTCGCCGTGGTGGTTCGGCTGCGCGCGACGCGGAGGCGGATTTCCTCCTCGCACGGCACGTTCGCCTGCCGGGCCGGTCCCTCGCCGTCGTCGAAGCTCCAGTCGCACCGCAGGCCCGGCGGAAAATTGCCGCCGAGCACCACGCCGATCCGGTGATCCTCGGGCGCGAGATAATTCTCGCTGGTGCCGTCGCGCTCGCAGGACGCCACCAGGCGGCCGGCGCGGTCGGTGCACAGGCGTTCCACGATGTCGCGCGCCCAGCCGCGGCCGTCGCTCTGCGCCGCGAGGCGCTGCTCGGTGCCGAGCACGCCGTCGTTGCGGAAGGCGGCGACATGGCGCTGGAAGTCGGCCTCGCGGCGGAACAGCCGGAACCTGTTCTTCACCTCCCAGATGACGCTCAGCTCGCTCGCACCTGTCGCAGGGAGCGGCTGGGCATGGGTGGATGCGGCCATCACAAAGGCGGCGCAAAGGACGAGTGCAAGCAGGCCCGGACGGGCGGCTGTCCGGATCAGGAGAAGGATGATTCGCGCCCGTTTCATGGGCACGAACTGCCATGCCGCTGCGGCGGAATTATGGGCCGGCCGCGGTGAATTCCCGGCGGAGCCGCTGCGCGACGGCTATCAGCAGGACGAACACCGCGAGCCATGCGAGACGCGCGCCGTAACGATCATGGGCATTGGAAATGCCGGCGCAGATCACGGCATTGCCGAGATAGGCCAACGTGACGGTGCCGGCGAGCAGTCCCACGGCCGCCAGGTCCCGCCGGCGGCGGGCCAGCAGCATCACGACGGGAAGGGCCGCGAGGGACAGCAGCGCCAGCGGGATGTGCAGGCGGTTGAGTGTCTCGAAGGAAATGTCGCCGGCGATCTGCCGGGAGGCATTCATTGCGGCAGCGGCGGCCGGCGCGTGCTGTTCGATCATTCCGCGCGTGTGCCAGACGTCCTCGATGACTCCTTCGCCGGAGCCGACCTTGACGAGTTGCAGGCCGATCGCCTCCAGCGCGGCCGAAATCTGCCGGCCCGGATAGGCGCGCAGGCTTTCGAGCACGATCAGCCGCATTTCCGGGTCCATGGCGGCGAACCGGCCCAAACGGTCGAACAGGCCGCCGCCCCACAGGAAGTCGTCTGCCGTGGGGGGAAATTCGTTCCGATGCTCGCACAGCCGCAGGCGCGGGTCGGGGCAGCGGTCGTCGAGATAGCGTTTGACGATGCCGTCCTGCATCATCCGCGCGAACAGGATGCCGTAGCCGCCGGGCGTCCAGGCGACGCGCCCGGACAGCGCATAATTGGTCCCGACCAGCAGAACCGCGCCCAGCACCAGGGAGATGGCGCCCTGTCGCAGCCCCGCGCCGCTGACCGGGCTTCCGCACCAGAGCCAGAGAAGGCCGGCGCAGCACAGGAGGCCGAGCAGGATCGCGATGGTGGCGGTATGGGTCGCGGCCGCGAAGGCGACGAGCCCCACCAGCACCAGACGGTTGGCCGTCGAAAGATCCGGATATCTGAACAGAAGAAGATGGAGCGCCAGCACGGACAGCCCGGCGAAAATGTCCGTCAGCAGGATCGCGGCCAGCCAGGGCAGGGATGTGCCGACGCAGAGCACGGCGGTCGTGGCCGCCAGCGTCCGGGGGCCGAGGCCGTGGACGCGCAGCACCAGCGCGAGGAGCCAGACCGTGAGCCCGCTCTGGACGATCACGGCCGGCCAGAAGTCCAGACCCTTCAGGAGAAAGAGGAACATGCCGTAGACGGTGGACCGGCTCGGCACGAGATAGCCCTCGTGCCATCGCGCCAGATAGCCGCCGGTGTCGTACTGGATCAGCGGAAACCCGTTCCACAGTGCGGGCGCAAGCAGGGCAAGGCCGCAGACTACGGCGCCGCCGTCCATGCGATGGTGATGGGCCTGGTCGCGATCCGCGCAGGCCGCGTGGCGGCCGGGCCGGCCTCTGCTGAGATGCTCACGTTTCCCCCGGCGGCCGCTTTATTTTCGGTTTGGACTGGCCGTCTGCTGTGCCGCGCGAATTAAGCCGGAGCAGGGCCTGTTGCAAGCGGAATGTCGGCCGTCAGGATGTCAGGTTGCGCAGCCATCCGAGAATGGCCGTGCGCGGGCCCGGAGGCAGCCGCATCAGTTGCGCCTTCACGACCGGCGCCGCCTGGATCGCCATCTGGCCGACCCGGCCGCGCAGGCCGAGCGTGATGGCATGGTCGCGCACCTCGCAGGCGTCTGTCGCGATGGACTTCTTGTAGGCATCCGCCGGCGCCAGGAGGTCATAGACGGCCCGGCCATGGGCGGCGCAATGCTCGATGGTGTCCGCCATCTGAATCCGCCCCGGCCCGAAAGCTGCGAATTGCGGATCGGTCGCGCCCAGATAGGCGCACCAGCGCTCGCCATCGTCGAGGGCGATCTCGGTCGCGATCGCCCGGTCGCCAAGCCGCAGTTCGGCGGCGGCCAGCCGGACGCGGCCGCGACTGCGGGCAATCTGCGCGAGCGCCTGCTCCCATGCATCGTCACCGATGACGGGGCTGCTCAGGCCACGCTCCGCGAGCCATATGCGCTTCTGCGCCAGCGCTGCGTCGAGCGCCGGCAGCGCCTCCTCGTCGTACAGCACATGGAACGAGACATCCCCCTGTTCGGCCAGCCGGCGGCGCAGGCGGCGAAGCTCGCGCGCATCCCGTGCTGCCCGTGCGACCGGCCTGGCAAGGTCCAGGAAGGGAGCCGATTCCGAAACGATGGAGGTCCCCAGCCGATTGAGGAACGGTGCGATATGCGCATCGCTGCGCACTTTGCGAAGCTGCACGAAATGCGCGTGGCGGGGATGGCAGACCGCGCGCCATGCCGCGGCGAAATCGGCCGGCTGCGCGGAGCGGCTGGCGAGCATGTCGCCATACTGGATCAGCGGGTCGCCCAGAAAGCGGATCGCGGGGCTGCCCAGGAACCGTCCGATGACGGCCGCGAACAACACCACGGGCTGTCCGCCCCGATAGACCGTCGCGACGATGGGAGTCTCTCCCTTCCGCAGATGGGCTTCCGCGGCCGCCGCCGCGATCGGGAAGGACTGAAACGGCGTGGTCCGTCCGCCGCGCAGTTCGAGGCTCTGCCAGGCATTGCGCGAAGCCGTGACGGCATCAGGCCCGGCCACGGTTTCGACTGTCACGCGCGCATCGGCATGCCGCTGCTTCGCATTGCCAACGAATGCGGCCACAGCGCCGGAAAAGGATTCCAGCGAAGTCAGCAGTTCGACTGCAAGAGGCAGTTCCGAGAGCAAGAAGGTCAGCGCCATTCGCCTGATTTCCAGCGACACCGCATCAGAAGGAGGCTGCATTATAGCCGAGGAACCGGAGCCAGCGTCGCGTCACAGCGCCGCTTCTGCCCGGTCCGGCGCGTTTAGATCAAAAAAAGGTTAATGTGTCCGGACCGGCGCGCGGCTGCGAGTTCCCCGGCTCGTTCCCGATCCAAACCCCTCCCGGAAATGGGCCAAAAGCCGGACAACTTTGGTAGGCTGCGCTGGCGGAACGTTTACCCTGTCGGCCGGACGGCCGGAGTTGATAAAATGCAATGGTTTCCATGAAGGCGGGGTTTGCAGACGGGGCGCGATAAGGGGGCATTCGAGCCCTGAGGATGCCCATGCGTATCGAGCAACTGCCCTTTGAACTGCCGGCCAACGACAATGCCAGGCGTGCTGCCTCGTTCCGGCTCATATCTCCGCTTCCCGCCGTGATGCGGTTCTGCCCTCATTGCGGAGGGGTGCTCGAAGAAGGCGATTCAGCGGACGACTGTTCCGTGGCGCTGCGCTTCAAGCCGGTCCGGGCCGGCTGATCCGCCGGAAGCAGGTTCCAAGCAGCTCCTCCGGCCGGCGGACCGGCCAGAGGATCGTCGCCGGTTAACGGCGGACGGTGCGGACCGCGCGCACCGCGCGGGGCGCCGGCTCCGGCGCCGGCTGGGTCAGGATGGCGAAGCCGCGGCAGGGCGATGTGAGGGCATCCACCAGCGCGACGACGCCGACGCCGACCACGAAGCCGCCCACTGCCGCGCCCGCGCCGGAAAGTCCGGTATGGCCGAAGCCCCAGGCGTGATGCAGCGCGAACGCGCTGCCGACGCCGGCGACCGTGCCCGCGACCAGCGCGCCGGTCGGATCGGTGACGCATTGCGCCTGAGCGGACGCGGATGTGGCGGCACCCGCCGTAAGAGCCGTGCCGAGAGCCAAAGCCATTACGGTTTTGCGCATTTGACGTTCTCCTGTTGGATATTTTCTAAGGGAGGTGTCCCGCTTCCATAACCGGCGTGGCAGCCCGGGGTTCCCAAATACCGCGCCTTCGCCTTATTCCACCTTGACGCCGGCGGCTTGCTCCACCATTGTCCGCCGTTATGAACGGCCTTAACGCAATCTGCGGCATTTGCTGCGAGATTATCCGCTAGCGACAACGCTGGCTGCGGCCGTCTTTTCTCACATGTGAGACCCTTGGACGCCCGGCCAGAGAGGCCAGAAGGGCGCAGATGGACCTGAGATTCTACGATACGCTGACCCGCGAGAAGCGACTGTTCGTGCCGATCGACCCCGCGCGCGTGCGTATGTATGTCTGCGGCCCCACGGTCTATGACTATGCCCATATCGGCAATGCGCGGCCGGTCATCGTCTTTGACGTGCTGTTTCGTCTGCTGCGTCACGTCTATGGCGATGCGCATGTGGTCTATGTCCGCAACGTCACGGACGTGGATGACAAGATCAACGTGCGCGCCGCCGAGCGCGGCATCGACATCCGCGCGCTGACCGAGGACACCTTCCGCAACTTCAGGGATGACGTGGCGGCGCTGGGCTGCCTGCCGCCGACCATGGAGCCGCGCGCGACCGAGCATATCGACGAGATGAAGACGCTGATCGAGCGTCTGGTCGCGTCCGGCCATGCCTATGTGGCCGACGATCATGTGCTGTTCAGCGTGCCGTCCATGCCGGATTACGGCCGGCTGTCGAACCGCTCGCTGGATGAAATGCTGGCCGGCGCCCGGGTCGATGTCGCGCCCTACAAACGCGACGCCATGGACTTCGTGCTGTGGAAGCCGTCAAAAGCCGATGAGCCGGGCTGGCCTTCCCCGTGCGGGATCGCGACGCCGGGCCGGCCGGGCTGGCATATCGAATGCTCGGCCATGTCGTGGAAACACCTTGGCGAGACCTTCGACATCCATGGCGGCGGCATCGACCTGACATTCCCGCATCACGAGAACGAGATTGCCCAGTCGCGCTGCGCCCATGGCACGCAGGTGATGGCGAATGTCTGGATGCACAACGGCTTCCTTCAGGTGGAAGGTGAGAAGATGGCGAAATCCGCCGGCAACTTCGTCACCATCCATGAACTGCTGGCCGACTGGCCCGGCGATGTGCTGCGCGTCGCCATGCTCGGCACGCATTATCGCCAGCCGATCAACTGGACGCTGAAGAATCTCGAAGAGGCGGAGAAGACGCTGGCGTCGTGGTTCGATGCTGCCGGAGAAGGGGCTGAGCCGCGCCCGGCCGACAGCGTGCTGGAAGCCCTTGCGGACGATCTCAACACGCCGAAGGCGATTGCCGAGATGCACGCGCTGCGCAGCCGGGCCGGCCGCAAGGCGCTGGCGGGCACGCTCCAGTTCTTCGGCTTCCGGCACGAGGCGTTCGGGACCTGGCGCGAGGCCCGTGCGCCGGCGGTGTCGCTTGCGCCGGAAGAGATCGAGCGTCGTCTTGCAGCGCGTCTTGCCGCCCGTGCGGAGCGAAACTTCGCGGAGGCTGACCGCATCCGCGACGAGCTCACAGCCATGGGCATCGTTCTCAAGGATTCCAGGGACGGCACGACATGGGAGGTCGCGCGATGAGCGGCGCGGCCAATCCCAAGCTCGGCCTGCGGCCTGCACTGCCTGCGGACGGGCCGATGCTGGTGGCGATCTTCCGCGCCAGCATCAGCGAATTGACATCGGACGACTACAGCGAGGCGCAGCAGGAAGCCTGGGCCTCCGTTGCCGATGACGAGGACGCTTTCCTCAAGCGGATCATGGACAGTCTGGCGCTGGTCGCGACGCTCGATGGCTCGCCGGTCGCATTCGCGACGCTGAAGGGCAACCGCACCATCGACATGCTCTATGTCCATCCCGCCGGCACGCGGCGCGGCGCGGCCAGCCTGCTGTGCGACGCGCTGGAAAAGCTGGCTGCCGGCCGCGGTACGGACAGCATCGCGGTCGATGCCAGCGACACCGCCAAAGGCTTTTTCGAGAAGCGGGGCTATGTGCCGAAGCTGCGCAACACCGTGATGCGCAACGACGAATGGCTGGCCAACACCACCATGGACAAGCCGCTAGCGAGCAAAGGCGAAACGTCATGAAGAAGCCGGATACGCCGTTCCCTCGCCACTGGCTTTACTATGTCATTCTGAAATTCGCGGTCATCGCCGCGGCTGCGGCCCTCGCGTTTTATGTTTTCGGCCGGATGTGAGTTGAGCCATGGCCAAGGAACGCATCTACCTGTTCGACACCACCCTGCGCGACGGCGCGCAGACCAACGGCGTCGATTTCACGCTGCACGACAAGACCGTCATCGCCGGCCTGCTGGACGAACTGGGCGTCGATTATGTCGAGGGCGGCTATCCCGGCGCGAACCAGAGAGACACGGAGTTCTTCTCTGAACGGCCGCCGCTCAAGGCGCGCTTCACGGCTTTCGGCATGACGCGCCGGCCGGGCCGTTCGGCCTCCAACGATCCGGGCCTTGCCGCGCTGTTGCAGGCGAAGTCGGACGCGATCTGCTTCGTTGCGAAATCGTCCGACTATCAGGTTCGCGTCGCACTGGAGACGACTCCGGAGGAGAATCTTGCCTCAATCCGCGACAGCGTACAGACGGCGAAGGCGGCCGGCCGCGAGGTGCTGGTCGACTGCGAGCATTTCTTCGATGGTTACAAGGCCAATCCCGACTTCGCGCTGGCCTGTGCGAAGGCAGCCTATGAGCAGGGCGCGCGCTGGGTCGTGCTGTGCGACACCAATGGCGGCACGTTGCCCCACGAGGTCGAACGCATCGTCGGCGAGGTGACCAGGGCCATTCCCGGCGATCATCTCGGCATCCATGCCCATAACGACACCGAGCAGGCGGTGGCGAATTCGCTGGCGGCGGTGCGCGCCGGCGTGCGGCAGATTCAGGGCACGCTGAACGGTCTTGGCGAGCGCTGCGGCAACGCCAACCTGTGCTCCATCATCCCGACGCTGAAGCTGAAGCCGGATTATGCGGAACGGTTCGACATCGGCGTGAGCGAGGACCAGCTCAGGACCCTGCCGCGTGTCTCCCGCGCGCTGGACGAACTGCTGAACCGTGCACCCAATCGCCATGCGCCCTATGTCGGCGACAGCGCCTTCGCGACCAAGGCGGGCATCCATGCTTCCGCCATCGTCAAGGACCCGCATACCTACGAGCATGTGCCGCCGGAAGCGGTCGGCAATCAGCGCAAGCTGTTCGTGTCCGATCAGGCCGGCAGGTCCAACGTGCTGGCGGAACTGGACCGCGTCGGCCTGCCCATCGCGAAGGATGATCCGCGCCTCGGACGGCTCATGGACGAGATGAAGGCCCGCGAGGCGCTGGGTTATGCCTATGAGACAGCGGATGCCTCCTTCGAGCTGCTGGCGCGCGGCGTGCTTTACGGCGTGCCGAGCTATTTCACGGTCGAGCGGTTCGATGTGACGGTCGAGGGACATGACAACGGCGCGGCGCATCGGGCGGTCTCGCTCGCGGTCGTGAAACTGAAGGTCGGCGACGAGATGCTGATCTCGGCGG
>Ga0182740_1000899_pt1 | contig 23161 bp, 23 predicted proteins | sample eDN5th37CKraftBY_FD_128872 | JGI IMG/M metagenome (GOLD analysis project Ga0182740, IMG submission 128872) | Enriched backyard soil microbial communities from Emeryville, California, USA - eDNA 5th pass 37_C Kraft BY (version 2) (version 2) | ecosystem: Environmental > Terrestrial > Soil >...
AAACCGGCCAAGGTCGCCTTGGTGGCATCCATGCGCAAACTGCTGGTCATCCTCAACGCCCGCATGCGGGACCATCTGAACGCTTCCCACTGCGCCTGAATCAAGACAGTTGCTCTCCCCGCCAGCGGGGAGAAGGGATGTGTGCCACCATCTCCGCGCGGGAGAAGGGATACAACGTCAGGCGATGCGGTCCGCTCCACCCATGTACGGACGCAACACCTCGGGCACGGTGATCGAGCCGTCGGCGTTCTGGTAGTTCTCCATCACCGCGATCAGCGCACGGCCGACGGCGGTGCCGGAGCCGTTGAGCGTGTGCACGGGCTCGGGCTTGCCGGTGGCGGGATTGCGCCAACGCGCCTGCATGCGGCGGGCCTGGAAATCCTCGCAGTTCGAGCACGATGAGATCTCGCGATAGGTGTCCTGCGAGGGCAGCCAGACTTCCAGGTCGAAGGTCCTGGCCGCGCCGAAGCCCATGTCGCCGGTGCACAGCAGCATGCGGCGGTACGGCAGGCCCAGCTTTTCCAGCACGGTCTCGGCGGCACGTGTCATGCGCTCCTGCTCGTCGTAGCTTTCCGACGGGCGCGTGATCGACACCAGTTCCACCTTCTCGAACTGGTGCTGGCGGATCATGCCGCGCACGTCGCGGCCGCCGCTGCCGGCTTCCGAACGGAAGCACATCGAATGCGCGGTCATGCGCAGCGGCAGGCGGGCGTCGTCGAGGATCTCGTCGCGGACGATGTTCGTCAGCGGGACCTCCGAGGTCGGGATGAGGTAGCGCTTGTGCTCGCCCAGTTGGGTGGCGAACAGGTCTTCCTCGAACTTCGGCAGCTGGCCGGTGCCGCGCATGGAATCGGCATTGACGATCACCGGCACGCTGGTCTCTTCGTAACCGTGTTCGTTCGTGTGCAGGTCCAGCATGAACTGCGCGAGCGCACGGTGCAGGCGCGCCAGCTGGCCACGCAGCACGGTGAAGCGCGCGCCGGACAGCTTGGCGGCGGTGTCGGCGTCGAGCCAGCCGTGGCGGGCGCCGAGTTCCACGTGGTCCTTGACCGGGAAATCGAACGTGCGCGGCGTACCCCAGCGGTGCTGTTCGACGTTGCCGGCCTCGTCGCTGCCGACCGGCACGCTGGCGTGCGGCAGGTTGGGAATGCCCAGGGCGATGCCTTCGATCTCGGCGCGGATCTCGTCCAGCTTCACTTCCGAGGCCTTCAGCTCGTCACCGAAGCCGGCCACTTCCGCCATCAGCGCGGACACGTCCTCGCCCTTGGCCTTGGCCTGGCCGATGGCCTTCGAGCGGGTGTTGCGCAGGTTCTGCAGCTCCTCGGTGCGCTTCTGGATCTGCTTGCGGGCGGCCTCCAGGTCGGCGATCCGGGACACGTCCAGGTCGAAACCGCGGGTTTCCTTGAGGCGCTGGGCGAGTTCGGCGGGCTGGGTGCGGAGCAGGACGGGATCGAGCATGGAAACAGCGGTCTGGCGAGGGAGGCCGGCATTATCGCCCATCTGCGACCGCCTGCCCGCGCGGTTAACCCCGGCTGTGCAAGAATCGGCGGGACTTCACCGGTGATTCCCATGTCGGCCCCGCAACCGCACGAACCCCACTTCACCTTCCGCCTGCCCCGCACCGCCCTGCGCAACGCCGCCATCGCCTTCGGCGTGGGCCTGCTGCTGTTCCTGATCGTGTGGTGGGCCGGGCGCGACGACGGTTTCTACACCGCGCAGCCCACCCTGCCCGGCAAGGCCGCGCCGGTCGAGGCACTGCCCGAGCCGCTGTCCACCGGCGACGGGGCCAGCGGAATGGAAGAGCCGGCGCCCCGCGCCGCCAGCGACGAGCGCCCGCAGCTGGTGGAAGAAAAGCCGATGCCGACGCCGGTACCGGAAGCCGCGGCCCCCACCCCGCCCGAGCCCACGGCCCCCGCCGCTCCCGGCGTGACCCTGGCGCCCGGCGACGTGCCGGTGCCCATTTCGAGTCAGAGTCGGCCACCCGACTATCCGCCGGCGGCGATGCGTAACGGCGACCAGGGCACCGTGCTGGTGCGCGTGGAAGTGGGCGCGGACGGCGTGCCGACCTCGGTCGAGGTGGCCCAGCGCAGCGGCTCACGCGACCTCGATCGCGCTGCCGTGAACGCCGTGCGCCAGTGGCGCTTCCAGCCCGCGCAGCGCGATGGCCAGGCCGTGGCGGGTGCGGTGACGGTACCGATCGATTTCAAGATGCGGTGACCGCATGGGCCAGGCGCGATCGCTGAAACGCATCGCCGCCTGGTCGGCACTCTCGTTGATCGTCCTCGTCGCGTGCGTATGGCTATGGTCCACGCGCAGCCCCTCGCTCGACGACCCGTTGGGCGGCGAGCCCGGCCAGACCTGGGTGAAGGGCCGTGGCTACGCCCATGCGGTACGACTGATGGACTCCGGTCGCTACGCGATGCAGGTGCGGTGCGATATCTGCGCGGAGCCGATCCAGTCGGGCACATGGACACGGCAGGACCACGCGTTCGTACTGCGTCGTGCATCGGGTTCGATCGCGATGGAGCTGGTGCCCATTGGGATGCGACGCACTGGCAAGACGCGGCGAACAACATGCTCGCGTCCCCGGTGGCGTCTACTTCAAGCAGGACGATGGCTGCGCGGACGAGTTTTGACGACACGTACGCATTGCTGAACCGTCATTCCGCTAGCTGAACTTCGGCCAGCCCGCTTCATTGCTGTATCACGCATCGCAAACATCGCCACGCGAAGACTCGGCCCCGTTCCAACGCGGAACCCACAACGCGAAACGGAGGTTCACATGTCGATGCCTACGAACAACGAGTACCGCACGGCGGATACCGTGCAAGAAACCACGGTGGAACCGCGACGTTCCACTTCGCCCGTGCTGCTGATGCTGCTGGCCTTTGCGGTGACGGCCGCGGCGCTGATCTGGTGGACGCAGTCGCGCCGCGCCACGGAAGCGCCGGTGGCCGCCCTACCCGCCCCGGTGATGGATGATGCGAATCAGCCCGCGAGCGAGCGAGCGGCGGCCGCCAATGAACGCACGCGCGCGGAGCGCACCGCCGCGACCCGCCCTGCCCCCATCAGCCGCGACGCCCGACCGATGGCCGGCAACGCGGAGCCGAAGTACCCGGCCGCGATGCTGCGCGCGGGCGTGGGCGGCACGGTGGTGGTGGTGGCCGAGGTGAACGCCCAGGGCAATCCGGTGGACGTGCGCGTGGTCGAACGCAGCGGCGAACGCGACCTGGACCGCGCCGCGGTGAACGCCGTGCGCCAGTGGCGCTTCGAGCCGGCCATGCGCAACGGCAAGGCCATCGCCACCAGCGTGAAGGTGCCGGTGGACTTCAAGCCGATCTAAGCGCTGCATCGCGCCCGATACGGAGCTGACGAGGAAAGGAAAGGGGGACGCGGGCAAGGCGTCCCCCTTTTTTACGCATGATCTTCTGTAGGAGCGACGTAAATCGCGACCGGGATTCGTCGGTACCCGGATCCTTTCAACAAGTCCCTGGAGCCGCAAGTGACGAACGAAAGCACGCTGGAGCCCCCAAGCTGCGGTCGCGACTTACGTCGCTCCTACAGGAAACGGCAGCGTCACGCCTTCCGCAACCCAAATCCCGCACCCGTTGCCAGTGCGTCGTAGTTCGGGAACGAGGTCGCCACATTCGCCACGTCACCGATGCGCACCTCACCCGAGGAAAGCTGGCCGGCGATGGAGAACGCCATCGCGATACGGTGGTCGCCATGCGAATCCACGGCGCCGCCCTGCAGCGGACCCGGGAAGATCGTGGCGCCATCCGGCGTTTCGTCCACCCGCAGGCCCAGCGCGCGCAGACCGTTGGCCATGCTGGCCAGGCGGTCGGACTCCTTCACCCGCAACTCCGCGGCGCCACGCACGACGGTGGGGCCGTCCGCGGCTGCGGCCGCGACGAACAGCGCGGGGAACTCGTCGATCATGTCCGGCACCAACGCTTCGGGCACCTCGATGCCACGCAGCGACGCATGGCGCACCACCAGATCGGCCACCGGTTCGCCACCGTGCTCGCTGGCATTCTCTTCGGTGATGTCCGCGCCCATCAGGCGCAGCGCCTGCAGCAGGCCGGTGCGGCGCGGGTTCAGTCCGACCGCGCGCAGGCGCAGTTCGGACCCCGGGATGATGCTGGCGGCGACCAGGAAGAACGCCGCCGAGGAGAAGTCGGCCGGCACCGCGATGTCGGTGGCCTTCAGGTGCTGCCCGCCACGCAGGCGCGCGAAGCCAGGGGAGAATTCGATGTCGACGCCGAACGCCTTCAACATGCGCTCGGTATAGTCGCGGGTGGGATGCGGCTCGCGCACCACCGTGTCGCCATCGGCATACAGGCCAGCCAGCAGCACGGCGGACTTCACCTGGGCGCTGGCGACCTCGAGTGTGTAGTCGATGCCGGTCAACCGTTGGCCTCCGTGGATGCGCAGCGGCGGCAGGCCGCCCTCCTCGGTATCGATGCGCGCACCCATCGTGGCCAGCGGCCCGGTGACGCGGCGCATGGGGCGCCTGGACAGGGATTCGTCGCCGACCAGCACGCTGTCGAACGGCTGCGCGGCCAGCAGGCCGGCCAGCAGGCGCATGCCGGTGCCGGCATTACCGCAGTCCAGCGCGCCCTCCGCGGCCTTCAGGCCATCGACGCCCACGCCGTGCACGACGCGGCGCGAGGGCGACGGGGTTTCGATACGCACGCCGAGCCGCGAGAAGATCGCGGCGGTGGCGCGGGTGTCCTCGCCTTCCAGGAAGCCGTCGATCGTCGAGGTGCCATCGGCCAGCGCAGCGAACATCACCGCGCGGTGCGACACCGACTTGTCGCCGGGGATGTCCAGGGTGCCGTGCAGCGGTTGGCCGGCGGAAGCGATCCAGTCGTGTGTCTTGGGCATGCGTGCAATCTGAAGTGGCGGATACAAGAAGTGGAAATGATGGAGAGTATTCCGTCATCCCGGCGAAAGCCGGGATCCATCTTGCCTCTGACTGTGAAGGTTGGTTAGGGTTGGTTAGAGCAGGAGCAAATTTGATTCCGGCTTTCGCCGGAATGACGGCAGTGAGCTGTGAAACGGGCTCGCGACGATGTCAGGGCACCGCAACCGGGTACGACCCCAGCACCTTGATCTGCGCCGAATGCTGCTTCAGTTCGGCCAGCGCCTGCTTCATCGCCTCGTCGTCGATGTGGCCGGCCAGGTCGATGAAGAAGCCGTACTCCCACTTGGCGTGGTGCGAGGGCCGCGACTCGATCCGGTTCATGCTGATGCCGTGACGCGCGAACGGGCTGAGTACGTCGAACAGCGCACCGGGCTTGTCGTGGATGAAGACCAGCACCGAGGTGCGGTCGTGGCCCGATGGCGGGAAGATGCTGCGGCCGATCACCAGGAAGCGCGTGGTGTTGTCCTTGTCGTCCTGGATCGGGCTCATGACGACCTTCTTCAGCCCGTACACGTGCGCCGCGCTCTCGCCGCCGATGGCGGCGGCGTCGTCGCTGCCGCGGGCGCGGCGCGCGCCTTCGGCATTGCTCGATACCGGCACCTTCTCGACCTTGGGCAGATTGGCGCGCAGCCAGCCTGCGGTCTGCGCGAAGGACTGCGGGTGGGCATAGATGCGTTCGATGTCGTCGATGCGGCCGGTGCGCGACATCAGGAACTGGTGCACGCGCAGCTCGACTTCGCCGCAGATCTTCAGGTCGGAGGTGAGGAACATGTCCAGGGTGATCTGGATGGTGCCCTGCCCCGAGTTCTCCACCGGCACCACGCCGAAATCGGCGTTGCCGCTGGCCACTTCCTGGAACACTTCCTCGATGCTGGCCAGCGGAAGACCGTGCGCCGAGCGGCCGAAGTGCTTGAGCACCGCCTGCTGGCTGAAGGTGCCTTCCGGGCCGAGGTAGCCGATCTTCAACGGTTCCTGCTGCGCCAGGCAGGCGGACATGATCTCGCGGAAGACGTGCACCAGCACTTCGTCGCTGAGCGGGCCTTCGTTGCGATCCACCACCATGCGCAGCACCTGCGCCTCGCGTTCGGGACGGTAATAGTCCACCGCGGCAGCCAGCTTGCCCTTGGCCTTGCCGACCTGGTGGGCAAAGCGTGCGCGCTCGGCGATCAGCGACTGGATCTGGCGGTCGATGCCGTCGATCTTGGCGCGTACGTCGGAGAGGGCCGGAGCGGGCGTGGCTTCGGTCTTCTTGCTGGCTGCAGGCTTCTTGCTGGGTTTGCTGGGCTTGGAGGCCATGGGGTTTTCCGTAGTCTCGTCGCTTCCCTGTGGGAGCGACGTAAGTCGCGAAAGGTTATCGGTGAAGCTTCATCGCGACTGACGTCGCTCCCACATCGGGCAATGCAGCGGGTTCATCCGTTGCGTTGCTGGAAATCGCGCATGAAATCGACCAGCGCCTGCGCACCTTCCACCGGCAGCGCGTTGTACAGGGACGCCCGGATGCCGCCGACCGCCTTGTGGCCCTTCAGCGCCAGCAGTCCGGCCGCCTTGGATTCGGCCACGAAGCGCGAGGTCAGGGTCTCGTCGGGCAGGAAGAACGGGATGTTCATCCGCGACCGGACCGCTGGCACCACCTCGTTGCGATAGAAGCCCCCGGAGGCATCGATGGCGGCGTAGACCAGCGAGGACTTCAGCGCATTGCGGCGCGCGAACTCCTCCACGCCGCCTTCGGCGAGCATCCACTTGAACACCAGGCCGGCCAGGTACCAGTTCCAGGTCGGCGGCGTGTTGAGCATGGAGTCGCGCGCGGCGTGCGAGCGGTAGTCGAAGATGTCGGCGCGCGGCTGGCCGCTGCGCTCGAACAGGTCCTTGCGGATGATCACCACCGCCACGCCCACCGGGCCCAGGTTCTTCTGCGCACCGGCATAGATCACGCCGTATTTCGACACGTCCAGCGGCTCGGAGGCGATGGACGAACTGAAATCGGCGAACAGCGGCACCTCGCCGACGTCCGGGGTATCGCGGAACTCGACGCCGTGGATGGTCTCGTTGGCGGTGATGTGCACGTAGGCCGCACCGGGCGTGAGCTTCCAGCTGTCGCGTGGCGGAATGTCGTGGAAGCCGCCGGCCTCGCCGTCGGCGGCGATGTTGACCGTGCAGTACGGCTTGGCCTGCTTGATCGCCGTCTTGCCCCAGTGTCCGGTGACCACGTAGTCGACCACCTGGCCAGGCGCGGCGAAGTTCAGCGCGAGCAGGGCCTGGTGGGTGGTGGCGCCGCCGGACAGGAACAGCACGGCATAGTCGTCCGGGATGCCGACCAGCCGGCGCAGGTCCGCCTCGGCCTCGGCCGCCACGGCGATGAAGTCCTGGCTGCGGTGGCTGATCTCCACGATGGACGCGCCGACGCCGTTCCAGTCGAGCATCTCGGCCTGCGCCTGCCGCAGGACCAATTCGGGCAGGGTGGCGGGACCGGCACTGAAGTTGAACGCGCGCGTCATGGGACACCTGAACAGGAGGACCCGTAGTATGCCGCAGCGCATCAGTTGCAGGGGCAACGAAGCCGAGCCTGCGGGTGCGGACCGCGCACGCCGCGCATCCTGCGGCCATCCCGCGACGTATAGGTTCAAGACAGGGCGATCGAGCGGGAATTTTCGCGCGCGAGTATCGTCCAACCAAGACCCCCGCTTCCCGGAGATGTCCATGTCCCTGCGCGACGCCCTGCGGATTCCCGCCTCCCAGATCACCGACGAATCGATCTATCGGGACCGCCGCCGCCTGCTCCAGGCGTTCGCTGCTGCGCCGGCCCTGGCGCTGGCCGGATGCGCCGAGGCCGAGCCTCCGCTGCCGCCCAAGGTCAACGTGACACCGGAACAGGCCCGCTCCGGCTTCCGGACGACCGAGACGCTGACGCGCTACCAGGACGTCACCAGTTACAACAACTTCTACGAGTTCGGGACCGGCAAGGCCGACCCGTCGACCGCGCGCAAGACGCTGAAGACTTCGCCGTGGTCGGTGGTGGTGGGCGGCGAATGCGCCAGACCCGGCAGGATCGCGCTGGAGGATCTCGTCAAGGGTCTGGCGCCGCAGGAGCGCATCTACCGGCTGCGCTGCGTGGAGGGCTGGTCGATGGTGATCCCCTGGCTGGGCGTGCCGCTGGGCGAGGTGCTGAAGAAGTTCCAGCCCACCTCGAAGGCCAAGTACGTGGCCTTCACCACCCTGGCCGATCCGGTGCAGATGCCGGGCGTGCGCTACCGGTCCATCAACTGGCCCTACCGCGAGGGCCTGCGCATCGACGAAGCCATGCATCCGCTCACCCTGCTCGCCACCGGGCTGTACGGCAAGCCGCTGCCGCAACAGAACGGCGCGCCGCTGCGGCTGGTGGTGCCGTGGAAGTACGGCTTCAAGAGCATCAAGTCGATCGTCGAGATCAAGTTCGTCGAACGCATGCCCGAGACGGCCTGGCACGACCTGCAGCCCTCGGAATACGGCTTCTTCTCCAACGTCAATCCGGACGTGGACCATCCCCGCTGGAGCCAGAAGACCGAGCGGCGCATCGCCGGCACCCAGAGCAAGCTGTTCGCCGAGCGCATCCCCACGCGCATGTTCAATGGTTATGCGGACCAGGTCGCCTCGCTGTATGCGGGTCTCGACCTGAAGAAGTGGTATTGACCCGGCGATGCGCAAGGCATCCGCCGGCCTGGTCGCCGCCAAGACCCTCGTCCACGCGCTGGCCCTGACCCCAGTCGCGATTCTCGCCTGGCAATTCCACGACGTATGGCGGAATGGCAGCGACGCGCTCGGCGCCGATCCGGTAGCCGAGATCGAACACCGTACCGGCCTGTGGGCGCTGCGCCTGCTGATGGTGGCGCTGGCGATCACGCCGCTGCGCCAGCTGACCGGCCAGCCGGTCCTGCTGCGCTTCCGCCGGATGATGGGCCTGTACGCCTTCTTCTACGCCAGCCTGCACCTGACGGCCTACCTGACACTGGACCTGCGCGGCTACTGGACGCAGATATTCGAAGAGATCGTCAAGCGCCCCTACATCACCGTGGGCTTCACAGCCTGGCTGCTGCTGGTGCCCCTGGCGATCACCTCGACGCAGGGGTGGATGCGGCGCCTCGGCCGGCGCTGGGGCCAGTTGCACAAGCTGGTCTACGCCATCGGCGTACTGGCGGTGCTGCACTTCTGGTGGCTGGTGAAATCCGACATCCGCGAGCCGCTGCTGTATGCGGGCATCCTGGCGGCGCTGCTGGGCTGGCGCCTGTGGAAATCGCTCAGCCGGCGCCGAACAGCAGCAGCGCGCTGAGCGCGGCCGCCATCAGGACGGCCGCCAGCAGCAACCACGGCCAACGCCGCACCGACGCCGTCACCACCGGCTGGGTATCGCCCTGCAGGGGCGTCTGGCCGGCATCGTCCGGCAACGCCGACTCCTCCGCCCGTGCACTGGGGGCCCATGGCACCTCGAGCACGAAGCGGTGCTGGGCGTCGAACACCACCTGGTCGCCCGCAGCCAGCAGCGCATCGCGCACCGCCATGCCATTGACGCGGGTGCCCTCGGCCGACCCCAGGTCGCGCAGCAGAACGCGATCGCCACGCAACTCGAGCCGGGCATGGCGCTCAGCGAAAGCGGGATCGTCGACGCGGATGTCGGCCTCGCGCGCACGGCCGACGATGCGCGGGTGCTCCAGCGACACGCTCCTGCCGTGATATTTGCCACCGACGCCACGCAGCACCACCCGGGCGTCGCCCTGGCCTGCGTCGCTGTCGCGCACCTCCGCGGCCGAGCGGAACCCCGACTGCAGCAGCAGCTCCACGCCTTCCACGTAGACCGCATCGCCGGGCCGCAGCACCGCCATCCGCTTCACCGGACGGCCGTTGATGTGCACCCCGCGCATGCCGTTGGCCACCTGCAGCCACAGGCCGCGCCGATCCACGCAGATCTGCGCCAGCAAGGCGCCCTGCAGCGCATCGCCCACGCCGATGGTGCCGGCGGCTTCGCGCACGATGCGGTGGACGCCGGTGGTGAGCGGCCGGTCCGGTGCGGGACGGTTGGTGAAATGAAGTCTGAGGTTCTGCACGCGACGGGAGCCTATCAGGTTGCCGCCCGGCCGCGATAGCCGGCTTGGCAGCGCACGGCATGGCCGCGCAGAATAGCCCTACGCCACAGGAGCCCATGCATGGCCCGCATCGACATCCAGCATCCGCATTCCAAGACGCCCGCGCAGGCAAGGAAGGCCATCGAAAGCGTGGCGAAGAAGCTCTCCGAGCGCTTCGACATGGACTATGGCTGGGACGGCGATACGCTGAACTTCAGCCGCTCGGGCGTGGAAGGCAAGATCGCCCTGCTGGCGGACAACCTGCAGGTCACCGCGACCCTGGGCTTCCTGCTCTCGGCGATGAAGGGCCCGATCGAGGCGGAAATCCGCCGGGTGCTGAGCGAGAAGTTCGACTGAGGTCAGTCACGGAACGGATCGGGGTCGCCCGCGAACAACCGGCGCGACACCGTCCGCTCGGCGCATTCGATATCGCGCACGAAGGCCTTGCCGTCGCCCAGTGCGGCGAAGGCGGCGAAGCCGCGCTCGAGGAAGCCCTGCAGTTCGCCCAGACCCGTGGCGCGGGCCGGCCCGCGCGACAGTTTCAGCAAGGTGGCCACGCCCGGCGTCTTCACCGCCCGCGCCAGCCCGACGCCGACCTCGGCGATCAGGTCGATCTGGTGCCGGCGCAGGCGGTGCAGGCCCACCTCGCGGTACGCCCGGCCGTACAGATCGGCGTCCAGCTTGCGCCGATGCGGCGCCAGCCGCTGCAGCGCCTCGGCCATGCGCATGTCCAGCACGTGCGTCAGCACCCCCAGCTCGATCCCGTGCGCCACGGTCTCCAGTACGGAGAACGGCAGCAGGCGCTGCATCATCGGCATGACCTTGGCCACGTTGGCGTCGCGCCCGCTGAAGTCGTGGTCGCCGTAGACGTCGGTCAGGAAGAACATCGCCGCCGCGCGGCGGGTGGGATCGGCCAGGAAATGCGCGAAGCTGGTTTCCAGCCTGGCGGCCTGCCAGCGCCTGAGCTCGGGCAGCCAGCGCAGGCGGTTGCGCGGTTCGAGCACGGGATCGTGCGCCGCCTGGTGCCATTCCAGGCGCCTGCCCACGCGTGCGATCAGCGGATGTGCTCGAGCCATGGGCGCCATGATCCCGACGACGGGAGACCACCGCAACCCGGCGGCCGGTCGGCTACACTCGGGCAGCGAGGTCACGACGGGTAGTACATGCTTTCGATCCACAGTGCGCGGCAGCGGGGCCACAACGGCAAGATCGGCCTGGCGATCGCCGGCGGCGGCCCCATCGGTGGCATGTACGAGCTGGGCGCCCTGCGCGCCCTGGACGAAGCACTGGACGGGCTGGACCTGACCCGTATGGACTGTTACGTGGGCGTCAGTTCCGGCGCCTTCCTGGCCGCCGGCCTGGCCAACCGGATGAGCACGGCCGAGATGTGCCGCATCTTCATCACCGGCACCAGCGATGACGCGGAGTTCCGCCCGGAAACCTTCCTGCGCCCGAACGTGGGCGAGTACCTGCGCCGCGCGGCCAGCCTGCCGGGGCTGTACGCCGACTGGGTATCGCGCCTGCTGCGCAGCCCGCACCGCGCCACCCGCTGGTCGGACCTGTTCCTGCGCTTCGGCGGCCTGGTGCCTACCGGGATCTTCGACAACCAGGAAGTGGAACGCTTCCTGCGCGACATCTTCACGCGGCGCGGCCGTAGCAACGATTTCCGCACGCTGGACGCGGACCTGTTTGTGGTAGCGGTGGATCTGGACAGCGGCGAGGCCGTGCGCTTCGGCGAGCAGGGCTGGGACGACGTCCCGATTTCGCGCGCGGTGCAGGCCAGTTCCGCCCTGCCCGGCCTGTATCCGCCAGTGGGGATCGGCGGCCGCCACTTCCTGGATGGCGCGCTGCGCCGCACGATGCACGCCAGCACCGTGCTGGACCGCGGCATCGACCTGATGATCGGCATCAACCCGCTGGTGCCGTTCGACGCGAACCAGGCGACACCCCAGGCCGACCAGGCCGAACAGGTCGGCCTGGCCAGCGGCGGACTGCCGGCGGTGCTGTCGCAGACGCTGCGGACCCTGCTGCAGTCGCGCATGCAGATCGGCATGGAGAAGTACCCGCTGCGGTATCCCGACATCGACCAACTGGTGTTCGAGCCCAACGCGGACGACAGCGAGCTGTTCTTCACCAACCTTTTCAGCTTCTCCTCGCGCCACCGGGTCTGCCAGCTGGCCTACCGCAACACGCTGGCCGACCTGCGCAAGCGCGCGGCCACGCTCAAGCCCATGCTGGCCGCAAACGGCATCCGCTACAACGAGGACATCGTCCAGGATCGCAACCGGTCCATCCTCGCCGGTCTGGACGTGGCGCCGCGCATGACCGAGACCACCGCCCGCCTGCGTCGTGCGCTGGACGACGTGGACCAGCTGGTGTCCCGTCACCGCGCGGCGCGACATTCCTGATGCACCTGCGGTTGCGTCGCCCGCTGGTGTGAAAACTCTAGACGCGACGCCGATTCTGGCGCGCAATCCCCACACTAACCACTGACGGAACGCCATGGCCACGCTGAAGAAATCCGCACGCAAGAAGACCGCTTCCGCTTCCAGCAACGAAACCCCGCAGGCCCAGGCCGAGCAGCTGTCCAAGCGCCTGGGCGAGTCGGCCCAGCAGGTCTGGCTGGCCGGAGTCGGCGCCTTCGGACGCGCGCAGGCCGAAGGCACCAAGCTGTTCGAGACCCTGGTCAAGGAAGGCCTGTCGCTGGAGCAGATCACGCGCAAGACCGCCGGCGGCAAGGCCCAGGCCATGCGCGATGCCGTGGAAAGCACCGTGGGCCAGGCCCGCGAACGTGCGTCCGACACCTGGGACCGGTTGGAAAAGGTGTTCGAGGAACGCGTGCATCGCGCACTGCGCCGCCTCGAGGTGCCCAGCCGCGAGGACCTGTCCGCCCTGATCGATCGCGTCGATGCCCTGAACGCCGAGCTGCGCAAGCTGGGCGGCGTGCCGGCCGCGAAGCCGGCACGGGCGCGCAAGGCCGCCGCCAGGAAACCGTCGCCGTCAGCGAAGAAGACGCCCGCCAAGCGTGCATCGCGCAAGAAGGCCGCACCATAAGGTTGCATAGGCTTTCTCCTGCGCTTTCCTGAACATTTTTTTGTTGCGCGGCACCATCCAATGGCGTAACAATCATTCCAGCCCGCCAGTCCACCGAAGTTCGTTTGCTCCCCTCCCCTTACGGCTTCGGACTGGCGGGCTGCTTCGTCCCGCCACGCGACGCGCGGTGGACAGCACAGACAGCCGCAGGCACGGCCCGGTAGAATTGCCGGTCAAATAACAACAACGCCCCGCGCCGCATGTCCATCTGGTTCCTTGGCTTGGCCGTCACGCTCGTGAGTGGCGCGGCCGCCACTGCCTATTTCTGGCTGGTCCGCCGCCCCCGCGATGAGATGTCCTACGGTCTGCATGCGTTGTCGGGACTGCGCTGGCGCGAATTCTCGAAACTGGTCCTGGCCGCGATGGCGCGTCGCGGACTGGTAGAAGCCAGCCCCGGCCCCCAGGAAAGCCGCGAGCCGCAGTCCACCTTCCTGCTCGCCCGTGGCGACGAACGCTGGCTGCTCTCGTGCAAGCATGGTTCGGCCTACCGCATCGCCGCCGCACCGGTACAGGAACTCGCTGCCAGCATCCGCCTGGGCGCGGCCCACGGCGGCATCCTGGCGACCGAAGGCAACGTGGAGAAGGAAGGCCGCGACGCCGCCCAGGGCAACACCATCGAACTGCTGGACGGCCCACGCCTGTGGCCGGAAGTGGTGGACCTGATCGAGCCGGGCCTGCGCGACCAGGTGATCGACTACGCCGCCGCGCGTGCCAAGCGTCACATCGCCATCGCCTGGCTCGGGGCGGTGGCCATTGGCGCCCTGGCGATGGCGGCCTGGCCCAACACACCTGCGCCGGCGCGCCCGGCTGCCGGAGCCGCCTCGCCCGCCGCGCCTGGCGCTGCGATCCCCGCACCGGCCCCGCCACAGCCCGCCGCCTTCCACGAGCCCACCGACGAAGAGCTGGAAATCCAGATGCGCGAGGTGCTCAAGGCACTCGCCAGGACCCCCGGCGTCACGCGCGGCGTGTGGCAGACCAAACTGACCCTCAGCGTGGACCTTGCGGCCGGAGAGCAGGACGTCTGGCCGCGGATCTGCAGCGCGCTTGAGCGCTACCCTGCACTGCGCACGAGCCGTGTGCAGCTCAATCCCCCTCCCGGGAGCAGCGAATCCGTGCGCTGGCGGCAATGCAAGACCATGTGACGCCGCTGCGACGTTCCGTCGCTGGGCCTGGCCCACGCGCAACGGGATGATCGCGTCACCGCCCTGCTGCATGCCGATCCCATGAGCCACGTTCCCGACCCCACGCCTTACGAGCGCATCGGCGGCGAAGCCGGCCTGCGCCGGATGACGCAGCGCATGTATGCGCTGATGGATACCCTGCCGGAGGCCGCTGCCGTGCGCGCGCAGCATCCATCGTCACTGGAAGGCAGCGAGCAGAAACTGTTCGAATTCCTCAGCGGCTGGCTCGGCGGCCCACCGTTGTTCACCCAGAAGCACGGCGCCCCGATGCTGCGCGCGCGACACCTGCCCTTCCGGATCGGCATGGAAGAAGCCAGCGGCTGGCTGGCCTGCTTCCATGGCGCGATGACCGAGACGGTCGAAGACGCCGACCTGCGCGACTTCATGTGGTCGCGGATCGAGCCCTTGGCACTGCACATGCGCAACCTGCAGGCGGTGCCGTTGCGGTGGGCGGAAGGCAGCTAGGCCGATGTGTTGCGACGTCCTAGATGCATATCCCCTCGGGGGCAGCTGGATCGCGGCCCGGCTCGGCTGATAACACCCGATAGAAAGCGTCGCTGCCAACCTTGATCCTTCTCTCGAACCCCGCCGAATAGGCGGCTCGCCGTTTTCCGTCAATGCATACCATGGCGCCACCGGCAAAACACGGACTGCCACAGTTGAACTCGCTATCGCTGGTCAACACAGCGAGTTTGGCAGCCTCAGCACGCAAACGGTCGACAGTCGCGGCGTCCAAGTCAGTCTGGTACCTGTCGCGGAACTTTCCGCCAATGAAGTGCCCGCCGTCGCCACTGCCGTCGAAATAGACCCTGCCTTCGCGTCCTGCTTGGATCAGCGCGGCCGTCTTCGACGCGCAACCGCTGGATACGATCAGCACCTTCATCTCACCTTTGGAACATTGCAGATCGACGCGCGGGATCCGGGTCGACCAGACAGCAGTCTCTATCGCCGAGGCAGCCTCGTTGAATTGATGCTCGGCCAAGAGACGCCGGTCAATTTCCGCGGATGTCCTGGCTCCCCGAAGCCAGGATGCGGATGCCGTCAATAACGCCAGCGCAACCAAGCCGCCCGCGATCCGCAGTACGGTCCTCGTCTTTGGCGCTTTCAAGCCAGGGCCCTACCAGTGCACGCCCCGCATCAGCGCGGCGAACGCGATCTGTTCCTGGCTGGGCGATTCGTCCTTCAGCGCCTTGCGGTCGCCCTTGGCGGCGGCCGAATCCGGGAACAGTTCGAAGGCGGTGTTCATCACCACCTCGTAGGCCTTCGGCGCGACCGCATTGACCAGCGCGGCGAAGATGCCCAGACGGGTGGCGATGCGGCTGGGCTTCTCGATGATCGCCTTGACCAGCAGGTCCGCCGCCTCTTCCGGCGACAGCGTCGGCACGCTGTCGTACATCTTCGTGGGCGCGATCATCGGCGTCTTCACCAGCGGCATGTTGACGGTGGTGAAGCTGATGCCCTTGCCCGACAGCTCGCCCTGCGCGCAGCGACTGAACGCATCCAGGGCCGCCTTCGACGCCACATAGGCCGAGAAGCGCGGCGAGTTGGCCAGCACGCCGATCGAGCTGATGTTGATGATGTGGCCCTTGCGGCGCTCGGTCATCTTCGGCAGGAAGCCCATGATCAGCCGCAGGCTGCCGAAATAGTTCAGCTGCATCGTGCGTTCGAAATCGTGGAAACGATCATAGCTCAGCTCGATGGAGCGGCGGATCGAGCGGCCGGCGTTGTTGATCAGGACGTCGACGTGGCCGTGTTCGTCCAGTACCGTCTTCACCAGTCGGTCGCAGTCAGCCATGTCGGCCAGGTCCGCCGTGTAGGCGAACACCTTGCCGCCGGCCTTCTTCATTTCGTCGCGGGCCTTGAACAGTTCCTCCTCGCCGCGCGCCACGATGATCGTGGTGGCGCCCGCCTCGGCCACGCGCTGCGCGGTGGACAGGCCGATACCGGAAGATCCGCCGGTGATGACCACCACCTTGTTGCGCACCTTGCCCTTCAGCGAGCGGTCGATGAACAGGTCCGGATCCAGGTGGCGTTCCCAGTAGTCCCACAGGCGCCACGCATAATCGTCCAGACGCGGCACGGCGATGCCGCTGCCCTTCAGCGCCCGCTCGGTCTCGCGGCTGTCGAAGCGCGTGGGATAGGTGATGAACTTCAGCACTTCCTTCGGGATCTTGAAGTCGCGCAGCAGCATGCCGATGAAGCGCTTCACCGGCGGCAGGTTGCCCACCGCCATGCGGATGCTGCCCGGCACGAAGGCGAACATGCGTGCGTCGATGCGCATGGTCATCTCGGGCGCATGGCCCGCGCGGCAGAAGGTGTTCAGCACCTCGCCGACGCGCATTGGTTCCGGATCGGTCAGATGGAAGGTGTGGCCATCGAGCTTCGGCTTGTGCGCGATGTGGTCCATCGCATCGGCCACGAAATCCACCGGCACGATGTTGATGCGGCCGCCCTCGATGCCCAGCACCGGCACCCACTGCGGCAGCAGCTCGCGCAGCTTCTTGATGAGGGTGAAGAAGTAGTAAGGCCCGTCGATCTTGTCGATCTCGCCGGTCTTCGAGTGACCGACCACCATGCCTGGGCGGTAGATGCGCCACTTGATGCGCTTCTCGTTGCGGACCAGCCCTTCGGACTCGTGCTTGGTGCGCAGGTAGGGGTCGTCCAGTCCTTCAGCTTCGTCGAACATGTCCTCGCGGAAGATGCCCGGATACAGGCCGGCGGCGGCGATGGAGCTGGTGTGGTGGAAGCAGCCGGCCTTCAGCGCGGCTGCCAGGTCCAGCGCATGCTGGGTGCCATCGATGTTGGCGGCCTGCTGGGCTTCACGGGTGGCGGTGAGGTCGTAGATGGCAGCCAGGTGGAAGAAATGCTTCACCTTGCCGGTCAGCGTGCGCAGTTGGGCGGGCGTCAGGCCGCACCGGGGCTTGGTCATGTCCCCGTGCACCACCGTCACGCGCTTCATGTCCCAGCCGGCTTTCTTCGCGATGGCGTCGAACTTCTTCTGCGAGTCCTTGCGGACCAGCACGTAGACCGTCCCGCTGCGCTTGAGGAGGTTGCCGACCAGATAGCGACCGATGAATCCCGTGGCGCCCGTGACGAAATAGCTCATGACTGCCCCATTCCTCAAGTTGTGTGGGCCGGCCCCTCCGACCGCCCTGCGTCGTAACTTGCCAGAGCCATCCGGTTTCGACAATCCCGTCACGGATTGACCGCCTGCACCACCCGTGGTGTGATGGCCTCGATCACTGGGAGGGATCATCCATGGCCGATCTGAAGAGCGCATTCGAACAAGCATCCAGGGACATCCAGACGCTGTCCGAGCGTCCGGACAACGACACCCTGCTGCGGCTTTACGGGCTGTACAAGCAGGGCTCGGAAGGTGATGTGAAAGGAGACAAGCCCGGATTCTTCGACTTCGTCGGCACTGCCAAGTACGAAGCCTGGGCCAAGCTCAAGGGCACCGCGCCCGAGGACGCCCAGAAGAAATATGTGGACCTGGTGAAGAAACTGATCGCCTAGTGGCACGCGATACCCGCCAGCGCATCCTCGACGCCGCCCTGGCGATGTTCAACTCACAGGGCGAGCCCCACGTCACGACCAACCATATCGCCGACGAGCTGGAGATCAGCCCGGGCAACCTGTACTACCACTTCCGCAACAAGGACGACATCATCGAGCAGCTCTTCGCGCGGTACGAGGAGCGCATGGATGCGGCGCTGACGCCGCCCACCGACCGCCTGCCGGGGCTGGAGGACATCTGGCTGCAGCTGCACCTGGTGTTCGAGTGCATCTGGGACTACCGCTTCCTGTACCGCGACCTGGTGGAGATCCTCAGCCGCAACCGCCGCCTGCGCATGCGTTTCGCGCGCATCCTGCGGCGCGCCGACGACAGCGCGCATGCGGTGATGCGCGGCATGGGCCATGCCGGCGTGATGCGCGCATCGGCAGCGGAACTGGCCGCCACGGCCACCAACGTCCTGGTGGTGTCCACCTTCTGGTTGAACTACGCCTCCACACGCGGCGAGAAGGACGAACAGGTCGCCATCCGCCAGGGCATCGTGCAGGTGATGATGCTGGTGGCCCCCTTCCTGCGTGATGCGGAACGGGTACACCTGAACACGCTCACGCAGGCGTACGCCACCTAGGCATGCATCCTGTGCCGTAGGGCTTCCGCTCAAGCGGCCGCCAATGCATCCCCCAGCCTCGACGACGCCGCGCGCAACTCCGGGAGCAGGCCGCGGTCGTCGACGATCTCGAAATCGGGGCCAATCAAGGCCATCAGCGCCAGCAGGGCGTCGACGGATTCGGCGCCCAGTTCGAGCAGGCAGTGCCGGTCGTCGCCGGCCTCCAGGATCCCGCACCACGGCGGCACGCGCGCGGCCTGTTCGGCGACAGAGCCGGGCAGGCGCAGTCGCACCTGGTAGCGCGTGAAAGGTTGGGTGATCGACTTGGCCACGTAGTCGGCCACGTCGCCCGGGAACGCGCGGGGCGGGAACTGGGTCCCGGTGTCGTGGAGCGCCTGCACGCGGTCCACCCGGAACGTACGCCAGTCCTCGCGCTTGAGGTCCCACGCCACCAGATACCAGCGGCTGCCGGTATGCACCAGCCGCAGCGGTTCGATCAGGCGCTCGCTGGCGCGCTGGCTGCGGTCGCGATACTGCATCCGCAGCCGGAAACCGTCGCGGCAGGCCGCCGCAATACGCAGCAGCGCATCCACATCGGAGGTGGGAGCCCCGCCCGCCAGGGACAGCGTGACCGAGTACAGCGCGCTGGCACGCTTGCGCAGGCGGGCCGGCAACCACTGGTCCAGCTTGGACAGCAGCCGCAGCGACGTATCCTCCATGCGGCCGACGCTGGCGGCGGCAGTCCGCAAGGCGACCGCGACGGCCACGGCCTCGTCGTCCTCCAGCAGCACCGGCGGCATGGCGCTGCCCGAGCCCAACCGGTAGCCACCGCCCAGACCGGGCGAGGCATCGATGGGGTAGCCGAGTTCCCGCAGCCGTTCCACGTCGCGGCGCAGCGTGCGGCGGTCGATGTCCAGCCGCTGGCTCAGTTCCGCGCCCGTCCAGTGGCGGCGCGACTGCAGCAGCGACAACAGGCGAAGCAGACGGTTCGAGGTGCTGAGCATCGGCGCAGTATGGCGCCTATCGAGGGCGGATTCCGTCCTCGATAGGACCCGGGCCGTCACCGCAGGGAACACCGGGTCCGCGTCCGTCCAGCCCCACCGCTGCCAGCCGCCACGACGGCAGGCCGGTACGCCTCGGTGAGCCTGGGCCGCGTGGACGATGCGGAACCGCAGCGGTCCAGGCGCTGCTACGTCGATGGGCGAGAACAAGGAGGGGCTCTGCGAGCCCATCCTCGGCTGTAACCGCCGTCATGCGAGGCGCTGCGCGCGTCAGGCAGCGCCGGGGCTTCAGGCGCGCTTGCGGCGTGCCGGCTGCTTGGCCGCGGCTTTCGCGCGCGGTGCGGCGGCACGCGTGCGCTTGGCTGCCGGCTTCTTGCGGCTGCGGGCTGCAGGCTTGCGGGCCTGCTGTTTCAGGCCCAGCTTGGCCAGCACGGGCTGCAGCCGGGTTTCGACATCGGCGCTGAAGCGCTCCACGCTGGCTTCGCCGTGTTCACGGACATCCGCCAGGCGCTCCAGCACATCGCGCTGGGCCTGCCCGGCCATGGCTTCGGCTTGCCGGCGCGCGGACTGCAGCTTGCCCAGGGCATCGTTGGCCGCACCGACCGCCTCGCGACGGGCCACTGCGATCAGGCCAAGGCCGGCGAGCCAGACATGGCGCAGGGTGGGTTCAGGGGTCTTGCGGCGAGTCTTCTTGGCAGCCATAGCAGGCATCCACATACCGGCCCGGGTGGCCGGCTTCCATGACGCGATGCTGTCCGGCCTGCGTCGAGCAATCACACTATTGGCCGTTCAACTCTCACATTCCGTAGGGGTTGCCTGTCGACCGCGTTCGCGGCGATGCTCGCCACATCCTGGGAGGGACGACAGATGGCAGCCAGATTCTCGAAGTGGGCCCCGTTTCCGCACGACGCCAAGGCCTACACCTATGCGGGCGATGCGCTGAAGAAAGCATGGCCGGCCCTGCACGCCGGCGACCAGGAGCCCTACCCCGACGAGAAACGTGCGAAAGCCCTGATCGCCGCGGCAGGCAAGGCCGCCAAGGGCATGACCGCCGACGATGTGGCGCAGCGCCTGCAGGACGCCTGGCGGGCTTTCCATCGTGGCGATTTCCGGACGGCATACGAGGCTGGCGAGGCGCTGGGGCCGCTCGGTGCGTCAGTGGCGGTGAAGGCGATCGGCATCCATGCCACGTATCTGGTGGACGACGAAGCCGAACAGCTCAAGCGTTTCGAACATGCGGCCCAGCTCGCCGAGGCGGCGGTCAAGGCGCTGCCGGATGAGGCGAACAGTCATTACCGCCATGCCTTCGCCCTGGGCCGCTACAGCCAGGGCATCAGCATCGCCAAGGCGCTCAAGCAGGGCATCGCCGGCAAGGTGAGGATCTCGCTGGAATCCGCGCTCGAGCGGGCCCCGAAACATGCCGAGGCGCATACCGCGCTGGCGCTCTACCACGCCGAGATCATCGGCAAGATCGGCGCGATGATCGGCGGCCTGACCTACGGCGCCAAGGCGACCGAGGCCGAGTCGCATATCAAGACCGCGCTGAAGCTGACGCCGGATTCGCCCATCGCCCATATCGAGCACGCCAACGTGATGCTGCTCCTGCACGGCGACAAGAAGGAGGAAGCCGCCGCCGCAGCGTTCGAGAAGGCCGGCAAGCTGAAGCCGCACGATGCCATGGAAGCGCTGGACGCAGCGCATGCCGATGCGCAGATCGAATAGCAACGCCTCGGTCGCGCTCGCGTCGGTCTTGCTCGCCGCGAGCGCGGCGGTAGCGGCACAGGTCGTCGCGCCCGCACCCCCTGCCCCATCGCCGCCGGTACAGACGACCGATACGCTGCTGGACGCCCTGACCTGCAGGACCTCGGCCGGCGACATCGCCGGCCTGCTGGCCAGGCTGCGGCGCGAACGGCCCAGTGAATTCGTACAGACGGAGCGCCAGTACGGCACGCCGAAAATGGATCTCTACCGGCTCGACGCGCCGGTGGACGCCTGGGGCAACGAAGGCGATGCCGTCGTGATCACCGACGACCGCGTGCTGCTTCTCGTGGACGCGCCCATCGATACGGCCAGCATGCGCCTGGAGCAATCGCTGGCGGACAGTCGCGAGGCGCCGCTGTCCGGCGCACTCGATGATCTCCATGCGCTGGTGGTCTACGCCGGCGAGCATCCCGGCATGCAGCAGCGCACGCTGATCGGATGCGAGTACCGCATGCCCGGGCTCTCTCTGCTCGCCAATCCGGACGACGCCTGGCGCACGCCTACGCCGTGACCCGAGACGCGCGCGCAGCGCGCATGGCGTCCCATCCTCCGGCGCAAGCCGCACGCATTAACCGCCGCGAACCCCCGCCGGCGTGCACAGGCGTGGCCGCGGGGCGGCCTTAACGGCCCGCGCCTGGCCATCTTTAGGGCGGTTGTCACGTTCCCGATGCTTCCGGCAAACCCCTGCGCCGCAAGGAGTCCGGGGGCCTAACACATTTTTTCGCAGCCGCCCTAAAGGTTTTTTTGGCAGCGCCGTTATTCATTTCGCAACACGAAGACGACTAGCCCAACAAAACAAACCGGCAGCGTCTTTTCCCTTCAACGCCGTGAATCCAAATAAGAGGAGACGAACATGGCACAGGTAATCAACACGAACACGATGTCGCTCAACGCTCAGCGCAACCTGAGCACCAGCGGCGCCTCGCTCGCCACCACCATCCAGCGCCTGTCGTCGGGCCTGCGCATCAACAGCGCGAAGGACGACGCCGCCGGTCTGGCCATTTCCGAACGCTTCAGCACGCAGATCCGCGGCCTCGATGTCGCCGTGCGCAATGCCAACGACGGCATTTCGCTGGCCCAGGTGGCGGAAGGTTCGCTGACCGAGATCGGCAACAACCTGCAGCGCATCCGCGAACTGGCTGTGCAGTCCTCCAACGCCAGCAACTCCGCGTCCGACCGCGCCGCCCTGAATGCCGAAGTCAAGCAGCTGACCGCCGAAATCGACCGCGTCGCCAAGCAGGCCGACTTCAACGGCACCAAGCTGCTGGACGGCTCGTTCACCAGCCAGCTGTTCCAGGTCGGCGCCAACGCCGGCCAGGCCATCGCCATCGACAAGGTGGTCGATGCCCGCGCCCAGACGCTGGGCGGGGTGACCTTTGCCAACACCTACATCGGCACGGCGCTGGGCGCCGACGCCGCCACGGCCGACACGACCTTCTCGCAACTGCAGGTCACGGTCACCCCGACCGGCGGCACCGCGACGACGTTCGACATCGGCGCCTTCGAAGTGAAGGCCGGCCAGTCGATCACGCAGGGCGCGGCCGCCGCGCTGAACGCCCGCCTGGGCGAGACCGGCGTCTATGCCGAGGTCAAGGCCGGCGTGATCAACCTGACCGGCATCAAGGGCGGACAGGAATTCGCCGTGGCCTTCGGTGGTCCGGTCGTCGCCGGCACCACCGCCGCCACCGCCGCCAACCTGGGCCTGACCGAAACCAGCACCAACGGTGGCGACCTGGCCACGGCCAACAGCTTCGTCCAGGGCCTGGACATCACCACGTTCGCCGGCTCGCAGCGCGCCCTGGAAGTGGTCGACAAGGCCCTGACCTCGGTCAACGGCGCGCGTGCCGACCTGGGCGCCATCCAGAACCGCTTCACCTCGGTGGTCGCCAACCTGCAGACCAGCTCCGAGAACCTGGCCGCCTCGCGCAGCCGCATCCGCGACACCGACTTCGCCAAGGAAACCGCCGAACTGACCCGCACCCAG